>VFQP010005397.1_pt1 | contig 11201 bp, 8 predicted proteins | sample 3512351 | NCBI WGS metagenome assembly VFQP01 (sample SAMN10412372, study PRJNA504923) | tailings metagenome | isolation source: Relicate 1 Philex TSF1 revegetated site | place: Philippines: Tuba, Benguet | collected 2017-08-29
AAATTAGCTCCTTCCATTCACTTCTACATTGATGTATGTTAAGTAATAAAATGGGTATCACTCATCCATCTATTTCTTTAAGAAAGCCAAAAGTTCGGTGTTGAACTTTGGTAATTCTTCAATGAACAAAGCGTGACCACTGTTTTCAAATTTTACGATATACGAATTTTTGATGCCTGCGTGCATTTGTTCAGCCAAACTAAAGTCACAAATTTTGTCTTTTGTACCATGAAAAATAGCAGTAGGAACTTTAATTTTATCTAAGTCCTCTCGTAGGTCTGCATCTCTTAACGCAATTAGGCTTTGAGTGGTAGCATAAGGCGAAGCTTCCATATTGATAGCCCCCAACCAAGCACCCAATGCAGGCGAAACGGCGGTTTCGGTAGCACCAAATATTTTACCAAAGTTTTCTAATAATTGTGGTCTATTTTCTCTGCTTAACTCTATTAGTCCATCTACATTCTCTTTTTTGGTCCAGATAGGTGCTGCTGCTCCAAACAAAACCAGTTTATTGATATGAGCGGCCTTGTACTTGGCTGTATAATGAATAGATATAGCTCCACCCATCGAAAAACCACCTAAAGTAGCATTTTGGATATTGAGTTTGTCCAAAATCACCTTAATATCGTCGGCGTATACATCATAATTATACTTTCCATAGGGTTTATCCGACTTACCGAACCCTCTGAGTGTAATGCCGATTACTCGGTAATTTCTTTGAACTAAATATTGATATTGATACTCGTACATGGCATCGCCAAGTGGCCATCCATGAATTAATACCACAACGGGGCCTTCACCCAAGTCGGTAACATGGAGCTTTACATTCTTTTCTACCTCAATGTATTCTTCTCGTCCTAAACCGCCAGGCACACGCTTGGTTTGTGCATTGATAGCAACCGATAATACTAACATCGAAAAAAGAGCTGAAACGAAAAGGCTAGCTCTAAAGCCTAATTTACGGTTGTTGCTGAGGTTAAAATTTGCTTTCATAATTTTGGGGGTTATATATTGTTTAGAAATTAACTACCTATTCTAAAGCCAAATATCACTCCAAAATCACAAACAACTAACAATCAGTACATTAACTATTTTTTATAAATATTTCAACTACGATATTTCGTAATTTTATATTTTACCATCTTAATTTTTATAAAAAATAGCTAATGAATCGTTGTGTTATCTAAACTTTTATAATTTTTCACTTAGCTAATCCATTGAGAAATGTATTAATAATAAAAAGTCAACTCTCTGGCATAAACAGCCCTATTATTTTTTTCAAAAACCCCAAAAAACACTATATATCACTGATTATCAACCGAATAATAAGTATTCACTAAGCTTTTTTGATATATTCAAAAATATCCTTAATCTTACACAACAACAAGTATTCCCCTCCACTACCACTAGTATTATAAATACGCTGTTCAGTATATTACCTATTGTATTTATACTTCTTTTCAAACAATAATTCTTTCCACACTATGCCGTACGACTTTTCTATATCTCAGTCGGTTTTGCCCAATGGTAGAACTGCCTATTATGCCAAACTCAACAATTCGGACCAAGCAAGGTTTTTGGTTGGTTATAAAACCTTGTACGATGGCAACAAATTTGGGCTTTATAACACTTTGGTTGTAAATCAAGGAAGTTATAACCCTGCATCATTTGCTCAACAGCACGACTTTTGGGCGTATTTTATTGCTCCAACAGCACGAGCCGAAAGCAATAACTCGTACAGTTGCTTAAATACCTACGACCGAGCCAAATTCACTTTTGGTTTTATGCAATACGCCGTACACGTACCCGAAGGCGACTTTGTGCGATTTCTGCGAAAACTATTAACTTTACCTAATGCCAATCTTTATTTTCCTCGATTGATTTTAGTAAACAATAGGATTCATTATCAAAATGGTAATACCATTACACAACTCGAAAGTAATAGCTCGACACAAGGGCTTATGGATTACTGTAACCCAAGCCTCGACGAGGTAGAAAACCAAGAGTTGATTTGTTCGGCCAGAATGATACACTGGGCTATCAACGACCCTAAGCATAAGGCTGTTCAAGTAGAATTAGCGATTCAATTTTTTCAGGAAAACATGAAAAGTTATCATCAAAGATTTGGCTTAGATGGTGCCCCTGCCAAAGTGTGTGCAATGGTTTGCGATATTAGGCATCAGGGACGAGGTACTAACGACAGAATTGCCAATGCCTTGAATACAGGAGGAGATTATGAAAAAGCATTTCGTAATTTGTGCAGTATAGGAGCAAGCAATTATCAGGGAAGAATTAATACCGTCCGAAATACCATCAGTAGTCTTTTGACTTCGGGGCAATTTAACCAAACCTACCAAGCGGCCAACAACGTATTTGTATAACGTTAGGTATTACCTAACCACTTTTAAAAGTTCTATTATCTATATTTCTTGAGAAAAATAAAAGTAGGGGTAAGATTATTTTTATTGGGTTTGAAAAAACAGCTAAGTCAAAAACCCTCAAAATCAGAAATTTGCCCCTTTTTAATTTTGCCAACAATTCAATAATATTGGTAAAGTTTCCCTAAAAACAGATATAATGTCTATCATGCCTTTGCCCTAGCTCTAAATTTCTATATCTCAAATGCCCTATCCTACTTGCTATCGAATATAAAAGTTCCAAAACAACCTCTATAATTTACTAGGATTGCCTCAATGGTTTTGTTGGGGTATTTTTTTGCATTTTACTTCAATATTTATATAATAGAGCCATAAAATAGACTTATATAGAAAAAGGAAGCAACCTCTTATTGGCTTCCAAGAATAATGAAACTCACAGAATGAGGGGACAAACAGAACAATGATTTATAGAATGTGGCTATTATTTTTTGAATGAAAACTTATAAATTCTGATAATTTTATTAAGTTTACTCATCCAAATATTTACAAAAGAGTTTAAATAGTTCTTAAAAATTGAACAAAAAAACGTTCTATTAAAACCTAAAAATCTTTCTTGCCACGATGGAAAAAAAGTCCAAAATCATTTCAAAAAGCAAAGCCCTTCAATTGGGCGATTTCTCAGGTTATCCCTTCATGAATACCTCTCTAGTGAATCTTGAAGGCGAAGAATGGATAGGTATTCCTCAATTTGATGAATGTTTTATGGTATCCAATATGGGACGTGTCAAAGCATTACCACGTCTCATTATTTCAGCTGATGGACACAAACCATACTATACCAAAGAACGTATATTCTCTCAATATATAACAGGCACACTTAATAATCATACTAACGATTATACTTTTCAATTAAGTGTTCACATACGTTATGAAGGTTTAAGTTGTATACTTCAAGTAAACAGATTAGTATATGACTGTTTTGTAAAAAAGCTAAACTATGATACCGATAAACTAAAAATTATTCATAAAGATGGAGATAACCTTAACAACAAAATAGCGAATTTGGAGGCTAGCAATAGTACGTATATTTTTTATGATCAAGTTAAAAAGGAAAGAAGATCTCTGAAAAGTAAGTCAGTAATCGTACAGAAGCATAGTAAAGCTGTGATACAGTATAATTTACAAGGAGAGGTACTTAATCATTTTCCGAGTATCTGTGCTGCCGCAGAGGCTACCCAACTTTTACGAAGTAATATTAAAGATGTTTTAAAGAAGAAACATATTCAGTTGAAGGGTTTTGTATTTCGTTATGAAACAGACCCGTATCAAGGAGAAAATGCCAGTTTTTCAAAGACCAAAAAAGTAAATCAATATACAATAGAAGGAACACTACTCAAAACCTATAATTCAGTATCAGAGGCATCTTATGCAACAGGCATTACCGCAGATAGTATTTCTAAATGTGCTTTACTCAAGAGTAAATTTGCAAGTGGTTTTGTATGGCGATACGAAGGCGATACTTACGAAGGTAATTTCACCCGTAGAGCCTTAAAGGTTTCGGTTTGTCAATATACCAAATCAGGGGAGTTTATAGGTAAATTTCCCTCTATAACCTTAGCCGCCAAATCCCTTGGATTAAATGACTCTTCTATACGAGATTGCCTAAAAGGACAAAGTAAAACTTGTGGTGGTTATGTATGGCGAAGAGAAAATCAACCCTACGAAGGCGAGCATAAAGATTTCAGCAAAACAAAAGCCGTTGTAAAATTAGACCGCTCAGGAAATATTTTGGGTATTTTTCCTAGCATAGTAGCAGCGGCCGAAACGATAGGCCTAACCCCCGATGCTATTCAAAAAAATGTAACTGGCAAAAATTATACCGCAGGAGGTTTCGTTTGGCGGTATGCTACGGCAGAAGAAAGTACAGCCCAGCCCAAATATATTGCTCCGAAACCTACCAAAGTAAGTATTACGGCTATAGCTGTAGTACAATATACGAAAGATGGAACAAAGGTAGCCTCTTACGATTCTATCACAGAAGCCTCCGAAAAAACAGGAATCGGTATGCCAACTATTCGAAACTTTATTGATAACCCCACACATACCTATGGGTCTTTTATCTGGAGAAGGAAAGGAGATGAATACAAAGGAGAATTAGAAAATGTTATTCGAGAGAATGATGCTAAAATCGTAACTCAGTATGATTTAAACGGAAAAAAAATAAAAGTGTTTGCCAGTGTCTATGTTGCCTCAAAGGCGATGAAATACTCCTCTTCATGGATAAGCCAAGTAGCAAGTGGTAAATTAAAGGTGGCACACGGTTATATTTGGCAATATGGCGATGGCCCTGAAGAAATAGATATAGAAGCCTATAGGGCAGACACGAATTTGCATATAGATAAAACCCGTAAAACGGTGAGCTGTTATGACTTATCGGGTAACAAAATTACCAGTTACAATAGTATCACCAAAGCCAGCCAAGAAAAGTTAACAACCTTAAACAAGGTAGGAGCAGTTGTAAATGGCAGAACTAAATCTACCCAAGAGCTAATTTGGATATACGGTGATGGCCCCGATAAGATCGATACAGAGGTTTATTTTTTAAATGGTGAAATAAGAGCCATTTAAGAATAAAACAGCTTCAAAACAAAATCTCCTATTATTTTACGTACCGCAAAATAATAGGAGATTTTTGTTTGTTGTATGCACTCTTTTGTTTTAAGCCCTCAACACCCTAATAATTTGATTTAACCTGAGGTTTTAAAACGTATCTATAAGCTGTACCAGTAAGTATATAACCCGAAGTTTTTGCCGTCGAAAATACTTTATAATTTACATTTACTAATCCACTTGCTCCTAAATCCTGAGCTTTTTCTACCAATTGATTCATCAAATCACGTTTCTGTTGTTCGTCGTTTCCTCGTTTCAACATTCTACCTTTGTATTCTTGGTCTTGAGTTAGAGGGTATTCGGCCGAAATAGTCAGCTTTTCGATTTCTTCAATGGCATTTTCTGGTCGTTCTGTACCCTGAAATATCTCAATAGGATATTTGTCGGCTACGCCAAAACCTAGTCCTAAGCCAGAGTCGTACCCACCTGTTTGATAGTTGGGGCGATAATAAGAGCTTGTTTGAGGCGGTTTGGCACATGACATCGTAATGACACTTATCAAACCTACTAAATAGCACTTTGGGGTAATATTTTTAAATACTTTCTGCATCATAAATTAGCACTCTGTCCCAGAGGTGGTTACATTCTTCCACAAATTTAAGGTGGATTGGGTCTATTTGGTACGCATCGTGTCCTTCTATGTTGTTAAAAACTGTTAAAAGGTTAAAATCATAGCTTTTATCAATCACAGGGCGGTCGGTTGCTGCGGGTGTTCCTATATTAAACGTTACTAAACCGTTGATAGTACCCAAAGAACTTACACCCTCAATAAATTTTTGACGGTCTTCGGTAGACAAATCTGGTTTTAACCAGAAATTTACAATATGAACAAACATGATTATAATGAGTTTAAAATTGGTAAAAAGGAAAAGAAAAAGGCAATGAAATCAATAAAATGCTTGCATTGCCTTTTGTGTTGAGTTTTATAATAAATGGTCTTTTGCTAGTATAACTTGCATTCTTTGGCCAAGTTCTTCAGAAGCTTTTACCAATGGTAAACGAACATCCGAGCCTGAAATCCCTTTAATTTCAAGGATTTTTTTCACGCCTACAGGGTTTCCTTCTTCATACAAAAGCGGGTCTATTGCCAAGAAGTCGCCGAGGGTTGTTCGTGCTGTTTTGAAGTCACCGTCTAAGGCAGCATGAATCATTTGTGTAAATTTAGCAGGAACAGCATTGGCAATTACCGACATTACGCCTACGCCTCCACAAGCAATAATAGGTACACCCTGCACGTCGTCGCCCGAAATCAACAAGAAATCCTCTGGCTTATCTTTATTAATTTCCATGCATTGTTCAATAATACATGAGGCTTCTTTGATGCCAATAATATTGGGGTGCTGTGCCAATGTCAATGTAGTAGCAGCCGACATATTGATACCCGTACGCCCCGGAATATTATACATAATTACAGGCACAGGCGAAGCATCGGCAATAGCAGTATAATGTGCAATTACGCCTCTTGCCCCTGGCTTGTTGTAGTAAGGGCATACCGAAAGAATAGCATCGACACCCGACAAATCTACTTCTTGTAAATATTTAACCACTTCTGGCGTATTGTTACCACCTACTCCGTAAACGATTGGAAGATTCTTGTAGTTGTTTTCTTTGATGAAGTCCAGAATACGCTTCTTTTCTTCCTTAGATGTTGTAGCTGACTCGCCAGTAGTACCTTGAACAACTAAATAATCGACTCCTCCGTCGCTTACATGATGAATTAAAGCTTTTAATCCATCGTAGTCGATACTCCCATCCTCAAACATTGGGGTTACTAATGCGGGAGCTACACCATGAAATTTTGGTCTCATTATAATTTGTGTTTGGTTGAAACATTACTTTTCAATGTTTCAGTAATTAATTAGATAATGGTTACTCGATTTTATCCTATTAGGAAAACCTATTTCCTATAACTTATGCTACTAACATGGCCAAAAAATCTTCTTCCGAAATAATACTTACACCCATTTTTTCAGCTTTTTCGATTTTTGAAGGGCCTGCTTCTGCTCCTGCCAACAAATAGTTCAGCTTTTTTGATACACCACTGAGGACTTTCCCTCCGTTTGCTTCAATTTTCGCTTTGAGTTCGTCTCGGCCAAAGTTTTGAAAAACACCCGAAATTACAAAAGTTTTTCCTTCCAAAGCATTTCCTTCTACAACAATTTCGGTAGGAATATGCACAAACTGTAATCCTGCCTTTTTTAGGCTGTCGATAAATTGTACATTTTCGTTGTCTTGAAAATACGCAACGATACTTTGGGCAATACGGTCGCCAATTTCGGGTACTTGAATCAGCTCTTCGTAAGTGGCTTTTTCAAGGGCATCGATTGTTAGAAAATGGTTGGTAAGTTTTTCGGCTACTGTAGCCCCCACATACCGAATTCCGATAGCAAAAAGTACTTGTTTGAATGGAATTTCCTTTGATTTTTCGATACCCGATAAAATATTATTAATCGACTTTGCTTTAAACCCTTCCATGCCTTCCATATCTTCCTTTTTCAAAGTGTACAAATCGGCTGGGCTATTCAATAAGCCTTTTTGGTAAAAAGATTCTATTGTTTCGGTCCCAATATTTTCGATATTCATGGCTTTTCGCTGAATAAAATGCTCGATTTTACCCTTGATTTGGGGCGGACATCCTTTTTCGTTGGGACAATAATGGTTGGCATCCCCTTCTTTCCTGATTAATGGAGTGCTACATTCAGGGCAAACTTCTGGAAAATGGATTTCTTCAAAACTATCTTTTCGCTTGCTAAGGTCTACGCCAGTGATTTTAGGAATAATTTCGCCTCCTTTTTCTACAAATACGGTGTCGCCAATATGTAAATCCAATCGTTCTATTTCATTGGCATTGTGTACGCTAGCACGCTTTACAACCGTACCTGCCAAATGTACGGGTTTTAAATTGGCTACGGGCGTAATATTGCCTGTACGACCTACCTGATAGCTTATCGACTCCAATGTAGTACTAGCCGACTCGGCCTTGTATTTGTAAGCAATAGCCCAACGAGGCGACTTTGCCGTAAAGCCCAATTGTTCACGTTGTGTAAACGAGTTGATTTTCACAACAATACCATCGGTATTGAGTGGCAGGCTATGGCGTTTGTCTTCCCATTTTTCAATAAAAGCCAGTACGTCTTGAATATTACGGCATTTTTCCCATGTATCCGAAATATTAAATCCTGCCGATTTGAGCCAGTGTAAGCTTTCTTCGTGTGTGGCAAAGGTATCGGTTTCGGAAAGGAATTGATATACATAAAAATCTAGCTTTCGTTTGGCTACCACCGACGAATCTTGCATTTTGAAAGTACCAGATGCGGCATTTCGTGGGTTGGCCAAAAGGGCTTCACCAATATCTTCACGCTCTTTGTTGATAGCTTCAAAAGACGACAATGGCAAAAAGCCCTCACCTCTTACTTCAAATTGTACTGGCAAACCCGTAGCTTGCACTTTAAGAGGTAAAGTTTTGATGGTTTTGACATTGGCCGTAATGTCGTCGCCCCGAACGCCATCGCCACGGGTTACACCCTTTACAATAACGCCATTTTCGTACCATACCGACAAGGCTACACCATCAAATTTTAGTTCGCAGATATATTCATATTGTTGTCCTTCCAAGCCTTTCTGTACTCTTTCGTCAAAATCAATTAGCTCTTGAGCATTATAAGTATTGCCCAACGATAACATCGGGAAACGGTGAGTTACCGACTCAAATTCTTTGGCAATAGCCCCTCCTACCCGATGCGAAGGCGAATCAGGCCGAACCAAGTCGGGATACTGGGCTTCTAAAGCTTGAAGTTGTTCTAAAAGATTGTCAAACTCATAATCCGAAATCTCAGATTCCGAGTTCATATAATACTGATGATTATAATAGTTGATTTTATCTGTAAGAATTTGAATTTGCTCTTGTGGATTCATTGCTGTACTGTTTTCACGCCAAATTGTCATTGATACCTAATTTTTGAACGCAATTGCTAGCTGGAAAGATATAATTGTAAAAATTAGGTCTAATTTTCGCCTAAGTTAGTTCAAAAATTAAAGTTGTTGAGTAAAATACCTCAAAAGAGTTTTGATTTTTTACTAAAAAAATCATCTGCCAATCGTTCAGCTACCTTTCATTAAGCATATTTGTAGGGGTAATTTCTTTTTTTCATAAGGTACAAACTACTAATTTTGTGGTATGAAAAATGTAATTATTGCTCCGTCGGTGCTTGCGGCGGATTTTGCCAACCTTCAACGTGATGTTGAAATGATTAATAATTCTGAAGCCGATTGGTTTCATATTGATGTAATGGATGGGGCATTTGTACCTAACATTTCATTTGGAATGCCTGTTATTGAGGCGATCAACCGTCACGCCAAAAAGCCTTTGGATGTTCATTTGATGATTGAAAAACCAGAGCGTTATTTAGAAGAATTCAAACGTATTGGTGCTACTAATATTACTGTTCATTACGAAGCTTGCCCACATATTCATCGTACTTTGCAGCAAATCAAAGCCTTGGGCTGTGTGGCTGGTGTGGTTTTGAATCCGGGAACATCGTTGTCGGTATTGGACGAAATTTTGCCTGACTGCGACATGGTGCTTTTGATGTCGGTAAATCCTGGTTTTGGAGGACAAAAATTTATTGAATCTACCTACGATAAGGTACGTAAATTGCGTCAGATGATTGACTCAAGGGGTTTGAAAACGATTATTGAAATAGACGGAGGTGTAAACCAAGAAACTGGCAAAAAACTAGTAGAAGCTGGTGCCGATGCTTTGGTAGCGGGTAGTTTTGTATTCAACGCTCCAAATCCTACCGAAACGATTGCTCACTTGAAAAAAGTTGGCGAATAATAAGGTACGATTTTACCCAAAAATAAGTTGAATATATTTTGATGAGGGTATTACACTAAATTGATTACAAAATATCTTTTCTATTTTTCTCTGTAAAGTATTTTGTACCAATTACGTGCCAAAAGCCAAACTCACTTTTAGCCCCGACACATTTATAATCAACTAATTATCAAAACATTACAACAAAAAGGTGTATAAACCAATGGCTCATACACCTTTTTTATTGAGGCTTTATCTACTCCATTGGCCCTAAAAATGAAGTTTTCACTTGGTCTATTACCTCATTGCCACTGATTAGCTCTACTTTTAGCTTCAGATTGGGGTTTTCCATATCTTTTTTAGGAATCACAATAAAAAATGAGCCTTTGGTAATTTCACCTTTGGTAAGCTGCAAAGGTTTACCGATAAGTTTTACCACGGCACTCGGATAGTCTACTACTCTGATGGTCACAGGCATGGCCTCTCTTGACTTATTCAGAATTTCGATATTATACAAGTTAGACACCCCACCTCCTTTTTCTTCTTGATAAGTCAAGCCTGGGGTTCTCAGTAGAGTTGTTTCTACCTCGTTTCGGGTAAGCAACAAATAGCCCAATATTCCTAGCAATAGCGTCAATACAGCAGTGTATGCTCCAATACGCAAATTAAAGCTCAGTTTTTCGCTTTTTTCGATACCATCCAACGACGCATAACGAATCAACCCTTTCGGTTGTTTTACCTTTTCCATCACTTCGTCGCAGGCATCTATACATGCAGTACAGCCAATACATTCGAGTTGTGTACCATTACGAATATCAATACCCGTTGGGCATACTTGCACACAAATACTACAATCTATACAATGCCCTTTGTTTTCAACGGGTTTGGTGAGGGCTTGCAATTCGGCTAAGGGGTTGCGGTCGTCTTTTGTTTCTTTTTTAAGTTTTCCACGAGGTTCGCCACGAATAAAATCATAGGCCACAATAATAGACTTTTTATCTAACAAAACCCCTTGCAAACGACCATAAGGACAAACAACAATACAAACTAATTCACGGAATTTGGCAAAAACAAAATAAAATACAAACGTAAAAATCACGATAGATACCAAGCCCGTAATATGATTGAGGGGGTTGTCGGTCATGATAGCCAATAGGTCGTGCTTACCTATAATATAGGCCAAAAAGGTATTGGCAATCAAAAACGAGATAATAAAGAATATAATATGCTTGGCGGTTTTCTTCAAGATTTTCTCGGTTGTCCACGGAGCTTCGTCGAGGCGTTTTTGGGCTTTGTAGTCTCCTTCTATCCAAACTTCGATTTTTCGGAAAAGCATT
>VFQP010005398.1_pt1 | contig 11196 bp, 8 predicted proteins | sample 3512351 | NCBI WGS metagenome assembly VFQP01 (sample SAMN10412372, study PRJNA504923) | tailings metagenome | isolation source: Relicate 1 Philex TSF1 revegetated site | place: Philippines: Tuba, Benguet | collected 2017-08-29
CCTTTTCTCTTGTACTGGTATTATATCCAAGAATAAATAGCTATTATTGATTCTTTTCCATTGTTCAAACAGTTTTTCCCAATCGTGTATTTCGAGAATATTAAAGGGGGGTATCAGGTGGATAATTTTAACTGGTTGTATTAAGAGTATTGAGCATTCTATGAGCAAGAACCGATACCAATGCTGTTGAAAATGCTCTAGCCTCTAAAAAGAAATAGATAGAGGTAATTGCCCCAAAACAACAATCGGTGCTATGGCAAATTTGTATTGCTATAGCACCGATTGCTTAAAACTCTATAATTATTTGATTAAGTCGCTAAGAGTTGTTTCTTCCAAAACCGCTAGGTTAGCATCTCTCCACTTTTCCATTACATTTCTCAACGAACAAGCTTCTTCGCTCACACAGTCGTCGCATTTACCATAAAAATGTAAAGAAACGCATAGTGTTGGTGAAATGGGGCCATCGATAATACGTATGATTTTAGCAAAACTTACTTGTTCTGGAGGCATACGAAGGTAATACCCTCCTCCTTTTCCTTTCTGACTTTGCAAAATACCGTGGTTACGAAGCTCTAATAAAATAGCTTCTAAGAATTTTTTTGGAATGTGTTCTGACTCTGCAATATTAGCAATTAACAACGGCCCTTTCTCATATTCACGAGCAAGAACCTTCAAAGCTTTCAAAGCGTATTTGGCTTTTTTGGAAATCATATTCTGTTTAGTTTCTTGATGCTTGATTCTTATAAAAAGGATTCTTGGCAGGTATTATTAACCTAGTTTCCAGAAACAAGAATCCAGTATCCAGAGTAGTTCTATTTGCTTTATAGACAAAACTACATAAAATTTGTGGGAATTGATAATTTTTCTAAAATTTGAATTTTCTCAAAATATCCCTTCTTTTCTTGTAAAATAAAAGATATTTCTGGAAATATTTATAAATAATACGCTCGTTATTATGGATATTAACCAATGTACCAGATAAATGTTGCATTTTAGTGTAATTTTTGGGTATCAAAACTTTAGGGTATACCTCGGTAATATACTATTGTTAATCTTTTGTTAACAACATACTTTAAAGAATGCTTCCTCGTTTTCAGCCATATTAATCATCTTTCAACATTTTACACGAACTCATTATGAAAAAGATACTCTTTTTGTTTGCTACTATATTAAGTACGCTTCACTTTACCCAAGCCCAAAATAATATGAATCAGCCTCCTATTAAAAAAATAGAAGTAACAGGAACAGCCGAGGAGGAAGTTTTACCTGATAAAATTTATGTGTCGATTACCCTGAAAGAATATTTCAAAGAAAAGGATAATAAAAATAGGGTAGATATTTTGGTACTAGAACAACAATTGCAAAAAGCAGTAGCCGATGCAGGTGTACCAAAGGAAAGCCTTGTTGTAGGAGGTATCAATGGCTATCGTGAATGGTGGGGACGCAAAAAGCCGACTAATTTCTTGGAAAATAAAACCTACACCCTTTTGTTGCCAAACTTGTCTAAAATAGACGCTATTCTTAATCGTGTTGATGAAAAGGGTATTCTCTCGACTAATATTGAGCGTTTTGAATATTCAAAAATTGATGCTTTGAAAAAAGAAGTAAAAATTAAGGCTTTACAAGCTGCCAAAGAAAAAGCTAGTTACTTATTAGCGGGTATTGGCGAGCAACTTGGCGAAGCATTAGAAATCTATGAAATAGACAATGGCTATTACCCTCAGCCTGTATATGCTGCTGCAATGATGAAACGTGAAGCTGTAGCAATGGACAACAATGCCCCAATGGTAGAAAGCACAGTGGATGTACAAAAAATCAAAGTTCGCTTTGAAATGAAAGCGGTATTCAAAATAAAGTAATAGCTTTAGCTTTTGGCGAATAAGAAATAGCACGATTCAAAAAATCGTGCTATTTTCGTTTTTATTCAACAACTAAAAAAAGATGAAAACATTATTACTTTTTATTTTATTGGGGCTTTCGCTAATGGCAAAAGCTCAGGATACCTTTATATTAATCAAACCCTCAAGGGTATTTGATGGCGAAAACCTTCATGAAAATTGGCAGGTACTTGTCAAAAACCAAAAAATTGAGGCTGTTGGGGCTAATTTGAGCTATCCTTCCAATACCCAAATTATTGAGCAACCCAATGCTACTTTGTTGCCTGGGCTTATAGAGGGGCATTCTCATTTGTTATTACATCCTTACAACGAGGTAACTTGGGATGACCAAGTACTAAAAGAGTCACGAGCTGAACGAATTTTGCGAGCGGGAGTTCATGCCAAAAATACCTTACTGGCAGGTTTTACGACAATTCGAGATTTGGGTACAGAAGGAGCCGACTACGATGATATTGGGCTAAAACAGGCCATCGAAAAAGGGGTAATTCAGGGGCCAAGAATGCTGGTAGCAGGGCGTGCCTTGGTGGCTACAGGGAGTTATGGCCCCAAAGGGTTTCAGTCGGACATCACTGTTGTACAAGGTGCAGAAGAAGCCGATGGTATTGATAACTTAACCAAAGCCGTTCGGACACAAATCGGAAAAGGAGCCGATGTTGTAAAAGTATATGCTGATTATCGTTGGGGCTTGTTGAAAGATGCTCAACCTACTTTTTTAGAGTCGGAACTAAAACTAGTTGTTGATATTGCCAAAAGTTCGGGTCGTGATGTAGTGGCACACGCATCTACAGCCGAAGGCATGAGAAGGGCTATTTTGGCAGGAGTCAAAACCATTGAGCATGGCGATAATGCTACGCCCGAAATATTCCAGCTCATGAAAGAACATAATGTGTGCTACTGCCCAACCTTAGCCGCAGGCGATGCCGTTTCTCAATACCGAGGATGGAAAAAAGGAAAAGAACCAGAGCCAGAACGTATTGTAATCAAAAGAAAAACCTTTCGACAAGCCCTTGATGCTGGCGTGAAAATCTGTATGGGGGGCGATGTCGGGGTATTTCCTCATGGCGATAACGCCCGTGAAATGGAACTTTTGGTAGAGTACGGCATGAGTCCTTTGGCTGTATTACGGTCGAGTACGTCGATCAATGCCGATATGTTTCAGTTAAAAGAGTTGGGTCGAATCAAAGCAGGTTTTTGGGCCGACTTAGTACTGGTAGAAGGTAACCCCGTAAACCAAATCAATCATATTCGTCACGTAAAAATGGTGATGAAGGCAGGACAGGTTATTACGAAATAACTTGCCAAATATGGTACAGAATAAATATTTTTATGAACACCAATAGTTTTTTTAGGGTCTAATTGCTTTGCTTCCCAAAACAGTATTATATTTAAAGATAATTAATGGCCTATCTGGAATAAGTATTGTTTAGTAGAACCGCTTTTGGCTATTCAATTCATATCTCCATATTACTATTCTGAAATATACTTCGCTTCTTGAAAAATATGCTCATAAATCATAGGTAAAATTTTCTTTTTCCATTAGAAAGATTAAATATTCTGCGATTTATTATAGATTTACTCAAAATTGTCCTTATGCTAATTCTTGTGATGATTTTATAGAAGAAAATGATAAATTTGTTCTGATATACCAATTATAGTAACATACAAACAATAGATTTTATAATATTAAAATAATACTCTTACCCCAAAGCGACTATGTTTTCAGAAAAAGACCTTTTACAAATTCAATCCAAAAACATTGAAATAGCTACAGTAGAACAACAAATTCAAGATTTTAAAGATGGATTTCCTTTCATGCAGCTCGAAAAAGCAGCAACTGTAGAGGATGGTGTAATTCGCTTATCAGAAGAAGATGTGACTAAATTTGCTGATTTATATGCCGAAAAATCCAAAGATTTAGATTTGCTCAAGTTTGTACCTGCTTCGGGTGCAGCTACCAGAATGTTTAAATCATTATTTACCTTTTTGACCGACGATAAATCCGACAAGTCGGTAGAGCAATTTTTTGAGCGTTTACCCGAATTTGCTTTTTACAAAGATTTAATAGAGCTAGTACCTGAAAATCCCGACAGAAAAACCATCGTAAGCTATTTCCTTACCGAAATAGGCTTGAATTATGGTTATTTACCCAAAGGCTTATTGAAGTTTCACTCTTATCCAGAGGGCTGTCGCACGCCACTCGAAGAACACATTATAGAGGCTGCCAATTATGGGGCATCGCACGGAAAAGCCCAATTACATTTTACCGTTTCGCCCGAGCATAATGCAGGTTTTAAGGGCTTGACAAAAAGTATCCTACCTTTTTATCAAAGAGAACTCAATACAACTTTTGATATAAGTTTTTCTGAACAAAAAGCTTCGACCGATACCATTGCCGTAAATATGGATAACTCGCCTTTCCGTGAAAAAGATGGCTCGTTGTTGTTTCGTCCTGCTGGTCATGGTGCTTTGTTAGAGAATCTCAACGACATGGTAGCCGATGTGGTATTTATCAAAAATATCGACAACGTTGTTCCTGACCGTATAAAGGCTACTACTTACGACTACAAAAAGGCATTAGCAGGAATTTTGTTGAGCTTTCAGGAGCGTATTTTTGCTTACCAACAACAATTGTCGGCGGGTGCATCTTCTGAATTATTGGATGAATTAGCCGCTTTTTTTGAGAAAGAGTTGTGTGTGTTGCCTCCAAGTGGTTTTGATACTTTGGGTAGCGACGAAAAAATAGCATATTTCCAAAGAAAACTAAACCGCCCGATACGTGTGTGTGGTGTTGTAAAAAATACAGGAGAGCCTGGAGGAGGGCCATTCTGGTGTAAAAATACCGATGGAACTACCTCATTGCAGATTGTAGAATCGGCTCAGGTAGATATGGACAACGAAGCTCAGAAAGCTACTTTCAATAATTCGACGCACTTCAATCCTGTTGACTTGATTTGTGGATTGAAAGATAGCCAAGGGCAAAAATTTGACCTTATTTCTTTCCGTGATCCTAAAACAGGTTTTGTAACGATTAAGTCAAGAGATGGTAAAGACCTGAAGGCTCAGGAGCTTCCGGGGCTTTGGAATGGTGCTATGGCCGACTGGAATACAGTTTTTGTAGAAGTACCTTTAATTACATTTAATCCTGTAAAAACTGTAAATGATTTGTTGAGAGAAGAACATCAATAAGCCATTTAATAATACAACAAATAGCCATGTCTTGTAAAAGGCATGGCTATTTGTATTTTGTTACAATACGCTATATCGTATTAGCGTTATAGAATTGTCTGAAGACAATTTCACTCTCAAAATAAGAATATATTTTCTATCACTAACTTCTTTATAGACAGGAGTAATAGATAATAGGAAAAACACTTTTCTGAATACCTAACCAGTAGTTGGAGTTCAAAAAATCTCAATCATGCTTTTATGGTTGGGATTTTTTGTTTTTTAGGTGAAAATACCAAACTTTAGGACTTATTCATCAACCAATCTCAAACTATGAAAATAATAGAATGCCCCAGAGATGCCATGCAAGGGTGGCCACATTTTGTACCAACAGCCCTAAAGGTAGAATATATTAATACGCTTTTGCAAGTGGGTTTTGACACGCTCGACTTTGGGAGCTTTGTGTCTCCAAGGGCTATTCCACAAATGGCCGATACTGCACAAGTATATGAACAACTCAGGCTTTCGGCTACCAAGCTTTTGGCTATTGTGGCCAATCTAAAAGGAGCAGAGATAGCTGTTACATTCCAGCATATCCAGTACATAGGATTTCCTTTTTCTATTTCTGAAACTTTTCAGTTACGCAATACCAATAGTACAATTGCCGAGGCATTCCAAACGGTAGCAAAGATTCAAGATTTATGTTTGAAGCATGAAAAAACGCTAGTAATATATTTCTCGATGGGTTTTGGAAATCCTTATGGTGATCTATACAACACCGCTATTGTGACAGAATGGGCTGCCCAAATGCACCAACTGGGTATAAAAATCATAGCCTTGTCCGACACCGTAGGTGTGGCTCATCCAGAAGTTGTTACTGATTTGTTTTCACAACTTATTCCCGAGTTTCCGAGCATAGAATTTGGGGCACATTTTCATGCCACGGCATTTGATTGGGAAGACAAAATTGAAGCAGCGTATCGGTCGGGATGCCGTCGGTTTGATGGGGCTTTGGGTGGTTTTGGCGGTTGTCCTATGGCCAACGACGATTTGGTTGGTAATATTAATACGATACCACTTTTACAAAAATTCAAAAGCGAACTCCCTCATATCAATACACAAGCTTGGCAAAAGGCTCAAGATATTAGCCAGCGGGTTTTTGTGTAAAGTACCACCGTAGATTTTCTGCTAGAAAAGGCTTACTAATAAAAATCATTGAGTAAGCCCAGAATATTATTTACCTTTCAGCACTTATCACAACAACAAAACCATGGAATTATATACATCCAACAAAGCCGATAATTTTGAATCGCCCGATTTTTATCAAATCGACGATTTATTGACTCCCGAGCATCTTCTTATTCGACAATCGGTAAGGGATTTTATCAAACGAGAAGTATCACCAATTATAGAAGATGCCGCTCAAAAAGCCTATTTTCCTGCCTATTTGGTACAAAAGTTTGGTGAAATGGGTTTGTTTGGCCCCACTATCCCCGAAAAATATGGAGCAGGCGGACTTGATTATATAGCCTATGGCCTTATGATGCAAGAAATAGAAAGAGGCGACTCAGGCCTGAGGTCGATGGCTTCGGTACAAGGTTCGTTGGTGATGTATCCTATTTTTGAATATGGCTCTGAAGAACAACGACTTCGGTATTTGCCCCAATTGGCATCGGGCAAATGGCTGGGTTGTTTTGGATTGACCGAGCCAGATTTTGGTTCAAATCCATCTGGAATGAAGACGCACTTTGAGGATAAAGGCGACCACTATTTACTCAACGGTTCAAAAATGTGGATTTCAAATGCCCCATTGGCCGATATAGCGGTAGTTTGGGCAAAAAATGAACAAGGCCGTATCAAAGGGCTTATTGTAGAAAGAGGCATGGAAGGCTTTTCGACACCCGAAATACACCATAAATGGTCGCTTCGGGCAAGCTGTACAGGCGAGTTGGTATTTGATAATGTAAAAGTGCCCAAAGAAAATTTATTACCTCATGCCGATGGCCTCAAAGCTCCATTGGGATGTTTGGATTCGGCTCGTTATGGTATTGCTTGGGGGGCGTTAGGGGCTGCAATGGACTGCTATGACTCGGCCAAAATATATGCCCTTGAACGGGTTCAATTTGAAAAACCAATCGCATCTTTTCAATTAGTACAGAAAAAGCTGGCCGAAATGCTAACTGAAATTACCAAAGCACAATTAATTTGTTGGCGTTTGGGTATGCTCAAAAACACAGGCAAAGCCACAACATCGCAAATATCTTTGGCCAAAAGAAACAATGTAGAAATAGCCTTGAAAATTGCCCGTGAAGCTCGCCAAATACATGGTGGTATGGGTATTACGGGCGAATATCCGATTATGCGACACCTCATGAACCTAGAGTCGGTAGTAACTTATGAAGGAACTCACGATATTCATTTATTGATATTAGGGGCAGAAATTACCGGTATTTCGGCATTCAAATAACAAACCGCTTACTCAATCATTGGGAGGATATTCAATAAAAGGCTCGTAATTTTGTTTTCTAGTTAGAATCTTACTTTTGTATTCCGCATAGAAAATTGTTTTATGTTTCACTTTAAATTTTATCTGCCATGTTAAAAAAACTCGCAATCCTTGCTTTATTCGTATGCACAAGTCAACTTGTAAAAGCTCAAAATGTTTCGTTTGGCCCAACTATTGGCGTTAATTCAGCCAAGATTAGCGAAACCGGTGCCACTTCAAAAACAGGTTTGTCGGCAGGGGTATTTTTTAATTATAGCTCTGTTAAATCTTTTGGTCTTGGGGCTCAAATTTTGTATAGCCAGTTAGGTAGTGATTTTACACCTGGTAGCGGCGTTGAGCAAGTGAATTTGAATTATATTCAAGTTCCTGTATTGGCAACTTATTATTTTGGTTCGAGCCAAACAACAGGTTCGTGGAGACCAAAATTGTTTGCTGGCCCTTACGTTGGATTCTTGTTGAATGCAACTAATAGAAATGGTGGCGATGCCAACCCTTCTGATTTATATTACAAGTCATCTGACTTTGGCTTGGCCTTTGGTGGTGGTGTAAATTATTATATCAGCAAAAAGACCTGGTTGAATCTTGATATTAAATATGGCTTGGGTATTACAGATATTAAAAAATCTACAACGGCTTCGGCTTCTAACCGTGCATTTAGTGTAAATCTTGGTGTAAGTTTTCCTTTAGGAACTATCAAATAAAAAACTCGCAAAGGAAAATCCTCTGCGAGTTTTTCAAAGCGTTTTATTTTACAGCGGTTACTTCTTGAAGTGACCGCTGTATTTTTTACGGGTGATTCTACCCTTGTGTGAGAGCAATCTTGAAAGCCTATTGAGCTACTGCTTAGAATTTCAGGCTAATTCCTGCCAATACATTGAATCCTGCTTGTGGATAATAGAAGTTTTCTGTAATAGTAGCTCCTTCCGCAACATAGCTATAAGTATATCCATTGGATTCATATAAGGTATTGAATACATTATTGGCCAATAAGCTCAAGCCAATTTCACGAAATAACTTACCTTTTATCGTATACAGAATTCGGATGTCGTTGGTGAAATAGGCATCTAATTTACGATTCTCGTTGCTGGTATTATCCAAATACTGCTTACTTACATATTTAGAAAGAAGCCCCAATTCTAGCCCCTGAATAGGCGTGTAGAGAATCTGAGAGCCTGCAATCAAATTAGGAGAAAAAGCAATGTTCGTTTTGGCGAATTTATTTTCTACATCTACACCTGTATCGTAATTAGGAACTGTTTCTACGAAATTGTTGATTTTGTTGCTCGACAATGTAGTATTTGCATTGATTTTTAGAGATTTATCTACTTGAACTCCTGCTTGTAGTTCTAAGCCCAATCGGTAACTTTGAGGTACATTGATACGAATAGGCGAGCCTACGTCGTTTAGTTTACCTGTAAGAACCAATTGATTTTTGTAGTCCATCCAATAGCCATTGGCCGAAAATGCAACTTTACCTTTTTGGGTTTTAAAGCCTGCTTCTAAGTCACGAAGGGTTTCAGCTTGAGGTACTCTTCCAGGGTTATCCACAAAATCAGAACGGTTTGGTTCTTTGTTGCCAACACTATATGATAAATAAGCCGAAGTATTGCCCGAAACCTGATAAGTCAAGCCCATTTTAGGGTTAAAAAACTGATAGTTTTTGCTTTGGGTAATATTAATTAGGTTGTCGTCAATACCATTAATGTCATACCCGATGGTTCTATACTGTAAGTCGGCAAAGGCGTTTAGTTGGTCGCTTACTTGGTAAAATACTTTTCCATAAACATTAAAGTCGGTTTTTAGCGAAGTCCCGTTATAATAACGGTCGCCAAGTTTTGATGTAGAAGCATACTGAGCCCAAATAATTTCTCCAAAATTATTACCATCATATTGATTCCAAGCCCCACCAATATTGGCCGAAAGGCGTTTGTTGCCTTGATAATCAAAAGAAAATGTAGTACCATAAAAATGGTTTTCTAGCCATTTTTGGCGTACCAAATTGGTTTTGGTGATGGTATCTCTACCAATAATAACATTGGGCAAACCGTATTTCGAGAACTTATCTTTTTCCTTGAACTGCTCATAATACCCACGTCCATACGTGTAATGTAGGTTAAAATTGAACGTCCAATTGCTAGAAAGCGAATGCGATGTTAATAACTGATAGTGGTCTTGTTGATAATTGTCGGTTTGGTTATCGTAAGTATAAGGGTTATATGTTCGATTTGTACTTAATAAGCTAGCGGGTACACCCTCCCAAGCTTGGTAAGTTTTTTCTTTTCCCGAAAATATATTGAGGCGAACAAACGATTTTTTGCCAAAATAAGCCCCCGACAAATAGAAAGATTTTAGATTGGACGAAGCACGGTCGATATAGCCATCGGAAGTAAGTTTTGATAAACGAGCATCTAACGTAAACTTGTTGTTGAGTAGCCCCGAACCAACCAATATTGTATTTTTCAAAGTATTGAACGACCCATACGACGAATTAACTTCGGCATAAGCATCTTTTCTAAACTCGTTGGTCGACATATTGACAGTAGCACCAAAAGCCCCAGCTCCGTTGGTCGATGTACCTACACCCCTCTGAATCTGAATCGAGTTGACCGAGCTAGCAAAGTCGGGCATATTGACCCAATACACCCCTTGCGATTCTGCATCGTTCAATGGAATACCATTGATAGTAACATTGATACGAGTAGCGTCTGTACCACGAATACGAATACCTGTGTAGCCAACACCTGCACCTGCATCGGAAGTAGTAACCAAGGAAGGCGTAAAGTTGAGCAACTGAGGTATATCTTGTCCAAGGTTTTGTTTTTGTAAATCTTCTTTATTTACATCGCTGTAGGCAACCCCCGACTTTGCGTTGGCTCTGGTAGCATTTACAACAACCTCATCGGCCATAAAAGTACTTTTTTGAAGCAATACTTCTATTTTAGTATTTTCTTGTAAATCAATAGTTTGCTTAAATTTTTCAAAGCCTATAAAGCTTACTTTTATTTGGTACGAACCCTTCTTGAGGTTTTTGATGACAAAATTTCCTTGAGCATCAGAAATAGTACCTCGCATGGTATTTTCGAGAATAACAGTAGCACCAGCAAGGTTTTTTTTGCCATCCCAATCGGCTATTTTGCCCGAAATACTTACTTGTGCCGAAGCCGAAAGTAGGGTTATAAAAAAGAAGAAAATAGTAATAATTCCATACAAAGGCCCGAAAGAAGCTTTTGGCAAAAGAATTTTAGTCGTTAAATTTTTCATTATTTTGGAAAACATAACGACAGGTAAAGGAGCCAAATCCTGTCAGATTTAACAATAATAAAACCCGTAAAAATTTGATTAATTTAGTAATATCATAGGTTGAAGTTCAACGTTTGATATTATCAAAATCCCTTCGTCGGCATTATCCGCATCAGGTTCAATGGGTATAATCTCAGCCCGTTGTTATAAGGCACCCCTTTTTGTGATTGTGTCACAAAGTTATGATGAAAATAGTATAGTTGTATTTTTCTGAGGCAGAAAGTTTAGATATAACCAGTTTTCTCAGACAAGATTATCTTGGTACTTCTATTTTTTGGACGATTTGTTTGATAATCTCTTCAGTTGTACCACCTTCCATTTCTTTTT
>VFQP010005399.1_pt1 | contig 11192 bp, 16 predicted proteins | sample 3512351 | NCBI WGS metagenome assembly VFQP01 (sample SAMN10412372, study PRJNA504923) | tailings metagenome | isolation source: Relicate 1 Philex TSF1 revegetated site | place: Philippines: Tuba, Benguet | collected 2017-08-29
GCGGGGCTGGGCGCTCTGGAGACGGGCTACCTGACCCTGGTGCGCGCCTCCTGCGTGCCCATCCGCGCAGCAATTGAGCAGCAGCAGCATCAGCAGCATGCAGTGCAGTGCAGTGGCACGACGCGCGCCGTGATGCGCGCAGAGCAAGCTGGTGGGGTCCACGCCCGCGTGCCCCATCTCCGGCTGCGAGACGGTGCTCAACAGCAGCTACTCGGAGCTCTTCGGCGTGCCGCTCTCCCTGTTCGGCCTGCTGGCCTACGGAGGCGTGGCGGCGGCGGCGGTGGTGGCGGGGCAGCAGCGTGCCACGGCCCGCGACACGAGCTCCTTGGACCTGGGGCTGGCAGCGGGCGCGTCCACCCTGGCCGGCGTCAGCGGGATGCTCATGTGCGTGCCTTTTCGAGCTTCACCCTTGCCACTTTCTTGAGGGCAGCGCGCCGCACGCACCCGCCACCCTCGCCGTGTGCGTGCGCCGCGCTGCCGCAGATACATTCTCCAGACGCAGTTTGCCGGCGACCCGTGCGTGTGGTGCTACACGTCGGCGGCGCTCTCGTTCGGCGTGGCGGTGGCCGTCGCCCTGGGGCTGCCACCGCGGCAGCTGGCCACAGCCGCCGGGCCCGGGCTGGGCGTCATGGCCTCGGCGGTGCTGGCCCTGTACCTGGGCTTTGGAGGCACAGGGCCCTCCACGGCCAACGACGACTTTGAGCTGCCCTACACGGTGAGGCGGCGGGGGCCATCCCTGAGGCCAGTGAAGGGCAGCCTGTGAGGCGGGGGGCCCGCACCCATCCCGCGCGCGCGTGTGCCTCAGACACAACCACGCTCCCCTTCACGCAACGGGGTCGCTCAGCACCGGGAGCGCGACATCGTTTCAGCCGCCGGCCGTTTGGCCCAGCGCTCTCGCCCAGCGGGCAGGGTCTAGTTGCTTGGCGGCGCCACACCGACACCCCTAGTGAGCTGGTTGCCGCGCAGGCGCCCGAGGTGACGACCGAGTCGAGCGGCCAGGCGGTGGCGCTGGCCAAGCGGCTGCGGGCGGCGGGCGCGCAAATGTACGGCGCCTTTTGGTGCAGCCACTGCTTCGACCAGAAGCAGACGTTCGGCAAGCAGGCCATGACTGACTTCCCCTACGTCGAGTGCTACCCCAACGGCTGGAAGCGGGTGAGTGCTGCGCTGCACGCAGACAGGCTGCGAATTGGCGCCGCGTCCTTCAGCAAGGGCTGTGGCCCACTCGCTCTGTGCCATTGCTGCTGCCTGGGGACGGCCCGCAGGGCGTCAAGGTGGTGGAGGCGTGCGAGGCGGCGGGTGTGCGGGCGTTCCCCACGTGGTCCATCAACGGCAAGGTGGTGGAGGGGGAGCTCACGCTCGACGCGCTAGAGGCGGAGCTGGCCAGCGCCGACCGGGTGGCGCCCTTGCCGCCAAAGTCGCCCTTTGCCGATAGCTGAGCGTGCCACCCGAGCGAACGGCCTCTTGTTGAGCGTGTGCGCGAGCAGAGTTGCATCACACACCCTGGCGCGAGAGAGGAGAGGAGAGGAGAGTGCAGCGCGGGGAGCAACGGAGAGAGAGTGCCTTCAGTACAGGTCTTCGAGGTCGATCTTTGGCGCCACGTCTGCCGCCGTCTTGATCGCTCCGTCGCCGCCGCCCGCGTCTGTGGCGGCGGCTGCCGCCGCCAGCTTGCCGCCGCCTGCCGCCTGCTTGGTGGAGGGAGCGGGCCCGGGGATGGCGTCCTGTTGCTGAGGCGGCTCGGTGGCGGCGGTCGGTGCGGGGCCGGCGGGCGGGGCTGCAGGGGCAGAGGCGGCTGCCTGAGCGGCTGCCTCGGCCTGCCACTCCTTGCACTGCTTGTTGTGCCCGTCGCGCCAGTGCGTCCGCTGGCAGTGCGTCGAGCAGTACCACGCTCGCCGGCACGCGGCGCAGCGCGCAAAGGTCGCGCCGGCCGTGCCCGCCCGCGCCAGGCACGTGGGGTTGTCGCACTTGCGGCCCAGATGCTCGACGCTCGACGGCAGGAGCACCTTGGCGCTGCTGCGCGCCACGCCCGCCGCCTCGCCCATCTGCTTGAGCTGCTGCTTCTTGACCGCCTCCGCTTCGGCCTCCTCCTCCTGCAAGCACACCCGCCGCGATGCGACCGCGTCGTGGCCACCACTGCGTCGCAGCAGCCTCGTACGACCTGCTCTCAGGCCCGGCTGCGCACCTGCTTGGTGCGCTGCGCGCCTCCGAGCGCGGCCTTTGCGTTGAAGTTCGAGGTCGCTCCCTCCTTGCCGCCCTGGCCGGCCGGCGTGTTGTTGCTGTTGTTGTTGAGCTGCTGCTGCTGCAGCATCTCCTGGAGGTCCTCCACGTGCCGGTTCTTGTCGCGCTCGGCAAAGTGTTGCGCGTTGAGCGGCAGGCGCGGGATCTCGAAGCAGTGCAGCACGTCGGCGTGCTGCGGCTCCAGCCGGCCGGACAGCGGGCTGCGCACCTCGGGCGGCATGGGCTTGGCCGAGCGCAGGTCGTAGTGCAGCTCGTACTGCGCGCCAGGAGCAGAAAGGAAGTCTCTGGCCGCTCACGTCCGTGGCGCGACGCACTTGCCTGTGTGCACAGCCACCCTCCTCACCTTGGCCAGGACGGTGGTCGGCCGCTTGTCGCGCCCGGCCGCCCCCCGCGCCTTCATCTGCTCCTCCGTGTCCTCCACGTAGGGGATGACGGCCACCTGCAGCTCGCCCCGGTTGCCGCCGATGGCCGCAAACAGGTCCCCGGCCGCCAGGGAGGTGACTTGGAAGCCCGGCCGCACGCAGGCGACGAGGCCGCCCTCGGCGTCCCACAGGCACACGTCGCCGTGCGCGCACCCGCTCACGATCTGCGGCGTCATCCACGGTGAACACGTGGACGACTCTGCTCTGCTGGAGCACCCACAGAAGGGCGCACGGCTGCAGGCGTACCATCAACGTGCCAAACACCGGCCGCCACGCACCTGCCCGCGGCCCTTGAGCACCTGCACGGCGCCCACCGCGCCCCTGTGCCACCGGAGCCAGCCCCGGTAGCCAAATGTGACGAGCGCGCCGTCCTCAAACCCCACCGCCAGGAACGCGCCGTCAAAGTCGGCGCACAGCGGCCGGCCGCGCCCCTTGAGCCGGTCCGGCGCGTCCATGAGCTCGCCCTCGCGGCTCAGCACGTCAATCTGCATCTCCCGTGGGTGCACCGTCGCACAACCACGTGCACAGCGAGCTCGCCCCACAGCCTGGTTTCCTCCACGCCGACAAACATGTTGCTGGAGTGCAGGGCCCTCCAAGCTGCAGCCGCCCTACACAGCAGCGCTCACCAGCTGCACGACGGGGTCGTGGCCCGGCAGGTGCGACACGGCGGCCAGCAGCGTGCCGTCGGTGAAGACAAACTGCGTGTTGGCCGCCACCACGGCCTTGGCGTCCTTGCCGCCGTCCGTCTTCATCTCCATCTTGTGCACCAGCTTGCCGTCCGCCTGCACGCACGCCGCCCCGCACACCACCAAGGCGCGATCGGTGACCGCGCTGTGCTGTGCTCCACGCCCGCCTCCTGTCCCTGGCTGCCGCCGACGTGGAGAGCGCGCTTGTGGGCTCGAGCGAACGTGGGCCGCTGCAGCGCCGAGGGTGGTGGTCAGGCAGGCTCACCAGGCGCCAGACGCCGACGGCGTTCTTCCCTCGGCTGTGCACCACGAGCAGCTCGCTGCCGTCGGGCGCGGCGCCAAACGCCACGCCGTGCACCGGCATGCTGTCCAGGTGCAGCGGCGCCTGGAACAGCGGCTGCCAGTCGTCGCCGGCGCGCCGCCACACGTGCACGTCGCCGCCCAGCGTGCCCACCGCCACGTGCGCCCCGGTGGCGGCCAGGCAGGCGCCCTCGTCGTCGGGCGGCAGCAGCAGCACCGCCAGCCGCTTCCACGTGTCGGTGCTCCACACCACCACCTTGCTGTCCGTGTTGCCCGTCAGGGCATGCAGCAGCCCGTCCTGCAAAAGGTCGGCAGGTCGTTGCCTGTTGGGAACGCGCACTTGCGGTTGGGATAGTTGCGCTGGGCGGGTGGAGGAAGGCTACGCGTAGCAGCCCCGCTCACCTTGACGATGCAGCTGGTGAAGCAGTGGCCGTCCAGCTCGCGGAGGCTGTCGGCGGGGGTGAACTGCACCTGGGAGACCTGGCTGGCCTGGGCGGGCTGCGCGGCACGTGTCGCGGCGCGAGGGTGCGGCAAGGCACGGCGCAAGGATCACCTCCTCAGCTAGCTCGAGAAGTGTTTGGTTGCGTGCCACGCAACCGGGCACCCATCTCTCGCGTGCCTTGAGCCTCCGGCCGCTCGCGGTCGGCTCCCAGGCGCGCAGGCACGGCACGTAGCCCGCAGCGCAGATGACTGGCGGCCATTGGTAGCTGCAGGCCAGTTGGGCGGAGGACACCTTGCCTGCGGGCCAGATGCTGCGCGGGGTGCGCGAGGAGGTGCACACAACGGCGTGTGTGCGAGCGCATGCGAGGGTCCCAGCGACCGGGATCTTGGAGCTGATGCACCGCTGAAGCTGCAGCGCTGCTGCGTGCTGGCCGCTGGTGCGTGCAGCTCACTTTGGCAGCTGGTCGTCCTCGAAGAAGAGCGCCAAGCGCTCCTCCACCGCCGCCATTTCGATGCTGCCGCGCTCGAGCAATCGCCGAAGTTCAGCGCGTCGTTCTGTCGTTGCGAGCCTTTGTGCGCGTTCTGCAAATCCCAAACCTTCCAGAACGGGGTGCGGAAGAACCCGCCGCAAAAACAAGCGCTACTTTGCGATGCTGCCCAGGAAGCCACGCTGCTTGGGCTGCTTCTGCTGCCCGGCCACCTGCGCCATGCGCTCCTTGAACGCCCGCGGGATGTCCTCCTGCCCGTCGTACGACCTGCGCAGCGCACGGCGCACGTCTCGGGCATGACGCCACGCACGTAGGCGCGCCCACACGACCCCAAGCCTGCCAAACACGCTCACTTGACCACGTCGCGGACGTCCCGGATGCCCTTGGTCGCGATGAGCTGCGAGGAGCGCACGTTGTGCGCGTACAAGCACAGGCGCACATCACACCCGCACGCACAGCGAGCACGCCACATGCTGCTGCCTCTCTTGCGCTTGCCTGCAGCATGGGGATGAGGTCCAGCAGCGTGGTGTCGGCCGCGTCCGAGTGGTGCCACGGCTTGATCTTGAGCGTGTTTTCCGGCTGGAACTCCCACGCCTCGGGGTTGCAGCTGATCATGAGCACCTGCGACAAGTCCCGGTTGAGCTTGGACAGGTCCCGCACGTGCTTGCCGTTGTGGTACTGCGTCTCGGGGCGGTACAGGCGGTACAGCACCACCCTGCACGCGAAATTTCGCAGTGCGCCACGCAGTGCTTGAAGTCGTGGAGAAGGACGGCGCAGCAAAAGAGACAGGCCGTGCCGCCTTCTCCCGCGAGCACCACCTCCCGGGCACCTGTGCGGGTCGAGCTTGGTGATGATGGGCTCGGCGTAGGTGGCGGGCGCGTCGGTAAAGATGACCAGCTCGTAGTACCCGCCCATCTCCAGCAAAAAGTCCTGCGGTCAACAGCCGGCACAGGGCCCGCTTGGATCCAACGCACAGCGAGACGCTGTGGCAGGACGCATTTGTGACGGCGCACGGCCGCACCCGCCCCGGGCACCTGCACGCCTGGCCGCTTGTAGATCTTCCACCCGTACTGCCGCGTCCACTCCTTGTGCACCAGCAGGTCGTCCAGGTCCAGCACCAGCGTCTTGATCCTGCAAGGGCGCACCGACACACCACAGGCGAGGTGGTCAGCCCTCACTCTGCTCCCTCGCGGCCTGCCCCGCTCCCGGCTCTATCGTGAAAGAGCGCCTCACCTGCCCTTGAGCTCGGGCGCCATGTCTGGCAGCAGCTTGTGGTACGTGGGGTCCCGGAAGTCGCGGATGCTCTTCTCCACGTACCGCCGTATCCCAAGGTACCTGCGGCCACCACCGCACCACCACGCGCCCTGTGCCAGGCGGCCAGCCATCGATCCGCACGGACGCGCACTTGCGAGCGAACGCTCCTTCCCCCTCGGCGCCCCCAGCAAACAGCCGGGTGGACTCGCCTGTCCATGACGGCGCACCACGCCTGGGTCAGCGGCGGGAAAGCCGCCGGCTCCACGGCCGAGGGCGGCGGAGGCAGCACCACCGACGACGTCTTGCCCGCCGGCGCCGACGACGGAGGCGCGGGGGCGGCAGCGGGCGCCGGCGCGCCGCCGCTGCCTCCGCCGGCCGCCAGCTCAAGTGACTTGTGCGCGTTGCTGAGCGCCACGTCCAGGTCTGCAATGTCGGGGTGCGTCAGCGTGTAGTAGCCGGAAAAGAGCAGAAAGCCGCCAACGCCGAGCGCCGCCGCGTCCACCAGCACGCCCAGCACGCGCGACACCACGCCCGGCGGCTCCTGCTGCTGGTGGTGGTGCGCCGGGTCGGGCTTGGTCTTGAGCTTTTGCATCTGTGCCTCGGCGGCGTGCTCCAGGATGTTGCGCGGCGCGGCACCGCCGCTGCCGCTGCCGCCGGCGCCGGCGCTGCTGCCTCCGGCGGTGCTGCCGAAGCCGCGCTTGCCCGCGTGCGGCTGCCGGAGCGCGGCGGAGCCAGGCACCGGGAGCGGGGCTGCGTGGCGCAGCAGCGTCCGGCCCACTGCCACTGCTGCGGCGCTGGCGGAGGAGGAGCACGCGGCAGAGGAGGAGGAGGAGGAGGAGGCCAGTCGCTGCAGCAGCAGCTCGTTGGGAGGCTGCGTGCAGAGCGGGGCTCTGTGCGCGAGCGCCCCGCGCAGCAGCGACGCCGCTGATGAAGCGCTGCTGACGGTGCCCATGGTGCTGCCATGAGCAAAGCTAGTGGCCGCTGCCAGGCTGCCTGATGCGCCGGCGCCGCCGTGCGTCAGAGCCGCCCACACCAGGCGGGCGAGAGCCATGAGAGCGCTGCGTGAGCTGCTCAGAAGCAGCTACCAGGAGTAGATCGCGGGTAGAACTTTGAGCTACGCGCGGCAAAAGAGAGCACGCCACCCACACGATGATCAGCGCGGCGACCATCATGAGACGACGACTTGCCGCCGCGCAGATCGCCGACGACACGGCCATCCACGATCAGCGCGTCGCGAGTCACCTGCTGCTCACGCGGCGCCGGTAGCTGGAGCTCGTGCTGCAGGCTGAGGAGGAGGGTGGCGCAGTCGGAGGCTTTGTGTCGGCACGCTGTCGGCACACACTGCGCTGTGCGCGCCGCCACTCCCTCGAGGAGCGCGCTGCTGCCGCTGCAATTGCGCGCGAACCGTTGGGGCCTGTGCAGCACCAAGTGCATGATCTGCAAGCCCTGTTCAACGGCAACGCGATCAGGAACTTGCAGGGGCCAGGTCAGGGGGCGTCAGGAAAGGGTCAGGACACTCGGTGTTTCACCCGGCGCCGCAGGAGGCTGTGCTCACGCGCGCGCCTGGAGCAGCTGCGGCTTGGCGATGATCGCGTCCACCAGGCCGTACTCGATGGCTTCCTGGGGGGACATGAAGAAGTCGCGGTCCGTGTCCTTGGTAATGGTCTCCATGGACTGGCCCGTGAATTGCGACTGCGGCAGGCAGGCGGGCGGGCGCGGCGGCAGCAGACGCCGGTCAAACGCGTGGCTCCATTGGCAGGGCAGCGCAGCACCTGCTGGCGCGAAATGGTGGGGTCAGCGAGGAAGCACACCAGGTAGCCGTTGAGGGTGAGCTTGTGGTGGAGGATCTCGTTGGCCTGGATCTCAATGTCAGTGGCCTGGCCCTGGGCGCCGCCCAGCGGCTGGTGGATCATGATGCGCGAGTTGGGCAGGCTGTAGCGCTTACCCTGCGCCAAGAGAGGGCGAGGCGGCAACGGCACACTCAGCGACAAGCGCATCTCAACATGCGCAGCACCAAGGCGTGCGCCAAGCCATGTGGCGTTGGTGTGCGCGCGCAACCGTGGCTGGACCAAAGGGCAGCGTGCACGAGAGTGCTTCCCTCTCCAGCAGAGTGCTGCCATTGGAGGCGTGTGGGGCTCAGTAGGAAGGCAACACGTTTGCTCCGCAGCGCCCCCCGCGTGACAATAATGAGTGCGGGGGGCTCGGCATCCGTAACTTGTGTGGTACATCTCCGCCCCTGAACAGTTGCTGCGGCCACGTGCGTCGTGATGCGCGAATGCGTGCCGCCTGTGCGCTGCCCACCCCTTGTTCACTTCCTCCTTGCCGCGCTGCTGCGCACCTGTTGCCCTGACGCCAGGATGAAGGCGCCCATGGACGCCGCCAGGCCGATGCAGCAGGTGCTGACGTCGGGGCGGATGTGGCGCATGGTGTCAAACACGGCCATGCCTGCGGAGAGCGCGCCAGGGAGGAGGGAGGCGCCCCGTCGCCGCCATCCCATCACGCTTCTGCGTACCAGCTGAAGTGCTGCCTGCAACGCCGGCGCACCTGCCGTGACGGAGCCGCCGGGCGAGTTGACGTACATGGTGATGTCCTTGGTCTGGTCGACCGAGTCCAGGTACAGCAGCTGGGCCACCAGCAGGTTGGCCATGTCGTCGTCCACGGCACCGCCCAGGCGCACGATGCGCTGCGGTGCACCACGTGTGGGCGCGAGCGAACGCGTGCGTGACCGCTCTGCACGCGGCCCTGCCCCACCCTGCCCCAAGCACCACCCCCGTATCCTCTCACCTGCTGGAATAGCTGCGACACGACGCCCTGGAAGCGCTCAATCACCAGCGGGTTGGGAGGCGGAGGGCCCTGGCTGCAGACGATCTTTCCGTGCCTGCTCTTGGAGGCGATCTCCATGCTGCGCGACGCGCACGCGAGGAGCCACGCGGAGCCAGCGTTTGATTGGCACGCTGCATCGTGCCCCGAGGCCTGCTCGATCGGGCTCGGCGCTTCATCGAGTCGCCGTGGCGGCACCAGGATGCAGGAGCACAACGATGGCGTGCCCACCGCACGCGCACGCACCTGCGCTCCGAACTGGGCACCCACACACGCTGCTGCGCCGCATCCTCGCCCCGCCTGCGCAGCGCCACAGGCGCGCAGGCACGCTGGCGTGGTTATCTGGAGCCGCAAGAGCTCCTGCGCAGCGAGGGCCGAGGCGATGGAGAGGCGCTCGTCACGAGCACGCGGCCGTGCTCACCCGGCGCTGGCCCGCGCGATCGCTGGGCGGACGGCCTGGGCACGGCCGCTGGTGGACGGCACGCCCCGGCTGCCGCTGCTGCTCGAGGCAGCGCACTGGCCAGCCGTTCTCCGAGCGTTGAGCGCCATTCTCCTGGGGTCCAACTGCTGCTGGGGCCGTCGAGCACGAGCGATGTGAGCATGCGCACAGGCCCTGGGCTTTGCTCGGGCGCGACGCGCGAGCGAGCGCGATCTGCGCGTCGATCAGCACACGTCTTCGACCTGCACCTTCGCCTCGCCCAGGCTCTCTCACCGCCAGCTCGCCAAGATGGAGATGCACCACAAGCTCCGGCGCGACCCCAACTGGCACAAGGACGCATGCAACATCTGCGGCCAGGTGAGGGCGGCGGGGCGCGTGCAGGCACCTCTGCCTGTCCAACCGGCGCATGCACGGGGCCGGCGGGCGCGACCAACACGGGGGCGCCGGCATGCACGCTGACGCGCTCACGCTGCCCGCAGCTGGGGCATCAAGCGCGCGACTGCACCAGCGGCACGGTGAACTGGAGACAGATCTACGGCGACAAGGCCTTCATCATGCGGCCAGTCGTGTTCTGGTCCGAGGAGGTGGCGGCCAAAAAGGCGCGGCAGGCCGACGCGGCGGACCTGGAGAAGCGGGCAAGAGAGTACGCCAAGGTGCGCGTGTGGCCGCTTCGGGGCTGTAGGCGGAGGCCTGCTGGCACAGCTCATGCATGCGTGACGGAGCACGCACGTTTCCCCCTGCAAGAACGTCCTGCGGCGCATGCACGCCTCACCTTGCGCGCACGCAGAAAATGGCAGAGCAGCAAGGGTTGGACTACGACGAGATCATCAAGAAGGGCGAGGAGCTGCACAACCAGGACCCCAGCGTCACCATCCCCAAGGTCGAGGTGCTAGGTGCGTGCGTCGCGTGCGTGGCGCGTTGGGCCTCGAGCGGGGCGGCTGTCTTTTGACGCACGCGGACCTCCCATGTGCGCGCAGAGGAAGAGCTGCCATCCGGCTGGGCGTCAGCGCAAGACCCCCAGGGGCGCACCTACTACTTTCACAAGCAGTCGCTCAAGACCACGTGGGAGAAGCCCACAGCCGACACGCCCACCAGCTAGCTCCTCGTCGACGTGTCCATCTCGTTTTGCAACTCAACACTCTGAGGCAACCGCAGGATGCGAGCACAGCAGCGCTCACGCTCAAGCGCGCTTGGGCGCTGGCGCGCCAAACAGCACGTGCGGCACGCCAGACAGCCCCTCCCGCGCCACCACCTCAGCCTGCTGCTGCACCAAGCGCAGGAAGGCCTCCAGCGCCACGCCAAAGTGCGCCATCGTGGCCTGGTGCGTCGCGACGGCAGCCCAGACGGCGTCGTCCGCCTGCGTGCGGACCGGCAACGACGCATGTCGGACGGTACCACATGCGCAATGGCGGCTGGCTCGCTGGCCTCGCTGCTCTCACCACCGCAAAGCTGCCCTGGACCACACGAGCCGCTCCATCGACTTTCGAAAGGCTGCGTGACGGCGTTGGCGCATGAGGCCATCCACGCAGCCGCGTCGTGGAGCATGCCCTTGTCGCCGGCCAGCCAGAGCATGATGCTGCGGCGTGCACCCGCGCAGTGGGAGGAGCAAAGGAGCTCGGCCAGTGCAGGCGTCGTGACGCGCCGTCAAGGTGCCCCCCGCCCCCCCCCACACACTTCCTGAGCCCCTGTTCCAAGCGCAACAGTAGCAGCGTGTGCGTGCCTCAGCGCACCGCAGAGGCAGCTGCGCCAGGAACAGCCAGAGCGTGCCGCAGGCCAGAACGAGCTCCTGCAGCGAACGCAGCGTGTCGCTGCGCAGCCGCCTTGTCGTCGCGGGCGAGGTGGTGGTCGCCGTGCTGCTCACGTCGCTGCGCTTCGTGGGTGCCGCCGTCGTCGCCATGGCGCTCTGTGTGCTGCACCGGCGCAGGCGTCGCAGGTCCCGCCTTTGAGCATGCGACCTTTGAGGCGCCAACGCAAGCGTGCATGCGAGGCTGAGTTTAGGCCGGTGGGGCCTGGACCGCAGCAGCACAGGAGCAAGCAGCTTCTGCGCCGGGCGGCAGGCTTGCCGCCCGCCACGCCAGCACGGCAGGGACGCGTGGCCAGGATCAGG
>VFQP010005400.1_pt1 | contig 11189 bp, 11 predicted proteins | sample 3512351 | NCBI WGS metagenome assembly VFQP01 (sample SAMN10412372, study PRJNA504923) | tailings metagenome | isolation source: Relicate 1 Philex TSF1 revegetated site | place: Philippines: Tuba, Benguet | collected 2017-08-29
GCCGCCCGACGCGCCGCTGGCAAAGGGCGGCGTGCCGGCGCCGCCGCCCGTGCCGCCGCCGCCAGCCTGAAAGATGATGGACGAACCGGGGGACTTGGGCATGGAGCTGGTGCGGTCCATGGAGGAGAGCGAGGGGCCGGAAGAGTTGGGAAGCAGGCCCGAGCCGCCGGCGCCGGCGAGCTGCGCCGCCGCCGCGGACGAGGTGCTGGTCTGCGAGGGCTGCCGCGGCGCCGCCGCCGCCGCAGGTTGCGCGCCGCCGAGCGACGTGGCCGCCGGGGTGCCGGCGGGCGGCGGCGGGGGCGGCGGCGCGGCGGCGCCGCCCGACGAGGGGCCGGCGCTGGCGGCCGCCGAGGGCGCGCGCTCCGCCGGCAAGGGCAGCGGCGCCACGCGGGAGCTGGACGGCGAGAGGCGCGAGCCTGGCGCGCCGGTGGGGCTGGGGTGTGGCCCGGAAGGCGTTGGGCTGCTCAGCACCGGCGACGCCACGGCGGTGGCGGCGGCCGCCCCCTGCGTGTAGGCGACGCTGCCTAGCCGGCTGACGGGTTGCGACCCCGGCCCCGCGCCGGGCAGCGTGACGGACGGCGTGGCGTGCGGGCTGTGGTGGTGGTAGCTGTGCGCGCTGAGCGCGTGCGGCGCGGCGCCGGCGCCCGACGGCGCAAACATCTGGCCGCTGCTGGAGCGCTGCGAGGCGGGCGGCGCGCCGGCGGCGGCGGCGGCGACAACCGCCTGCTGCGAGGCGCTGAGCGTGCCCGTGGTGCTGCTGCGGGGGCTGCTGGTGCTGCTGACGCCGCCGCTGCGCAGGAAGGACATTGCGGCGCCCAGGAAGCTGGAGGAGCGGCTGGGGCTGCGGCTGCCGCCGCTGTCGCTGTTTTCGGGCCCGCCGGCCGGCTTCTTGCGCCCAAACGCCTGCAAACGGCACGCGCCGGCGCCACACGCGCGTGAGTGAGTGAGCGGCGAGCGAGGCGCCAGGAGCAGCGTGGCGGAGAGCGGCAGAGGCGCGCAGGCGGCGCGAGCGGGGGGGGGCAGCAGCAGGAGCGCAGGGCGGGGGCGCACCACGAGCTTGTTGGCGATCTTCTTGAGGAAGCTCTTGCTGCGCGAGCCGCCGCCCTTGCCGCCGCCCGGCTTGCCGCCCGCGGCGCTGTGCGCCGAGCCGGGACCCGGCAGCAGCGCCTCAATGCCGCCGCCGGGGTCGCCGCTGCCAGACGGCGACACCATGTCCGACGCCACCTGCTCACACGCACACACGGCGGTGGGCCACACGCCCACGGACGCATGCGAGGTCGCTCCCCGCCCACGCCGCAGCTGCCGTGGTGCGCGCATGGCTGGAGAGCGCTTGCAGCCCCCGTGACCCCCAGGGACAAGTTGCCGCACCTCGGCGAACTGCGCCTCGAGCTGCTGCGCCGGGGAGGGCCGCTCGGCCAGCGGCGCGCCGCCGCCCGAGCCCCGCTGCGGCATGAGCGTGCCGTTGCTCAGGAGCTTGAACGACACGTCCGCCGCGCCAGCGCCCGCGCCCGCGCCTGCAGTTGCGGCCGCAGGCACCGCCCAGCACCGACCCAGCATGCCGCAGAGTCACGGTGTGCGCACGCCGGCAAGCAAGCGCCCGCGGCGGCGGCCCGCGAACGTGGCAAACAGCGCCCCCGCAGCCGCTCACCCTTGCGGTGCGAGGTGATGGAGAGCTTGGAGGCGCGGGACTGCCGCTCCGAGCCCGGCTCGCCGCTGCCCGAGCCCCGCAGGTGCATGAGCAGCGAGCCGCTGCTGCCGCGCGTGCCGCTTGCGCCGCCGCTGGACCGCCCCGCCGCCTCTAGCCCCTGCTGCTCACGCAGCTTCTTGGCCATGGCCGCCAGCTGCTTTACCGGCATGGTGTGGCAGCGGGGGATGTTGGCGTCGGGCTCGGCCTCCGAGGGCGCGGCGCCGCCCTCGGTGCCGGTGGGGGGCTGGAGCAGCTGCTGCATGGTGCTGGCCGACGAGCCTGCGTGGGGAGGGGGGGTCATCGGCGCGAGCGCGGTGCGGGGATGGGCACAAGGGCCTGGCGGAGGAACGTCGCGTCTCTCCTCGTGGGGCGAGCGTGAGGGGCGTGTGGCGAGGGGCGCTGCCCCCCCCCCCCCCCCCCCCCCCGCGGCGCAAAGCGCTCACCCTTGTGCTGCGCGGCGGTGAAGCTGAGGCCCCCCTGGTAGCGCTGGTTGCGGGGCTCGGTGGCAAAGAGGTTGCCGCGCTCGGTGACGAGCAGGCGGCTGCAGCGCGTGAGGATGAGCAGCAGCTTGGTGTACAGGGCCTTGATCTTGCCATTGTCGCCTGCAAGCGCGGTGGTAAGGGAGGCCCCATGTGCCACGCTGCGAGGGCGTCCCCCACCTCACGCACGGGGAGCGCTGGGCGCTCGCCGGGAAGGCTAGCGAGGCTCCGCCGCCGCCACCGCCGCCGCCGCTGCTGCACGCCCACTGCGCCCTGCGCGCCGCCCTGCTGCCGCTCCGTCCCCCGCACCCGTCGTGCGCGCTCCTCTGCAGCCGTCCACCCTCGCAAACCCCCTCCTTCCGGCCCCGCACCTGCCATGCTCCTGTGCTCCTCAATGTCGTCCACCACGCTGGTGATGGTGTTGCGGAAGTCCTCCACGTGGCACTCGAGGCACTCGTCCGCCGTGTCCACCGCCCTGCATGAGGGCACAGGCACAGCAGTAAACTCAAGCGCGCGACGCCGGGTGCGGGTGCAGTGCTGCGCCCCACCGCCCGCTGGCGCCGTGCGTGCGGCAGGCACTCGCGGCACGTGCAGCCCTGCACGAGCACCTGCCTCTGCTGCTGCCACCGCCTGAGAGCTTTGCCTCGCCTGCTCCACTGGAGCCTGCTCGCTCCGCTGCTGCATGTACACGTGCGCCTGCATCACCGCCACCCGCCCCGCGCCCCCTCCTCCGGCGCATGCAAAGCGTCCGCTCCCGCACAGCCCGCCTCTGCCCGCACCGCCCCTCCACCCGCTGCATCACTGGCGGCCTGGTGGGAGGGCCTGTGCTCCACGCTGGCAGCGGCGTCCGCTAGCGTGGGCCACCTGCTCCTTCCCGCGCTGGGCCAGCGCCGCGCGCACCGCATGATGAGCTGCTCCTCCTCCTCGGCCAGCAGCGCGTCCGCCTTCCACGCCGCGCTGCCCTGCAGCTGGCTGAGCAGCGCCATGGCGTCGCGCTTGAAGACCTGCAAGTCCTGGTCCACCTGCGCGCCGTGAGGCCAGGGGCAGTCCCAGGTGCGGCGCCACGCACCTCAGTCCCCCGTGGGAACGCCCGGCTGCACCGTGCCCGCCTCGGAAGCCTTGCCTTGCCGGCAAGAGCAGGGGCCTGCCTGCCGTGTTGCGAGGAGGAGCGCGCCCCGCACCTGCTTCTTGGCCGCCTCAAACGAGTGCGTCGCCGCCGGCGTCTTGCTACCGGTGGACGGCGAGTGCACATCCTGGGACGCATGGATCTGCGGCACGGCGGCCAACAGCACGCCGCGCGGCGACAGCGCGCACCTGGTCACCCGCGCCGCGTTTGTGGTGCGCCCCGCCACGCCGCCCACCCCCCGGCGCCACCCCTGGCAGGTGCGCGTGCCCAGCTCGGCACGCTGCTTGGTGTCCTGGCCCAAGCGGACTGCTGGCCCCCCGCTGCGTATTGGTGCAGCGCACCTCTGGCAGGGCCGACGAGCCGACGAGGCTGGCGAGGCTCCTGTCCTCCTTGTTGCCCTCGAGCGTCCTCAGCACCGACGCGAGCTGCGCGTGCACAAGGACGCACCGCGAGGATGCATCGTGCGGGATACGACGGATGCATCCTCCTCATCAACCCCACGGCGAGCGAGACGCCCCCCGCACGCGCGCACCTTTGGGAAGGACTCCTGGGCCTTCGCAGCCTGCACGGTGCAGTGTGCACGTCCCATCGGCAACGCAGCAATCATCGGCTCTGTGCTCCACGGAGGGCCCGCTGTGGCGCCGTGGCGATGCACGACACGGCCATGCCATCTGCCTGGAGGAGCCCCACGAGTCGTGGTTTGGCGAGTAACAAAGCAGCGTGCTGCGTTCGTCTGCTCGCCCTGCTCGTCGCTGCGCCCATCGGCGCGTGTGCACGGACGCCACGATCGACAACAGCGCCCCCTCCCCAGCGCGGGGCCCCCTCCCCAGCGGCCTCCTCACCCGCCCAGATGCGGACTGCAGGTCCTCCAGTTTGCGCGTGAGCTTGGGCCCCAGCGAGAGCTGGTCGTCCATGGCGCGGGCCAACTGCTCGGCGCCCATTCGCACCGTGCTCTTCCCGGCCACATCGCGACGTGAGAGCTCCCTGCGAGGTGCCACGCGTCGCGCACGCACCCGGCACGCTGGCCTCGGCGCCCCTGGCGCTGCCGAGCGAGCGCAAACAAACCCTGCCCCACAGCAGCACGCCGCTACACGCGCTCCAGGCAGGAGCCTCCACACACGCGTGCCAGCACGCCCAGTTCCTCACCTCTCTGCTCTGCTCAGCGGAGCGCTGGTCCTCGCTCCGTCCCTCCCAGTCATTCAGAGGCCCATCACGCCGAGCACCGAGCGGCTGCAAGCGCACGCCCCTAAGGTGCTGCTGCCGCTGCTGCTGCTGCTGCTGTCGCCACTGTGGATAGCCGCCTCGGTGGCGCCGTCTCGAGGGGATGCTGCGGTTCGTCGATGCTGCAGCTTCTCGTTCGTCGCTGGTCAGCGATGCGGCGCTGCGATGCTATAGTGCCGATGGATATATATGTCTGTGGCGCAGAGTCTTGGGTGTGGCGCCTCCCCTCTCGTGGCCCTGTCCTGGTGCAGGACTGGGGGATGGACAGGGGCTTTTGGGCGCACACAGTGAGCAGCAGCACTGGCGCCATGATCCATGCGTGCGTGCGCATCCAGGCTGCTGCCGTCCGTCGCCTGCCATTGCCTGCCAGGGGCATCCAGAGATCCGCAGGATGACACCGTTCAGCGCAGGACACGCTCGAGTCGAGCAGGGGAGCAAGCAGGGGGCCCAGTCAGGACTGCAGAAGTGGACTGGAATGCAGCAGGAGCGGTTCCGCCCGCAGTGAGCGTGCGTGAATCCCCCAACATCAGCCCGCAGCGGCGGCAGCAGCTGACGACGACGACGACGCAACGACAAACGCGTGCCTCCTGCACAGGGACCAACGCTCGCGCAGCAGGCTCTCGACCCGCCGGGCCCACATGTGGGCTCCGTCCGAGTGGCAGGCGCACAATCACCAGGTGCCCGCCGCCACCCCCAGGCTGCGCACGTGGCGGCGGCACAGACAGTCGTCCAGCGAGGAGGCCGCGTCAAAACAAACGTGCGAGCGTTCACCCAGTCAGTCTCTCTCTCCTCGGTCTCTGCTCGCTGGTGATGCAAGCGGGTCCTTAAACGGCGGCGCCGTCACCACGCAGGTGCGCCCGCCAGCGCGCCCAAGCGCACAAGCAAGCCCCCACGCCCGCACGCACCGCGCCCACCAACCGCTTCCGCCCGCCCGCGGCGCCCGGAACGTGCGCCGAGGCGTCAGACGCGCGGCGCGGCGTTGCTGGCAGCCACCATGCCGGGGGGAGGCCCCGCCGCCGGCCCCAGGCCAGTCTGCTGCTGCAGGCCGCTGGTGGGCGTCCCCACGCCCGGCCGGCCCTGCTGCTGCTGCTGCTGCTGCCCCTGCGGCTGCGGCTGCTGCTGCCCCCCGGGCTGCCCAGGCGCCTGCTGCTGCGGCTGCTGCTGCTGCTGCGCCCCGCCGGCCTGCTGCTGCTGCGGTTGCTGCTGCTGGCCCTGCGGCGGCTGCAGCGCGGGCCGGGGCAGGCGCGGCGCCACCTCCCACTCCTCGTACAGCACCTCCATGTCCTGCTTGCCCTCAAAGTCCCACGCTGCGGCGCATAACCAACAGCAGCGCAACCACCAACAAGCTCCTCGCGCCGTGCGCACGCCGCGCCGGGCGCAGCGCCCCAAGCTGCCCACTCGCCCCAGAGCCCCGCAAAGCAGCTGCGCCCGCCCTCAAGAGCTCCGGCGGCCCGCGCGGCGCACCTGCCGGGTTGAAGACGACAAAGTTGCCGCGCTCGCCGCGGCCCGTCTTTTGCGGCGGCGGCGCCGGCGTGGGCATGAACCACATGCGCAGCCGCCGGTGGAAGATCCAGCCGCGCGTGCTCAGCTCGTCGGCCGCGATGAGCTGCGCTTCGTCGCCCGGCATGCTGTAAAAGATGAAGAAGAGCGTCTCGTCCTTGAACTTGGTCAGGTAGCCCGGCTGCAGCCGCTGCGGCGTGTGCTTGTAGCACGACGGGAGCTCAAACTCGGGCTCGGCTGCGTGCAGGCGGAACACGCACGCAAGAAACGTCCATGCGAGCGCGGCGACTGGACTGCCAGCGGCGACTGGAGTGCCAGCGGCGACTGGACTGCCAGCGGCGCGCGGCGCGCCGGCGAGCCTGCGCCTGCGCGTGCGCGTGCCGCTGCTGCTCTGCCCCCTGCTGCTGCCCGTCCACCTTGATGCGTGCGCGCGCGCGTGCCTGGCGCCTCGTGCTGCTGCTCACCCTTGGTGGGCGTGGCTGAGAGCGGAGTGACGAGCGATTTGTAGAGGCTCGAGGGGCTGGTGAGGTCGAGCCCCAGCGTGGTGAGGTTGATGCCCAGCTCCAGCGTGGTGGCGTCCTGGTCCGTCATCTTGAGCAGGGGCATGATGGCCAGCAGGCCCCACCTGCACACGCGCACACACGTGCCAGCCACCCACCGCGCTCAGCATGCTGCAGCGCGGCTCGCCTGGCGGTGCTGCGGACGGCACCACACGCCGCCGCGGGGAAGAGAGGCGCACGCACCGGTCCACGGGCGGCTGCTGCTGGAGCTGCTGCGGCTGCTGCGGCAGCGCCTGCTGCATGGACAGGTGCATGCCGCCCCCCGGCGCCTTGCTGCTGCCGCCCAGCCCGTCGGCGCCCAGCATGCCCAGCATGCCCATGCCCGCCGCCGCGCCGCCGCCGCCGCCCTGCTGCTGCTGCTGCAGCAGCAGCGACGGCGTCCCCCCGGCGCCCGGCGCTTTGCCCACCGCCGCCGCCGCCGCCGCCGCGCTGAGCACGTTGGCCGCCGCCATGCTGCCCGCCCGCTGCTGCTGCTGCTGCTGCTGCTGCTGCTGCTGCTGCTGCTGGAACCGCAAGAGCGCGTCGTACTCTGCGAGCCCCGTCGCCGCCTGCACGCCCAGCCCTGAACCGTACTGGTCGGCGCCGCCGCCCGGCCCGCCACCGGCGCCTGCGCCGCCGCCGAGCATGTAGCCCCCCCGCCCCAGCGCAGCGGCGTTCTGCAGGCTGGCGTACCGGTCGTCTGGCTGGTTGGACTGCGACTGCCCCGGCGCCTGCTGCGGCCCCGGCGGCTGCCTGGGCGCCGCGCCGGGCAGCGCGGGAAAGTCCTCGGCCGACACGTTGAAGTCGGGCCCGCCCTGCAGCCCGCCCCGCTGCTGCTGCTGCTGCTTGACCAGCGCCACGTACGCCTCGGGCGCGCCCGCCAGCACGCCCTGGCCGCCTGCCGCCTGCAGCAGGCACAAGGCAGCAAGGGTGCACGCCGCGGGGGGGCAGGATCATCATGCGGGGGCGCCCGTGCGGCGCGCAGGTGGCACCACGGCGCACGCGGCACGCGCAGGATCAGCCTGGGTGAGCTGAGGCACGCACGCGGCCGCCGCGGCACGCGCACCTTGTTGCGGGAGAGCATGGAGAGCAGATCTTGGCCTTGCGCGTTGCCCCCCGGCATGAGCCCCCCCGCCATCGAGTTGGCCGCGAGCGTGCGCGCGGCCGCGGCCATTGTCTGCGCCTGCTGCTGCGCCGCCTGCACCTGCAGGTTGCCCTGCAGGTTGATGCCCGCGAGGCGGTTGTTGAGCTGATGATTGGCCTGCAGCGCCGCGAGCGTCGCCTGCTGGTAGTTCTGCATGCCAGCGGCGCCGAGCCCGAGCTGCCCCAGGTTGGCCCGATCTACGCCCGGGCGGATCGCCGTGAGTGTCTGCGTGTTGAGCGGCAGGGCTCCCCGCGCTGCGGCCGCATTCGCGCCCGCGACCATCGCTGCTGCAGCGGCCCCGTTGCCCAGCGTCGCGTTGCCCAGCGCGCCCTGCCGAGCCTGCTGCGCCTGGTACTGGCCAGCGAGCTGCACGCACGGAGCGGGCAACACGAAGAGCCCCAGAGCGTGCGCAGAGCTGGACATGAAGCCTTCTGGGGCTCCCGGCCCGCCCGCAGGAGGCCACATCGGCACGGTGGACGCGCACTGCAGTGCGAGCCGTGTCCCGATGGCGCTGCTGCTGGCTTCCGGGGCCGGGGCCTGGTGCCTGCACGACGAAAGGAAGGAGCGCCCCCGCAAAAGCACTGCCGCGCACCTGCTGCAAGTTGTTCTGCAGCTGCTGTGCCTGAGCAGCGGTCGCCGTCGTGAACCGCCCTTGCTGCGCGTTCGCCGCTGCACTGGCTTGAAGGCCGGCCAGGCCTCCCCTGCAGAGCAGCAAGATGGGCACGCGAGAGCTCTTGCCGAGGTGCAGCTCTGGCCACAGGGCTGCCGAGGAGCAGCACCCTGAGGGGTGGCCCAGGCCGCGCACCTGTTGGGGAGGCCGCCTTGCAAGGCGCCTGCCAGCCCGCCTGCACCACAGAGGCCAAACAGCGCAGTGCGTGAGGCCTGCCAGCTGCTCATGCACACCAACACCAGGCCCCAAGCTTGGCCCTGCACGCACCGAGCGGGAAGGCCGCGCTGCCAGGCTGCTGCCCATAGGTCTGCGCAAAGCCTCTCGCTGCCGCCGGGTCAAGGGCGCCCGCTGCAGCGCCGGGGTTCAGCATTGCGTGCTCTGCTGCTGCTGCTGCTGCTCTTGCGGGAGCCTCCACGAGCCGCTGTGCTTGGAGCGCCGCATGGACGAGAGCTTTGTCCGCCCCCTTCGGTGCAGCAGGAACGCTTCCTTGCCCTCCTGAGAGATGCAGCCTCTCGCTCGCGCGTTGCTGGGCAGCGCCCGCCAGCGCCAGCAGGCGTCCAACGTGAGTGCCGCAGCGAGGGGAGGTAGGGTCGGGGGGCCCGCATCCGCACGGCGCGCAGAGGGAAGCGGCGCGATCGACGCCTCGATGCCCATCGCGCGTCTGGGTCGCGGAACTGGTCTGCGGAGGCTGCGCGCCCCGCACGAGTGCAGATCTTCCGCTGGCCTCCTGACCCCCGGTGGCCGATCGCAGGCCTTCGTCCAGGCCGTGCGCGCGTACGCCTCCAAGGACGTGCGCTTCGGCGTGGAGGCGCGCGAGTCCGTGCTGGTTGGCGTCAACAAGCTCGCGGACGCCGTGCAGGTCACGCTCGGGCCAAAGGTGCGGCCTCACCCTCTGGGCGCCTCTCGAAGCTCCACGGCCGCCCCAGCCCAGGCGGTGGCCGCAGCGCTGCGCAGGGCTGCACCTGCAGCAGCAGGACGCAGCGCAGGCGTGCACGCTTGGCAGGCAATGTGTGAAGGTTCCCTGAGCGGCCGCCGCACGCATCACGCGATGGCGCCACACGCACGTCCGCACACCACGTCTGGGGATCGCAGGGCCGCAATGTGATGATCGAGCAGCCCTACGGCGGGCCCAAGATCACCAAGGACGGCGTGACGGTGAGCCGCCTGCACAGCCTTCCTCTGGGGCGCGGCAGATCGACCAGCAGGCTGGGGGCTCCTCACCTCGGAGCACGCCTCTCCTGGGCTCTTGTGCTGCAGGTGGCCAAGGCCATCGAGCTCAAGGACAAGTTCCAGAACATTGGCGCCGCGCTGGTCAAGCAGGTGGCCTCGGCCACCAACGACGTGGCGGGCGATGGTGCGCACAGCGCAGCACACGGCTCCAGAGGGCAGCAGCAGCGGCAGCAGCAGCAGCAGCAGCAGCAGTCGCAGGTGCTGCATGCAAGCATGCCGCCGCTGCTCTCTTACGGTGCGCGCAGGCACCACCACGGCCACGGTGCTCACGCGCGCCATCCTGGTGGAGGGCTGCAAGAGCGTGGCGGCCGGCATGAACCCCATGGACCTGCGCAGGTCAGCGGCGGCAGCGGCAGCGGCAGCGCTACACACACCCATGGCATGCACACTGCCAGCGAGGCTCTCAAAGCCTCAGCAACGAAAGGCCATGGGCGCAAGAGGTCGTGAGCGTGAAGGGGGCGAGGTCTCGCTGACAGGCGGGTGGGCGTGCGCGCGGCGCTCGCGCGTGGCGCAGGGGCATCAACATGGCGGTGGACCACGTGGTCAAGGTGCTCAAGGGGCGCGCCAAGATGATCAGCACCACCGAGGAGATCTCCCAGGTGCACCTCGCAGCCGCAGCGCATGGAGGCGAAAGGGGCCGGCCGCTGTTTGCGCCTGCTGGGCGCAGCGGCGCGCGGCAGCCCACCAGGCAGGGCGGCGTGCGCCTGGCGCAGCGAGCGGCACCTGGAGCGGCACTTGACAGGACGCAGTGCATGTGTGGGTGGTGGCGGCGGCGGTTGGTGCGCGCAGGTGGGCACCATCAGCGCCAACGGCGAGCGCGAGATTGGCGACCTCATCGCCAAGGCCATGGAGAAGGTCGGCAAGGAGGGCGTCATCACCGTGGCGGTGAGCGCAACAACACACGCGGCCAAACGGCGCGCCGGCGGCGGGCAGGAACGCGAGCCCGTCGCGCAGCCCTCCTGCGCAAGGCCGCCCTGAGGATGTTCCCAGCGTGCCGAGTGAGGCCGCTGCACCTCGGGCCCCACCCACCCCATCTGCGCCGTGCCACCACCCTTGCCTGTGCCGCACGTGCCTGCACCTGGGCGTGTGCGTGGGGGCGCGCAGGACGGCAAGACGCTGGAGAACGAGCTCGAGGTGGTGGAGGGCATGAAGTTTGACCGCGGCTACATCTCGCCCTACTTTGTCACTGACCAGAAGACCATGAAGGTGGAGCTCGACGCGCCGCTCATCCTCATCTGCGAGAAGAAGATCTCGGGGTGAGCCCCTCTCCCTCTCTCTCTGGTGCTCGGGGGGGGGGACGCTAAGCGGGCAGGGTGCGCTGGGGCGGCGCCCGTGGCGGCAGCGGGTGTGCGCCTGGATGGACGCAGTCATGGCCATCAGGGTGGTGGGTGGAGCGGCAGGGGGAGTGGCACGTACGGTTCTACGTGCTGCCCTTGGTGCCCCCGCAGGCTGGCGTCGCTGCTGCCCATCCTGGAGAAGGTGGTGGCGCAGGCGCAGCGCCCGCTGCTCATCATTGCCGAGGACGTGGAGAGCGAGGCGCTGGCCACGCTCATCCTCAACAAGGTGCGCCTGCACGGCGCCGTGCAGCCTGCG
>VFQP010005401.1_pt1 | contig 11188 bp, 13 predicted proteins | sample 3512351 | NCBI WGS metagenome assembly VFQP01 (sample SAMN10412372, study PRJNA504923) | tailings metagenome | isolation source: Relicate 1 Philex TSF1 revegetated site | place: Philippines: Tuba, Benguet | collected 2017-08-29
TGTCGCGCCGCCGCTGCTACCCGGAGCGCAGAGACGCCACCACGGGAGGGGGGGCCCCCGCACAAAGGGTGTGCGTGCGGCTGCGGATGTGCGCGTAGCTGGCGGTTGCGCCACACGGAACTCTGAGGCGAGGTCAGCCGCGCAGGCTTCACGCGCTCTCTCGCTGCCCTGGCCCGTGGGCCGGTGGACCTTGCTGGCGAGAGCATATTCGCGCGCATCCGCGTTCACAGGTAGGTACTGCCACTCAGAGATCGGCCGCGCGTGGCCGCCCGCCGTGACACACAATCACAACCAGTCAGGCTCCTGAGCTCGTGCGCAGCAGCAGCAGCAGGCGCCACACATGGCCGGTGTTGATCTTGCACGCAGGAAGCAGCGATTTGCAGCGGTTGCGGTCGCACACAGGAGTGCACACGGTAGCGCGCAAAGCCATCCACGTCTCTGCCACAGGGGCGGGCCGGCGACGCACGCGCTGGCCCTGGGCTGCCGCGCTGCCTAGCACCCTGCCGCCCTGCGGCGCGCTGTCCCCGGGCCCCCTTCACGCAAGCTTGAAGCAGCGCCCGCGCCCCCTACAGGCGCCTGAAGCTGGCCACGAGGTCCTGCGCCGCTTGCACCAGCAGCAGCACAGCGCCGTGAGCCAGCGGCGGCGGTGAGCGGCCCAGATCAGATCAGATCAGATCGCGATCTGGATCCTTGCGATCAACGGCTTGCACCACGCCACACGTGAGCAGCTAGTGCCTCCTCAGCAGCAGAGATCTCTCTCCCGTTTCCCGTTTGTCTGCACGTACCACACCAAATCCTCGGCACCCCAAGGGAGCTGGGGCGTCGACGCACCCCCTTTGCGGCCCCGCCCCGCCTGCAGAGCCGTGCATTTAAGCGCGAGAGCTCTCAACACACACAACAACAAGCAACGCATGCACTAGCACAACCGGGCCGCTCTTCGACATCGTAAAGCTCGCTCTCTTTCGCCGTCGATCGACCTTCCTTTCCAGCCGCCCGCGCGTCGCCGCTCACCAGTCCCTCCCTCCCTCCCTTCGTCCTTGCAGCAGCCGCGCCTCGCGAGCACGCGCGAGATGGATGAGCGCGAGCCCGCCGCGGCGGTGGCGCTCGTGGAGGCGCTGAGCCTCGCCGAGGTGACCGCCAAGCAGGTAGGGGGGCCGACAACTCGCGCCCCGCCCGCGGCTCGCGGCCTTGCGGCGGCTCAGCCGCTCACCCACATCCCTTGCTCTCTCCCCTCCTGCGCTGCGACGCGCACAGGTGCCTCACCCCGAGACGCCTGCCCCGTCCCCACCCCCAGCCCCTGCCGCCCCCAGCCCGGCTCCCGACAGCGACGAGCCCGATGCCGCCGGCAGCGACGGCGCCGACAGCGACGGCGCCGCCCCCCGCGCCGACAACTTCCTTCCCTTCCCCTCCATCACCAAGCTGGAGAAGGTCGCCCAGGACTTCCGCCGCACCGCCGCGCGCGCCGCCCACCGCGCCGCCCTGGCCGGCGACGCCGCCGCCGCCACGCCCGCCGAGTCCCTCCCCGCCGACCTCAAGATCAAGTACCTGGGCACCGTCAAGCTGCACGGCAGCCACAGCGACATCGTGCTGCGCCCCGCGCCGCCCGGCGACGCTGACGCCGACGGCGGCGACGTGCTGGTGCTGCAGAGCCGCAACAAGGTGGTGACGCCGGGCGGCAAGACCGACCACGCGCAGATGGCCGGCAAGCTGACGCCGCACGCCGCCGCGCTGCGCCGGCTGGCCCAGGCGGCGCGCGAGCGCGCCGGCGCGCCGCCCGGCGCCGTGGTGCAGCTGGCCGGCGAGTGGTGCGGCCCCGGCGTGCAGAAGGGCGTGGCCATCTGCCGCCTGCCGCACGCCTTTTACCTGGTGGGCGCGCGCGTGGGCGGCGTGTGGCAGCCGCGCAGCGTGGTGGAGGGCCTGCGCGACCACGGCGCGCTGGTCTTCAACATCTTTGACTACCCCGCGTTTGAGCTCGAGGTGCACTTTGGCCGCGGCGACGAGGGCGTCAAGGAGGCCCTGGACCGCGCCATGGAGCTGACCATGCAGGTGGGGGCACGTGCGCTGCGCATGCTGGGGCGCAGTGGCGAGGGCGGCCAGGCTTCAGAAGTTGACTCTGCGTGGCTGCGGCCGCAGGTGGACGCCGTGTGCCCCGTGGCCCAGGCGCGCGGCGTCACGGGCCCCGGCGAGGGCATCGTCTGGGTGCCCGACCTCGACTGCCCCGCCAACCCGGCCTGGCTGTGCAGCGCGCCCGGCCTTTGGTTCAAGACCAAGGGAGAGTCGCACCTCGCCGCCGCCGCCAGCGCCGGCCCCAGCGCCGGCCCCACTGCCGCCGCGCCGCCCAAGAACCCGCTCGCTGGCGTGGCGCCCGAGGTGGCGGCGGGCCTGGCCAAGCTGGCCACGCGCGGGCGCTGCCTGCAGGCCGTCGAGTTCCAGCGCGAGATGGGCGGCGAGGGCGCGGCCGTGTGCGCCGCCAAGGCGGGCAGCTGGGTGGCGCAGGACGTGGTCAAGGAGGAGGGCCTGGCGCTCGAGGCGCTGGGCCTCAAGATGCCAAAGGACAAGGGCGTCGTGTTCAAGGTGGTGGTGCCCCTGGCCAAGGAGACGGTCGAGGCGCTGCTCAAGGAGGAGGCCGCCGCCGCCACGCCGCAGCCCTAGCGCTATCGCGCTATCGCGCTGGCGTGCCGGCTGTGGGTACCGCCCTCATCTACGCCGCCGCCAATGCCTGGGGTCCCAGGAGCGTGTTGGCCTCCTGGGTGGGCACGCTCAGGGGCGGCTCGCGTTTGGCTGGCCGCTTCGTCCTAACCGCGGGATTCTTTTTGTTGGAAGCTGGGTGTGCAAGCTGTGTGTGGGTGGTTTTTTTTTTTTACGACCGGCATGCTGCCGCACGTTCAGTCCTTGTGCGCGCACATAAGCACCTGGGCGCCCTTGCCACGAAGCGGCCGCTGTACAGACCTTGGCTGCGGCTCCTTCAGGCTGCTGACCCTCCTCGTGATCATTTGCTTCATTGCTCCTTGGTCGCGTAGCCAGCACTCGCTGCGATGACGGCGTGCCCCAGCAGGCCCCTTAGAAGGCCGCTGCTTGTAGTGTGAGGGACAGGGCAGGCGCGCTTTGGGTGGCGCAGGAGGTGTGGTGCAGCGCATCATGGCACCGCACCTGCCTGCTCATGCCTGCGGCGTGCGTGGCACAGAGCTGTTTCATGCAAGAGAGAGCCCGCAAACACGCAGTGCGCGTTTGTCGCCGACGCCCCGCCCAACCCTAGCCCCGGGGCAGGGCCACATGCTCTGCAGGCAAGGCGATGTCGCGCCGCCGCTGCTACCCGGAGCGCAGAGACGCCACCACGGGAGGGGGGGCCCCCGCACAAAGGGTGTGCGTGCGGCTGCGGATGTGCGCGTAGCTGGCGGTTGCGCCACACGGAACTCTGAGGCGAGGTCAGCCGCGCAGGCTTCACGCGCTCTCTCGCTGCCCTGGCCCGTGGGCCGGTGGACCTTGCTGGCGAGAGCATATTCGCGCGCATCCGCGTTCACAGGTAGGTACTGCCACTCAGAGATCGGCCGCGCGTGGCCGCCCGCCGTGACACACAATCACAACCAGTCAGGCTCCTGAGCTCGTGCGCAGCAGCAGCAGCAGGCGCCACACATGGCCGGTGTTGATCTTGCACGCAGGAAGCAGCGATTTGCAGCGGTTGCGGTCGCACACAGGAGTGCACACGGTAGCGCGCAAAGCCATCCACGTCTCTGCCACAGGGGCGGGCCGGCGACGCACGCGCTGGCCCTGGGCTGCCGCGCTGCCTAGCACCCTGCCGCCCTGCGGCGCGCTGTCCCCGGGCCCCCTTCACGCAAGCTTGAAGCAGCGCCCGCGCCCCCTACAGGCGCCTGAAGCTGGCCACGAGGTCCTGCGCCGCCCGCGCCAGCAGCAGCACCGCGCCGCTGACGAAGCTGAAGGCCAGCAGCGGCAGGCGGATGAGCCAGCCCAGCAGCCAGAACGCGGCGCGGATCACGCGCACCAGCACCCAGCGCAGCGCCGCCAGCGCCGGGAAGCACGTCAGCGCCGCCACCACGCCGCCCACAAATCCGCCCACCACGCCCCTGCATCACGTGGCACGCGGAACACCATCACGACTGCGCCAGCGAGGCGGCGGCGGCAGCCTGCTAAGGGAGCAGGCAGCAAGGACGTCCACGCACGTCCCACGCGCCCACCGCTAATGGCACTCACTGGATCCCGAGGAGCGGCTGGAACAACCCCAGCAGCAGCGCGGCGCCCCACGTCGCAGCCAGGGGCCAAGTCAGCACGGGCTGCCGCAGCAGCGCCAGCTCCTCCTCGACCTGCCTCCTCGCCTCCGCCTCCCCTCCCTCTTGCTCCTCGCCACCCTCCTCCTCTCCCTGCTGCTGCTGCTCTCCCTGGGCCGACGGCGACGGCGACTCCACCACCTCTGCGGCGATGACTTCGCCCTCGGCCGCCCCGCCCTGCTGCTGCTGCTTGCCGCCAGGCGCCCAACTGAACAGCCTCCTGGGCGGGACCGCCCTGCTCGCCTGCTCCTCGCTCGCTGGTGCTGCTGGCGGCGAGGGCGCAGCATCGTCGGCCGCCCGGCCGGCGTCCTCGGCGCCGGCCAGCGCCGCCAGCGCGCGGCCCAGCTCGCGCTGCCGCTGGCGCAGGCGCCGCTTCTCCAGCGCCAGCAGCACCGCCCGGCCCGCCGTCAGCCCGCACGCCAGCGCTGCGGGCACACATGCGCGCACGCCCCAGGCACGATTCGCCGCTCGTGCGCAGGCACCACAGCACTGCTGTGCGCCGCGTTCCGAGAGGCACGCGTAAGCAGCGCTGGCGGACCCGAGCGAGCGTGCAGTGCGCGCGTGTGCACGCAGCAGGCTCGCCCTCACCGGGCCCCGTGATGGTCTGGTTGAAGGGCGAGAAGAGCATGTGCGCCACGGCCCCGGCGCCGGCCGCCCACAGCACGTGCCAGGTCAGCACCAGCGGCCCGTAGGCCGTCTCCACGGCGCCGCCAGCGGTCAGCACCGCGCGCGTGAACACCTGCCGCACCAGGTTCACAGGCGGGAGGGAGAACGCAGCCGCATGGTAGCGCTGTGAGCGGGCGCCGCATCAGGCCACGTGACTGGTGCAGAGGTATGGTGCCACTGGCAGGCTTGAGGCAGAAGCGTGCTCACTCACCAGCGTGGGCAGCAAGCCGCTGTACAGGCACGATGCGCCGACCGCCGCCATGAGCCACCCTCCGTCCTGCCAGTCAGGCACGCCCTGCGAGACAACCAACCGCCGCCTGTGCACCGTCTGCTGGAGCCGCAGGACCCATGACAAGAGGCCGCCCCCGCCCTGGCGCAGCGACAAGCATTGGCAAGCGCCAGCAGCGGCGGCGCACCATGATCCAGGCCCTGGCGGCTGGCGTGCCGGGCACCAGCAGCATCACGCCCGCCGCCACGGTCAGCGCGCCCCACCCGTCGCTGAACGCCGCCGCTGCCGCGCCCGGCTCGGTCAGCAGCGGCGCCAGCAGCGGCAGCCACTGCTGCAGCAGCACCAGCCAGGCCCAGGCGCACATGGCCCACGTGACCCACGGCCAGCGGTACGCCGGGATCCTGAAGGGTCCTCGGTCGGCGTCCTCGCCCGCCTCGCCGCTGCCTTCGCCCTGCGCCTGCGTCTGCTCCTGCTGCTGGTCTGCGCTGGTGGTGGTGCTGCTGCTGCTGCCGGCGGCCTCTTGATTATCGGGAGCTCGCTGCAGGACGTCGTCGGGTGGCTGTCCACGCAGCATCGCCCGCAGCTCGCGCCACTGCCGCGCCAGCTCCGCCTGGATGGAGTCGTCGGATGCGTCGTAGGAACTGTCGCTGTTCGGCTGCCTGCTGCTGCGGTCCTCTCCTCCGGTCTGTGCGGCGCTGCTGCTGGCTGAGGCCGCGATCCACGGCCCGCCGCCTCCGCTGCGCCGGTGCGTCCGCCCGGGCCGCAGCGCTGTGGCTGGCACCAGGGCGGCAGGCGAGCAGCTGGGTGCCGTCGTCGTGAGGGCGCCATGGCCGCGCGAGGCGGATACTGCTGGAGGCCAGAGCACGATGACGGGCGGCGTGCGCGCAGGCGCCGGGCATCCGGCACCCGAGCGGCGCAGCTGCGGTGCCACGCAGGGCGGGTGGCACTGCGCCATCTTCACAGCGTCCCAGAGAGACGCTCCAGCTCTGCACATCTCGATCGAGAGCGGCCGTTAGAAACTGCTTTCGTCGCCGGCGGCGGCAGTGCCCCGTTGAGCGTGCGCGCCTCGCACTACTAGCGCCACCATGCAGACTGGCCTACACGCATCACCGCTCGCGGCTTCCTCGTCTCCGAAGTCGGCATGGCCGCCGATCGCCTGCCCCCACCGGAGAGCAGCAGCGGCCAGCAAGCCGTGCAGCAGGAGCAGCGTCGTGCGGCGATCCACCGTGTCAGAGTTTGAAGGAGGCGTGAGGCCACCTCCTCCGCCTCCGCCACCCCCACCGCCGCCGCCGGTGCGTGTGATGTCGACACGCCGCGGCGATTCTTGAGCTAGCCCTCATGAGCTAGCCCTCAGACTGTGGGTGCACGCATGCGTGTCGCCTGCCTGCCCGTACCGCAGCAGACGCGGCGCGGGGTGCTTCAGTACGCGGGCCTAGCCGGCGCGGCGGCGCTGGGTGGCGCGCTGGGCTTCTTCGCCGGCAGCAGCACCAGCAGCAGCACCAGCAGCGGCCTGCCGGCGGGCGTGGCGCTCACAGCGGAGGACCGCAAGGAAATTGGTGCGTCCGCTGAGAGGCGCACGTTGTGGCAGGCGTGGGTGCAGGACCGATGCCACGGCGGCAGGTGCTGTGCCGTGGCGGTGGCGTGCGCGCAGACGAGCTGCGGCGGGACGCGCAGTTCCGGCGCGACTACGACGGGCGCGTGTGGGTGCAGTCGCGCGCCGGCGAGTGGTGGGAGGTGCGGCTGGACGCGCAGGTGCCCGGCACGCTGCTGCTGCGCGACCCCCAGGGCTTTGTGCACTTCATCACGCTCAACCTCCAGCAGGTGAGCCCGCCCCCATGGCGACGCATTGTGCTGACGTGGCCTGGTGGCCTTCCAGCTGCACCCGGCGTGGACGCCAGCAGCCGCGGAAGTGCCGCGGTCGCTCTCGCGACCACCGGAGCAGGCCGCCTCACAAGACCATGGGGTGCTGTGCGTGCTGCCCCGGGGGCGCAGATTGACTTGACGGACGACTACGTGGTGGTGGCGCTGTTTGGCGACGGCACGTGGGAGAAGCAAGTGCAGAACGTGCAGGTGCGCTGCAGGCGGCACTGGCGAGAGAGGAGCCTTTGGAGTACACGCTGCACGCCCTGCCGTGCACTGTGGCAGTCCTTGATGCGGTTGTCGCCGCGTGGGCGTGCGCAGGTGCGTGACGACGACGGACTCATCGTCAACGCCCGGCTCACACAGGAGGCCTTCCGGGACCTCATCAGCGTCATGACGTGACGGACCGGCACTGCGTCTTGTGCGGGGCGCTGGAAACTCATGACAGAGGAGCCGGTGGGCGAGCATCTCCACCTCGTTGTACACACCCCTTTGACACCCCTGTTGCGGCTGTATCCTGGTGGGGAGGACGCGCGCGCCGAGGCCGTGGTGAACGCAGAGAGCATTTTGCAAAGTCGAGTGGGATGAAAGAGAGGAGCACCGCGACACGTGCGGAGCTCGCGGGTCACCGGGCAGCCAAGGCGGAAGGGAGAGCAGGCGACTGAGAGGCACAGCAGAGGGACAGCATGGGCGCGCGCCGCACGCTCGGTCTGACCACACACAGCCCAAGCAAGGTTCAGGAAACGCAGCCCCTGCGCCAAACCCCCCGGCGTTGAGCCCTGGGGGTAACGGTGGCGCGTTGAGGGCTGGTCCGTCATACAGCAGGAAACGCGCCCGCACCCTCTGCCTGCGCCCCTCAGCCCCCTCCTGGCGACCATCAGCGTCATCAGCGTGGACTGGCCGCCGCCCATGCCCCCAGAGCAGCACTACGCCGCCGCGGCGCCGCCGGCCATGGCGCCCGCCTCTGCGCCTCCGCCGACCTGGCTGTAGGCGTCCTGGAGGCCCGCCGCCTGCAGGCCGTCAAACAGCTCCTGCACCGTCATCATGCGGCGCTGCTCCAGCGTGGAGAACACCTGCGCGGCCGACGACCAGGCACCACCACCGTGGACGCAAGCACCCTGTGGGTTCTGCGCGCACACATGCGAGCCTTTCGATCGGCACGTGCAGGCGCAAGGGTGGGGGGCACTGGCGCGTCGCCCACCGTGTGCCCGTTGGCAAACACCTCAAAGGCGCCCGTCTTGGTCAGCGACTGCGTCACCATGTTGCCCACGAACCACACCATCATGCTGGCGCCGAACCGGTTGGTCGCCACGTTCTGCAGGTACCACTGGGGCGGCGGCACGCCCAGCACGGTGGTGAAGGTGCGGTCGCCGCCGGCCAGCCCCGCCAGCAAGCCGTAGTGCACCCACGTCGCCGCGCGCGCCGCCGCCGCCTGCGTGGCGCGGGAGAGGGCGCCGTGCGCTGAAGTGAGTGGCTGGCGTGGCGCTGTGCCTGCGTCGCCGCAAGGCGGAGTGAAGTGGCAAGGAGGATGGCGCACCATGATGGGGAGCGGGGGCCAGGCCGTGGGCACCACGTCCACGCCAGGGAAGCTGCGTCAGGGGACAGCGCAGCGCGCACGGGCCAACGACGCATCACGTGATGGCGCGAAGCGAGCGGGGCGTCCCGAGTCGCCCCTGGGGCGGCGCGCTGCGTTGCGGAACGGCGCCTGCTCACCGCTGTGTGATGAGCTGCTTCACCTGCATGAACGCGTTCCTGCAAGCAGGCTAGCGGGCGAGCGAGGTGCCTGGAGTCACGTGCGTCGCCAGCTCGTGCACCCCTTGACGCCCGCCGATGCCCGCCGCCGTGGCACGGACGCACCTGTGCCCTCATTCGTTGCAGAACGAGATGTGCACGCGCGCAGGAGGGCCCACAGAGATGCCGCGGTCGCCAATCGCCTCCTTGGTGGTGCCGTGCGCGTAGCGGCGTGCCTGCCAGGTGCGGTAGGTCGCCGAGACGTCTGACAGCAGCACCACTGTCAGAGCCAAAACCAGGCCTTTGCGCTGGCCTTGCGTGAGCTCCATTGCCCCTCCTCTGTGCAGCCCGAGAGCCGCGCTCTCGTTCGCTCGCTCGCTCGCTGGATCGTGCAGCTGCTCTCGCTCCAGAGGCTGCTGCTGCTGCTGCTGCTGCTGCTGCTGCTGCTGCTGGCAGCGACTATCGGGCGCGTGCGAGCGCGCGCGGACAGGAGGGGCTTGGGGGGGGGGGCTCGGGCAACCTGCTGCAGAGGAGTGCAGGAGAACTTGCTTGGCAACCCGTGCACTGCGTGCGCGCCCCATGCGTTGTTGCCCATGGCCAAGCAGCGGAGAGGGTGCGCGGGGCGGGGTGCGCGGGGTTGCAGCTCGGGTCGTCGGGCTCTTGCAGGCGTCCCACCATCAGCATTATCATCATCATCGGGATCATCGGGATCGGAGGAGGAGCATGGGGCGAAGGCGCGCATCGATGTACCGCATGTACAGCAGCAGCGCCGCCGGAGGTGACGTACACGCGCGGCCCACAGGGCGGGGCGCGCAGGCGAAAGAGCGCGCACATTGAGGCTGACAAGGACGCAGTGCGGGCGGCAAAACAGGGCTCCGCTCTCGAGCCCGGCATCATCGAGGTGTTGTGGGTGTGCACGCACGCGTGGGATCGCGTGTTGGGTGGAGGTCCATACAGCGTCCACGCGCACATCTGTGCGGGGCGCGCGCGTGGCCGTTGCGCTCGGCATGATCGTCACGGCGGGCCATGATGAGGGGGTGGGGGCAGGGCATGAGAGAGAGGTCTCGAGAAGGTACTTGTACAGCACCAGCCAGGAGGGAAAGGAGGGCCCACATTGGGAGCCCTCTGGCGCGTGTGCGCGGCGTCAGATGCGCACGTGCGCCAGGTGCCGCTTGTAGCGGTCCTGCAGCTTGCGCAGGTACTGGTGGCGCTCGGCGTCAAACTGCAGCCGCACGGCCGTGCGGTCCTTGAACCACTTGGCCCAAAACTCCTGCAAAAGTTGTCAGGGGCAAGGGGACACGTGGCAAGGAGCGATTGAGCTGTGAGTGCTAGCGAGGCTGCAGGGTCCCCGGGGTTGCGGGCCCGATGTTTCGCGCCCTCCCGCCCGCAGCCCCTCCCTCACCTGCATGGGCTGCAGGTCAAACGCGTGGCGCGCCGCCAAGAAGTAGGCGTAGGCCAGGATGCTGTAGAAGAGGCTGATGATGTAGGCGATGGGCTCCATCACGTCCCAGCTCAGCTCCCACCTGCGTGAGGTGCAGGCAGGCAGGTGCGCCAGCGCCGCTCGTCACGCTTGTCACCCCTCCCGAGCTGTGATGTCGTCTAGAGGGAAAAGAGGCGGGGCTCACCAGGTGAGGTAGATGAAGGCGGCGAACTGGAAGCAGAGCACAAAGAGCCCGGCCGACAGCAGTATGTTGGCGCGGCGCGACGAGCGGCGCTCCATGAGGTCGTGCAGCTTGTCCAGCTCGCTCAGCTCGCGCTCCACGCGCTCCAGCTTGGCCTGCGCGTCCTCCTTGCCTCCTGCGACACGGCAGCAAAGGGGGGGCGTGTGTGTGAACACTCACACCCGGCGCGCCGGCTCACGCCCGGCTTGCATTCCTGCGTGCGCCGGTGCCCTCAGGCGCTGCCCAGCGGCTTGCGGCTGCCCCTCACCCTGTAAACACACCCTTTGGACTCACCTGGCAGCGTGAGCATGACCATCTCGGCCACCTCCTCCGCTCGCAAGTACACGAGGTTGCCCGGCCCCCGGAGCACGATGCCCGCCTTTTCAAGCGTGGCCAGCACCTCCTCCACCCCCTGCGCGTCCGCCGCGGCGCCCGAGGCCGTGGCCATCTCTGCAAAGCGTGCCTTTGGGATGTGCAGGCTGTGCTCCGCCTCCACGTCCAGCTCCTGGCGCAGCTTGACGATGGGCACCTGGCTCAGCACCGCTGAGGCACGGGCCACCTTTTAGGCCTGCGGCGTGGCGGCCAGCTGCTGCTGCTGCTCGTCCTGCGTGCCTGCCCCGCCAACGGGCCCATGCGGGTGATGGACGACCCCCAGTGTGGCGAAGCCGCGCCACTGATGCCACGGGCGGGCGAGCTGCAGGAGCAGGGGGAGGCCGCCTGCACCGACGGGCTGCGCGCCGACGCTGCTGACGCGCGGC
>VFQP010005402.1_pt1 | contig 11188 bp, 9 predicted proteins | sample 3512351 | NCBI WGS metagenome assembly VFQP01 (sample SAMN10412372, study PRJNA504923) | tailings metagenome | isolation source: Relicate 1 Philex TSF1 revegetated site | place: Philippines: Tuba, Benguet | collected 2017-08-29
CGCTCGAGAGAGAAAGCCGGCGCTCACGGGGCCGGCGCCTCGAGCGCTGCCGCCGCCGCCGCCGCCGAGTGCGCGTGCCTCTGCTGCTGCTGCTGCTGCTGCTGCTGCTGCTGCTGCTGGGGGCAGGGCGAGGCGGGCGCGGCGGCGTCGAGCGCGTGTCGCAGCCGCTGCACCGCCTGCACCGCCGCCTGCAGCGCCGGCTGGCCGGCCGCCAGGCCCGTGGCCAGGCGCAGCGCGCGCGCCATGAGGTGTGCCCGCTCGTACTCGCGCTGGTGCACCGCCAGGTGCGCGCACAGGCTGCGGGGAGGCAGGGGCAGCGCGGAGCGGGCAAGAGCTTGAGCAAGAGCAAGGGCGCAGGCGCGTCAGCAACACGCCAGGAGGGGCGCTTGCGCCGCAAGCGGCCCAGGCAGGAACGCGCAGGGGACAGAAAGCGCCGCACGGGGCACTCAAGCTCTGCACAGGCGGACCTCATCGGGGCGCTCGCGCACGCACCTGCTGAGCACCACAGCGCGCTCGGGCGAGGCGTTGGGCAGCGAGTGCGGCACGCCGCAGCCCGCCAGGCGCACGGCCTGCGCCGGCGTGCAGCCGGGCAGCCGCCGCGCCACGTGCGCCGAGAGGCCCGCCGCCAGCTGCTGGTGCTGCGCCGCGTCGCGCCGGGTGAGCCCCAGCCGGCTCACTGCGGTTGGTCAGCAACAGCCAGCACACAAGAGGCAAAGGCATGCGTGACGATCGGCGCTGGGGGTGGGCACGCCGCTTCCGCAAAGGTGGCAGGCAGAGCGAAAGATTGCGAAGAAGAAGAGCGTGAGGGGGGCGCAAGAGGCGCGCGCACCCGACTCGCACACGTCCAGGAGGTCGGGGGCGCCCAGCTCGCCGGCGTGCTCCAGCACCGCCCGCGCCAGCGCCTGCGCGCAAAACACCGCCGCCGCCTGCGCTCGGCCGCCCTCCTGTGCCGCGCGTCCCGTCGCGTGCTGGCAGGGCCGTCGCGTTTCGGAGGAAGCTGGTGTGGCTGGCCAGCTCACCTTTTCCATGTCGTGCGGCAGGGCAGCGTCGCTGCTGGCCAGCAGCCACAGCACGCTGGGCAGCTGGTGCGGCTCGAGGTCCTGCGCCCGGCCCTCCAGCGCGCCACGCACTGCAGGCGCAGCGGCAACGCAAGGCGAGGCAAGGTCAGGCGAGGCAAGGCAAGCGGCGCACGGAGGTGCCGGCCAACCGCGGGCCTGGCGGGGGAACGAAGCGCGCCTCGCTTTGACGTGCGCGAGCGCCCGGCCGCCCACGTGCCCTACGCCCTAGGGCTTGCACGGGGGCGCAACGCGCACCGGCGTCGGCGTGCTCGGGCGACGACGCGGCAAAGTCCAGCCGGCGGCAGATCTCTGACCACGCGCAGACCTGCGCAGCCGCCGCCCCACGTGCGCGCACACACGACCGCAGCACAGCCGGGTGGGGCGGGCGAGCGCCGGCACGCTTCCCCGCCGGCACACAAGGAGCACGCCCTCACGCCGTGTGGCTGGCAACCGTCCCTCCCTGCCCTCACTGGGCTGCTGCTGCCGTCGAGAATGACAGCGCCGCTCCCAGCGCGCACAGCGCGCACAGCGCGCACCTCCTCGAGCGAGTAGGCGTGGGCGTTGTCGGCAAAGAGCTGCGCGAGCTGCGCCATGCTGCGCTCCAGGTGCTCGCGCGACAGCTGGTCGGCCGACTCGACGAACGCCAGGCCCTGCATGAGGGCGCAGGGGCGCCACCGCCACAGTCGCTCTCTGCCGTGCAGAGGCTCGCGCTCCATCTGGAGCCGACGGCGGAGTGGTCGGACGGGGTGCACGGCTGCCAACCAAGCAACCCAATTGGTTGATCAGGGCAGAGCTCGGGGTGGGGCGCGCACGCACCTGGGTGATGGGCGTGGTCTTGCCTGGGCGGCGAGTGTGGCTGCGTGGCACCACCAGGCGTGCGCGGTGGGGAAGGACGCAGCACGTGAGGCGCAGGGCGCACGCGCGGGGGGAGGCGTTGTGCCCCACGCGTTTGCTCACCTCAGCGCGATGTTCTTCCACGAGACGACGCGCGCGGCGTCGAGCAGGCGCTGCGGCTGCGGGTCGGCGGCTGCCTGCCGCGGCTCGGCGTCCTGCCCGTCCTGGTGCGCCGCAGGTGCCGCGCGGGACGACAGCGGCGGCGACGGAGTGGTCACCATGTGGTGGGCGGTGTGCAGCGCGCCCAGGCTCGCGTGCGCCAGCGCGCTGGAGCTCACGCCCCGGTGCTGCTGCTGCGGGGCGGCGACGCCGCTGCTGTGCGCGCTGTTGCGCGGCCACGCCAGGTCGGCGGCGGCAAAGGGCCCCGCGCTGCTGAGGCACGCGGCCTGCAGCGCCTCCAGAAGGCCATGGTGCGCCTGCCCGAGCTGCTGCTGCGCGTGGTGGCCACACTCGCGCGAGGAGTGCCGCAACAGCAAGCTCGTGAACGCCCGAGCAGACGCTGCTGGCACTCCCGCCATACGAAGGGCCGAGCGAGAGCGAGCGTGCGCCGCCTGGGCTGCGCGATCCTGCTTCTGGGCGGGGTGCGCGGCGAGGCTGTGCACGTTCTCCGAAAGCTGGAGGTCAGCGGGCGGGCGGCGCGGGAGCCCTCTGCCTGCGCTAGGTGGGTGCCGAGAGGGAATGCGAAGCCGGCAGCAGCGCGCCTCGGGAGCCGCTTCGTGCACTTCCCAAGGTAACGGTGCGCGGTCGCCCGCATTCAGAGCTTTGGACAGTTGGGCGGGTCCTGCTCTTGCCGCGAGTGCATTGCCACAAGGCGCCCAGGCAGGCACACACCCAGACGGCCGAGGCACGCTTCCGCCCATCTCCGGAGCCTTTCTCCGGTGCAGAAGAGGCGCAGGGGTGCCGGCGACCCCCTGCGCGGGCCTCAAGAAAACTTCCCAGGTGCGCAGCGCCGGGGCACGGGTCCTGCTGGGGACGCAGCGGCCAATGGCCGATGGCGCGCTCGCAGCGCAGAAGCGCTGTGGCCCTCCACGCGGCAGATGTGTCAGTTGGGCCCGGGGGAAGAAGAGGAGGCCTCTAAGGGGAGCGCAGGGGGGACAGCGCGCCGAGAACGGGCGGGATCTGATGGAGCGGGCCGCGGGCTCCGTGGCGCGCTGCTCGCAGCGGCAGATGGGGGCCGCTCCGCGCCGGCCCGCCCCTCCGCGCCCGATCCTTCTCACCACGAAAACACAAAGCTGTGACGGTGGCCGCACGCACACCCGATGGCGCAGGAAGCCGCTGGTGAACGCCACGAGCAGAGCTCAGCGCCAACATGGCAGAGAAGGCGGCCATGGAGCGCGCTGCTGCTGCTGCCCGCGCCCCGCGCGGCGGCGGCGTGCTAGACAAGCTGCTGCGCCTGCTGGGCATCGACGCCGCCGCCCACGACAACAAGAGCGCCAAGCGTCATGCAAAGAGCAAGCCATCGCCCTCCCCTCGCAGCCCCCCCTCCAGCTCCCTCTTCTTCGCGCCGAACAAGGTGTGCGTGCGCGCCCGGGCGTGCGCCGTGAGTGGGGTTAGGCCTAACCCGCCCACGCGTGAGTGCCCACGGTCGCTTGATCAAAGACGGCTGACAATCGCATCTGGCGCATTGGTCCTTGCAGCTGGAGGACCAGCTGCGCATCAGCTGGAGCGACATTGAGCTGGGGCCCGAGATTGGCCACGGCGGCTTCGGCGTCGTGCACAAGGGTGAGTGGCCCCGTGCGCCGCCCCCCCCTCGGCCCAAAGCGCCCCACGGCGCGCGGGATCTGACCCAGGGGCCCCCGATCCTGGACGCTGCGCCCCCGATCCCCCCAGCGGCGCCGCGCCTGGGCGCCCCCGCGCGCGCTGCGGTCGCGCTGCGTGGCCCGCCCCCCACCACCCACCCACTCAGTCATGACCTGAGTGGCGGGTAGTCAACCTCACTCTGCCCACAATTGTTGCGCGTGGCGTGAACGCCATCGCAGGCAAGTGGCACTCGACGCGCGTGGCCGTCAAGCTGCTGCACGCCAAGCACGTCAGCGCTGAGCTGCTCACGCACCTGCGCGAGGTGCGATGTTTGGAAGATCTTCTCCGACCAGCGAGACTATGGCGCCTATTCGCCGCGCAACAGCGCTGGTCCTCTAGACCTCTTGCCGTGTGCAGCGCGCCCAGCGGCAAGGGTGGTTCACAGCCAGGCCGGGGGGTTTTGTGCAAGTGCCCAGCAAGCCGCGTGCGCCCTCCGCAACAACCCACACCGCCCCGCCCGCAGGAGGCGCTGATGATGGCGGAGCTGCGCCACCCCTCCATCGCGCGCGTGTACGGTGAGAGGCCGCACGCCTTGCGTTCACAGCTTGGCTGCAGCGCCCTGGGGCCCACGGGGCGCCGCCGCCCCCATGGACCTTGCAGCGACTGACCGATAGGCTTTCTTCGCGCGCTGCTTTCTTTGGCGCAGGCCTGACGTCCAGCAAGGGGCGCGTGGGCATCGTCATGCACTACTACCGCCACGGCACAGGTGCGGCCGTCGCACGGGCGTTGCATCACCGCCACCCAGCGCCCGCTCCCTGGCCTGGCGCAGTTCCTCAGCAGCATCCACGGCGGCAAGACTCACACTCTCGCCCGCCACCGTTTGCGTTTTGCGCGCTGCGCCCGCAGTGGAGGAGTTTATGAACGGCACGGGCCGGCAGCACGCGCCGGCCGGCGGCGCGCCGGCGCTCTCGCGCGCGTGTAGCGGCGGCAGCACGTCGAGCAGCGGCAGCGGCAGCTACCTCATCGGCGCCAGCGACAGCTACACGCAGCACGTCGTCAAGCACTTCCCCGACCCCTACGCCGTGGCGGGGCGCGGGCGGCTGTTCTGCGGCGGCAAGGAGCTGCGGCCCTCGGGCGGCGCGGCGTCGCCGGCGGGGGGCAGCTCGTTCGGCGCGTCGGGGCAGGGCGAGGTGCGGCGGTACGAGGACCTTCACCTGGTGACGCGGCTGCGCATGGCGTTGCAGGTGCGCGGGCGGGTTGGTGGTGGGGGGTCCTGCGTTTTGGGTTGGGCGCGCCCTGTGCGCTCCGCTCTGCCGCGGCGATGCGCGAGGCCGTGCGCAGTCGAGTTTTTTTGCAGCTCGGAGGAGGCGGCAAGCGTGCTGCTGCTGCTGTGCCCCACTTGGGGCGCAGGTGGCCAAGGGGCTCATGTTCCTGCACACGCGGCAGCCCACGCCCATTGTTCACGGCGACCTCAAGACGAGCAACCTGCTCATGGACGGGCAGTGCCGCGTGGTGCTGGCCGACTTTGGCCTGGCCCGGCAGCTGCACCGGCACGCCCGCGACCGCTACGGCTACGGCCTGGGCGACGAGGACGACGGGGAGGAGGAGGCCGAGGAGGGCAGCGTGGGCGCGGCGCTGCAGGCGGGCCGGCGCCGGCTGGCGGCGCTGCTGGGCGTGGGCAGGGAGGCGCAGGAGCGCAAGTCGGCGCTCACCGGCGCCATGACGGCGCACATCGTGCCGCCCGAGGTGCGCCGGGCGTCGACGCTTTTTGGTCTTTGCGCCGCGCACGGATTCCACGCCGCCCAAGGCGAAGAGGAGGGCCGAGCAGCAGGAGACGAGAGCGCAGTTGCGCCTTCGCCTGTGATCGATTTCGCGCAGGTGATTGCCGACCCGACGGCGCCCCGCGAGCCTCCGGCCGACGTGTTCGCCTTCGCCATCGTGCTGCTCGAGATGGTGCTGGGCCGCGACGCCTACGACGACCACTACCCTCCCAAGCTCATCCTGCGCCACGTGCTGGCGGGCAGGCGCCCCGAGCTGCCGCACGACCCCTACGTCATGCCGCCGGCCGTGGCGTCGCTCATCCGCTGCTGCTGGGCGCAGGAGCCGCGCGCTCGGCCGTCCTCGGTGCAGGTGGTGGCGCGCCTGGAGCGCGTGCTCGACTCGCTGGTGGCGGCGCACAAGGAGTTCGCCGACGCCGACGCAACGCGCTGGCTCTAGGTCTCAGCAGGCGCGGACGCCGCGCGCTGGCTCTAGGTCTGTGTCTGGGTGGGCCGGCAACCCTCGCTCACGCGGGGGTGGTGGGGAGGCGGTTGAGCTGCGGTTGAGCAGTGGGTTGACCCGCACGCGGATCAGGACATAGCACTTGGTTCGCCGGCGGCCCTCCCGGGGCAAACCCCAAGGGGGGCGGGCCATTCACGCCTCCTCGCCGCCTGCTCTTCTCCCTCTCCCGAGCCCCCCTCCCTCGCTCCTCCTCCTCCGCAACGCCCGGCGCCGCTGCGTCTCACACCGGGGGGCGCAGTAGGAGCCCCAGCAGGAGCCTCGCGTGCCACCATTGGGGCGTAACGGGAGCTTCATTCGGTTTGCGGATCCGCTCACACTGGACCAGCGAGGTTGCTGCCGGTGAGGACTTGCGCACTGCCGCGTGGGTCACGCACGCTCCAGGACAGAGACGCTTGGGCCCGGTGCGGGGTTGGGGAGCGGCGGCGTGCTGGGTCCACGCCGCTAGCGGTCGGCCGGCGGGCGCAGACGTCGCGCGTGGGTCTGTCCGAGGGTCTACTGTACTGTTGTGCCGGGAGGTGGCGCCAGTCCTGTCTATCGTTGGTGGCGCAGGCATAGAGTGCCGTCCCTTTCCCGGTGCATTCCCCCCCCTCTCCCTTGGTGGGGACGAAGAACCTGCTCCCGCTCCCGTGTACAGAGGCCCGACTTTTCCGTTTCTGACGCCGCTCGCTGCGATGAAGCTGCGATGAATCTTCGATGGTCTTTCCTTCTCCCGCCCTGTTCGCCTATGCTCTGGTCACTCACCCCTAACCACGCCTGGATTGCGGATGGGATGTTGGTGGTGGGTGTCGGGCGCGCAGCGCGCCGCGCGCAGCGTGCACGCGTTGCGGCTCTTGGTCCCTGTCCCGCGTGTGCGCACCTAGCGAACCGTCCTGGGGCCAGCCCCGAGCACGCACCTGTGTGCATCCCTGGTGCCCGGTACAAAGTGCCCGCCCCTTGAGCTGCCTGAGAGAGAGTGTGTCAGCCGGAAGCAACACGTCCCGCCCCGCCCATATTCCCCCCCCACGCTTTGCATAGGCTTCTCGGCTGTCCTCCATCTAGTCCCGCACTTGTCTTTTTACTGCCCGTCTTTCCGTTCCCCCTTCTGTTTCCGTCACCGCCGCCGCGCAGCAACCGAGCTGGTGCTGCTACGTCACCCGCCCCCCCACCCTTTCAACGTCCCTCGCCCCGACTACCAAGTCATCCCGCCCACTGCCACGCGCTGCACGTGCACCAAACCACGCCGCCCGGCGTCCTACCGCGAGGCCATCCTAGCACTGCTGAGACAAGGCGGGCTGGGGGGTCACACTCCCTGGGACGGGGTTGCCACGCCGGACGCTTTCAGGGTGCGGGAAGCATCTGTGTGGGCTGTCGCCGGTGCGCACACACAGGTGGGAGCCAGCAGGACTTGTGAGCACGCCGCGATGGCGGCCGATGGGGCTAGACGCCGTGCCGTAGTATGCGATGTTGTGTCACCTTAAGGATCCGCGGTGCACATACCTGGACAGAGGACGCCGGCTGACGATGCCAATCGTCGTACCCAGATCGTGTGATGATGGCACGTGCAAACCTGTACAGACCGCATCTGGCTGGGGTGCCGGGAGGTGGTGCGCCTGGGGTGCCGTGTGCAGCACTGCCTGTCCCGAAGACTGGGGCTCGACCGCCTGTGTGTCTGCGGGTGGCGCCTGCATCCCGCAGCGCGTCTGCCTGACGCTTGGTGCCACAGTGCCTGCACACTGCCTGGGCGTGTAAGCGAGTCGGATGGCTTCAGGTTCAACTGCAGCTCAACTCTTCGATCTGCGGATTGATTTTCGCCGGGTGAGCGAGGTGGGCGGGCCCAACCCAATCCCTCCTTGGCTCTGCCAGAGCCAGAGCCAAGGCTCAGCGCGCAGCCCGGCGCGGCGGGGCTCTCTCGCGGCCGCGTGGCGACCTGCGCTTACGGGTGGGCACTCTCACCGTCCATCTCCTCCCTTGCGGCTCGTATCCTCCTGCTGGCGTGCGCAAGCGAACAGCACGGCAAGGGAATCGGCGCTTCATCAGCAGGCGCGTCCCGCAATGGCCAGCCAGGGGCACCGCTTGGGACCTTCCACTCGCCATCGCGCGTGCACCTGATTGGGGACAGGGGGGTTGCCACCCTCATGGCCATGCAGCAGGGGAGGCGATCGTAGAACCCAGGATCGCAGCACGTCACAGGAGCTGAGATGGCCTGCCGCGCGGCGGCCTGCTGAACTCTCTCTGCTCCCAGGCGAGAGAGGCCAAGCGATGGCCACAGCGCACCAGGGGCCGATCCCCCACCAGCGGCGCAGGAGGGCGAGCGGGCGGCGTGCCGTCGTGCTGCTGCTGGCGAGCGTGCTGGCGCGGCGCAGCGCGGCGCTCTCCTCCTCGTCGGCGGGCCTCCCCAACTCGGCCGCAGTTTTCGCACTGGACTCAACCAAAGGAGGGCGTCTGCCTGAACGTGAGCGGCGATCCGACTGGGGCTGCGCGGAAGCAGAGAGCGGCGTAACACGCGGCGATCGCCACGCCCACGGCCAGCGTTCGTGCCTGCCGCTCGCGCACGCCCCACGGTGCCCCCTCCGTGTGGTGCTGGCACGCGGCCTTCAAACGCCCCTGCCCACCGCCAGAGAGGCCGCTGCGTCCAGGCTTTGGATCTTTGCGGCTCATCACAATCAGGGCGCTGTTCGTTGCCGCCTGCAGGGGGCGCCCTGGACTGGGGCGGCGGAGGCAGGGATGCCGCGGACGGCACCGGCTCCATCGGCGGGCGGCGCCTGCGGCAACAGGAGAACGCCACCGCCACCGCCCCGGCGGAGCTGCTGGACTGCGACTTCACCGCCTACGACGCGTGGCTCACGCCTTACAGCACAGAGGCGCTGCGCGTGCAGGACGGCCAAGGGCGGCCCGTCTTCAAGGTGCGCCGGGTGGGGCGCCTCCCCACGTACCCACCGCCTCAACGCCAGGCAGACTCGCAAGCAGGACGCGCGCAAGCAGGATCCGCGACGGACACGCGGTGTTGCAGTTGGCAGCACTCGGCATCGGAGCAAGCAGTGCAAACGCGCCTCTTCACTCAGGTTCGCTTTTCGCCTCTTGTGGGCTTGTGCAGTCGTGCCTCAACGTGGACTTCACGGCGCAGCTGGTGGACGTGCTGTTCAACACGCTGACCAACGAGACGCGAGAAGCCGGCTACACCGTCGCGGGTGCGCGTTTGCGCCAGGGGGTGCGGCGGCAGTTGGCCAACCACCATGGCGATCGGTGGGCTGCATTGCCCAGCTGGTTGCACGCGCACGTGGCACTGGAGTACACGCCACAAGCCATATCCGTCGCGGGCCTGCCGTGGAGCGCTGCGGGCAAAGCGTTTGCTGCTTACCTGCGCGTGCGAGTTGCTGGCGCGCTCGGTGCCCGCGCAGGCACCGTGGCGACAGGCAGCGAACAGTACGACTGCCGATCCAACCCAATGGACGGTGCGTGCACACAGCAGGCCATAGTGCTCTATGCGCTTGCCAGCCATCTGGACCTCACTCAACGTGGGGTCGTCGTTTCACCTCCACGCAGGCGCGCAAGCGCTGAGGGCTTACGCCGACTACCTCGACGCCAACCTCACCATGGTGTGGGCGGCGGGCCTGCCGCAGCGCCCCACCCACCCGCTGCCCGCCGACCAGGTCTGCCGGGACCTGGACCCCGACTGCGCCATGCTAGGCCCTGACGAGGTCTGCGCAGCCCCGGACGGCGCCACCTCCTCCACCACGGGGCAGCCGCTGGGGCCCGCCGCCTGCCCCGTGACGTGCGGCGCCTGCGCCCCTGGGGGCGCGGGGTGGGTGCTGCGGGCGTCCCGGCTGGGGGACGTGCCGCGGGCGGCGGTACGGTCGTGCTGCGACGACTCTGCGGGCTGCACGGCGCAGACGTCACGTGAGTGGCAAGGAGCGGGTGTGCGGGCCGCCCGAGCGGCTGCCTACTGGGGTAGTTCTGTGCGCTGGGGGCATTCGTTCCGCGTTGCACAGCGACGCTGGCGCGGTGGCTGGTCGCGCTGATTTGGGGGGCTGAGCGCGCGTGCGGACGCGCAGGCGTGGCGTGGACGACGCTGAGCACGGAGCCCTCGCCGCCGCCGGCGCCCGCCGCGCCGCCCTCGCCGCCGCCGCCGGCGTCCGACGGGCAGACGCTCGACTGCCAGGTGCGCGGGCGCGGGCACGTCTCGCCCTGGCTCCTCCCCACCACGGGCGCCCTGTTGCCCGAGAGCTCATCCGCCTCTGCTTTCCCTGCACGTGTGGACCCATTCCCTTGCGCGCCACACTGGTTGCGCTGCGCCCGCGCCGCAGGTGACGCCTTTGTTGTGGCGTCAGCCTTTGCCTGCTGTTGTCTGTGTGCGGACGCGACCTTGTTGCGTTGTGGCTCGTGGCGCGGTGCTGCTGCGCCGCAGGTGACTTGGTACGACGCCTCTGCTTTGCTTGCGTGTGGACGCTCATGCGCGTTGCATTGCTTGTGGTGTGGCGGCCACAGGTGACTTGGTACGACGCCTTTGCCCGCGACGCTAGCACCGAGTGGGTCAATGTGCAGTTTGCCGACGGCGCCACCGGCTTCAAGGTGCGGCGCGCGCGCACGCCCCGCCGCCCGGCCCCCTTGCGCCTCCAACCTGCCCGCTCCTCCTGCGAGGCTGTTCGCCCCGCCGCAGCGCAGCAAGCGAGCAACCCGCGCGGCGCGTTTGCAAACCCGCTTTGCACTGGCGCTTGCCCTGTTGGCTTGCCCTTCGCTGGCGCGCAGTCATGCTACGGGCTGGCCTTCAAGGTGCAGATGGTGGACGTGTACATCAACGACGCCACGGGCGAGATGCGCGCCGCCAGCCAGTGGTTTGCCGGCACGCTGGCCACCGGGAGCGTGCAGCACACGTGCCAGGCCGCCCCCTCAGGTGCGCCGTTGCGTCTTGGGGGGCTGCGCGTGCGGCAAGTGAGGGGTGTGGGTGGCGTGCAGCGCAGCCAGGCGGCCCCTGTAAGTGAGAGTAAGCTGCCAGGCGGCCCCTGTAAGTGCGCGGCGGTTGCGCCGCGGAGACGCGCGCTGCGCTCTGGATGGGAAGCACCACTCGAGCCCGCGTGCACCGGGCGTTGGGGGGAGGTCTGGGTGAGGGCAGCGCGCTGGGGCAGCGTGTTGGGGCAGCGCGTTGGGGCAGCGCTTTGGGGCAGCGCGCTGGGGTGAGGTCTTGGCGAGGGCAGCGCGCGGTGCACCTGCCGCTTGGGGCGCGCGACGCTGGCCTCGCC
>VFQP010005404.1_pt1 | contig 11184 bp, 15 predicted proteins | sample 3512351 | NCBI WGS metagenome assembly VFQP01 (sample SAMN10412372, study PRJNA504923) | tailings metagenome | isolation source: Relicate 1 Philex TSF1 revegetated site | place: Philippines: Tuba, Benguet | collected 2017-08-29
GGGGTTGGAGCTGGGGTAGCCCTGCTCCACGCGCCGCAGGAAGCGCGCCAGCGTGACGCCGTCGGCGCCGGCGAACTTGGCTAACCCCGTGGTGTTGAAGAGCCAAAAGGCCAGGACCGACAGCGGGTGGCCCTGCGTGGCCTCCTCCAGCGCGTAGGCGTCAAACTCCCACGAGCTGCCGGCCTTGGCCAGGATGCCGTCGACCTGCACGGTTTGGTGCGACGTTGGTGGTGCGGGTCAGGCCAGCGTGCATGGCGTGGACAAGGGCAGCACGAGCACGCGGGCCGCGTGGACAGCGCATTTGGATGATCAGGACGTGAGCGGGCTTGCCGGCACGCTCACCTCTTCCATGAGCGACTTGCCAGGGCGCTGCGGGACCCCGACCCCCGAGGGGTGGCTGAGGATGGCGTCGTGCTCGTCGGCGGAGAGCACGGTCGCGAAGCCCGGCGTCGAACAGGAGTCCACGCTGCCGTTGGCGTCGCGCAGCTCCGCGCTGCTGTTGGCCTCGCGCAGCTCGATGCTGGTGCGCGCGTTGGCGCGGGGGGTCAGGATGGCGGACTCTTGCGTGTCGAGCAGCGCGGAGCCGGCGGACTTGCTGCCCTTGCCGCCGCGCATGAGCGACACCATGATGCCGCGCACGTCCACCGTGCCGGTGAAGGACAGCGCATCGCCGTCAGCTGCGCGGCAATGGCGGGGAACAAGGCGCAACGGGTGAAGGGAGAGGTGAGGGCGGGCGCTCAGGAACGCGTGCGGCATGACCTGACGACGGGCGGCGCGCTCACTCGGTGCCAAGCTGCCGCGGCGGACCTTGTCGTCCAGCACCAGGCTCCAGGCCGAGTTCTGGCCCAGCTGGCGCGCCAGGGCCTGGCGGGCTTCCTCCTGCGCGCAGGGACCATGTGACGGGCAGACGGGGGCCGCCCGTGACGCAGCGCGCAGCGCTCCAGCACTCTGCGCAGGTCCGCAGCGTGCAGCATGTGAGGAGCGCTCACGTCGAGGTTGGCCTCGTTGAGGCGGTCCTCCAGCTCCTTGTTGGGCGGCCGGTACACGTCCACCGACTGCTGCAGCGCGCGCTGCACCGCCACCACCATGGCCATGGGCGCCGGCAGGCCTTCCAGCACGGCCTTGAGGATGGTGAGCATCTGCTGCGCCGGCGTCTCTGTGGAGCACGGGGGGCGCGCGCAGCAAGAGCAAAGGGAGTGGGTGGGCGTCGAGCAAAGGGCAAGCACTGCAGAGGCCATTTGCCTCCTCAGCCCCTAGTTTCTGTCGCTCACCAATCTCGACCAGCTTGACGGCGTGCTTGGTGCCCTTGATGTCCTCCCAGTCCATCTCGTGGCGCATGCGGTTGATGGCGGCCTCTGGCAGCACGCTGCGCAGCAGCACCTGGTGCTCCGCCCTGCAAGTGTAGAGGCCAGCAGAGCGACACAGGGAAGCTTACCCTGGTCCTGCTCGCAGCGCACCACCTTGCTCTGGAGCCCGTCAAACGAGCTCCCCAACCCTGCCGCGCTTACTCACTCACCAGGAGAGCAGCACTGCACAGAGCAGGCCGCCCACCACCAGCGACACCACGACGACGGTGATGATGAGCGGCACCTTCCAGTCGGGCGCCCAGCTGTCGGTCCAAATGTATAGTTCCCACTCAGAGTCGGCCACCGGCACGATGCCCTTGACGGCGTCGGCCGGCTGCGCTTTAACCACGCCGTCGGGGTCCAGCACCTGCTTCTCCGTGCTGCCCACGACCGGATGCCAAATCTGCCAGTGGTAGAGCTTCATCACGTTGGCCAACGGGCCATTGCTTGCGAGGAAGGGCTTGCACAGCACTGACAGCGCCGCGTTGCCCCACCTGGTGCAAAGGCAGGGGCAGGGAAGGACAGGCCAGAGCGCATTGGATCTCAGGGAGGCCCTCAAGGATTAACGAGACAGAGGCAAGACGGCGCTCACCACTTGGAGCGCGTGGTGGCGTTGTAGCAGAGGCCCGGCGGGCAGTTGGTGGCGTTGGCGGGCGGCTGGCTCCACGTCTCGTTCTCGGGCACGCCGTCGATGTAAATGGCGAGCTGGAACGTCATGAAGTAGTTTCCGCCAATCATGGCCGGCTCTGCGATTGCGGGCAGGAGAACGCAAGGTGCGCGTGTCAGGCCGCCCGCCCCTCGGTGGCGTGCAGTGACAACGTTTGCGTCGGGCGGGCACTCACGTGCCAGGGTGACGCGCTTCTTCTCCATGCTCTCGACGACCTGCACCGAGAAGGGCATGGTGCAGCGCCGGCGTGGGTCATTCGGCGCGGAACGAGGCTTGCCCTCGCCGGCTGTGGGGCGCCGACTGTGGGGCTCACCATGCCGCGGATGGGCGGGAAGTCGAGGATGTCGAGCCCCACCAGCCCTTGGTTGGCGGGCACGTCCGGCCACACGTTGGTCACACGGCCCTGGGGCGCGAGCGAGATGACCATGCCCGTCTCAGCGGCCTGCACACATGTACCAGCGGGCACAGGACGAGCCCACCCGATGCCACAGCGGCAAGACAGCGGTAAGACCATGGGGACCTGGGCCACGTGCCATGCCACGGCGGCATGACAGCGCCACTCGCATCGACGTACCGGTATCCACCAATCGCCAACGCGGTCCGCCCAGTCCTTGTTGACCGTGGTGAAGTTGCGCGTGTGCCGGACCCAGTCGCCGACTTGCTCGACAGGCAGCATGGCCTTCTGTATGGTCAGCTGCAGAGAGGAGGCGGCCGAGTCCACCTGGGACTGCGCCACGCGCCTGCACGTGCAGCACGCGGGGAGCAGGCGCCAGTAAAGGTGAGCGAGGCGCCACCAAAAGCCTTGCATGTGTGCCTTGGCTCCGATGGCGCTCTGCAGGGCACAACCTGCGCTGGCACGGCGCACCTCTGACTGTCGGCCTGCGCGTTGGCGCCCTGGATCACCGCCCAGACACCCAGGCCCATCATGAGCCCGCACACGACCACGGGCACGATGGCCACATGCGGCCTCGCAAGGCAGATGCGTCCCACGGCCTGCGAGCTCAGTGGTGCAGCATCGGCGGGTCAACGCCGATGCTGGTGGTACTGCCATCGGTCAAGCTTCGCGGGAGCAGCCGTGGAACCAGCCTCCTCACCAGCATCCGAGCCTTGGCCTTGGCGAGCCCTCCCGTAGGCATGTCGCTGCTGCCGCGCGCCAGCGTGCTGATCATAAGCTGCTCGGGCGGTGCTTCGGAGGCGTTCGCTTCGACGTCGCCCTTGCCCTCCGGCCCCGCAGCGGACACGCGCCGGTGCGGCATTGCGTGTCAGGCACTGCGCAGTGAGGCGGTCTTGGGCACCCTGGCTCTCGCTGCGCCTTGGCGCCACCAAGATTGCTGGCAGGCGGAACAGCTCGGCGCCCTCGCGGACTGCTGCACACTGACGCGAGCACCAACGCAAGCACTGTGTGCAGCTCCCGCTGCCCTCGGCCCCTTGCTGCGCTCGCTTCTGCTCTCGAGGCCAACGACTGCATCCAACCGTCACATATGTACCGGAGACGCGCAAATGGTGGCCCACAACGCAGAGCAGCAGGCACACGGGAATGGTCAGCGTATCGCCTGCATCATGATGATCACGCGGCCGCGGCCCCTTGCCGCAGCTCCTCCAGGCGGGCGTTCACCTGCCGCGCGAACCACTGCGGCGCAAGGAGCTGCACGGGCGTGAGCCACTGATGGATGGCCAGCCCAGCCACCCGGTGCCGGAAGCGCGGGTCCCTTACCACGTCCCGCATGCCGCCGACGCGCCCCAGGTCCTCGATCAACATTGTGGCCGGGTCGGCAAACTGCGAGAAGCTGTCGGTCTCGCCGTCCCAGGCGCACCGTCCCTGCAGGCAAGGTGGACCATGGAAGCCACACGTGTGTCAGAGCCGTGCCGGCCCTGGACTGTCCTAGCCCAGCGGGCTCAGCGCTGCAACTCACGTTGACGTGGACGCCCCATCCGCACTGCCTGCCGGTCTCCCGGAGCTTGCGCTGCGCCGCCTCGAACAGACGCGTGTCCACGATGTACGAGTCCACGCGGAGGGTCCTCCCGTCCAGCTCCACCTCGGTGAACGTGTGCGTGAGCTCGGGCGGCACGTTGGGCAGCACGCCGTGCAGGATGCCCGAGGGGATGGTGACCGCGTGCAGGTGCGCCTTGATGCCTGCGGGTGAGCAGAAGGAAATTCCACAGGGGTGCGCCTGTGAGCGTTATTGGCGCCGTGGCACCTCGTGGTCGTGCCTTCGCTCCTCTTGTGCTCACCTGCCTCCCGCAGCAGCGCCACGAACAATTCGCCCTTGGGGTTGCAGTGCCCCACCGCCTGCTGCACGGTGCGCTCCGGGGGCGTCATGTCCCACCTGCGGCGCAGCAGGACGCGTGCCGCGCAGGACGTCATGCCGCTACCGCCCGCCAGCGGGACCATGTGAAGGCCCCAGGGCGTCATGAGCACTGCGCACTCACCACGCGTTGAAGCCGAACGCCACATTGTCCCGGATCCAATTGTGCAGCGCGACGGCCTGTTCCTTTGGGCTCTCGCGCCCGGCGGTGGCCGCCTGCACGATCGCGCTGAGCGATGGCGATTGCGCGCGCATGTGTATCATTTTGCTGCCGTGCTGCCTTCTGCTGTGCTCCTCGCGCTTTCGCGAGCGTTTTCTTCGCGGATTTCGACAGTCACCCGGCTGTCAGCTGTGCACCTCGGGCGGCTCGCCGAGGATTCTTTGCAGCGCGCGGGGAAGCAGCAACAGCGGACTGCGCGTTCAGCGCAGGCGGTGCACCACGGAGCGCTCGCGCCTGAGCTGGAACTCGCCCTGCGCGTCGAGCGCGCAGAGCGCGCGCATGACGAGCGGCTCGGGGTCGCCGAGCGCCACGAGCTCGTCCAGCAACCGCCGCGTGGTCAGGTACCCGCCGATGTGCACGCGCCGCCGGATCTTCTCCTCGATGCGGTGGATGGAGGCGCGCTGCGAGCGGTGGTGGTGGGAGAGCCGTGTGAGCGAACTCAAGGCGCTGTGCACGTTGCGCCGCCGGGCGCTTCGGCACCGGCCCCAGGCTACACGCTCTCATGACCAGGTCTCACCTGCGGGTCGCTGGCCACGTTGTAGGTGGCCACGCCGCTCTTGACGGCGTCCATGGTCGAGCGCCGGAACAGCTCGATGGCCATCTCCACGTGCTCGAGCGTCGCCGTCGTCTGCGCGCACGACCCGCCACGCGCACCTTGCTGCTTCTCAGCACACGCAACACACCTTCCCTCACTCGGACCAGCAGGCGCAGCGAGGGAGACAAAGGCAGGGGACGCGTCCGGCAGGCAGGCCGGAGAAAGGCCGTGCACCCCCACAACTGGCACGCCAGGCGCGAGTCGCGCGCTGCCAGTCCCCGCAGGAACGGCAGCAAGGAGGCGCTCGCTCACCTGCAGCGCCATGCGGGCCAGTGACTCGCTGATGCGCACCAGCGCCTCGAGCTGCCGCACCGTCACGGGCACCGGAGGCACGTCCGTGTCGTCGCGCTCGGCCGCCTTGCGCGCCTGCACAGCAGGGAGCAGCAGAACATGCAAACCAACGCGTCACGAGCCCGCAACGCTCCCCACGCTTGCCGCGGAGCGGTGCATCCTCGCACCCGTGCTGCATGCCGCCATCTCCCCCGCTGCCGGCCCTTGGTGCTCTACCGGCCCCGTGGGACACCCCCGCTCTGCTGACCACCGTGCGGCCCCTCGCCTGCCCCACATCCGAGCCGCCGCCCCACCAAAGAGACGCGCGCCCAGCGCACACCTCCTCGCGGATCTCCACGTAGTAGGCGGCCAGGCGCTCGTGCGCGTCGTCGCCCAGCCGCGGGTTGCACTGGGTCCGCGCGTAGTGGATGTAGCGCCGCAGGAACTCCACCTCCTGCGCACATGTGCGCGCGCGCAACACCCCCACGGCACCCCCTCGCTTCACGGCGCAACACCGCCCCGCCCACTGTCGCCACGAGGCGCGCACAGCAGGAGGGCCCAAGCCTGCGCGAGGAGGCAGGCGCGCGTACTCAAAAGCTAGTGTGCACGTGTCGCTGGGCGCACCTGTGCCGCCTCGTCGGCGACCGTGGGCCCCGTGGGCACCAGCGGCCGCACCGCGCCCGCCGTGCGGTGGTTCTCCAGCACCTGCACACCACGCACGCACCGCACCGCACGCACGCACCGCACGTCAAAGCTGGAGCAACGCCCCCCTCTCTCAGCCCCCTCAGCCCGCTTGCCGCAGGGCGGCACGCCCTCTGCTACTCGGTGCCGGCCTCCCGTCGCCCGTGCGCCGCGACCCACACACCCTCCTGCCCTGCGCCGACAAGGAGAGCCGTCCCCTGCCGCGTGCGTCCCCACCACGACCGCGCCCAGGGCGCCCTTGGCAGGGCGCTCTCTCACCTTGCGCGCGATGGCGGCGTCGCGCTCCTCGGTGGCGGGGTCCTTGACGATGAAGATGAGGTCGAAGCGCGACAGGATGGTGGACTGCAGGTCCATGTTGTCCTGCGCGCTCTTGAGGTCGTCGTACCTGGCCAGGGAGGGCAGAAGGGCAATCACGTAGTGAGGCAGGGCACGCGCGTGAGGCAACGCACCCGTGCGGCCACACACGCGTGCGGCGAGGCACCCGTGAGCCTTCCCACGTTGAGCTGGCCGAGGTCATGCGCCCGCACTGTCCCGTGCTGCTAGACATGTCGTGAGGCATGCGACGGCGCGCCACCGCCCCGCCCCACCGCCCTCAACCAGCACCACAGCGCCTTCCCTTGACGTCGCTTGACGTGGCGATGGGGCGATGGCTCACCTGCCCGAGGGTGGGTTGGCCACCACCAGCACGCTGGACCTGTGCCCCTACCCGGCCTCTGCCCCCTTCTCCCACCCTCCCCACACACCACGCACCTGCCCGAGGGCGGGGTGGCCGCCGCCAGCACGCTGGACCTGGCCTTGAGCATGGTGGTGATGCCCGCCTTGGCGATGGAGATGGTCTGCTGCTCCATGGCCTCGTGGATGGCCACGCGGTCCTCGGGGCGCATCTTGTCAAACTCATCAATGCACACCTGCACACGTTTTTGCATGCGTGGAGCAGTCACCTCTCTTGTCTTGCCCGCCAGCCGGGCTCCGGCCCTGCCCGAGGTGTCCAATCAGCTGCACATCCCAGCCCGCACATGCAGGCGTGGCGGCCCAGCCGTTGGTCTCTGGCCCTCGCCGAGGCGCCCAAACAGAAGCCAGGCCCCCCACCACACCCCACACGCACCACGCCGTTGTCGGCCAGCACCATGGCGCCGCCCTCGAGGTAGAACTCGCGGCTGCCGGGGTCCTGCGACGGACGCCGTGGCAGCAGCAAATCGCGGCGGCGGCGGTTGTAGTGCGCACGGGGGCGCTGCGGCGGCGTGAAAGCTTTGCCGGTCGGTGGTGTGAGCGGCGGTGGCGTGGCGGGCGTGCACACGGCCAGCCGGCGCGGCGGGGCTCCGTGAGTGCGCGGTGCAGCCTTGGCGTGGTGCAGGGAACAGGCGGGCGCGCACCTGGACGACGCTGGCCGTCAGACCGGCGGCGCTGGAGCCCTTGCCGCTCGTGTACACGCTGATGGGTGCCTGCGGGCGGGCACGTGCACAGTAGGTGAGGGCGGAGTGCACCCTCCTTTGTGCTGGAACGGCGTGTGGCAGGGGCGGCGCAGCAGGCCAAGGAGGAGGGGTGGGGCGCGGGAGGCTCACCACTTTGGAGGCGAACTTGAGGAACTGCGACTTTGCGGTGGAGGGGTCGCCCAGCAGCAGCACGTTGATGTCGCCGCGGCGCGCCGTGCCGTCGGGCAGCGTCTGCGCGGCACGCGGCGCAGGCGCGCACGGCAGAGGAGCGAGCTGGCAAGGCAGCGTCGCTCGAGGCGCCTCCAGCGGCCGCGAGCCTTGGACGAGCCGCGGGCGGCGGCAGGGTTGGCGGCCGCCCGTGCCGCACCTTGCGCGAGCCTCCGAAGAGCAGGCAGGCGACGGCGCGCTTGATGTCCTCCGAACCAAAGATGTTGGGCGCGATGCGGCTGAAGAGCAGGTCGTGCACGCGCTCCTGCTGCGCAAAGCGCTCAAACTCGGAGATCTCAGCCTGCCTGCGGGCGCACGCGCGATGGTTGGTGCCCCAGGGCAGCACGGGAGCAGTTGGGATGCAGGCGCGGAACGCAGGGGTGGGCCATTCGCTGGACGCAATGCGTGTCACCAAGGGCTTAACCGCGTGGCCTTGACAAGACGGTTTAGGCGGGGGAGAGGGCCGGCGTGGCCAGGGGCACGAGACGACGCGTCCACTGCACTATCAGCGGGCGGGGGGGCGGTGCCCCCCTCACCCCTTAAACCGAAGGGTGGCGCTCACGTGAAGTTGAAGCGCGAGTGCGAGTCTCCGGCGTCCTCGTGCAGCGACACCACGCGGATGTAGGGCTGCTGCAGCACGGCGGGGAACCTGGGGCCCTTGGACGAGTGCCCCTGCGCCCACGCCACGCACCACACGCCACGCCACGCGCGCAGGAGGGCGTGTCAGCTGCACGCTTCGCCTCGAGGCAGCGAGTTGCATGTCCTCCAGAGGCTGAGGCGGGGCACCGCCGTTGGACGCGAGTGGGGTGCGTCTGCCACGCGACGCCAAACCACCCGCTGCGTGCCACCCTGCCCGCCGGACGCGCGCCCCCTCCGCCACCCTGGGCGTGCGTCCTCCATCCCAGCGCCCCGCTCCCACCGTCACACCCCAGCGCCAGCGCACCTTGAAGGTCGAGTAGATGCCGAGCGCCGTGACGCGCGTGCCGGGCGTGACGCGCCCCACCAGCTGCCTGTCCACCACCAGCGTGACGGCGCGCGGCATCTCGCCCGTCGGCACGTCCTCGGGCTTCTCCTGCAGCTTGAGCGTCTGCTGGTCCACAAACTTGCACTGGTCGGGCAGCACCTGCACGCCCGCAGCGACAGGAGATCGCGCCACGACGTGCAGTGCAGACCATCGATGGCAACGCACCCGCCTGCGTGTGCTTGCGCGCCGAGCGGCTCAAACGACGCAGCAGCTGGCTGCACCCGGCTGCGAGCCGCGTGGGGGAGGCTGGTGAAGCGCGCTGGCGGCGGCGGCGGTGGCGCACTCGCACCTGGTAGGGGTCCTTTTCGCACTTTTCCTTGGCGCCGGCCAGGCCGGCCTGCGACTGCAGCGTGCAGTAGCTGGGAACCATGGCGCCGCCCATGCCGGGCCGGCACGCCACCGACATGACGCCCTTGCAGGTCTTGCACTGCACCGTCAGGCTGACCGCCTTGTGCTGCGCAGGGACGCAGGGTAGGGCGCACGGCGCACGCAGTCGTGCAGCGCTCTGCGGCCGCTGTGTGGGTGCAGGCGCCTGGCCAAGCGCCGGCTGCGCGTGGACCCCCGCGTGGACGCGCCGCACCTTGGGCTTGGAGGCGGCCGTGACGATGCCCGTCACCATGACCAGCTGGTTGACGCGGTCCGCCTGCAGCACACCATCATATTCGTGGCGCGTCGTGGCCCCCTGGCCCTGTAGAGCAGATCACGGTGGCCCGAGAGCAGCCCCGTTTGAGTCGCACCGCCAGGTCGCGGATGGAGGCGTTGAGGCTCTGGCTGAGCCTGCCGCTGGTGCACAGCAGCAGCTGCACGCCGCCGGCCTTGAGGATGGCCTCCACCGTCACGTCGTCGCCGGCGCCGCGCCCGTCCTGCCCCGCCTCCTCCGTGTAGTGCTCGGCCAGCACCTCGACCGCCGCGCGCTCAAACTGCGAGGAGCCGGCAGGCGCTTGTTCAGTCCCCAAGCTTGGGCCAAGCAGGGAGCGCGCAGCACGCGGCGCGCACTGACCAGCGGCAGCATCTCCGAGGGCCGCTTCTCCAGGTCGGTGGCCAGCTCACGGTTCTCGCTCCGCACATGCTCGAGGTCCACCGTCAGGTGCGTCTTGTTCTGGATGAGCTGGTTCCTGCAGGCGCGTGCGGAGCAGGCGTGTGCCGCCCGCCGCTGAGACAGCCAGGCCTCGCGGCGCGCTCCCCCGCCCCCGGGGTGACCATGACATGGTGCACCACAGCTGCTGCTGCTGAAGTGCAGCGGGAGCGACGCACAAATAGTAGAGCTGGTTGCCTTTGGTGTCGCGGTCGCCCACTTGCGGCTCGGCCTTCTTGATGAAGTCCTTGAAGTTCTGCAGCACCTGCCGCTCGTCCAGCCGGCCGAACTCGAGCTGCAGGTCGTCATCGCGCTCCAGGCCCTGGTACGCCTCGAAGATGCGGCCCTCTGCGCGAAAGCACGCGGGCAGGCGCAAACTTTCGAATTTCGGACGCCCGCCCTGCGCGATTCGCAGGTTCCAAAGGGCTGAGGAACTGCGCCACTCCTCCGCACCGTCGAACGCCATCCCTGCTGCGGCGCGCAGGAGTCTCTCTCGCTGTGAGGGGGCCTCAAGCTGTCCAGGGCCTGCTCCTGATGATGGTGAGCTAAGAGCGTGGGGTCCCTGCTGGACAGCACGAGAACCGCGAAGACGTCACAGCGTGCGATGGGCAGCGCAGGCCGTGCAGCGCAGCAGCGTGCTCAGCGCCCTAAAGCCCTCAATCTCATGGGCAACGCGCAGAAAAAACCAGGGCCAGCAAGGCTGCGAGCGCACACACGCGACGACCCAGCAGACGAGGCCCCCCCCCGCCAACAGTCCCGAGGCACCGCACAGGAGGAGCAAAGGCGAACCCTTTTCGCCACCCCCACAGCCAGCGGCCCCCTCGCGCGCAGAGCCCCACGCACACCGATGGGCAAGAAGCGGCGCGCGGATGCGGTGGACCTGGACGCGGAGCGGACGCTCTACACGAGCTTCGTCAGCGCGGCCAACTCGATGAGCCAGCTCTACTCGCAGGCGCTGCAGCAGCAGCGCAAGTCCTCCGCGGCAGCGTCGAGGCAAACACTGGTGAGCGAGGCGCCGCCCTCGGCCCGAGGGGGGACGCGCCCAGACTGGCTTGGGGGTGAGGATTCCAAGCAAGGGAGCGCAGGGGCTCGCACGCGCAGGCCTGTGGGCTCGCAGCGTGCTGGCAGGGTCGCTCTCCATTCATTGTCTGGATGCTCGTGGCCCGGCTCCGCTCCTCCTGCGTGTGCAGGAGCGCGTGCTGGGCTTCCTGCTGCGGCCCGAGTACGCCGGCACGGACGTGGTGCCCAAGGCGGCGCTGGTGCAGTTCCTGCAGCAAGAGTACGAGGTGCGGCGCCCGCTCGTCGGGGCAGCGGCGCAAGAGCGGGAGGGAGGGGCCCC
>VFQP010005405.1_pt1 | contig 11183 bp, 5 predicted proteins | sample 3512351 | NCBI WGS metagenome assembly VFQP01 (sample SAMN10412372, study PRJNA504923) | tailings metagenome | isolation source: Relicate 1 Philex TSF1 revegetated site | place: Philippines: Tuba, Benguet | collected 2017-08-29
TTGAACGGTGCTTTTTTGTTTGGATAAACAATCAATTTAGCACCACAAAGTCCTTTTCCGATATAGTCATTGGCATCGCCTTCTAATTCAAAAGTAATACCATTGACCGAAAACGCCCCAAACGACTGGCCAGCAGTACCTGTAAACTTGATATGGATGGTATCGTTTGGTAAGCCTTTAGCACCATATACTTTCGTAATTTCGTTAGAAAGCATAGTACCAATAGTACGGTTTACGTTGATTACGTCTAACTCAGCCGATACTTTTTCTTGGTTTTCAATCGCTGATTTTGCGATTTCCAGCAATTTCCAGTCTACCTGTACATCCAAACCGTGGTCTTGTTCTTCTTGTTTGTACAAGGCTACATCCAATGACATTGGCTCTTTGTACAAAATTGGAGAAAGGTCTAAGTGTTTGTATTTCCAGTGATTAACGTTATCTTTCATTTCCAGACGGTCAACTTGACCAACCATTTCGTTTACGGTACGGAAGCCCAACTCGGCCATTACCTCACGGAATTCCTGAGCTAAGAAATGGAATAAGTTTACGACGTGGTCTGGATTACCAGTATACATAGCACGCAAGCGAGGGTCTTGAGTAGCCACCCCAACAGGACAAGTATTTAAGTGACACTTACGCATCATAATACAACCTGCTGTCACTAATGCTGCTGTAGCAACACCCCACTCTTCAGCACCCAACAAAGCTGCAATAGCCAAATCACGGCCAGTTTTGATTTGACCATCCGTTTGGACTGTTACACGGCCACGCAATTTGTTACGAACCAACGTTTGGTGAGTTTCGGCCAAGCCAAGTTCCCAAGGCAAACCTGCATGACGAATAGAAGAAAGTGGCGAAGCCCCTGTACCTCCATCGTGTCCAGCAATCAAAATATGGTCGGCATGAGCTTTGGCAACCCCTGCTGCAATTGTACCAACACCTGCTTCCGACACCAACTTTACAGAGATTCGTGCAGCACGGTTGGCATTTTTCAAGTCGAAGATTAGCTGAGCTAAGTCTTCAATTGAATAAATATCGTGGTGTGGTGGTGGCGAAATCAACCCAACACCTGGTGTTGAGTGACGAGTTTTACCAATCCAATCATCTACTTTATGGCCAGGCAATTGTCCTCCTTCACCTGGTTTTGCCCCCTGAGCCATTTTGATTTGAAGCTCTTGAGCATTGGTCAAATAATTGGCAGTTACACCAAAACGACCCGAAGCCACTTGCTTGATAGCAGAGTTCATTGAATCGCCATTCGCCATTTTTTCAAAACGAATTGGGTCTTCTCCTCCTTCACCTGTATTCGATTTACCACCAATGCGGTTCATCGCAATAGCAAGAGTTGTGTGAGCTTCGTAAGAAATAGAACCAAATGACATAGCCCCTGTAGCAAAACGTTTGAAGATATTTTCGACAGGTTCTACTTCTTCAATTGGTACTGGTGTGCCTTTTTTGAATTTCAACAAACCACGAAGGGTCATTGCTTTTTCAGTTTGGTCATCCACCAATTTTGAATATTTCTTAAACAGTTGGTAGTTGTTTGTTTTGGTCGACTGCTGTAATAAGTGAATGGTTTCAGGATTAAACAAGTGAGCCTCTCCACGATGTTTCCACTGATACACCCCACCTACTTCTAATTTTGGATTAGGAACAGGCAATTCAGGATAACCGTTGCGGTGTTTGATAAGGGCTTCTTTCTGAATACCTTCCAAATCAATACCTCCGATACGAGAAATTGCTCCTGAGAAATATCTATCTACTACCTCTTTGGCCAAACCAACTATTTCAAAGATTTGTGCACCTTGGTAAGATTGAAGCGTTGAAATACCCATTTTCGAGAATATTTTCAACAACTCACCATTAACAGCTTTGATATAGTTTTGTTGTAATTTTTCATAAGGATAATCTACCTGCAAAATACCTTTGTCTTTCATACCACGAATGGTTTCAAAAGCCATATAAGGGTTTACGGCAGAAGCCCCAAAACCAATTAAGGTAGCATAATGGTGTGTTTCCCAAACATCGCCCGCTTCAACAATCAAGCCTACTTGTGCTCTTTTGCCTTTGCGAATTAAGTGATGATGCACCGCTGCTACTGCCAATAATGAAGGAATTGGTGCATGAGAGCTATCAACACCACGGTCGGTCAACAACAAGATAGCGTAACCATCGTCAACGGCATCTTCAGAATATTGACAAATCCTGTCTAAGGCACGTTTGAGTTGTCCTTTTTCACCGTTTGCTCTGAAAGTAGTATGAATAGATTTCGTTTGGAAGTTTTGGTGGTCTATCCAACGAATTTTTTCTATTTCAGCATTGGTCAGTACAGGCTGACGAATTTCAATCTGACGACAATGTTCTGGTGTTTCTTTCAACAAGTTTTTCAAACCTCCAATATCAGAAAGCAACGACATTACAGTACGCTCACGAATAGGGTCAATTGGGGGATTGGTAACTTGTGCAAAAAGCTGTTTGAAATAATATGATAAATGCTGAGCTTGGTCTGAAAGAATAGCCAAAGGAGTATCGACACCCATCGAACCCAAAGCTTCCTTACCAGTTTCAACCATCTGAGCCAATACTACACGCAAATCTTCGGTAGTAAAGCCAAATACTTGCTGACGCAACAACAATTCTCTTTCAAAAGGAACACGGTATTCGGCTCCTGCAGCTGGCAAATTCTCAACTTTGATTTTGTTGTTTCTTAGCCACTCGCCATAAGGCTGTTGCTTGCAGATTTTTTCTTTTAGCTCTTCATCTGGAATAATACGACCTTGCTCCATGTCTACAATAAACATTTTACCAGGCTGTAAACGTCCTTTTTTGATAACAGTCGACTGGTCGATATCCAATACCCCTGCTTCAGAAGCCATGATTACAAAATCATCGTTGGTTACCCAGAAACGAGAAGGACGCAAGCCGTTACGGTCGAGGGTAGCACCAATAATTTTACCATCTGTGAATGAAATAGAAGCTGGGCCATCCCAAGGCTCCATCATGGCAGCATGATATTCGTAGAAATCACGTTTATATTCTTCGATTTGTTCGTTGCCATCCCATGCTTCAGGAATCAACATCATCATTACGTGTGGCAATGAACGCCCCGAAAGCGTCAATAATTCGATAGCATTATCGAGAATGGCTGAATCTGACTGGCCTAATTGGCAAACAGGCAAAATCATATCCATTTCTTCTTTCGTAAATAACTCAGACTGGAACAATGCCGATTGAGCCTGCATCCACGAAGAGTTTCCTTTTACGGTATTGATTTCGCCATTGTGACCGATGTAACGGAAAGGCTGAGCCAAACGCCATTCAGGGAAAGTATTGGTAGAGAAACGAGAGTGAACAATGGCCAAAGCAGAAGTAAACTCTTCCCGACGCAAATCATCAAAATAACCAGGTACTTGCATCGTAGTGAGCATACCCTTATAAATGATAGTACGAGCCGAAAGTGAAGCAAAATAGAATTTACCCTCTACGGCTTTCACCGTTTCGTTGATTACTCTAGCAGCAAACTGGCGGAATACGTACAATTTGCGTTCAAAAGCCTGTTCTTCAAGTCCAGCAGGACGTTTGATAAACAATTGTTCCATTTGAGGTTCGGTATTTCCAGATTCAGCACCCTGAATTTCCGAATTGTCGCATGGTACAACACGATAGCCCAAAATTTCCAGACCTAACTTCTTGGCTTTTCGGGCAATGATTTCTTTACACTCGTCACGAGTAGTCTTATCTTTTGGAAAGAAAACCATACCGACGCCATATTCTAAGGCAGCCGGCAAATCAATGCCAAGTTTTGTACACTCTTCAAGGAAAAATTCATGAGGAATCTGTACTAGAATACCAGCACCGTCACCAGAATTAGGGTCGCAGCCGCAAGCTCCACGGTGGTCCATGCGAATAAGCATTTGAATAGCATCGGCCACTACTTTGTGCGACTTTCTGCCCTTCATGTTCGCTACGAAACCGATACCACAAGCATCATGTTCGAATTCCTTGCGATACAACCCTTGATTATCAAAGTTAGTCATGGTAATGGGGTTTGTTTTTTAAGTTTAAAATTTTAACCTGTCTAGGTAGCCTTTATTTGTGTTAGTGGTATTTTTATCCCTAGTCTATTGAAAAGTTTGAATTAAAACTTACGTTTATTTGAAAATATCAAAATTTTTACGTATAATTTATTCCGACCTTTCTTTGTGATATTAGCAATATTTACTCCACTCTATTTCGCTTTTACAAAGATATACAAAAAAATATTTGGACAAAATAGCATTTTACCGAATAATCGTCTGTATTGAATAAAATCAAGATTTTGCAAAAAATAATCTTAGTTAGATACAATTTAAACCTCGAAGGCTTTTTTTGCAAAAAAGTCAAAAAACACAACCTAAAAACGAATATTTATCAAAATATACTACTTTTAACAACCAAAAGCAAACCTATTTTTTTCTAAAAATCATTTTTTCATTATTTTTTATACAAAAAACCAACCTCACCATTTTTAAAATAAAGAATCGGTTTTTTTTTGAAAAAATCTATATATTTCTTCTTTTAGCGGTATTTAGCCCCACATTTAGTAGGTTATGGCATGGCCTAGTAGAATCAGTACTCTAGTGCTATTTTACTAAAATTGTATAGTTTGAGATGAAGATTTGAAGTGACTCATAAAATAATTTACTTGTTACTGGCGTTGTATCAAGATTGATAATTTTTTGTTATTCCTAAGCAACCTTTTCAGCCTGCAAGTAGTCCTATGATTAATTACATTTGTTTCTTGTAATAATCGTATTAAATTTACGAATAATCTTCTATATCACAATAGATTAACCTCATACAATTGCCGTCTTAGCCAAAGCTCAACCTTTTAACACATGCAAAAAAATCTACTGCTAATTCTACTGGCTTTTTGGACTTACCCTGCAATAGCTACGCATATTGTTGGTGGAGAAATTGACCTACAGAGGGTCAATAACCAAGGAACTTATACACATAGGGTATCCTTAAACCTTTATTTTGATGATATTAACGGTAATTTACCCGCTATTGATAATACCATTACATTAGGCTTTTTCCGCAAAAAAGACAATCAGGTTATGGGCTATGTAACCATGCCTATAACCAACAATAATCTTATTGGTTATACTAATCCTCAATGTGGAGGTATATCTACGCTCAGAACACGACTTATTCAATACAGCACTCTTATTGTACTACAGGCCAGCGTATTTAACGACCCCGACGGGTACTACATTGTTTGGGATAGATGTTGCCGCAACAATATTATTTCTAATATTGTCAATCCTGCTCAGGCATCATCGTTGTTTTATCTCGAATTTCCTCCGCTTACGATAGACAACTCTTCGCCCAAATTCAAAGAGCTTAAAGGTGACTATATCTGTATTAATCGCCCTTTTACTTTCGACTTTAGTGCTACCGATGCCGATAGCGACAGCCTTGTGTATAGCCTTGTAACTCCTTTGAGTGGTTTTAGCACCACACAAGTTCCCAAACCAGATTTGCCAACAGGAAGTAGTAATTATCCTGTTATTAATTGGGCTTCGGGCTATAGCAATACCAATGCCATACCTGGAAGTCGCCCGCTGAGTGTTAATCGCAGCACTGGGCTTTTAACTGTTACTGCTGGGCAGTTAGGGCTATTTGTGTTTTGTGTGCTTACCGAAGAGTATCGAAATGGGAAAAAAATAGGAGCTGTTCGCCGAGATTTTCAGTTGAAGGTAGTAGACTGTGCTTCAAACGATGCTCCTCAAAGCTTTGTCAAAGTAGCAGGAGAAAGTGCCTTCTATAAACCTTCACAAACGATTTACCTAAAAAAAGAGAATAAGGATAAATGTTTTAACCTATATTTTACCGACCCTAATCCTTCTACAGAACTTACTATCAAGGCGATTGCTACCAACTTTACAGATGCTAATTTGATAAAAATACCTAATACCTATTTTGTACAAACAAGCAAGGATACCCTCAAAACACAGGTTTGCTTAGATGCGTGTTCGGAAAGTATTGATGGCAAGCCTTTGGTATTTCAATTAATTACGGCCGACAATGGCTGTCCTCAGCAGCTTATCGATACCCTAACCGTAAAAGTGATTGTTGAGCCTCAAACCAACAACAAGCCTAGTATTAGTACAGATTTAGGTAAAAACCGTGCAGAGGCTACGATCAATACTACGCTGAAATTTAATGTATTAGGAAATGATATTGATAACGACCAAATCAAGATTGAAGCCATAGGACGAGGGTTTAGTTTGGCACAGGCAGGTATGAGCTTTGCAGGAGCCAGTGGTATAGGTTCGGCTAGCTCTCCATTTGTTTGGAGTCCTTTATGTAGTAGTATTCGTAAAGACGATTATATTGTTGATTTTGTGGTAACAGATACCCGATGCAACCGAAGCCAACAAGATACGATTGCTGTGGCATTCAAGCCACTGCCTATCGATAGCAAAGCTCCTAGTATTAGTACGACTTTGCCTAAAAATCAGTTAGAAATTATTTTGGATGGCGAAAAAACGCATTTACTCAACTTTGATGTTTTGTCGAAAGACCCCGAAAATGACCCTATTAAGGTATATGCTCAGCCAATTAATTTTAGCCTAAGTGCTGTTGGGGCTAATTGGGCCAATAAAGATGGTATCGGTAGTATCAATGCTCCATTTAGCTGGCAATTAAGCTGCGATTTATTACAAGATAGCGATGCAAAAACTTTTACCATCAACTTTGTTACAGAAGATAATTCGTGTAGCCCTATACGATTTGATACTGTACAAGTAGAAGTTGTATTAAAGAACAAAATAATGGACTATGAATTTAAGCCTGCCAATGTTTTTACACCCAACAACGACGGGAAAAATGACTATTTTGCTATCGATGATTTGCCCGAAAACAGTTGTTTTGAAAAATTTGAATATATCCAAATTTTCAATCGCTGGGGGCAGTCGGTATACCAATCTTTCGATAGGTTGTTTCAGTGGTATGGCGAGAACCTCCCTGCCAGCGACTACTATTATGTATTAAAATTTACCAAGAAAGAATTTAAAGGGTGGATTACTTTACTCAGGTAAAGCTATTTAAAAATCTCGAAAATCAATTACACGTCCATCCTCAGCCACTTCGGCATTGGGGAAAATGGCCTGAACTTCAGTCCAAAATGGTGTAATATCACGGTATCTCGACGAAAAATGCCCTATTAATAATTTACCAACTCCTGCCTTCTGAGCTATCAGTCCAGCCTGATGAGCCGTTGTATGGAAAGTTTCGGCAGCACGTTCTTCTAGTTCGTGCAAAAAAGTAGCCTCATGATACAAAAGCTTTACTCCTTTTACAATATCTATGATACTTTCATGATACAGTGTATCTGAACAAAAAGCGTAGCTATCGGCCTGAGGAGCGGCAGTAGTATAATGCTTGGTAGCATACAATACCTTACCATTGTCGTCCAAAACATCTATACCCTCTTTCAGTTGTTTGATTTGTTCGATAGTAACATCGGTGGGTAGTAGCTCTTTAACAATTTTGCGAGGTTTAGTTTTTTCTTCTATCAAAAAACCACAACAAGGCACACGATGAATCAACGGAATGGTTGTTACCTTGACGTGTTCATTTTCGAGAAGCATATAGGATTCGTTTGAACGCGTTTCTTCAAAATGTATTTTAAAGTTGAGTCTTGTGTCAGAATACTTGAGTTGTATCGTAATAATATCGGCCAAGCCTGCGGGGCCATAAATATATAAGTCCTCTAGGCGATGGTGCATATTGAGGGTTGAAAGCAAGCCAATTAAGCCAAAAAAATGGTCGCCATGCAAATGTGTAATAAAAATATACTTGATGCGAGTAGCCTTAATTTTGTATTTAAGCAACTGTATTTGTGTACCCTCGCCACAATCTATCAAATAGCCGTCGTGCTCAATCATTAAATGATGAGCTGTTGGATTCCGAGACAAAACAGGATTAGCAGAACCCGTGCCTAAAATGGTAAGTTGAAAACTCAAAATATACTTATTTTAATAGTATTATGAACAAAAATTATTGTGCCGGCACACAAGATATAAAAAAACCTTATCAGACTAACGTCGAATAAGGTTTTTTTGTTCAGAAACTTTTTAGCGAAAAATAGCCTAATAGTCATCTTCAGACGACTCGCCATACTCACCTCCACCAAACTCATCTTCATCTTCCGACTGAAAATCATTTTCGAGTTCGTTCAAGAATACGGCATCAATAGCCTCTTGGACGGTTGGCATAATTGTTAAATCTTCGATTTTGGCTCTATCCAACTGGTCGACAATTTCCTCGTTTTTGGTTACGATAATCAATAACCCCAATTCGTTCAAGCATATTTTATTGGCTTTACGAATCACAGAAATACCGTGTCCATCCAATTCAACGATAGAATCGAATTTTATAATCATATTGCCATAGCCTGCACGAAATAACTGGCGAACCAAGTTTTCCAAATCGGCATAATTGTCTTGTGTTAAAGCCGTTTCGTTTAGCTCGACTAGAGCATACTGTTCATTTTTTTCAATTTTGAAATTCATATTATACTACTTTATGAATACAAGTTTATGATAATTTAGCTAATCGGGGAAACCCACAACAACAAAACTCCACTTTTGTATTGACAATAACTATGCTTTGGCGTTCAAAAATGTTAGAATATTTTGTTCTACTCTTTCCAGAATATTGGTTGATTCCGATTTTTCAAATGCTTTACCCGTTACTTTTTCAAACAATTCGATATATCTTGCCGAAATCTGATTGACCCATTCTGGCGACATCGCAGGTACAGTTTGTCCTTCTTTTCCTTGGAAACCATTGGCAATAAGCCATTCTCTTACAAATTCTTTAGAAAGCTGTTTTTGAGCTTCGTTGTTATCTTGACGTTCTTGATAACCATCTAGGTAAAAATAGCGAGATGAATCTGGCGTATGAATTTCGTCTATCAAAACAATTTTGCCATCTATTTTACCGAATTCGTATTTGGTATCTACCAAGATCAAGCCTTGTTGGGCTGCCATCTGAGTACCTTTTTCAAAAAGAGCTAGCGTATATTTTTCAAGCTGAACATAATCCTCTTCCGAAACCAAGCCTTTTGCTAGAATATCTTCACGAGAAATATCCTCGTCGTGACCCTCATGAGCTTTGGTGGTTGGTGTAATAATTGGCTGAGGCAATTTATCATTTTCTTTTAGTCCCTCTGGCAAAGTTACTCCACAAAGTGTGCGTAAGCCCGATTTGTACGTACGAGCCGCATGGCCAGCCAAATAGCCTCTTACTACCATTTCTACAGGGAAAGCCTCGCATTTCAAGCCAGCACTTACATTGGGGTCGGGTACGGCCACCAACCAGTTGGGTACAATATCTTTGGTAGCACCCAAGAAATGTGCTGCAATTTGATTAAGTACTTGTCCTTTATAAGGAATAGCCTCGGGCAATACTACGTCGAAAGCCGAGATACGGTCGGAAGCAACCATTACCAGTATATCCTCGAAAGAATATACATCACGTACTTTACCCTTATAGAAACCCGTTTGATGGGGAAAATTAAAATTGGTACTTTTTATTACGTTCATTGTTAGCTTGACAGAAACTTAAACTACCGTAGTAATTTACGCAACCGCCTATTGATGTTACATTTTTTCAATCACAATTGCAGAAGCACCGCCTCCGCCATTACAAATTCCAGCAGCCCCGATACGTCCCCCATTTTGGTTCAAGACACCAATCAAGGTTGTGACAATACGTGCTCCCGATGCCCCAAGTGGATGACCTAACGATACAGCACCACCATGTACATTGATTTTGTGGTGCGGAATATCCAACATTTTTTCAAAAGCCAGCGGTACAACAGCAAAAGCTTCGTTGATTTCAAAGAAGTCTACTTCTTCTTTGATTAAGCCTGCCATCCGAATTGCTTTTGGTACAGCTACCGTTGGAGTTGTTGTAAACCAAGCGGGCTCTTGTTCGGCATCGGCAAATCCTATAATTTTAGCCAAAGGCTTTAACTTTAACTTTTCGGCTTTGCGTTTTGACATCAACACCAATGCAGCAGCCCCGTCGTTGAGGGTTGACGAATTGGCGGCTGTTACCGTTCCTTTCTTTTCAAAAGCAGGCTTGAGGTTAGGAATTTTTTCAAAATTAACATTTTTAAATTCTTCATCCTCAGTTATTGTAATAATTCCCTTACGAGTTTGTACCTCTACAGGCACTATTTCGTCGTTGAAATAACCCGACGATGCGGCATGAGCACTACGCTTGTACGACTCAATGGCAAAGTCATCTTGGTCTTCACGAGTGATACCATATTTACGAGCCGTTCTATCGGCAAAAATCCCCATTGCACATTCGTCGTAGGCATCGGTAAGGCCATCTTTTTCTAGGCCATCCACCAATGTTTCTGAGCCATATTTATAGCCAAATCTTGCTTTTGGCACATAATAGGGAGCATTCGACATACTTTCCATACCACCTGCCACTATTACATCGGCCATGCCGAGCATGATACTTTGTGCTGCAAAGATAATAGCTTTTGCCCCCGAAGCACATACTTTATTAATGGTTGTACAACGGACTTCGTTGGGTAAACCAGCTTTTAGAGCCGCAATTCTGGCAGGTGCTTGCCCCAAATTGGCAGAAATAACATTTCCCATGAGTACTTCCTCTACCAACTCTGGCTTAATTCCAGCCTTTGCGACAGCCCCCTTGATAGCAATACTTCCTAAATCGGTAGCAGACAAGCTTGACAAGGCCCCTCCAAAACTCCCAATTGGCGTTCTTACGGCCGATACAATATATACTTCTTGCATGATAATATTGAAGTTAATTTATTATTTAATGGTGGTTATGTAATGTAAAATAAAATAGTTACCAGTTTTGTTTCATAGTAGCAGTATTCTTTTTCAGGAGTCCGTTTCGTTGTTGGATATACTGTACTTCATTATTTTTCATTGCATCCAAAATCATTTTTGCTTTTTCAGGAGTCAAACCATAATTTTTGAGTGTTTTGAGCATTTCGTTCTGAGCGTCATCTTTGGCAACCTCCCGATTGTCCATCGTTGGCGGTGGAGGAGGCACAGCATTGTTGTTGTTTTGTGGTTTGGGAGGGTCAATCCTTGGTTTGTATTTTTGCTTGAGTAATTCAAAATTATAACGAGCAATTT
>VFQP010005407.1_pt1 | contig 11182 bp, 9 predicted proteins | sample 3512351 | NCBI WGS metagenome assembly VFQP01 (sample SAMN10412372, study PRJNA504923) | tailings metagenome | isolation source: Relicate 1 Philex TSF1 revegetated site | place: Philippines: Tuba, Benguet | collected 2017-08-29
CGCCGCGCTTCCTCGCGCCCGTATGGCCATCGCGCGAGCGGACGCTCGTTTCGGCAAGTGATACGGCGCGTCCTTCGGCTGCTGCTTCGCCAAGCATGAGCGCGGTACCCGAGGGCGCATCGACCTTGTGCTTGTGGTGCATTTCAAGCACCTCGATGTCGAAGTCCGCATCGAGGGCCTGCGCGACCTTGCGAGTCACGGCGACGAGAAGGTTCACGCCGAGGCTCATGTTGCCGGCCTTGATGATGGTCGCGTGGCGGGCAGCGGCCTTGATCGCGGCCTCATTCTCGGCGGTGAGGCCGGTCGTGCCGATCACGTGGACGATGCGCGCGTTAGCGGCGAGGCCCGCGACCTCGACGCTGAAAGCGGGCATGGTGAAGTCGAGAATGCCATCCACCTTGGCGACAATGTCGAGCGGATCGTCCGTGACCTTGACGCCGAGCGGCCCGACGCCCGCGAGTTCGCCCGCATCCTTACCGAGCGCGTTCGATCCGGTCCGCTCGATCGCGCCTGCGATCACCGCGGCACCATTCGAGGCCTGCACAGTGCGGATGAGCTCGCACCCCATGCGGCCTGCGGCGCCCATCACGGCCAGCTTCATCGCGCTCATTGGACCCGTCCTGATAGAATGTGTTGAGGCCCTATAGCACCCGCTCCCGCCGGCTTGGAAGGGGCGCCCGCCTCAGCCCGCCGCAACAATCTGGGCCTCAGCCGCGCGCGACGTGGGCCGCAACACAGAGCCAGCGCCCGCCCTGCCGTGCCCAGATGTCGGTGTAGCGGCCCGTGCCGGGGCTGCCGTCGGGTTTCGCGTAGACCGTGCGGGCGTGGATGATCGCGAAATCGCCGAAGAGGCGGATATTCACGTCCTCAGGGCGCAGGCCGTTGACCCCTGCTGGGTTCGAGATCCGCTTCAGGAAGCCGGCTCGATCGATGATCGTGCAGTCGGGGTTCGTGTTCAGGAAGTCCTGCGAGAGGTTCTCGTCGAACCAGCGCACGTCGGATTCAGCGACCGAGCGGACATAATTCGCGTTGAGTGCGTGGAGCACCTCGTGATCGTTGGCGGCCATGGCTTCCTCCATTCGGGGATCAAGACTTTTCTTCGTCAGCACGCTGCATGGAAGGTCTGCCCTTGCCAAGGGAGACAAACGGGGCTCCGGGCGCTACGAGACCCTGGGCCTCCAGGTCCGGACATATGCGCCGAGCGCGCCTGCCGGACCTTTTGGCCGCGTGCGATGGATATCGGGCTGAAGTGGGCAGGGACAAGGAGGGTTCTGCTGACACGGCTTTCATTCCTATGCGCGCGAGACCGGCGCCAGTGAGCGGCGCCGAACCTGACTGATCAAGGAGGAAGTATTGAACTCTACGAAGTCCCTTGGCCTCATCGCGGCAATTGCCGGGTTGTGGGCCCTCCAACCCTCCCTCGCATTGGCCCAGAAGTCTGGCGGAATTCTGCGATCCTACGAGGTCTCCAATCCGCCGAGCGCATCGATTCTCGAAGAGGCAACGAGTGCGACGACGCACCCGTTCATGGCCGTCTTCAACAATCTCGTGATCTTCGACCAGGCCGAGCCGATCAACAAGCCCGAGGTCATCCGCCCGGAGCTGGCCGAGAGCTGGACCTGGGATGAGGCCCGCACGAAGCTCACCATGAAGCTCCGCCAGGGCGTGACATGGCACGATGGCAAGCCGTTCACGTCGAAGGACGTCAAGTGCACGTGGGACTGGACCCGCGAGGCCGATCCGAAGAGCGGCTTTCGCAAGAACCCGCGCAAGCTCTGGTGGGACAACATCAAGGAGATCACGGTCAACGGAGACCACGAGGTCACCTTCGAGTTGAACCGGCCCCAAGCCTCGCTGCTGACACTCATGGCGTCCGGCATGTCGCCGGTCTATCCGTGCCACGTGCCCGCGCGCATCATGCGCACGAAGCCGATCGGCACCGGCCCCTTCCGGGTCGTTGCTTTCGAGGCCAACAAGTTCGTGCGCCTCGAGAAGAACCCGAATTATTGGCGCAAGGACCGTCCCTATCTGGATGGGCTCGAGTTCCAGATCATGGGTAGTCGCGGCACGCGCCTCCTGGCATTCGCCGCTGGTGAGATCGACATGACGTTCGTGTCGGATGTCACGCGTCCTCTCCATGCTGACGTGATGGCGCGCTCGCCGAAAGCCGTTTGCGAGTTCGCAGCGACGGGCGTGAGCGCGAACCTACTCGTCAATCGCGATAAGGCGCCGTTCGACAATCCCAAGCTCCGCGAAGCCATGATGCTGACGCTCGACCGCGATGCGATGGTGAAAATCGTTTCGGGTGGCGAAGCGGCGATTGGTGGCGCCATGCTGCCGCCGCCAGCAGGCGTGTGGAGCAAGCCAGTCGAAGAGTTCAAGAAGCTCCCGTCGTATGCCAGCACCATCGAGGAGCGTCGGGAGAAGGCTGTGAAGATCATGGCTGAGCTGGGCTACGGCCCGAACAACAAGCTCAAGATCAAGGTCGGCACGCGCGACTACCAGTCCTACAAGGACCCGGCCATTCTGCTCGTCGATCATCTCAACCAGATCGGCTTCGAGGCCGAGCTCGAGATCATCGAGACGTCGCTCTACTACGGGCGCATCACGCGCGGTGACTATCAGGTCGCGCTCAACCTCACGGGCACGGGCGTCGACGACCCCGACGTTACGATGTTCGAAGGTTATCTCAGCGGATCGAGCCGTAACTACACCAACTACAGCAACAAGGAGGTCGACCGCCTCATTCACGCGCAGTCGGCGGAGCTCGATACCGAAAAGCGCAAGGAGCTGGTCTGGCAGATCGAGAAGATCCTCGCCGAGGACGTGGCGCGGCCGATCATCTTCCAGAATCGCTCGGCGACCTGCTGGCAGCCGCACGTGAAGGGCTACGTGCTGCACCAGAACTCGATCTACAATAGCTGGCGTTTCGAGGATGTCTGGCTCGACAAGTAAGCCAGTTTCCTGATCGTCGAAACTTTGAGGGCGGCCGGTGCCAAGCACTTGCCGCCCTCATTATTTCTCAGGTCTCGGACGGCTTGCTGCAGCGCATTCGCCTTGATGTGCCGCCCATTGGGTGAAACACTCACCCCGTGCTCGTCAACGAACGAGCGCGGATAGAAACAAGACTACATCCGGGAGGATACGATGACCAACCGCGTGAACCGCGGTGCTGCTGCATTTGTCATTGCAGCGTGCGCGCTTGCGCCATCTGTCGCATTTGCTCAGAAGTCCGGCGGCATCCTGAGAACGTACAACAGCTCGAACCCGCCGAGCGCCTCGATCATCGAGGAGGCAACGATCGCGACAGCCTTCGCCTTCTCGCCGATCTTCAACAATCTCGTCATCTACGATCAGGCGGCGCCGATCAACAAGCCGGAGGTCATTCGGCCGGAGCTCGCCGAGAGCTGGGGCTGGGACGCGACCAACACGCGGCTCACGATGAAGCTGCGCCAGGGCGTGAAGTGGCACGACGGCAAGCCGTTCACCTCGGCGGACGTCAAGTGCACGTGGGATCGCATTCTCGGCAAGGACAAGGATGCCTTCCGCAAGAACCCGCGCGCGCTGTGGTGGACGAACATCAAGGAGATCGAGCTCAAGGGCGATCATGAATTCACGTTCGTCCTAGAGCGCCCTCAGGCGGCGTTCCTGAGCCTGCTCGCCTCGAACATGTCGCCGGTCTATTCGTGTCACGTCCCGACCGCTCAGATGCGCACGAAGCCGATCGGCACCGGGCCCTTCAAGTTCGTTTCCTTCGAGGCGAACAACGTCATCCGCATGGAGCGGAACAAGGAATACTGGCGCGAGGGCCGTCCCTACGTTGATGGCATCGAGGTCCGTATCATCGGCAACCGATCGACGCGCCTACTCGCTTTCTCGGCCAACGAGTTCGACATCACCTTCGTCGCGGATGTGACGGCGCCGCTGGTCGGCGATGTGAAGGCCCGTTCGCCGCAGGCGACGTGCGAGCTCGTGCCGTCGGGTGTCAGCACGAACCTGCTCGTCAATCGTGAGAAGCCGCCCTTCGACAATCCCAAGCTTCGCGAGGCCATGACGCTGGCGCTCGATCGAGATGCCATGGTCAAGATCGTGACCGCGGGCAAGGCGAGCATCTCGGGCGCCATGATGGGCGAACCCGAGGGCAACTGGAGCATGCCGAAGGCAATGCTCGAAAAGTTCGCCGAATATGCCGGCACGCCCGCCGAGCGCCGCGAGAAGGCGCGCAAGATCATGCAGGAGCTGGGCTACGGCCCGGACAAGAAGCTGAAGGTCAAGGTGGGTACGCGTGACTTCCAGGCCTTCAAGGATCCGGCCGTGCTGCTCGTCGATCAGCTAAACCAGATCTACTTCGATGCCGAGCTGGAGATCATCGAGTCGACGCTCTACTACGGCCGCGTGACGCGTGGTGACTACGCAGTGGTGCTCAACCTCACGGGCTCCGGCGTCGATGATCCGGATGTGACCATGGTGGAGGGCTACTCGTGCGGCTCGGAGCGCAATTACACCAAGTACTGCAACAAGGAAGTCGATCGCCTCATCGACGCGCAGTCACGCGAGATCGATGTCGCCAAGCGCAAGGAGATTGTCTGGCAGATCGAGAAGATCCTGATCGATGATCAGGCACGCCCGATCATCTTCCATGGCTTTGCGGGCACCTGCTGGCACCCGCACGTGAAAGGCCACGTGCTGCATCAGAACTCGATCTACAACAATTGGCGCTTCGAGAACGTCTGGCTCGACAAATAGCGGTAGCGCGGCGCGTCGATTGAGCGAGCAGCCGGCGTTCGACAAGGGTGCGCTCAACATATTCCTCCCCCCCTTGTGGGGGAGGTTAGGAGGGGGGGATTGCAGAACGCCAGCCTTGGGATTCCCCCCACCCCTAGCCCCTCCCCACCATCGCGCCGAAGGCGCGCCTTCGGCGCTGGGGGAGAGGGATTGCAGGGTGATACTGCGCGTCAGGCGCCGCGCGCTCGTTCCATGGCCTCGACGATGAGGCGGCGCGCCTCGTCGGCGTCACCCCAGTGGTGGATCTTGACCCACTTGCCGGGCTCGAGATCCTTGTAGTGCTCGAAAAAGTGCTGGATCTGCTGAAGCGTGATGTCGGGGAGATCCGTGTAGTTGCGCACGCGCTCGTAACGGCGCGTGAGCTTGAGAGAAGGGACGGCGATCACCTTCTCGTCGCCGCCGCCATCATCCTCCATGACGAGCACGCCGACCGGTCGGCAGTTGATCACCGCGCCGGGCACGATAGCGCGCGTGTTGCAGACGAGGACATCGATCGGATCGCCGTCCGCCGAGAGCGTGTGGGGCACGAAGCCGTAGTTCCCAGGATAGCGCATAGGCGTGTAGAGGAAGCGGTCGACGAACAGCGTGCCCGAAGCTTTGTCCATCTCGTACTTGATAGGCTCACCGCCAACGGGAACCTCGACGATGACGTTGATGTCCTCGGGTGGGTGGTTGCCTGCCGGTACGGCATCGAGGCGCATGACAATCAATCTCCATGGATTAGACGGGCGGCTGCCAGCCGTAGACCCAGTCATAGCGGGCCATGAGGCGCGTGGCGGGCACGGCGGCCATCGCCAGGTTGCGCGCCAATGCAGCCGGACCGGAAAGGTGGAAGATACGGCCGTTCTGGCGCGAAGTTGCAACGATCGCATTGACGCGGGGCCGACGGGCGGCCTCGTAGGCCTGCAGCGCACCGGCGGGGTCCTCTGGTTGGGTAGCGAGCGCATTGGCGAGCACGAGAGCGTCCTCGAGTGCCATCACGCCGCCCTGGGCGAGGAATGGAAACACCGGATGAGCGGCATCGCCCGCGAGCGCAATGCGACCCTTGGCGAGGTGGGGAAGCGGGTCCGTCTCGAAGAGGGCCCAGCGCCGCCATTCCGGTGCCTTTGCGAGAGCTTGGCGAAGTTCCGGCGCGAAGCCCGCAAGGTGAGGTCCGAGGGCATTCCAGTCGTTCGGCGCGGCCCAGTCATCGGTCATGCGGTCGTCGGGCACGATGGCAACAACCGCGACCTGCGCACCGGCCGCGATCGGGTAATGCACCACATGAGCGCCGGGCGCGAGCCATACACCCATGGATGCCGGATCGCCGAGAGCGGCGGCGGCATCTGGAGAAAGCAGCGTGCGCGACGCCGCCTTGCCTGAAAAGCGAAGCTGCGCATCGGGTGTCAGCGCTATGCGCACGCGCGAGCGGATGCCATCGGCACCGACGAGCACAGGGCCGTGTGCGGTCGTGCCTGATGAGCTGCGTACGAGCACGTGGTCGCCGTTATCTTCGACGTCCGTGATGGTAAAGCCCGTCTCGATGGTGATGCCCTGGATCGATCGTGCACGCTCCAGCAGCGTAGTCTGCAGGTCGCGGCGGTGGACGACCCAGTAGGGCGCGCCGTGGCGCTCGGCGATCCAGCTCCCGAGGGGCATTCTCGTCAGGACGCGGCCGCTCGCGCCGTGGTGAACGACGATCTCCTCGGGCACGCTCACATGCTTTGCGAGATGCGGCGCCACGCCGAGCGCGCTGAGCGCACGAACGCCATTGGGGCCGATCTGGATGCCCGCGCCGGCTTCCGAGAAGCGATCCCGCTGCTCCAGAATGCGCGATGGGATGTCGTGTTTGGCCAGCGCCAATGCCGTTGCGAGCCCGGCAATGCCGCCGCCGGCAATCAGGACGGGCTCAGCGTTCGTCATGCTCGGGGCTCAAACCCCTTCGGCCTCCGCGACGACCAGGCAGCCCTTCGGCTCCGATTCGCCCGCACCGAGCCGCGGATCGTAGACGTAGAGCGTCGAGCAGTAGGGGCACAGGACCTGGGAATCGGCACCCATATCGAGATAAACATGCGGATGGTCGAAGGGCGCGCGTGCGCCCATGCATTGTAGTTCCTTGGCGCCGATGTAGATTTTCTCGACACCGAGGTCATTGGCGAAATGCGGCACGACGCTCGCGGCCATCGGCAAGTTCCCTGAGCTTAGGCGCGCCGCGCTGTACGCCAGCGGATCGTGCCTGCGGATGAAGCGGGGCGCACCATAGCGGCTCGCCTTCCGAAATGGTAGGGGAGCCGAGGGGGAATGTTTGGATCGAATGTCGGCTCGAGGCCGAGCGTGCCATCGCTTGTTGGGACTGCTATCGCTTCGATCGAGCGGGTGACAATCCACGCCCCCGGGGAGCATAGACCATTCGGCTTCAGGATTAGCAATTTGTGCAGCCAGGATCTCCGCCGCGCTTGCGACGATGGCACGGCATGAAATTAACGCGCGCATTCCCCAAAGTCGACGAAACCCTTCCAATGGAATGACGATTAAGGAATCCTTTGGTTCATATCCAGCTCCGAAAAGGTCCAAATCAGATGAAATGGCGCCGGCCTATGTAAAATGTATTCTCGAATGCCTGCGCCGATTGGGAAACGCGCCGCGATCGATTGCATCTGTTGACCTATAGCTGCAAATTTGAATTTGATTAGCATTCCCATGTGATGCTGATAAAGAAGCGATAATTCAGCAAGGAGTTGAGGGTTCGAGCCACGGAACTGATTTCCCAGCCCTGCCATCAACGGCGGACGTACAAAGCTCTCGTGATTCTCGGGGTCACGATCATTGTTGAAGCCAACAATTGAGATTGCAGAAGCAATATTTGGGTCGTAGTGGCGCAAGCCATATATGGCGCCGCCAGATTTCAAGTAATCGGGGTGCAGCCCTAAGATGCGCGGCAGGTCACGGACAGCTCGACCCTGAACGTCGGAACTGCGCAAAATGTACCCATCAATCAACTGGATTGGGTTCCAATTCATATCATTCTCGCCTTCAGTTGTGGCCGGTTCCAACAATCCATCAATTATCAGCACTTCCATCCATCAGCTGTCGAACCGCAAGCTTAGGATAGCCCGTTGCCCCCCCGGCTCCTGGCTCGTTGCCGTCTTTGCCCCGACGGTCGTTTTCATGGTATCCGGGCGTCTTCAGCCAGGGCAAGGCCCGCCACCTCGACAGTCGAGATGGGTCACGAAGCTGGCCTTGACTGAGCCGCTCACACTCGCCTAGCGAGCGGGGCTGCGCGCCGCACGGCATACTGGAAGGCCCATGGCAACATTCATCCACGATGGCCTCGAGATCGCCTATCTCGATGAGGGGCCCAGCGATCCAGGATCCGAGGCGATCCTGTTGATCCACGGCTTTGCATCCAACAAGACCGTCAACTGGGTGGACCCGGGCTGGGTCAAGACGCTCAAGGCCGACGGCCGCCGCGTGATCGCGATCGACAATCGCGGACACGGCGAGAGCGCCAAGATCTACGATCCGGCTGCCTACACGGCGCCGGCCATGGCCGAGGATGCCCGCGCGCTCCTCGATCACCTCGGGATCGCCCGCGCCGACGTCATGGGCTACTCCATGGGCGCGCGGATCACGGCCTTCCTCGCCATGGCGCACCCTGATCGCGTCCGCTCGGCCATCTTCGGTGGGCTCGGCATCAACATGGTGCGCCCGATGGCCGGCACAGGTCCGATCGCTCATGCGCTGGAGGCGCCGACGATCGACGACGTGGCGAGCCAGACGGCCCGCACGTTCCGCGCATTCGCCGAGCAAACACGCAGTGATCTCAAAGCCTTGGCGGCGTGCATCCGCGGCGCGCGTGACCCGATCCGGCCGGAGGCCCTGGCAACTTTGACGTGCCCCGTGCTGGTCGCGGTCGGCAGTGAGGATGTGATCGGCGGCTCGGCCGAGGAGCTCGCAGCGATCATCCCTGGGGCGGAGGCCCTGGTGATCGAGGGGCGAGATCATATGAAGGCCGTCGGCGATCGGCGCTACAAGGAGGGCGTGCTCGCATTTCTGAAGCGCCGGCCTTGAGGCGCGATCCGTGAAGAGCCGAATTTCCGCCACCTTGCTCGCGCAACCATTTGGGCATGTGGCCGGGGGATTCGGGGGTGGCCGCAACAGTTTGATTGGGGGAACGAGTGCACGCGCCGGGTTTCGGTCTGAACCGGATGCCGTGACGGATCGGGGATGAGCACGCTCTCACGCTACATCTTCCGTCAGGCAGCGACGACGACCGTCATGATCGTCTTCTCGTTGACCTCTCTCGTGTGGATCGCGCTGGCGCTCCGCCAGCTCAATCTCGTGACTGCCCAGGGCCAGGACGCGTTCGCCTTCCTCAAGATCACGCTGCTCGGCCTGCCGAGCCTGATGACCGTGATCGCGCCGGTCGCGCTGCTGATCGCGTCCATCCAGCTCCTCAATCGACTGAGCGCCGACAGCGAGCTGATCGTCATGACAGCGGCAGGCGCCAAGGTATGGTCGCCGGCCCGGCCACTGCTGGTGCTCGCGGTGCTGGTCAGCCTCGTGGTCCTGCTGTTCAATTTTATCGTGATGCCCTGGGCCAACCGGGAGCTGCGCGATGCGATCGTGGCGGTCCGAACGGATCTGATCACGCAGGTCATCCAGCCCGGCCGCTTCACAAGCCCTGAGCGCGGGCTCACTTTCCACGTGCGCGACCGGGCGCATTCGGGCGAGCTGCTGGGCCTCGTGCTCAATGATGCCCGAGACAGCAAGCAGACGACGACCTTCCTTGCCGAGCGCGCGAGGATTGTGAAGCAGTCCGGCGAGACGTTTCTTCTCATGCAGACCGGGCACATCCTGCGCCGGGCAGCGCCAGGGGAGCCGACCCAGATCATTGCCTTCGAGAGCTATGGCGTCGATCTCGCGCACTTCGAGGCCAAGGTGGAGCAGCGCGGACTGCGCCCGCGCGAGCGCTACCTGAACGAGCTTCTGAACCCGGCGCCCGAGGATGTGTCGACGCCGCGCGCGCGCAACCTGATCCTAGAGGAGCTGCACGAGCGCTTCTCGAGCCCGCTCTACCCGCTGACGTTCGTGCTGATCGCCGTCGCCTTGCTCGGTCAGGCGCGGACGACACGACAGGGGCGAGGGCAGGCGCTCGTCCTCGCCTTCGTGCTGGCGACAGCCGCCCGCGTCGGCGGTCTGACGGTGACTAACCTCATCAGTGTCAGCCCGTCGGCGGTCGCGCTCGTCTACGCCATTCCGCTCGGGGCGGCGCTGCTGGCGGCTGCCCACGCCCATGCTGGAATGCGCCCGCGACGGACGAATACACCGTGGGCCCGCCTGGCGGCAGCCATCGGTGATCGGGTCGATCGGCTCGGCGATCGCTGGCGCGCGAGGGGCGCTGATGCACGGCGCCGGCCCGCTCCCGGCTCTCAGAGAATGGGGGCATCCGGGAGATGAGGAGCCCGCTCGGTACGCTCAGTCGCTATGTCGGTGGCCGGTTCGTGATCGCCATGATGGGCACACTGGCCGTTTGCGCCTCGCTCATTGTCATGATCGACCTCGTAGAGCTGCTGCGCATGACGGGGCGTACGGGCAGCATTCCCATGGCATCGGTTGCGCTGATCGTCGTGCTCCGCCTTGCGAGCTACATCGAGGTGCTGCTGCCGTTCTGCGTCCTGGTCGGCAGCGGCGTGGCGCTGATCCAGCTCAACCGACGCTCCGAGCTTGCCGTGATGCGCGCGGCGGGGATGTCGGCGTGGCAGTTCGTAGGCCCCGGAATTCTCATCGCAATCTTTCTCGGCGTACTGGCGACTGCGGCGTTCAATCCGCTCGCTGCGGTCACGAGGGCGGAGGCTGATCGTCTGCTCGCGGAGCTGTATGGCCGCGAAGCCTCGCCGGCCTTCGGCGGAGGGACCAGCGGGGCGTGGCTCCGCCAGCAGGGTGTCGACGGTTCATCTGTTTTGAGTGCCAGTGCGGCATCGCGCGACGGGTTGACGATCTACAACCCTACATTGCTGCAATTCGACGTCGAGGGGCGTTTCGTCGAGCGAGTCGAGGGGGTGCGCGCGCTTCTCCGCGACGGCTACTGGCAGTTCGAGCAGGCCAAAGTCGCCCGGCCCGGCCGTGAGCCCGAGCAGTTCGATACGTTCGCAGCCAGCACCTACCTGACGCCGGACCGCATCAGCGATGCACTCGGTTCAGCCATTTCCCTGTCCTTTTGGCAACTCCCCGCCATTATCGACGAGACGGAACGTGCCGGCCTCTCTGCGGCCCGATTTCAAGTCCAGTACGATCTTCATCTGAGCCGGCCTATGTTGCTGGCGGTGATGGTCCTTTTGGCGGCTTCTGTGTCTTTGCGGTCATTCCGCTCAGGTGGCTTACAGACTATGGTGGGGATGGGGGCGATCGGGGGGTT
>VFQP010005408.1_pt1 | contig 11180 bp, 11 predicted proteins | sample 3512351 | NCBI WGS metagenome assembly VFQP01 (sample SAMN10412372, study PRJNA504923) | tailings metagenome | isolation source: Relicate 1 Philex TSF1 revegetated site | place: Philippines: Tuba, Benguet | collected 2017-08-29
GCGGGGTGGGGGGGGGGGGGGGCGGGGGGGCTGGGCAGCTCGGTGGGCTCGGTCTCGCCGGCGGCGTGGCGGGCGAGCAGGCGCTGCGCCATGGCGGCGGCGGCCTCGCCGGCGGCCTGCGCGAGTGTGCGTCGCCACGGTTGCTGCGTTTGCGCTCTGCCTGGAGGGTTGTGGGCGCTAGACAAACAGACGAAGCGAGGAAGCGTGGGAGGGGGGATCGGGGGAGGGTGACGGGCGAGGGCGCGCACCTGCAGCGTCTGCTGCGCGTGCTGCGCCGCCGCCGCCTTGCCGCCCGCGCGCCGCGTGGCGGCGGCCAGCGCCACGCGCACCAGCGCGTCGCAGAACTGGGGGAAGCGAAGGTCGGGCGGCTGGCAGGTGGGACGCGCCTGCAGCGGCACCGCAGCGGATGGCATGAAGCGCAGGTGGTGACGGCGGCTGGTTGGGGCCCGTCCCATGTCTGGCCTCGGCCGCGTTGTGTGGCGTGCTCGGCAGGCCGCCCGTGGGGCACCAGCCGCAGGACGCAAGGGCTAGAGATCTGAAGCGCTGCGGACCAGTAGAACAGTAGGTGGGTGGTCACCTGCTTGTGCGGCGGGTCGCATGGCGTGGCGGTGGCGGCGGAAAAGATGCGTTGCGCGTCGGGGCGCGTGAGCAGCCGCGGCACCACGTCCCACTCCTCCAGGAACTCTGCACAGCATGCGCAGGGCCCGCGGCGTCCCACGCGTGGCTCCACGGTGCCTGAGCCCCCCCCCACGGCAGCAGCTTGCCAAGCCAAGCCAGGGCCAGGGCCAGGCCCAGGGCAGCACCTGGCCAGGCCACGCCAGGGCTAGGGCTAGGGCAGCACCTCAGGCGCACCCGTGAACTCCTGGGCGTTCATGACGGGGTCTGGCAGCAGGCACAGGTGGCGGCTGTTGGTGGGCACGTAGCCCATGGGCTTGGCGGGGCCGACGTGCGTGGGCGCGGCCGGCGGCTGCGCGGCGTCGGCGGTCGCCGACGCACCGCCCGGCGGGCGCTGCGGGTGGTGGGACGCCGTGTCGGGGCGCGCTGCGCTCTGCCCCGGGACCGACCTGCAACCAGCCCCAAGTGTGCGCGGAAAGGAAGTCAGCAAGGTGGTTGCGATGGGTGATGCTGGACATGCGATGCGCCGCGTGGCAGCGTTTGCCGTGGCGGCGGGCGTGGCGGCGCCTCCCCCCGCGCACCGGTAGCTGTGCACCACGTCGCGCGGCGGCGGCAGCTGCTCCGGTGCGGGCGCGGTGCTGGGGCCGGCGGGCGGCATGGCGGGCGCGTCGTGGAGGTCCTCGGGCGTGGGCGCGCGCGTGAAGAAGGTGCCGCGCCGCGTGTGCCACCGGTACATGAGGCTGAGCAGGTCCACCTGTTGTGCATGGAAAGGCGGGCAAGCAGGGAGTAGGGAGCAGCGCAAGCAGGTGGGATGGACACGCCAGGTGGCGCCGTGGACAAAGAGAGCTCCCTGCACTCCCTGGGTTCTTGGATGGACATGCGTCTCGTCTGCCTCGTGCCTGCTAGATACGAGTCTGATGGATCGGCAGCTGCTGCATGGGCTCTTCTCGTGCACCAAGTGCAAGCGGGGCTCTGCCGCGGTGATCGCCAGGTGGCCCGACGACAGCAAAACGGCACGCGCTCACCGGCGGCGCGGGCGGAGGGCGCAGCGGGCTGCCCTGGGACCCAACCAGGTCGGCGCTCTGGAACAGCCCGTCGTACTCGCACGTGACCTGCGAGCGGGGGCGCCAGCCACCATGCGACGCTGCATCAAGGGGTGAGCCGCCGGGCTCCCGCACACTGCGCTGATTCGCAGACTACAAAAGTTGCCAGACTCAAGGCCCTGGCATGTGCAGAGACCGTCTTGCCCCCAGGCTGCCGCACCTCGAGGTGCGAGCCATGCCCCGCCGTGGGCGTGGTCCCCGCAGACTTGGACGTGACGAACGGCGCCGCCGACGACGATGGCGACGGCGGCACGCCGCCCGCCAGCGCGTCGACGCCCACTGCCGAGTGCGGGTGCGTGAAGGGGCTCCGCGGCGTGGCGGCCGCCGAGCTAGCCATGAGCAAGCTGCCGGCGGACTGGTTCGCGGCGGCGATGGCGTCGAGGTTGAGCGGGCCGACGTTAAAGGCGCCGCTGCCACCGCCGCCGGCGAGCCGACCCAGGTGCGCGCTTGCGCTGCGGCTGTGGGCGTGCAAGGGGTTGCCGGTGGGGGTGGTGGGGGTGGCGGGGCCGAGGTGGCGGGAGGCCGTCACGGTGGTGGCGCTCGAGGGCTGTGTGGTCAGGGGGCCGCTGCCTGAGCGGCGGACGGCGGAGTGCTGCTGGGTCGTCGGGTGCACCGCGACGACGGGCCTGAGCAGAGGAGGGCGGCAGCGTCACGAGCTTGAGAAGGGTGTTGGCCGGTGTGTGCGCATACCCAGTGACGCATGCAAGGGTGAGAGCCTGCTGCTCACTTGTTCTGCATGGCCTCGGCGCGGCGCCAGTTGAAGAGCGCGTAGCTGGGCGTCATGAGCGGGTGCTGGTGCTGCGACTCGGCGCGGGCCAGGTGCGCGTGGTCGACCAGCGCGCCCACCAGCTCGTGCACGGGCCGGGTGGCGTGCTGCTGGAGGCCTGCATCGTTCTCCATGCTCGCTGCTCGGAGGTGCTCACGCTGATGGCGCTTTGTGCGATGATGGTGGGGTCGTCGGGCGGACCATCGGAGCGAGCGGTGAGCTGCGATCGAGACCGCGTGTGTGTCTTTGAAGCGCTGCGTGTGATTCTTCTCGCGCGTTCCTGCGCAGGTTCGCGCGGCGGGGCCGGGTACGGCCTCCGTGGTCAGAGTCAAACGTGGGAGGACTTCCAGCGATGAGACTCACACCCACACCAGGCGATCGACACTGGTGGTGGCTCCGTGGTCGTCTCCGTCCCCCTCCGTCACTTCCGCGTTCCAGCTGTCGGTGTACCGTGCGAAGTTTGAGACAAGAACGAGGCCAGCGAGAAGCGCGGGCACAGCACTCAGGGGCCGTCACACACACACAAGAGGCACAGCCTGCTCAGTCGCACAAGATGGCAAAGGCCGACCCAGCGACGCCCGGGGAACCCAAGTCCTGGCGACGACGCGTGCGCATCATTTGCCAGCGGATCCCCCTCGTCAACTTCTTCACGTTCTGGTGCGCAATCTTGGCCGGGCGGCGTTTGCTCTCTCGCCCTGGACGAGTTCACGGGTCGTCAAAGTCAATGCCGTAGATGTCTGCGGGACGCGCTCGCCCACTCGCAGGGTGCTCACAACGCCGTCGGCAGAGGCCATCGAGAAGGTCCTGAACAGTGAGTGGGGCCATCGGGGCCACTGGAGCCAATGGGGCCGCAGCCGCCACTGACGGGGGCACGCGACTCAGGACGCATCAGGCGTCCCGCAAGACCAGGCACAGACACCATCTGATGACGCGCCCAGGCATAGCTCACCGTCCTGCAACGCATGCGTCGTGTCACGCAGCGGTGGGCATCGTGGACGCCCTGATGCTGGCGCTGGTCGTGGGCATGTCCGGCACGACGGGGTACGCGGAGCTGCGGGCCGCCGACGACCGCGTGATCAACGGTGAGCGCGAGAAAGGCCTGCGGAGCCCAGGGCCGCCAACAGACGTCGTGGGCGCCTGCTCCTGGGGTGCGCCACTGCCTCCCGCACCTGCATCATCACGAGCCTGGGGACCCGTACTCGCGCGCCCCGCGACGCAGGCACCGACCCCATGATCCCCGAGCCGTGGGGCCTGATCTGGACCCAGCTGTGGTTCCGCGGGGACGGCGGCGAGGGCTACGACGTCATCCTCGGGTCGGGCCCTGGCGAGCCCATGAACCGCACCATCCCCGCCGCGTTCCCGTACGACTGGGCGGTGAGCGCGGCGCGCGGCGTGGCGTGGCGTGCATGGGTGCTGGGCGTGGCTTCTCTCTTGTTGGCGCCGTGCAGCGGCCAGGCTGGCAGTCCCCCTGTAAGTGTGTGCGGCGCCCAGATACAAGCGCGTTCACAGCGCCTCCCTGCTCGCTTGCTTGGTGGCTGCAGGCCCGCAAGTTCCCGCCGCCGTCCTACAACTTCTACGCGCTGCTGACCTGGAGCACGATGTGCTTCGCCGCCAGGCAAGTCGCCCCGTCAATCTTGCGCCCCCACGCCCTCCGCACGCTCTCCAACGCGTGCATGCCGTGCACAGCGTGGTCACGCCGTGCGCAGCGTGGTCCCTCATAAGGGCAGGGGCCAAAAGACCCAGCAGAAAGAAAGAAGCAACTGCGTAATTGCCTCATACCTCTGCCATGCCCGCAGCCTGCTCGTCATCGTGATGATTTACGTGTACCTGCTCACCGCCGACATTGACAAGCTCAAGGAAGGAGAGGAGATGTCCGAGGAGGAGAGCACCAAGGCGCAGATGGAGATGGCCGAGTGAGTTCTGGTCCGCCGCGTGGAAGTGTCGTGCCTCACGACCACACCTGAACGCACGTCATGCCGGTGCCACGGCACGGCAGTGCACTCGTGCGGCGTGACGCAAGCAGCCGGCGCACCACAGAGGACAGAGCCCATGGCCACCACGCCTCGCCCCGTTCTGCTGCGCCTTACCGGTGTTCATGCTTGACGTGCCCGTTGCGTGGGCGCAGGTGGTACACGTACAGCAAGTTCCCAATCGTGTGTGAGTGGTGAAGCATTTCTGGGGCTGCTGCTGCGCCCGCACAGTCTGCCTGCAGCCGCTGCGGCGAGCCCGCCACACTCGATCTCGCGCAGAGCGCTCACCCGTGTGCGCCCCCTCCCTTGCGTGCTGCGCGTGCCACGTGTTGACATCCAACAGCCGCCATCGTGCTCTTCATCATCGGTGAGCGTCGCCACGCGCCCGTGCCGCTGCTGAGCACTCGAGCATGAGCGCCTTTCACGAGCTGTTCTCCGCTGCGCGTGCGTCTGCTGCGTGCTCGCCCGCAGGCCTCGTCATCTTCTTCAACGCAATGGTCCAGTTGATCATCATCAAATCGCCTGATTATCGCTTCCTGGCCAGCAACGGCGGCAATCTCGCCGGCGACTCGCTCTACCTCCTGCCAGGTGCGCTCCTGCTTGCTCGTTTGCGCTCAAGCGGCCGCTGAGCATGACAAATCCAGCACCTGCGGCCCAAGGCGCTGCTCCCTCACGTGCGCATGCACTCTGCGTCGCCCAAAACAGGCATCTGCGGCTACGTGCTGCTGGCCCTGGTGCTGCTGGCCGTCATCTTCTGCGGCTGGGGCAACTACGCCGTGCTGGCGCTCAACCGCTACGGGACCAGGCAGTCCGTCCTGCACGTCATCTTCTTCTTCCCTCGCAAGACTGGCCAACAGGTGCGGCATAAGCCTAGGATTAAGGTGCTGCTGCCAGTCCTCGCATGAACGAGCAAAGCGTGCCCCATCTCCCACGCCGCTGGCTGCCTCGCCGTGCAAGAACGAGCCTGTCCTGCTGCCCTGGCCGCGTGCGCAGGTGGCCCCCGAGCCGCAGCCCGACGGCGCGGCGTCCAAGCTCAGCACCACGCAGCTGCTCAGCGGCGGCAGCGCCGCCGCAAGCGACCTCATCAGCGCCTTCAAGGGCGACGCGCCCGCTGGCGGCGGCGGCGGCGGCGGCGCGGCCCCCACGCAGGAGCAGCTGGCGCACAGCCTGGCGCAGCTGATGCAGATCACGGCGGGCCTGGCGCAGCAGGTGGAGCAGCTGACCGTGGCCCTCAAGGCCAAGCAGTGAGAGTTGTAGCGAGGGCGGCTACGGAGAAGGGGCGCGAGCGGCAGCTTCCTCCTTTCCAGCTTGAGATGCGGGTCTTGCCAGGACTGCCAATATCGATACTGCTCTGCTTGTACTCGTGCCGGTGGATTCTTTTTGGCTCATAAGCTCGCCGTGCTCGTGCGCGCGGCGACTGCGCGCCGTGCTACCAACGCAGCGGCGTGGACTGCTCTCTCTGGCATGTTCTTACGTTCTTGGCGTGGGGCAGCCGCTGCGACAGAGAGCGCGGCCGCTCCTCCCGGCACTGTCACACACTTCATGTTGCTCTTCTTCATGCCGTCCGGTTTGGGTCGGTGGGCCGTGCAGCGTGCAACCCGTTGCATTCGAATGGAAGGCGCTCACGCCAACGCAGCAGAGCGATCAACGTGTACAGTGGCACCAGCGCCTTATGAGAGGAGAGGAGAGCAGTCCCAGGCACACTGACCCGCACTGCACTAGTGAGACGCGCCTCTACCGGGCGCCGTCAGATCACAAGCCGTGCGCGAACGGCGATCCGGCAGCATGAACAAGGAAGTCTCTCAGCGGCAACGGCTCTCTCGCTCGTGTGGGAAGAGGATGCAGGACTGCATGAAAGAGGCAGGAGGAAAGGAGGAAGCAAGAGCATGAAGAAAGGCTCAAGAGCGACAAGCACCCCACCGGGTGAGCATGAAGAGAGCGAAAAAAGAAGCGCTGCGTTCAACGGGGGATGAAAACATGTGATATCGACTCCACCTCAGGAGCGCGAGGGCTGGCCGTCGGCGAACGACCCCTGCACGCCCCACCACGCCGTGCGCGCGTCACGGCTGCTCTGCACGCGCCGCAGCAGCGCCACGCCCCCACTGCCTCCCACCGCCGCCTCCACCGCCGTGCTCCCGCCCGCCTCGGCCGCCGCCGCCGCCGCCGCCGGCCGGCCAGCCTCCTCGCCCGCCGGCAGTGTGCACACCGCCAAGCCACCGTCAGGCACCACCGAGGCGTCGCCGCCGCCGCCGCTGCCCGGCCCCTCGCCTCCCGCTGCCCCGCCGCCCGCCAAGCCCTCCTGCGCCACCGCCGCCGTCCGGCCGCTCGGCAGGCTCATCGAGAACCACAGCCGCCGGCTCTTAGGGTTCAGGCCAAAGCCCCCGCCGCCATGCAGGGCGGCCAGCAGCGCCGTCGCGTCGCCGGCGCTGACGACGGCGGACGCCGACCGCCCCGGCGGCCCCTGCCGCTGCTGCTGCTGCTCCTGCTGCTGCAGCTCCCGAGGCCGCTGTTGCAGAGCGCCCGGGCGCACGAGCGGGCCGCGCGGGGCGCTGGTGATGTCGTCGCCCACCACGGCCGAGAGCGCCGAGTCAATTGCGCGGAACACCGACGCCACCCAGCTCCGCGGGCCCGCCGTCCCGGCGGCGGCAGCGTTCGCACTGCGCCTGTCGCCGCAGCCGGCGCCGTCAAGGGGCGAGCCCGCGCCGCTCCCGCTGCTCCCGCGGCGCGCCCTCAAAGCCCGCCGCGTTGTGGGCAGCGGCGAGGAGGTGGGCAGGTCCGCGCCGCCACCGCCGCCGCCTCGGAGGGCCGCCAGCGCCGCCGCCGTCGCAGACTCGTCGCGGCGCCGGCGCGGGGCGCGGCTGCCGGAGCGCCGCCGCGGCCGCCCGCCACCGCCGCCGCCGCCGCCCGCCCCGGCGCTGGCGGCGTGGCGCAGCGGCCGCACCGCCGCCACCAGCCCATCCAAATCGCGGCCAAGCAACGATTGCGCTGACATGCGCCCTGGGCCGCCGCCGTCGTCGCCGTCGTCGCCGCCGCCGTCGCGGCACGAGCCAAACGGGTTTGCCACCTCCGGGCCCGGTTCGCGCGGCGTCGGGGCGGGCGTGGGCGGCATGGCGGCGCAGCCGTGGGCAGCCATGGTGTACAGCAGCTGCCGCTCCGTCAGCGGCGAGCCCAGGTGTGAGGCGTCAAAGCTGCCGGCTCCGCCCTGGGCCTCCGGGAGCGACGGCGGCGGCGGCGGCGGGCGGCGGCGGCGGGCGCACCACAGCGCCGCGCTGGCTTGGCCAGGTGCGAGGGCGGCGGCGGCGGCGGGAGGCACCGCGTCTGGCGGGACGGTGGCCTGGGCCGCTTGCTCGTCCTGAAGGAGGGTGGGCTGGAGGTGGTGCGGCGTGAGGGGGACCTCCTGGGCACTGGCGGCGCCAGCGCCGCCCATCAGCCACCGGAGCACCTTGCTGTCGTCGTCGCCGCCGCCGTCGGTGGCAGCAGAAGCAGCCTCTTGCGTGCTGCGGCCGGCTGGCGGCGGCGCGGCGGCGGCGCCAGGGCTGCAGGCCGGCGGGCGGGCCGGCGCGACAAAGCCCTGGTCGTCCATGCCCTCGGCCCATGCGGGCAAAGGGAGCTGCACGGCGCCGCTGCGCAGCTGCGCCGCCGTCAGCGTGACGGCGGGCGGCGGCGGCGGCGGCCGGGTGTGGTCGTCCCGGATGCTCTCACCACCTGTGGCGCAGCAAAAGTCAGACGGCGGGGCATGCTCGGGTCAGCGGAGGCGTTCCATCTGTGATTGGGGCAATGCGCTCACAAGCGGACGCAGTCAGTCACCTGCGGCGCCGCCGCTGACGGCGCCCGCCTTCTTGCGGTTGGGTGCGGTGGAAGAGCAGCTGAGGGCTTGGCTGAGGCCGCCGGCCCGGTGCCCCGCGCGGCGCAGCTGCTCCGCAGCCGGCGGATCCACGGGGATGATGTCGACGGTGGACGTGGTGGCGGGTGCGCCGCGGGGGGATGAGAGGCCCGAGAGGTTGAGGGGATGGGTGGCTGGGAGAAACGGGGGGGCGTGCGGGGGCGCTGAGGCGTCGGGGGGTGTGGGAGAGGCGGCGGTGGGAGGGTGGCTGGCCTGGCGCTGCAGCAGCTTGGCCGCCATGTGGGCGCGCAGGTGCGTGTGAGAGCGGAACGGGTGCATCTTGTCGCCGGCAATGAGAGCTGCTGGCACGCTGGGTCGGTGGAGGAGCAGGCGCGCCACGGCGATGCCGGTGGGAGCGGGTGGGGCGTCCTCCTCCCACGGCGCCATCAGGGGATTGAGAGGGTTCGTCGTGGAAGAGCGGCGCTGGGTCCTGCGCGCAGGCGGCTCGGCATCCCAGCACGGCAAAAGCGCAGGTGGGGAGGGCGCGCAAAGAAGAAAGCGCCTGGAACGCGCCTTGCGTGGAGCGGATTCAGAGGGCTTCGCACCTGCTTCGCGATGCGCGTGTGCGACTCGCGCGGTGCGTGTGTGGGGTGGAACGCGCCCGCGTCAGCCAGAGCGCACGCCTCCCGCGCCCAGGCGCAACTGCACTCGCGAAGCGAGCGGACCAACGTGAGCAGCACCTCCCTAGCTCTTGCTCCGGCTGGCGGGGCCTGCCTGGCCTGCGCGCGCGCGCCAGGCCCGTGCTCGTCCACCTCCCCCTGGGCAATCTGACCGTCGCGCCGCGCACCTCGGCAGCTCTGCGCCTGCAGAAGCGGATGATGGCACCTAATGCTGCTCGCGGTGCCGTCGCTGGCTGCGAATGCGCCGCGAGATCGCCACCCCAAGAAGAACCCCAGCAGGTGGTGGCCGCGAACGCGTCTGCGGTGACGCTCTCCCTGGGTCTCGCTGGAGGCGTGCGCTTGTGCATCAAGTGCGCCACGATGCGTGCTCTCGCTTGCGCCGATGCGTGTGCTCCTGCTCCGCATGGGAGAGGGCACAGGTACGGCGCGAGCGCTGCGGCAAGACGCCACGACGCTCACCAGCAAGATGATCAGCACCATGACCGACACCCGCTGTACATCCGCTCGCCCGCCCGCACGGTCATGATGGCAGGCAGAGCAGCAGCGAGGTGGAGCAGCAGCACCGCGCTGGCGGTGGCGTTGCTGCTGTTGCTGGCGCCCAGCTTCATCAGTGGCATCGATGCAGCAAGCCGATCGCAGGCGGACGATGACAATGATCACGCTGCGCGAGGGAGTGGGGCGGCGGGCGCGGGGGCTTTGCGGCAGCTCCATCGGAGCGAGCACAGCGACGGAACAGCACTGCAGCGCCTTGCGCGAGACGTCGCGAGGCTTTCCGCGTCGTCCTTGACGCGGCGCAGGCGAGTCAACATCCTGACGCCCGCCGCAGCTGTAGCAGGGGGAAGCACGCTTGCACCAGCGCTCAGAGCGCGCGCGCGCTCGGCCTGACATGCGTGGCCTGTGCAGAGCACGTCTCCAGGGCAGCGGCGGCGCGCAGTTTCCCTTTGTGCAGTGCAGCGTGCAGCCCGACCTCTCACCGTGGCGCGTCACGGCGCTGACCCGTGCTACGCTGCCCAGCGGCCTCAACGAGTACTGGTGATCACGGCAACACGCAGGAGGTCTTCGGGACGCCTGGCTCTTGAGCTCTTAAGCGACGGTGACCCTGGGTCGTTGCCTGCCATGCGCGCGCGCAGCTTCACCGTCGGCCTCACCGGCGGCAGCAGCTGCGCCACAAACTCCAGCGCATCACCGTGCTGCCAGCAGGGCGTGGCCCAGCTCCAGCTCGACGCAGGTGCGTGCCCATCGCATGAATGAAGGCGACGCCCGCGTGAGGGACGGAGTCGCAGCACCCGTGCCTGGCAGGGGCAGTTGCCACGCCTCAAGACGGCTCGCCGCCAGTGCCACAGCAACCGCTTGCCACGCGTGCGTTGCGCACGCGCTCGTGGCTTGCTCGCAGCGGCGGCGTGCCCGGGCGCTGTGGCCGGCGTGACGGTCAACGGCCAGCCCTGGACCAGCGTGGCGTTCCTCACCCCGGCGGCGGGGAGAGGCCTGTTCAAGGTCACGGCTCTGGACTGGACGCAGGCGCAGGCCGCAGGTCAGGCTCCACCTTTGCGGCGACCTGGGCGGTAGCAGTGAGGCAGCAAAGCAGCGGCCTTGGACGGACGGGTGGTGCGCTGCTCTTGCGTTTGGATGGGCGCAGGCGGCAAGCTGCAGGTGTGCGTGGCGCTGCGGGCGCCGTGCGATGCGCTGGCCGTCTTTTGCCCCGGCTGCACGTACGCCTTGGCGGGGCCAACGCTGCCGCCAGGTGAGCCACAGAGACGCCGGGCTTCCGCGCCGCCGGCACCTGCTCCATCCCCATGGGGCGGGGGCGTCGCAATCGCAACCTGGGCAAGGTGGTGATTGCGGTCGGCCGCTCACCCATCCGCGCACGTGTGCCGTGCAGCCGCGCCCCGGTGCTGCCCGCTTGGCAGCACGGTGGGCATGCCCGTGGACGGCCCGGCGGCGAGCGCGCCGGCCGTGAGCGCGCCCAGCGGCGGCCCGGGCCAAGGCTGCTCGGTGCAGGTGCGTCAGAGGCGGCCTGGGAGGGGACCGGGGCAGCACCGAGCAGCGTGCTGAGAAACGGCGTAGCCCTTGCCCCGCATGCGCAGCCAGCTGGCAGTTGGGCCGAGCAGGCGACAGCGTGCAGGAAAGAAAGAAGAAAGAAAGAGGACGCCGGTAGGCGTGGTTGTGGAAGACTAGGTCATCACGCATCCCTCTGGTGCCACTGTGTGATGCCCTAGCCACCTG
>VFQP010005409.1_pt1 | contig 11179 bp, 13 predicted proteins | sample 3512351 | NCBI WGS metagenome assembly VFQP01 (sample SAMN10412372, study PRJNA504923) | tailings metagenome | isolation source: Relicate 1 Philex TSF1 revegetated site | place: Philippines: Tuba, Benguet | collected 2017-08-29
GCGACCTGTCGGTGCAGGCGGCGAACGACACGAACAACGCCGACGCGCGCACCGCCATCAGCTCGGAGCTGGGCGAGCTCGCGGACGAGCTCGACCGGATCGTCGACTCGACGAACTTCAACGGGATCGACCTGCTCAAGTCGACGGCGACGGACCTCACGGTCCAGGTCGGCGCCGAGGGTGCCGGCGGTGGCAACACCATCTCGATCGACCTCACCACCAACGACCTGCAGGGCATCATCGAGGCCGGCGTCTACGACGCCACCAACGGCGGGACGTCGCTCAACGTCGCGACCGCCGCCGGTGCGCAGGCCGCGATCGAGACGATCGACACGGCGCTCAAGGCCGTCTCGACGGCTCGCTCCGGCCTGGGTGCGACCCAGAACCGCCTGGAGTACGCCATCTCCAACATCAACGTCGCGACGGAGAACCTCACCTCCGCCGAGTCGCGCATCCGCGACGTCGACATGGCCAAGGAGATGATGAACTACTCGCGCACCAACATCCTGTCCCAGGCCGGCACCGCGATGCTGGCCCAGGCGAACCAGGCCAGCTCGGGAGTCCTCCAGCTCCTCGGCTGATCCTGACGGCCGCGCGGCCGGTCCCGCGCGGCCGTCCCCACCGACGGCGTCGCACCGGAGCACCCGGTGCGGCGCCGTCGTGCTGTGCGCACCGCGGGCGCCCCCCGACGGGACGGGGAACTCGTCGAAAGTCGCCCCCCACGACGTGGCGGTGGGTGCCGAGAGTGCTCGGTGACCGGCCCACGGATGGGCTGGGGGATCATCCACTCGCCCGTCTCACGGAGGACTCATCATGGGCTTCAGCGTCAACACGAACGTCTCGGCACTCAACACGTACCGGAACCTCACGAGCACCCAGAACAGCCAGAGCAAGTCGCTGGAGAAGCTGTCGTCGGGTCTGCGGATCAACCGTGCGGCGGACGACGCCGCGGGTCTGTCGATCGCCGAGGGTCTCAAGGCCCAGGTGAACGGTTACAGCGTCGCGGCGCGCAACGCGCAGGACGGCATCAGCGTCGTGCAGACGGCGGAAGGTGCGCTGGGTGAGGCGCAGTCGATCCTGCAGCGCATGCGCGACCTGTCGGTGCAGGCGGCGAACGACACGAACAACGCCGACGCGCGCACCGCGATCAAGTCGGAGCTCGACGAGCTCGCGGACGAGCTCGACCGGATCGTCGACTCGACGAACTTCAACGGCATCGACCTGCTCAAGGCCAGCGCGACCGACCTCACGGTCCAGGTCGGCGCCGAGGGCACCGGTGACGGCAACACCATCACCATCGACCTCACCACCAACGACCTCCAGACGGTCATCGAGGCGGGCGTGTACGCCGCCGCGGGCGGCAGCTCCCTCACGGTGGACACGGCGGCGAACGCGCAGGCCGCGATCGAGACGATCGACACGGCGCTCAAGGCCGTCTCGACGGCTCGCTCCGGCCTGGGTGCGACCCAGAACCGCCTGGAGTACGCCATCTCCAACATCAACGTCGCGACGGAGAACCTCACCTCCGCCGAGTCGCGCATCCGCGACGTCGACATGGCCAAGGAGATGATGAACTACTCGCGCACCAACATCCTGTCCCAGGCCGGCACCGCGATGCTGGCCCAGGCGAACCAGGCCAGCTCGGGAGTCCTCCAGCTCCTCGGCTGACCCTGATGGCCACCCGGCGGGCGGCACGGACCGCCCTCCGCGCCGTCCGCCGGGTCTTCTCCGCACCACGTCCCCAGCACGTCCCCCGTCCCACACCTGGAGGTGATCCGCGTGGGCATCTCCTTCACCGGGCTGTCGAGCGGTCTCAACACGGCAGACCTCGTCAAGCAGCTCATCGCCGTCGAGTCGATCCCGCAGCAGCAGCTCCAGGCCAAGGTCAAGGCCGAGCGCTCCGAGATCACCGCGCTCCAGGACCTCAACACGCGCGTGGCCGCGCTCGCGAAGCTCGCCAAGGAGCTCACCGCCGGCGACGCGCTCGCGCTCTTCACCGCGAAGGGCTCGTCCGACGCGGTCTCGGTCGCCGCCCGCGCCGGCGCCTCCCCGGGGAGCATCGACGTCGTCGTCGACGCCGTCGCCACCGCGCAGAAGTCGGTCACCGCGACCCTCACGACGGCTCCCACCACGCGCTTCACCCTCACGGACGCCGCGGGCGAGCACACCGAGCTGACCGCGGCCTCCACGTCGCTCGACGACGTCGTCGCGGCGATCAACCGCGCCGACGCGGGCGTCACCGCGGTCAAGGTCGGCGCGGGCACCGACGCCGCGACGGGGGAGAAGCTCTACCGCCTCCAGCTCACGGGCGCCGCGACGGGCGCCTCGGGCGCGTTCTCGTTCCACGCAGGGACCGCCGCCGAGGTGGACGCCGGCACCGCGACGAACCTGCTCGCCGCTCCCGGCGCGGCCACCGTCACGGCGGCCGCCGACTCCGTGGTGCGCCTCTGGGCCGGCACCGCCGCCGAGCAGACCGTCACCTCGGCGTCGAGCACGTTCACCGACCTCCTCCCCGGCATCGACGTCACCGTCTCGAAGGCGTCCGCCGACCCCGTGACCGTCACCGTCGGCGAGGACCCCGAGGCGCGCGCGAACAAGGTCCGCAGCCTCGTCGACGCCGTGAGCGCGATCCTCGCGCGCATCGGGACGCAGACCAAGGTGACCATCGGGTCCGACGGCTCGACCTCCGGCGCGACGCTCGCCGGCGAGTCCATCGTGCGCAACGCGCGCCAGTCGCTGCTCGGCGCCGTCACGGACCCGGTGGACGGGGCGTCGCTGTCGTCCATCGGCATCGAGATCACGCGCTACGGCGAGGTCACCTTCGACGCCGAGAAGCTCTCGGCGGCCCTCGCCGCCGACCCCGACAAGACGATGAGCACGTTCACGCAGGTCGCGACGCGCGTCCAGAAGGCCTCCGAGATGCTCTCCGACAAGTACGACGGCCTCCTCACGACGTCGGTGAAGAACCGCGAGACCCAGGCCACCCGCCTGGACGACCAGATCGCCCGGTGGGACCAGCGGCTCGAGCAGCGCTTCAAGCGCCTCACCGCGCAGTACACCGTCATGGAGGTCCAGCTCGCCAAGCTCGACTCGCAGCAGCAGTGGCTGACGGGCCAGCTCGCGACCCTCATGCCGTCCTCGTCCTCGAAGCGCTGAGCCGCACCTCCCGCGAAGGAACCGCCGTGACCCACCTCGCCCGGAGCGCCTACGGGCGCGACGCCATCCTCACCGCGTCCCCCGCGCGCCTGCTGACGCTGCTCTACGACCGTCTCGTGCTCGACCTGCGCCGGGCCGAGGCCGCGCAGGGCGAGGAGCGGTGGGCCGCCGCGTCCGAGCAGCTCCTGCACGCGCAGGCGATCGTGGCCGAGCTCATGGGCTCGCTCGACACCACGGTCTGGGACGGTGCCGAGGACCTCATGGCCCTCTACGTCTACGTCCACGAGGCGCTGGTCGCCGCGAACGTCCACCGCGACATCGGGCGCACGCACGAGGTCCTCGAGATCGTCGTGCCGCTCCAGGAGGCCTGGCGCCAGGCCGCCGAGGTGCTGCCCGCCGGGCACGGGAGCGCCGCGGCGCACGGCGGCGGTGCGACCGGTGTCGCCTGACCGCGCGGGCGCGCTCACGGCCTGGACCCGAGCCCTCGACGAGCTCGACGCGATGGCGTCGGCCGCCGGCGAGCGCGCCGACGAGACGGCCGTCGCCCACCTGGCCGCGTGGACCCCTCCGACCGGGCTGGGGCGGCTCCCGGCCGACCTCGTGGACCGCGCGCTCGAGGTCCTGGTCCGCCAGGCCGACGTGGTGGACCGCCTGCACGCCGCCATCGTGGAGAACCGGCGGCACTCCCGTGCCCTGACGTGCGTGCCCCGCGCGCACGACTCGACCGCGGCGGCGTACCTCGACGTGAGCGCCTGACCCTCGCGACACCTCCGGCCCGGCGGCGCTCCCGGGCGAGTGCGGCTCACGCGTCGCGACCCTGCATAGGGGTCGGGTGAGCACACGACCGACCGCGCAGCACGCGTCCCCGCTGCGCGCGCACGACGCACGGCGGCCCCTCGGTCGTCGGCAGCTCAGGGTGAGCACGGACCGCTCCCCCCGCAGGCCATCGGACGGCCGACACCGACGACGTGGGGAATCCGCGACCGTGTTCGACTCCGTCACCTCCGTAGCGATCCAGAGCGCGCTGGACGGGCTGTCCGCCCGGCAGAGCGCCATCGCCGAGAACGTCGCCAACATCAACACCCCGGGCTACACCGCGAAGCGCGTGCAGTTCGAGGAGGCGCTGGCGGCCTCCGTCGCCGACGGCGACGCCCGGCGCACCGCCTTCACCGTCGACCGCTCGCTCGAGCCGACCCGGCTCGACGGCTCGAACGTCAACCTCGACACCGAGACCGTCTCGAACGTCGACACCGTCCTGCGCTACCAGTTCGCGACCCAGGCCGTCGGCGGCGAGGCCGCCGCCCTGCGCGCGGCGATGCGGACGGCCTGACATGACCTACGACGCTCTCGGCATCGCCGGCACCGGCCTCACCCTGCACCGCAAGTGGCTCGACGCCGTCGCGGACAACCTCGCCAACGTCAACACCGTCACGTCGACCGACGACGCGGCGTTCCGCGCCCGTTACGTCCTCGCCACCGAGGGCGGCGAGAAGAACCCCGGCGCGTACGTCGCCGGGGCGGCGTGGGGGAGCGCGGAGGGTCGGCTCACGTACGAGCCGGACCACCCGCTCGCGGACGAGGACGGCTACGTGCGCTACCCGGACATCGACATGTCCGAGCAGATGGGGAGCCTCATCCTCGCCCAGCGCGGCTACCAGGCGAACGCCGCCGTGATCGACCGCGCCAAGACGGCCTACGAAGCAGCACTCCAGATCGGGAAGTGATCCTCATGCCCATCCCCTCCGTCGAGGCCACGACCGGCACCGGGTACCTCACCGGCGTCGAGAGCCTCTCCGCGACCGCCGCCGCCGCGACCGGGTCGACCGGTGCCGCGGGCGCGAGCGCCTTCGCCGACGTGCTGGGCGGCGCGGTCGACAGCACGCAGCAGCTCCAGGGCGCCGCGAACGAGCTGGCGATCGCCGCCGTCACGGGCGACCTCGAGAGCGTCCACCAGGCGACCATCGCCTCCACCCGTGCCCAGACGACCCTCGAGCTCGTCGCCGCCGTGCGCAACAAGGCGGTCGACGCGTTCAACGAGATCATGAGGATGCAGGCCTGACGATGCCCGAGAAGATCAGGTCGACGTTCGGCCGCGCGTTCGGCGCCGTCCGCGACTTCACCATCGCCCAGCGCACGCTCGCGCTGCTCGCCCTCGCGATCCTCGTGGTCGGGATCGTCGCGCTCGTGTCGTGGGCGTCGCGCCCCAGCTACACGCCCCTGTTCTCCGGCATGTCGAGCGCGGACGCCGCCGCGATCGTCGACCAGCTCCGGTCGCAGGGCGTGCCCTACGAGCTGACCGACGGCGGCGGCACGGTGCTCGTGCCCGAGGAGCGGGTCTACGAGCAGCGGCTCGCGGCCGCGACGGCCGGCCTGCCCGCCGACGAGTCGACGGGCGGTTACTCGCTGCTCGACGAGATGGGCGTCACGTCGAGCGAGTTCCAGCAGGACGTGACGTACAAGCGCGCGCTCGAGGGCGAGCTCGCCCGCACCCTCTCCGCGATGGACGGCGTCGAGACGGCGACCGTCCAGCTCGCGATCCCCGAGGAGACGGTCTTCGCGGCCGAGCAGGGCACCCCGACCGCGTCGGTGTTCGTCGCTCCCGCCCGGGGCCAGAAGCTCACGACCGAGCAGGTCGAGGCGATGGTCCACCTCGTCTCGGCGTCGATCGACGGCATGGCGCCCACCGACGTCGCAGTCGTCGACGCGCAGGGCGAGGTGCTCTCCGAGGTCGGCGTCGGGGCGCGGTCGTCGGGCGAGCAGGCCGGGCAGTACGAGGAGAAGGTCTCCGGGCAGGTGCAGGCGATGCTCGACCGTGTCGTCGGCGCGGGGAACTCGACCGTCGCCGTCACCGCCCAGATGGACGTGGCGAGCTCCGAGCGGCTCGAGGAGACGTTCCGCACCCCGGAGGGCGGCCCGGTCCTCAACGAGTCCACGACGACCGAGGAGTACACCGGCGGGGCCGGGGGCCAGGCCGGGGTGCTCGGCCCGGACAACATCGCCGTCCCGGGCGGTGCCGGCGCGGACAGCAGCTACACGTCCGAGGACGCCACGCGCAACAACGCGATCGACAAGGTCACCGAGACCACGACGACGCCCGCCGGCGCGCTGACCCGGCAGGCCGTGTCGGTCGCGCTCGACGCCGAGGTCGCCCGGGGGATGGACACGGCCGCGATCACCGCGATGGTCTCCGCCGCCGCCGGGATCGACGCCGAGCGCGGGGACACCGTCGAGGTCGCGGTGCTGCCGTTCGACACGGGCGCCGCGGAGTCGGCCCAGGCCGCGCTCGCCGCGGCGGAGGAGGCGGCCGCCGCCGAGAGCCGGGCGCAGATGCTGCGCACCGCGGCGGTCGTCGCCGGGGTGCTCATCGCCCTGGTGATCGTGCTCGTGGCCGTGCGGCGCGCCCGTCGTCGCCGCGAGCGGCGCGAGACGGTCGACCTCGAGGACCTCCGCATGACGACCCTGCACGAGCTCGACCGCGACGACGAGCACCCGGCGCTCCTGTCCGGCGGCGGTCAGGGCGAGCTCGAGCCCGTGCCCGAGCGGCCGGAGATCCAGCCGCCGACCCCGCGGTTCACGAGCCTCGACCAGCGTCGGGCCGAGATCGACGCGCTCGCGGCGACCGACCCCGACAAGACGGCCGAGTACCTGCGGGTGCTGCTCGCCGAGGACCGGGCGGGGGCGCAGCGATGAGCGTCACGACGGCACCGCCGGAGACGGCGCCCGCGGGCACCGGCGCCGCCGGCCTGGCGGCCGCCCTCGACCCCGCCGCCGCGGCGCTCGCGACCGAGGCCGCGCGCAAGGTCGCCGCGATGAGCGGGGTGCAGAAGGTCGCCCTGGTGCTCATGCAGCTCAGCCAGGAGCGGGCGGCGACGGTCCTGTCGCTGCTCTCCGAGGAGGAGGCCTCCGAGGTCGCCGCCGAGATCATGCGCACCCAGGTGGTGGACGAGGAGCTGGCGGTCGCGGCCCTCGACGAGTTCTACGACATGGCGCTGTCCGGCACGCCGCGCCCGCGCGGGGGCAAGGACTTCGCCGTCGGGCTGCTCGAGGCGTCGATGGGCGCCGACCGGGCGGCCGACGTCGTCGAGCGCCTCGTCGCGAGCATGCAGGGCAAGGCGTTCGAGTACCTCGACGGCACCGAGCCGGGACAGATCGTGTCCCTGCTCGACGGCGAGCACCCGCAGACCGTCGCGCTCGTCCTCGCGCACCTCAGCTCGGGCGTCGCGTCCGCGGTGCTCGCCAAGCTGGCCGACGACTACCGCACCGACGTCGCGCAGGCGCTCGCGACCATGGGCACCGCGTCGCCCGACGCGGTGAAGATCGTGTCGGAGCAGTTCCGCACCCGCATGGGCGCGAGCATCACCCCGCGCCAGCCGGTCGAGATCCTCGGCGGCGTCCAGCCGCTCGTCGACATCATCAACCGCTCCGACGGGGCCACCGAGAAGGCGGTCCTCGAAGGGCTCGAGGCCCGCGACCCGCAGCTCGCCGAGGAGGTCCGCTCGCGCATGCTGACCTTCGAGGACATCGCCTCGTTCGAGGCGCGCGACGTGCAGATCATCCTGCGCGGCGTCGAGATGTCGGTGCTCGCGCTCGCCATGAAGGGCACGACCGCCAAGGTCGTCGAGACGATCACGAAGAACATCTCCGAGCGCAACCGGGCGCTGCTGGAGGAGGAGGTCGCCGGGCTGGGCGGGGTGCGCATCAGCCAGGTCGAGGAGGCGCGCGCGGAGATCGTCCGCGTCGTCCGCAACCTCGAGGCCGACGAGAAGATCACGATCCACCGCACGGACGGGGACGAGCTTGTCTACTGACGCCTACTTCGTGCCGCGGGCCGTGCCGGTCCTGCGCAGCGACCGCGTCGCGGAGGTCGAGGCGGCGGCGTCGGCCCGCGGGTACGCCGCCGGCTACGCGGCCGGGGCCCGCGCGGCCCGCGACGAGGCGGAGCGCCTGCGCGCCGCGCTCGAGGCGGACCATGCGCGGCGCACCGCCGAGCGGGACGAGCGGACCGCGCGCGCGGTCGCCGTCCTGCGCGAGGCCGCCCGGGCGCTCGGCGAGCGGACGGTCCCCGTCGTCGCCGCGGCGCAGGACGCCACGGTCCGGGGCGCGCTCGACCTCGCGGGGTCGGTCCTCGGGTACGAGCTCACCGACCGGCCGGGGGCCGCCCGCGCGGCCCTCGCGCGCGCGACGGCCGTCGCCGACGGCGCGGTCGTCGCCGTGCGGCTGCACCCCGACGACGTGAGCCTGCTGACCGAGGCCGGGGTCGACGACGTCCGCCTCGTCGCGGACGCGTCGCTCGACCGCGGCGACGCCGTCGCGGAGCTCGAGCACGGCTTCCTCGACGCGCGCGTACGCGCCGCCGTCGACCGGGCGCGGGCCGAGCTGGCGCTGCTCGACGTCGGGTCCGACCTCACGCCCGACGCCGGGCCCGGCGCGTCCGGAGGGTCGTCGTGACGACCCCGGTCGGCTCGGCCGTCCCGAGCACGCGCACCGCGGCGGGCGCGACCCGCCCGCACTCCCGCCCGCCCGCGCTCGACTCCCTCGTCGCGGTGGCGCGGCCCGAGCGGGTCGGCGTCGTGACGTCGGCCGTCGGGCTGAGCCTCGAGGTCGCGGGCCTGAGCTGCGGCATCGGCGACCTCGTCCACGTCGGCGACGGCCCGCACCCCCTCGACGCGGAGGTCGTCGCGACCGCCGAGGGCAGGGCGCGCTGCATGCCGCTCGGCCGGCTCTCCGGTGTCCGCGCGGGCGACCCGGTGCGCACGCGCGGCACCGGGGTCCTCGTCCCGACCGGGCGCGGGCTGTTCGGCCGCGTGGTCGACGCGCTGGGCCGCCCCGTGGACGGGCGCGGCCCGCTCGGGCGCGCGCCGCGCGTGCCCGTGGACGCGGACGCGCCCGCCGCGATGGAGCGGGCGCGCATCGACACGCCGCTCCAGACCGGCGTGCGGGTCCTCGACACGCTCACCACGCTCGGCCGGGGGCAGCGCATCGGGCTGTTCGCCGGCTCGGGCGTCGGCAAGTCGTCGCTGCTGTCGATGGTCGCGCGCGGGACCGACGCCGAGGTGTCGGTCATCGCGCTCGTCGGCGAGCGCGGGCGCGAGGTGCGCGAGTTCCTCGAGGACGACCTCGGCCCCGAGGGCCTGGCCCGGTCGGTCGTCGTCGTCGCGACGTCCGACGAGCCCGCGATGATGCGCCGGCGCGCAGCCTTCACGGCGACCCGGATCGCCGAGTCGTTCCGGGAGGCCGGGTCGCACGTCGTCCTCATGATGGACTCCCTCACGCGCGTGTCCATGGCGCAGCGCGAGATCGGGCTGTCCGTGGGGGAGCCCCCCGCGACCCGCGGCTACCCGCCGTCGACGTTCTCCCTCATGGGGAACCTGCTCGAGCGCGCGGGCACCGCGGCGACGGGCTCCGTCACCGGGATCTACACCGTCCTCGTCGACGGCGACGACCACAACGAGCCGATCGCCGACCAGGCGCGCTCGATCCTCGACGGGCACGTGGTGCTCGACCGGTCCATCGCCGTCTCGGGCCACTACCCGGCGGTCGACGCGCTCGCGTCGGTCTCGCGCGTCGCGTCGCGCGTGACCACGCCCGAGCAGCGGTCGGTCGCGCTGACGCTGCGCCGGGTCCTCGCGGCGCGCCGCAAGGCCCAGGACATCCTCGACATCGGGGCGTACAAGAAGGGCACCGACCCCCTCGTCGACGCGAGCCTCGAGCACCAGGGGGCGATCGACGCCTTCCTGCAGCAGGTCATGACCGACAGGACGCCGGCCGAGGAGTCGTGGGCGCGCCTCACGCGGCTCACCCAGGTGCTGGCCGGAGGGGAGGACTGATGGCGGGGAAGTTCCGGCTCGCGGGCGTGCTGCGCCTGCGCCGCCTCGAGGAGGACGGCGCCAAGGCGGCGCTCGCGGGAGCGCACGCGGACCTCGCGCGCACCGTCGAGGAGGCGGGCGGTCTCGCCGCCTACCTCGACGCCTCGCCCGAGCGCCCGACGACGAGCGCGGCCCTGTCTGGTCTCGCGGCCTCGCGCGCCGCGGCGAGCGCGCTGTTCTCCGTGCTCGAGTCCGAGGAGCGCGTGCGCGCGCACGCCGTGGACGAGGCGCGCGCCGAGCTCGCGCGCGCCCGCGCCGCCGCGCTGGGCCTCGAGAAGCTCGAGGAGCGGCACGACGCCGAGACGGCCCGCGCGGAAGGTCGCGCCGACCAGGCCGCGCTCGACGAGATCGCCTCGGCCGCGCGGCGCACGACGGCTGGGGGGTCGACGACGTGAGCATGACCCAGGCGCTCGCCCGCGTGGGCGAGATCCGCACGGAGATCGTCGCGCTGCACGACGTCGTGACCGCCCCCGGCCGGTCGACGCCGGAGTCGTCGTCCACGAGCGCGACCGACTTCGCGTCGGCGCTCTCGGCGCTCTCGGCGCTGCCGACGACGGGCGCGGCGGGCACCGGCTCGGACGTGGTCGGGCGCCTGCTCGGCACGCTGTCCGGGGCGACGGGCGCCGACGAGCTCGCGCGCAGCGCGCTGTTCGGGGCGGGGGCGTCGCCGGGCGCCGCGGCGGGGGCGGCCGTCGTGCCGGCGGCGCCCGCGGCGCCGGTCGGCCCGGCGACCGCGCCGGACGGCGCGACCGACGGCGTGGCGGGACGGTCGGTCGTCGAGACGGCGCGCCAGTACCTCGGCGTGCCGTACGTGTGGGGCGGCGAGAGCCTCGGCGAGGGCGGTCTCGACTGCTCGGGCCTCGTCCAGCTCGTGTACTCCGCGCACGGCGTCGACCTGCCGCGCGTCGCGCGCGACCAGATGCGCCAGGGGACCGAGGTCGGCTCGCTCGCCGAGGCGCGCCCCGGCGACCTCGTGGTGCAGCGCGGGGGCAAGCACATCGGCATCTACGTGGGCGACGGGCAGATGATCCACGCCCCCAAGCCCGGCCGCACCGTCGAGATCACGGACGTCACCGACGCCTCCGTGACGACCGTCCGCCGCGTGATCGGCTGAGGAGGACCACGATGACCCTGACCACGAACGCCCTGGTCGCGGC
>VFQP010005410.1_pt1 | contig 11177 bp, 11 predicted proteins | sample 3512351 | NCBI WGS metagenome assembly VFQP01 (sample SAMN10412372, study PRJNA504923) | tailings metagenome | isolation source: Relicate 1 Philex TSF1 revegetated site | place: Philippines: Tuba, Benguet | collected 2017-08-29
CCCCGCCCCTCTGCCCCGAATCCACCGCCAGCACGCCGCCTGGCGCAGCGGGTTTGGCCTCTGCTCCGCGCCTTTGTTGCGGCGCAGCCAAACCTCCCCTCCCATCTCCCTGCCGCACCCGCCGGCCCTCCCGCAGCCGCAGTGGCGCCAAACCTCACACTCACACTCCCCCGCACCCACCCACCCGCCCGCAGGTCTCCTCCAACGTGGCGGCGCTCTTCCTGACCGGCGCCGCGCAAAACCTCCTCGCGATGAACATCGCGCGTTCCATGGGCGTGGTCATCCCCAACGTGTGGACCACCTGGGCGCTAGGCGCGCTGGTGCCCGGCCTCATCTCGGTCGCCACCATCCCGCTGCTCATGTACAAGCTCACGCCACCCGGTGCGCTCGCGCTGCACTGCGCTGCGCAGCACACGCTCCCTCCCTCGCCGCGGGCAGAGGCGGCCTTGTGCTGCGCGCCGTCGCCGCACTTGGGTTGCGGGAAGTCAGCCCGGGCGGCGGTGTGGCTGGCAGCCTTGTGGTGGACGGGTTGTGGTTGGTGCGGTTGGCGGTGCCGCAGAGATCAAGAAGACGCCCGACGCGCCGGCCGAGGCGCGGCAGCGGCTGGCGGCCATGGGCCCGCTCTCCCAGGTGCGGGGCAGCAGACAGAGAGAGCTCGCACACAGCTTGCACGAGCGGCGTGCGCTTGCGCAGCGCCGCGCTAGGGGCCGCCACCGCCCTGTGCGCTGCCCGCGCCTCCAAACCCCAACCCTGACCATGCCGCCGGCGCGCGCAGGCCGAGCTCATCACGCTGGGCACGCTGGGCGGCGCTGTGCTGCTGTGGATGCTGGGCGAGAGCATCGGCTGCCCCGCCGTGCTGGGCGCCATGATTGCGCTGTCGTCGCTGCTGCTCACCGGCGTGCTCACCTGGAAGGACTGCCTCGAGTACACGCCCGCATGGTGCGTCCTTTGCGCAGCACTCACGCCACTTTTCCCTCGTGCCGCTGCTCCCTTGGCACCGCCCTGAGATGGCGCGTGTGTGCGACGCTCACGCTCACGCGTGCGTGGGGCGGTGACGGTGTTTGCAGGGACACGCTCGTGTGGTTTGCCGTGCTGATGAGCATGTGCTCGGCGCTGGCGGCGGGCGGGCTGGTCGACCACATGGCGCAGGCGGTGGGCTCGGCGCTGGCAGAACTGCAGCTGCCCTGGCTCTCGTCCTTTGCGCTGCTGCACGCCGTCTTCTTCTGGTCGCACTGTGAGAGCGCCGCTTTGAAGCAGACTTTGAACGAGGAGGGCGCGTGGGATTGCGTGACTAGAGGGCCCCAGCCACCGAGGGAGGTACGGGCGCTCCGCAGCAACCGACGGGCAGTTGCGCTCGCGCTTGCGTGCATGCACGTGCGCGCAGATGTGTTTGCCAGCCAGGTGGGCCACGTGGGCGCGCTGTACGGCGCGTTCCTGGCGATGATGCTGGCGGCGGGCGTGCCCAGCACGCTGGGCGCGCTGACGCTCGGCTACTCTGCCAACCTGTTTGGGTCGCTGACGCACTACGCCTCGGGGCCGGCGGCGGTGTTCCACGGGAGCGGCTACACGCGGCTGAGCGAGGTGATGAAGGCGGGCTTCCTCATGGCGCTGCGCTCGTGGGCCGTGTGGGGCGTGGTGGGCATGGCCTGGTGGAGGGTGCTGGGCTGGTGGTGAGTGGCGTGGTGGGCATGGCCTGGTGGAGGGTGCTGGGCTGGTGGTGAGGGGCGCGGTGGGCATGGCCTGGGTGGAGCGATGCCAGCGGAGGGAGGTGGAGGCGACCGTCAACGGCGTGAGCCAACACGGCACGCCTGCCCGCGCCGCAAGCGCCGCGCAGCCCAAACGCGCCGGCGCCCTTGTGCCTGCGCGGCTGCCGGCCGGCGCTGCTGGCGCGCCCGGGGCGATGTGGCGCCGCGGCGCAGCCCGTCCCTCGTTGCGCACGCTGAGGCAAGAGGTGGGTCTCTGGAGCGCCGTGGCGAGGGTGGGCGGCGCGAGAGCAGTTGAACTGTGCACCCAAGGATCCTCAGGATCCTGGTCTGCACCCTTGCATCCTGCTTTCCACCCTGGGACGAGACTTCGGAACAAGATAGAAAACTGCTGCCTTAGGAGCGCGAGTGACTGCCAGTGCTCGGCCATGGGCCCGCCTTCGCCGGCTGGGTGCGGAGGGGAGCGCCTCCCTCCCTCAGTCCGTCCTGCTTGCGAGAGCTCCTGCGAGCGAGCGAGCGCCAAACGGGATCTGCCAGGCGGCAACGCCGCCGCCCCTGCTGCCCCGCTGGGCCCCCCCCCATGTACTTGTCTCCATGCCGGCGGCGGCGACGCTGCCGCCCCGCCGCGCGCCCCCGAGGGAGAAGAGAGGATCTTGATTTCTCGCCCGTTTTCTCCCCTTGTTGTTCCTTTTGGGTGTGGCGGTTTGCTGCGGCGACCTCCTCCACGTGACGCCGCATGGGCGGCCGGTGGGTTTGCGATGCTTGAGGTGCGTCTCGGGGCGCTGAGAGACTAGAGAGGCGCTCTCCGGCCGGGGCCTGACGTGGGCGCCCCGGTGCGCGCTCGAAGATTTTGGAGTGTGGTTGGGGGTTGGTTCCTCGGACAACCGCAATGACAGTGATGCCCCATGGGGCGGCGCCCTCTCCCGGCCGCTGTGGTCGTGGGCAGTGGCGGCTTGTTCTGGGCCCTGCCGCCAGCAGTGGGCGCACGTGTACCTCTGAGGTACGTGGACGTAGCGCAACCCTATACGAGGGAGGCAGGTGGGCGGCTGCGGCGTTTTTGGGGAGCGTTCGTATCCTTTGCCACTGGCCCTGTGGCGCCGGTTGAAGAGGAGAGGAGGACGCAAGGGGAGGGACGGGAGGTGTGGTGAGGGCGAGCGCGTAGATGGTGCGCCTGCGCCGTTGTTTGTACCAACGATGCGAAGGGTGCTGGCTGGGGGAGGGGAGCGGTGCGAGCAGGAGTGCGCGTGGAGTTTGCGCGGGAGGTGCGGGAGCCAGCTTGTTGTCATGACGGCCGAGGGGGGGCGCGGTGATAGTCCACACCACGCCCCTGGGGGTGTTCGCTCTTGTGTACCTGTGAGGAGGACGTTTGTCATCGATTGAGAGGCATCGTGTAGCTGTGATGTACCTGTGCGACGCTTCTGAACGCCGGTGTGAGTGGACGGTGGCGAAGCGGCAAGTTTGATTGTCTTTCGTTTTAGGCGAGGCCCGCCCTGCTTTGCTGCTGCCGTGGTCGAGGAGGTGCACGTGATGTCTGTGGTGGTCGTCTGGGACCTGGGGCGTGCAACAAGAAGCGACGCGTTGCACCGGTGGGTGACAACGACGTCAGCGGGAGAGAGTGCAGCAGTGGAAGCGGCTGCTGCAGGAGCAGGACCCACGGCTGCCCAAGGCGCTGGCCACGATGCTGCCGGGCGCCGTGCCCAAGGGCGAGTCACCCTCTGCGTGGCGTCGCGCCCACGCCGCCCTTCACTTGACCTCGAGCGGCTCGCGCCCCGTGAGGATGTTGAACGTCATTTGATTGTCTGCCAGCGCCGACCAGATTGGGTACCTGAACGTGGTGGGGCTGGCGAGCACCGCAGCACGCACAGGGGCACCCGGGGGTCGCCAGCACCACGTCAGGAGCGGTGGTGCGAGTCGCGGCCCCCGGCCCCACGCGTGCACCCCGCCCAATCACCTGTTTTTCTCGAAGAGGAGGTGCCCGCTGAAGGCCAAAGTGTACACGAAGACGATTGCTGCCGGGACCAGCTTGGGCTGCCTGCAGGCAGGCACCGAGCAGACGCGGCTTCTCCGCCGGTCCCCCGCGCCACCGTCAGCCTCCATCGCCTCCTCCGCCCAGCGGTCCTCGTCCCAGCCCGCCCCCGCCCGCGCCGCCCCTCCCCACCCACCCTCTTGCAGCGCGCGGCCTCAAAACTGAAAAGCCGCTTCCGCGCTCACCGCGTCACCGCTGCCGCAGCCAGGCCGCCCCACAGGCCGAGCGTCCCCAACACGTGCAGCGCCCGCGTGCCGGCCTTCCTGCGCCGAGCAGTGCGGCCGCATGCGCGCGCAGCGAAGTGACGGGTGCTCCGAGTTGCTCAGCGCCGTGCTCTCTGGAGCCCCCCGAGCCCCCCGCCGCTCGCCTGTGGGCCGCGGTGTACACCTTGTAGAACCCGGCGTAGGTCGTGGGGTTCGCCTGCGTGGTGCCCGTCGTCGCCATTCGTGTGCCGCTGCGGGGACCACCTGGCTCGCGTGAGGCTCTTTGCGGTGGGCGGGGAAGTCGTTGACGGGGCTCAGCACGATGACGCGCGAGTTCAAAGCGCCAGGCGCAGCCAGCTGTTGATGGCACCAGAGCTCCGTGGTCGCAGCGTGCTGGCTCAGCTTGCATCGCTTGACACCTTCAGGCGGGCTGCAACGACAGCGACAGTGCGCAGCGCTGCGCGAGGGGCGTGGACGCGCACGCTGTGAAGCGATCTCAGTAGAAGTACAGGGTCAGCAGAGGGTCAGCAGAGGTACACACACGAGAGGTGGTGGTACACAGGACGGCGCTGTTGTTCACTTGATCGCCCAAGGCTCGCGGCCCGTCACGATATTGAAGCACATGACGTGGTCCGCGATGGCCGACCAAATGGGGTACTTGAACGTCGTGGGCCTGCCGCGCACGCCGAGTGCACTTGTTTGGATGGCTCCGATGAGATCAGCGTGCCCACCACGCCGCGCACTCCAGCAATCAGCTGCTGGTGCTGCGCACCTGTTTCGCTCAAAGACAAAGTGGCCCACCCAGGCAAAGCCGTAGCCCAGCAGGAGCGCCAGGGGCACCAGCTTTGGCGAGCGCTTCACCGCCGCCGCCACCAGCACGGCGTCGAACCCGGCCGTGCCCACCACGTGCAGCACGCGCGTCTGCAGCTTCCTGCGCAGGAGCGGTGCATCGGCGTGCTTGCGCACCCGGGCCGGAGCGCATCCGCAAGAAGCAGCCCCACGTGCTGCCGCCACGAAAGGCCCTACGCTCGCACCTGTGCTGCGACTGGTACAGCGAGTAGAAGCCCCTGAACGTGGTCGGGGACGCCATCCGCTCAAGCGTGCAGCTTGCAGGCTCCGCTTTGTGCTGAGCTGCTGCAAGGGGCGACCGAGAGCTGCGGTGACGCCCACGAACCGCGTGTGGCGTCGCTCACGCCCTCCGCGGCCGGGAACCGCGCATGCGGCGGCGGCAGAAACCGCTTCTGCATCCCCCATCGGTTGGCAAGCTCTGGGTGATGACGCGCAGCAGAAGTCCGTGAGCCGTCGTCCTGCCTCTCTCTCGGCTTCTTGTGCGTGGGTGAGATCGAAGCGGCGTCCGGATGGCCGGCGCCCCCGACGCGGCCGCGGCGTGCCAGTGCGACCATCACCACCATGAGACGGCGGAGGACCTGGAGCGCCTGGAGCGCGAGGCCCTGGGCAGGCGCGATGTCCATGTGTGCTTGCGTGCCGCATCCCCGCCCGCCCGAGCGTTGATCACGGGGCCCCCTCCACGCCACGCGCGCCGCGCAGGGTGGTCCTCGCGTTCCGCCACTACGCGGAGGACGCCAACCGCGAGGTGGACCGATGGGAGTGGAATTTCAAGCAGCTGCCGGCGCACCACCGCGCCCTGCTGCAGGTGGGGGCGTCAGGCGGCCGCACCGCCGCCCATGGCACCCGAACCACTTGGCCCTCTCACTCACTGCCAAGAGAGATTTCCTCTCCTAGCGAGCTCCTCAGGTCACGGCACCGCCAGGGTGCTTCTGAGCACGCAAGCGTCCTTTCCTCGACTGTTGCCGCCGCCCCTGAGTCGCAGGAGTCGCAGCTGGCCAAGTACAAGACGGCGCGGCAGTGCATCTACAACAACCAGTTCTTCATCCGCTCCATGCTGGCCGCCTTTGACCCCCCCGAGGAGGACGACGAGGAGGGGGCGGGGGGCGAGCCGGCCGCGCCCGCCATGCTGGCCGGCGCCAACACGGCGGCGGACCAGCTGCTGCAGCAGGAGCAGCAGGCGGGGGGCGCGCAGCAGGGGCGGGCCGGCGCGCAGGCCAGGACGCCGCTCGGGGACGTCGAAAAGGCGAGCGGCGGGCGGGCGCGGGGGCCGGGCGGTGGTGCAGTTCCTAGGTGCCCAGCAGTGCGCGAACGCTGGATCCCTGCTGGGTGTGCTGCTGCTGGGTCCTCACGTGACGGGTGTGTTGTGCGTGCTGTGCGCTGTGGACGGCAGGTGCGGTACGTGCTCAAGAACCTGACGCGCGACTGGTCCGAGGAGGGGCGCGCCGAGCGGGAGGCGTCGTACGCGCGCATCGTGCGCGAGCTGCAGCGGCTCTTCCAGGGCTGGTGAGCCACCTTCTTTGGGAGGGGCCGCCTGGGGAGGGGACGTGCAGGAGCTGCAGCTGCTCTTCCAGGGCTGGTGAGCCACCTTTTTGCGACGAACCGCCTGGGCGAGGGGACCTCTGATGGCAGCCGGGTGGAGGTCAGCGACCAGGGACGTGTGGCGCGCGCGCTGTGCTGCGCACCCGCCGAGGGCTGCTTGGCGCCGAGCAGCGGGCAGCTACGTAGGGGCCGTGGCGCGCTATGCCCACACAGGAACGACAAGAACGCGAGCGCAACCAGGCGGAGAACAAGAACGGGCAGCTCTTGTGAACGGCGCTGATGCAGCGAGGTGCAATGGTGACGTTTTCGTGGTGACGGCGGGGGCGTTTGTCCTGCGTGCAGGGAGTCCAAGGGCGAGGGCGCGCAGCGGCCGAGGGTGCTGCTGCCCGGCGCGGGGCTGGCGCGGCTCTGCTGCGAGGTGGCGGGCGCCGGCTTTGAGGCGCAGGGCAACGAGTTCGCCTACTTCATGCTGGTGGCCTCCTCGTTCGTGCTCAACGCCATCCAGGAGCGCGACCAGTTGAGTGCGCTCGCGCCGCCGCCCTCGTTGCCTGGCACGTTCACGAAATGGTGTCGCGGTGCCCTTGCGGCCCGCTAGATGGCCATCAGATGGTTGAGTGCTCTCCCCCCCGCGGGGCGTGCCGCGGGCGGGCCAGCTCTCCTGGTCACCTCTGCTTGGACGCCGGCGGAAGTCCACCTGGCGCTAGCCGACAGAAGTGCATGCCAGACGCACTGCTCCGCCACTGCAGCGCGAGGGCGCGGCTCGCTCTGCCTCGCCCGTGGTGTTGGCCATCCCGCGTGTTTGCACGTGCGGCGGCGGCGGCGGTGGCGCAGGTACACCATCTTCCCGTGGGTGACGGCGTCGTGCAACGTGCAAGCCGACAGCGACCAGCTGAGGGGCGTGCAGCTGCCCGACGTTCACCCCGTGGAGATTGTCAGCCGGTGAGTGAGTGGGACATTGCGCGCCGGTGAGGAGCGGCGCCGCCGCCCAGCACGACAGGAGCGGCGGAGCAGCGCGCAGAGAGGCAGAGTTGGTCGTTGGGCACGAGCGGGCCGCAGACCTGGGACCCTGGAGCGAGCGTGCGCGCCGCGCGTCCTGCCGCATGCCTGCACGTGCACAGGGCCGGCGTGCCAGGGCTGCTGAGCATGGCCGCCGGCGACTTTGTGGTGCGCGGCCCTGCCCTCCCTGCCCTCCAGGAGCCTCTGGCAGGGGCCTCCGCCAGGAGTCCGCAGCAGCGCGCTGTCTGACCTGGTTCCTGCGCTCTGCAACCGCGCAGCACCGTGGGCAGCTGTCCATGGCTCGGCGTGCGCGTGCCTGGCGCGGCCGCTGCATGTCGTGTGGTGTACTGCAGGAGGTGTACTGCGCGCCGAACCAGGCGGGCGCGTGGGACGCCGTGGCCACGTGCTTCTTCATCGACACGGCGCACAACGTGATCCAGTACCTGGAGGTGAGGGTGGTGCACTGCCTGGAAATGAGGGTGCTGCAGTGCCTGGAGGTGAGGGTGGTGCAGTTGCCTAGAGGTGAGGGTGGCACCGCAAGGGGGCGTGCAGCCAGGCGCACAACGCTCTTCCGCATAGTGCACCAGAGGCACTGGCAGGCGCCTTTGCCGCCTGAGCGTCGCCTGGGACGTCTCACCCCGACGCTGGCCCCGGCCCTCGGCTTGCTGCGCCGCCGCGTTCCCCCCGCCCTATGCGCGCCTGCAGGTGATTGCGCACTGCCTCAAGGTTGGCGGCTACTGGGTCAACCTCGGGCCCCTGCTCTACCACTGGGCCGACGGATACGGCACGGTGCGCTGCGCGCGGGCGCGCGCTTCCTCGTACGCGGCAGAAGGCGCCCAGGATCGGCTGCAGGGAGACCGATGGGTCGTCCGCGGCGCGCGGCTGCGGCGGCGGGTGGTTGCCGCGCCCCCGCGCCCGAGCAAAGCACAGCGCGCGCACCATCCACGGGCCGCGGGCCCGAGCAGCGCAAAGTGGCCCGCGTCGCCGCGCTGCGAGCGAACGCGGCCGCGCTGGCTGTGCTGCACGACTGTGCTTGTGCGTGCGCAGTCGGAGCTGAGCCTGGAGCTGTCGCTGGCGGAGATCCGGCGCGCGGCCGAGGCGCTCGGCCTTTCCATGGTCCGGGAGGAGAGCAACGTCGCCGCGCCCTACATCGGTGCGCGGCGCACGGCTCGTGCTCGCGTCGTCGCACCGTCCCCACTTGGTCTGCCACCCGCAAAGCGCGCCCGGCCCGTGCAGAGCGCCCCCGCCTGCTCGCCTGCCGTCGCCCACTCCGTCCTGGCCGCAGCCAACGTCAGGAGCATGTACCAGACCGTGTACCAGACGAGCTTCTGGACCATGCAGAAGACGCGGGAGCTGCCGGCGGCCAGTGCCGAGGCGTTGCGGCAGTACCACCACGCGCACCCGCTGCCCCTGCAGCACCAGGACCGCTGACGCCAGCACCGTGGCGCCGCAGGCGCTGCGGCAGTACACGGCCAGGCGCACCCGCAGCAGCACCGCGACAGCGTGTCTTCGCTTTGCACCATGACCTCCAGCTGCCCCTTTCCTCCTCCTTCTGGCTCGGCTATTTCTTCCCGCAACGGACGCCTTTCCCAAACAGACGCCTTTGCCTGCTGTTGCTTCAGCTGCCGCGCGCCTGCTGCCGCCCGCGTGGACGTGGCCATGTAGAACCACCACGTGTTGCACAGAGTTGTCGCGCAGGACGCCGCGAGAGGGGCATGCCTTTTGGGCCTTTTGCGAGGAAAAGATCATTATTGGCAGCGACTGGGCTCCACGTCCATCGACGTGCAGGGGGAGCGGAACAAGGAGCAGCACTCCAGGCACAGGGAGCAAGGAAGAAGGGTAGGAGGACAGAGGACCTTGCAGCAGTGGGGGGAAAAAAGATCAAAGAGGAGTAGGAGGGTGGGGAAGAGTGAAACGCCCCAGGGGGGAGCAGCGCATCGCAGCCCGTCCACAGCCTATGCGGGGAGCCCATAGCCAAGGCGGGAGATTGGAGCCAAACACGGGGAAACAACCAGCTCGTCCTGCAGCAGCTGCTCTCGCAGCCTGCTTCCTTTTTCGCTCTCGACGCGCAGAGACACACGCAAGGCACCGGCGAGCACAGCGGTCCCGGCGCGGGCCGGGCAGCACACGCTGCACAATACAGCAGCATGAGGGACCCAGTCGTTCCTCGAGGCGTGCAGGATGCGGAAGCGGGAGGGAGGCGAGGTCTGCACGGCGGCGGCGAGAGGCCCGCGCGCCGCGGGATGCACGGGGGAGGCGGCACCAAGGGTCGCGACGGCGGCGGCTGGGGGGGTGCTTCAGGCAAGTTGGGCCCTTGTGGGGGGCCCCAAAGCAGGCAAGGCGAGGCGCGACTGCGAGTCCAGATCATCATACTGCTCGGGGCGGCGCCGCACGCGCGCGCACACTCACACCGAGGCGAAAGGGCGTTGCGAATAGCGCCAACGACGTCGCTGCACACGGCCACGCACTGTACACAGCACCGCGTGCAGCCCAAGCCAGTGCGGGGGGGGGGGGAAGCCAGGCGTCGCGGCGCTGGCCTGTGTCTGTCCACGCAAACCTGCACACAAAAAGAACCTCGTTCCTCCCTGCCTCCCCACACGCCCTCGTGGCGCGAGATGCACACGCACGCGCAGCCGCAGACGACGACGGCACACGAACGACAGGGGCGGAGAGCCACAGGGCCACCAGGCACAGAGCCACGACGAGCCCGAACGCAACAAGAAGCACTGCACGTGCGCCCCCGGCCTCCCGCCTCACAATACGCGCGCCGCCACAGGCCGGGTTACGTAGCGTTTCCGGCCCCCAGGGCGGGCAGGCGGCGCGCAGCAAGCGTCACTGCCACCCGACCCGCGCGCCGAGCCGGCGCCGCAGGCGGGCGGACGCTTGCGCCCTCTCATGGACGGCATTGCCTGGATGCAAACAGCGCTGCGACCGGCTCGCCGCCCGTCGACACCACACATGCATCCCCCGCGCGCATACCCCACGCCTGCATTCGGCAAGGGCTAGGGCAGCCAAGCCACGCTCCGGAAGGGGCCCCGTTTTCATGCGTTGCAGCAGGGAGCGAGAGCGGCGGGGGCAGAGAGAGGAGGGTGTGCAGCTACCCCGCCCGCAGTCCGTGTGCGCTTGCACCGTCAGATTCGGGGGGCGCTTCCGTTGGTCGGCCGGCGGTGACCCGCAGCCCAGCGCGGGTTGGTGACTCTGCCAGGAATCCGTGCCCACACCCCGGCTAGAGCAGGAGGAAAGAACCAGGACCAGGAGCGTCCGGCAGCGACCCCTCGCGCCTGCAGCGTGCGTGGGAAGAGAGGAGAGAGTGCGCGCGGACCGACCAGCCTGGAAAAGCCACCTCGCCCACCCGCACGCAACCCCCCGGCACAGGGCCACAACCCATCCAGACGCTCCCCCCCTCCCAGGCCCCCCGGCAGTCCTGTACACCCCGGCGACCGAAACGGCACGAAACAGAGCGCACCCGATCCCTCCTCATGAAAAGCGCCCCGCCGAGCACGGCGGGAGCGGACCCCTCCCATGCGCGCGCAAAAACGGCTCGCGCGCCCCAAGCCCACGCGCGCCGCCCCTACGGACTCCGCTGCGCCGTCGCCGCCGCCACCATCGTCCACTATGGCCCAAAGGGTAGCGGAGCGCAAAGACACGCAGAGCACGTGGCCGCTGCATGCCCGCGTGCGCGTGCGGGTGCTCAACTTCAGGCAGGCCACCTGTCATCTCCGTGAGGAAAGAAACGATTTCCAGTGCATTGAACCCGGCTTTGTTCTTCCAGCAGCAGGCGCGCGGGTCTGCAGACCCGGGCCGAAGGCAGTGCGTGCGATGAGGGAGCCGTCCCGGGGCAGTTCTCCTCTTGCTTCTTTT
>VFQP010005411.1_pt1 | contig 11174 bp, 8 predicted proteins | sample 3512351 | NCBI WGS metagenome assembly VFQP01 (sample SAMN10412372, study PRJNA504923) | tailings metagenome | isolation source: Relicate 1 Philex TSF1 revegetated site | place: Philippines: Tuba, Benguet | collected 2017-08-29
GATGCCGGTGCGGGCAGACGGCGGGCGCATCCGCATCCGGCTGACGCGCCAGGGCGAGGCCATCCGCATCCAGTACGTCGACCAGGCCGACGGCCGCTGGAAAGCGGCGCGCCTCGCCTACATCCCGAAGACCGAAGCCATCGATATCGGCGTCATGTGCTGCTCGCCGGAGCGGGAAGGCTTCGAGGTCACGTTCTCTGAGTTCAGCCTCGGCGAGCCGATCTCGCGCGACCTGCACGCCGACTGATCGTTGCCACGACCAGAGTCCGCACCAGGCGCTCCGGCGGCCCGGTGCGCCCGTTCGCCTGCCAGTCAGCACTCTCACCCGACGTTTGGCGTAGACAGATAGGCCTTGACCGCATTCTGAAAATGTAAAAAGTATCCAATATGCAATCGACGAAGGAACCGGTCATGCTTATTCCCCTGACTCTGCCGAGGCTGTTCACCGGCGGCGTTGCGCTGCTGGCGCTCGCGGCTGCCGCGGCGCCCGTCGCTGCCCAGAGCACGGTGAGCGGCAAGGTCTACCTGCTCGGCCCCAATGCCCAGGTCACGCGCTTCGAGGAATACGACAAGCCCGGTATGCTGGCGGCCATTGCCGAACACGCACCCGGCCTGGAACTCGTCGTGCTCAGTGCCGACAACGACCCGGCCCGTCAGCTCGAGCAGGCGCAGGCCGCCATCACCGAAGGTGCCAAGGCCATCATCCTCGCCCCGGCGGTGCCCAACCAGAGCCAGGCGATCGTTCAGGCCGGCCACGATGCCGGCATCCCGGTCATCGGCTACGCCTACAATTCCGACAACAGCGACATCGACTACTACGTGACGGTGCCGTTCCGTCCCATCGGCGTCGAAACGGCCAAGTACGCCATCGAGACGCTCAAGGACGTCGACAAGCCGCTCCGTCTCGGGCTCATCGAGGGCGATCCGTCCTTCTTCTTCGACCGGGAGATCGCCGATGGCATGGACGAAGTCCTGCAGCCGCTGATCGATGCCGGCGAAGTCGAGCTGATCTGCCGGACCGACAACCTCCTGCTCAGCACCGAGAACGCCCTTGTCGCCACCCAGGGCTGCATCGAGCAGGCCGCCGGCGACGTTGATGCCTTCCTCGTCCACAACGACAGCTCGGCCACTGGCGTGGTCGCGGCGCTGACGGCGCAGGGCCTCAACGGCACCGTCAAGGTCTTCGGCGGTTACGACAGCCAGGTCGGCAACATCCAGGACCTGTTGCTCGGCAATCTGGAAAACGACATGGTACCGCCCTACGCCGCAATGGCGGAGTCGGCGATCCAGTTGGTCGTCGCCCTGCTCGAGGGTTCGGGGGCCGAAGCCGACATGGTCAATGGCGTCTATGCCAACGGCATGAAGGATGTGCCCACCATCTTCAACAGCAACGTCTTCATCACCCGTAACAACGTGCAGGCCGAACTGATCGACACCGACATCCTGTCCAAGGACGAAATCTGCACCGGCCCCGCCGCCGGCGTCCCGCTGTGCCAGTGACGGCACAACTCGATGTCCCCCCGCCCCGCGCGGGGGGATCGTCGCCGGCGCTCGAACTGCGCGGCATCGTCAAGCGCTTCGGCGGCGTCACCGCCCTCGACGATGTGACGCTCTCGGTCTCGGCCGGCGAAGTGCTGGCATTGGTCGGCGACAATGGCGCCGGCAAGTCGACGCTGATCAAGACCATCGCCGGGATCAACATCCCAGACCAGGGGCAGGTCCTCGTCGGCGGCACCGAAGTCAGGCTGCATTCGCCACATGACTCGATGGCCCACGGCATCCAGACCGTCTACCAGGATCTGGCGCTCTGCGATAACCTCGACACTGTCCAAAACCTCTTTCTCGGCCGCGAACTGCGCGATCCGGCATGGCGCGGCGCCCGCCTGCGACGCGCCGATATGGAGCGCCGCGCCCGGCAGGTCCTGACCGACCTGGGCGTCAGCACCCTGCGCGACCTTGGCAAGCCCGTCGGCGAGCTGTCGGGTGGCCAGCGCCAATCCGTCGCCATCTGCCGCTCGGTCCTGTGGGAGCCGCGGGTCGTCCTTCTCGACGAGCCCACAGCGGCCCTCGGCGTTGCGCAGCGCCGCGAAGTGATGGCCCTCATCGGCCGCCTGCGCGCTACCGACCATGCCGTCATCGTCGTCTCCCACGATCTCGCCGACGTGCAGGAAATGGCCGACCGCGTCGCCGTCATGCGCCTCGGACGCAAGGTGGCCGAGTTCGCGCGAGATGGCTTCGGCCGCGAGGAACTCGTCGCCGCCATCACCGGCCTTGGCGAAGCGCGGCGGACCAATTCATGAGCAGGGCCAACGCCATGTCGACCCCATCCCCCGACGCCGCCGCCCAGCGCTCGGCGCTGCTTGGCCGCCTCGTCGCCGGCATGAGCGGCAGGTACCGGTTCGTGCCGGTGCTGATCGCCATCGCCGTCATCTGGGCGATATTCTATCTCGCCAACGAGCGCTTCCTGTCGCCGCGCAACCTCACCAACCTCTCCATCCAGATCGTCGTCACGGCCATCCTCGCGCTAGGGCTGGTTCTTGTCCTCATCATCAAGGAAATCGACCTGTCCATCGCGGCCCTCAGCGCCGCCTCGGCGGCCGTCATGGGCTACTTGCTGGTCACGCTCGCCTACCCGGTCTGGGTCGCCGTCCCGGCTGCCATCGTCTGCGGTGCCGTGATCGGTGGCGTGCAGGGTTTCATCGTCACCAGATTCCGGGCGCCAGCCTTCATCGTCACGCTCGGCACCTCGCTCGCCATGCAGGGCTTCCTACTCAGCCTGATGCCGCGCAGCGGCTCGATCCCGCTGTCCGGCAGCGAGGTGCAGTTCATCGCCAACAGCTTTCTGCCGCCGGTCTGGGGCTATGCGCTGGTCGCCGTCGGCGTCGCCGCCATGGCAGCGTTGCTGCAGCAGTCGGCCATGCAGAAGAAGGCGCACGGCCTCGAACAGAACGTGCTGCTTTCGGTCTGGCTGCCTGTGCTGGCGCTGGCTGCGCTCGGCCTCGGCGTCGTTTCCGTGCTCAACGCCGATCGCGGCGTACCGACGCCGGTGGCCATTCTCTTTGCCGTTCTGGCCCTGATGGCCTACGTCACCACGCAGACGGCCTTCGGCACGCACCTCTATGCGCTCGGGGGCAATGCCGAAGCCAGCCGCCGCTCGGCCATCAATATCGGCAAGGTGCGGATGATCGTGTTCGTCATGGCAGGCGCCTTCGCCGGCCTCGCCGGCATCATCTCCGCCTCGCGGACGCTGGGCGTTTCCGCGCAGTCCGGCGGCGGCACGCTGCTGCTGGAGGCGGTGGCAGCCGCCGTCATCGGTGGCGCGAGCCTCTTCGGCGGTCGCGGCTCCGTCTGGGCGGCGCTCATCGGCGCCTTGCTGATCGGCAGCATTTCCAACGGCCTGTCGCTATTGAGCGCCCCAACGGAGCTGAAGTTCTTCGTGCAGGGCGCGGTCCTGGTGCTCGCGGTCACCGTCGACAGCGCACTCGCTCGGCAGAGCAGATCATGACGGCGCGGCGTCTGCCGCGTCCCTGACCAACGGGAAGTTTTCCATGCGATTGATGGGCTATACCGACCGCGTGAGCGTCGCGCCCGGTGAAAGCATCGCCTGCAAGGTGAGCGCCGCGACTGGACACTACACCGTCGAACTGGTGCGCCTGCGCGGCGTCGGCCCCGACAACGGCGACGTCGTCGAGGAGGTCGTTCCCAGCGCCGCGGCCGGATCCTATCCCGGCCGCGAGCAACACCTCCATACCGGCTCCTGCGCCATCGTGGTGCCGCCAGTACCCCTCCCGATCGAGGCGCTCGGGTTCTCGGTCTGGATCATGCCGACCCTGGCCGACCGTGACCGCCAGACTGTGCTCGCAGTGCAGGGCGAGCATGGCCGCAACCTGCTTCGGCTCGACATGCTGCATGGCCGCTTCGAGCTCACCTCGCCCAATGGAGAGGTGTCGGTCCCCTTCGACCGTATCGAGAAGCGCTGGCTCCGGGTGTGGGGTAGCCACGGCACCGACGGCTTGACGCTCGGCTACGAACTCGCCGGCCGCTGGCCGTCGGAGCGGGCAGGAAAGACGGCGGCCGCGCCGGCCCCTGCTCCCGCCGAGTCTAGCATCGCTCGCGTGGTCATCGCTGCCGACAAGCACGGCGAGGCGCCCATCCAGAACGTCTTCAACGGGCGTATCTCCAACCCGGTCCTGCACGCCGGTTCCGAGACGGACATCGTCGCTGCCTGGGATTTCGCGCAGGGCATCGAGACCCGCTGCATCGTCGACACCGGTCCCAACGGCTGGCACGGTAACCTGGTCAACCGCCCGGGCAGGGGCCTGCGCAGCCAGAACTGGGCCGGCGATATCCTGCGCTACAAGGATGCCCCCACGCAGTGGGCCGCGATCCACTTCCATGAGGACGATCTCAACGACGCCGAGTGGGAAACCGACTTCACCCTGACCATCGATTCCGCCCAGCCCAGCGGCATCTATGCGGCAAAGCTGACCCAGGGCGACGAGACCGAATACCTGCCGTTCTATGTGCAGCCGACCGCCGCCAGTACTAATAAGGTGGCGTTCCTCGCTCCTACCAACACCTACCTCGCATACGCCAACGAGCATCTCGGCTTCGGCGAGCGCGGTGCCGCCCACCAGAAGCGCATGCGCGAGGCCATTCGCCTCAACGACACCGACGAGTATGTTTACGGCCACCCCGAGCTCGGCCTGTCGATCTACGATCGCCATGCCGACGGCAGCGGCGTCATGTACTCGTCATGGCGCCGGCCGGTGCTGAACTTCCGGCCCAACTACGTCACCTGGCTCAATGCGGCGCGCCGCCACTTCGCCGCCGATTTCTACATCACCGGCTGGCTGGAGCATCTCGGCATCGGCTACGACGTCATCACCGACGAGGACATGCACAAGGGCGGCCTCGACCTGCTGAAGCGCTACGACGTACTGCTGACAGGCTCGCACCCCGAATATCCTACTTCGCGCCAGATGCAGACCTACTACGATTTCGTCGGGCAGGGCGGCAGCCTCATGTATCTGGGGGGTAACGGTTTCTACTGGGTCACGGGCTTCGATGGCGACGACACGCTGACGCTCGAATGCCGGCGCGGCTTTGCCGGCGAGCGCAACTGGACCTCGCACCCCGCCGAGCTCGACCACAGCTCCACCGGCGAAGTCGGCGGCACCTATTCTCACCGCGGCCAGAGTGGCCGTCAGCTGTGCGGCGTGACCTCGGTGGGCGTCGGCTGGGGCGATGCCTCGGGGTACACGCGCACGGAAGACTCTCGCAGTCCCGATCTCGCATTCCTGTTCCAAGGGATCGGCGATGACGAGATGATCGGCGATTTCGGCCACATCCTCGGCGGCGCCGCCGGCGACGAGCTCGATGCCGCCGATTACGACAACGGCACGCCGCCCAACGCGCGCATCCTGATGAGCTCGCGCCATAATGACACCTACTATCCGTTCCTCGAAACGGTGACGCAGGTGGAGCCCAACGTCAGCGGCCCGAACAACCCCAACGTCCGCTCCGACGTTGTGTTCATCGACACCGGCACCGGCGGCAAGATCCTCTCCGCCGGCTCCATCTGCTGGGCCGGCGCCCTCGCCTGGAACGGCTACGACAACAATGTCGCGACGCTGTGCACGAACGCCCTGCGCAATTTCATGGGTGAGTGACGGGGGGCGCTGGTCCTCGAGGCGATGCCACCTGGTCAGGCTCGCCAAGGTGCACTGAGGCGATACTTTTCCTCGGTGTGATTCCCGCGAAGGCGGGAATCCAGGGCCACGGCCAACGGGCGGCGTCCCCTGCGCTGGATTTTTGCCTTCGCGGAAATGACACCGGGTATTCGCGAGACCTTTCTTGCACGGGGCCTTGCCCCACGCCCTACTGGAACCACGTGTCCGAGAGCCGATACCCGTTGGGAAAGGGATCTTCGGGGTCGATGCCGTAGGTGGAGATGCCGGTTAGCCAGGCACGGCCCCTGATCTGCGGGATCACGGCGGGCGTGCCGCCGGCCGCGGCCGTTTCCAGCACCTGACAGTCGAAAACCGTGTCGAGCACCGACAGGTGCCGGAAGCGCTCGCCGACCTGCACCTCGCCGCGGGCGTGGAGCAGCGCCAAACGTGCCGAACTGCCCGTGCCGCACGGGCAGCGGTCGAGCCGGCCGGGCGAAACGACGACGGCATTCTTCGAGGTCAGCACCCCGTCGACACGCTCCAGCGGCCCGGCGAACAGCGTCTGGTTGATGGTATGGATGCCCGGATTTTCCGGGTGCACCGAAGGCAGTTGTTCCGCCGCCGCAGCCTTTACCCGCTCGCCGAGAGAGACGAGGTCGCGGCCTTCGCTACGCGCCAGCGTCAGCCCGAGATCGGCGGCGTTGATGATGACGTAGATCATGCCGCCATAGGCGACATCGACACGGAACGTGCCGAGGCCCGCGACCTCCACCTGGCGGTCGCGATGCATGACGAATGACGGAACGTTGCGGAAGGTGATGCTGCGGCACTTGCCGTCGCGGCACTCCGCCTCGACTTCGACGAGACCCGCCGGCGTATCGACCCGCACTTTGGTCACGGGCTCGACCATCGGAATGGCCCCGGTCTCGAGCGCCACCGTCACCGTGCAGCTCAGGTTCGACCCCGACATCGGCGGGAAGAAATCCGACTCCATGACGATCATGCCCATGTCGGACCCCGGCTCGGCCGGGGGCAGCAGCAGGTTCACGGCGGCATTGACGCTGCCGCGCGGGTCGAACAGCAGCATGTCGCGCACCCAGCCGCTGTCGCGTTCGAGACTGACCATCTGCTCGTACATCGTGCGTCCGGCAGGAGGGAACACGCCGCCGGTGATCACCCGGCCAACTTCACCCTCGGCATGCGCTCCGACGACCGTGATCAGGCGGGTCAGATTCATCAGTCTCTCCAGTCGGTCTCAGCGGATATTGTTATACACGCGGGCGACGACACGGTCAGCGTCCGAAACTGTCCCGGGGGCGCCAATGGCTGGTTGACACGTCTCGATTGGATGCAATATCCAAGCCTGTAACCTTGCCGATCGCGGAGACTCCGACGTGAAGACGTACGACTACATCGTTGTGGGATCCGGTGCTGCCGGCTCGGTCGTGGCCGCGCGACTGGGCGAGGACCGCAACACCTCGGTGCTGGTGCTGGAGGCAGGTCCGCACGACAATACGGTCTACGTGCGCATGCCGGCGGCCATGTCCTATCCGCTGACCGACGCTCGCCGGACGTGGAATTTCGAGATGGGACCGGAGCCGGGCATCAACGGCCGCATGGTGACGCACCTGCGCGGCAAGATGCTGGGCGGCTCGGGATCGCTCAACGGCATGGTCTATGTCCGCGGCAACCCGCTCGATTTCGACAACTGGGCGGCGACCGGCCTGCCCAACTGGTCCTACGCGGACTGCCTGCCGTACTTCAAGAAGTTCGAGACCTACGATAAGGGCGCCAATCCCTATCGCGGTGGCAGCGGTCCTATCGCCATCACCAGCCTCAAGGGCGACCTGCCGGTATTCCGCGCCTTCCTCGAAGCCGGACAGCAGGCCGGGCACCAGCTCAACGCCGACTACAACGCCTTCCGCCAGGAAGGTGTCCATGTCTATCAGGCCAATATCGACAACGGCATCCGGGCCAGCGGCGGCCGCGCCTTTCTGCGCCCTGCCGTCAAGCGCGGCAACGTGCAGCTCGTCCTCAACGCGCTGGTTCACAAGGTCGATTTCGCCGGCAAGCGCGCCGTCGGTGTGACCTACGAACACGACGGGCAGGTCGTCCGCGCCGAAGCACGGGCCGAAGTGATCCTCTGTGGCGGCACCTTCAATTCGGCCCAGCTGTTGCTGCTCTCGGGCGTCGGCAACAAGGCCGAGCTCTCCGCCCACGGTATCGCCAGCACTGCCGATGTGCCCGGGGTCGGCAAAGGCCTCGTCGACCACGTCGCGGTGTCGGTGCGCTACCGAGCCTCGCGCTCGGGCGTGTCGCCGGCCATGGACATGAACATCTTCAAGATGGGGCTGATCGGTGCCGAGTGGCTGTTCCTGCGACGCGGCCTCGGCATCACCAACCTCTGGGAAGTTGGCACCTTCTTCAAGAGCAGCGATGCGGTGCCCTATGCGAATATCCAGCATGAGTTCTTGCCGATGCTCGGCGAACTCATGCATGGCAAGGTCAATATCGAGGAAGGGTTTCAGTATCAGGTCTGCCTGATGCGGCCCAAGAGCCGCGGCGCGCTGACCCTGAAGTCCGCCAGTCCGCGCGAGAACCCGCACATCGTCAACAACTATCTCGTCCATCCCGAAGACCAGCGCGAGCTGATCGATGGCGTCAGGCACACCGACGAGATCATCCAGCAAAAGGGCTGGGATGGCATGCGCGGCGAAGCGCTGATGCCCAATCTGCGCAACCTTCCCGACAGCGAAGTGCTGCCCTGGCTCAAGGAAAACATGGGCACGCAATACCATCCGTGTTCGACCTGCCGGATGGGTTCCGACGACATGGCGGTGGTCGATGCCGAGGGCAGGGTACACGGCACGGAATCGCTGCGCGTCATCGATGCGTCCGTCATGCCGCAGATCACCAGCGGCAACCTCCACGCCCCGACCATGATGCTGGCTGAAAAGCTCGTCGACGCGGTACGGGGTCGCCGGCCGCTTCCGGCCGAGCGGGTGCCCTATGCCGATCAGAAGCTCAGTCCGCTGGTTGCAGCCTGACCCCGCAGGGCTTTGCGGCACGCCGCAGATTGGATACAATCATGCAGTGCCACTCGCCATGTGATTCATGCCGCCCGATCCCAGCTCGCTCCTGAAGCGCAAGACGGTTGCCGACTCGGTGGCCGAGTACATCACCACCAAGATCGTCACCGGCGCCTATCCGGGGGGATCGCCGGTCCGGCAGGAGGCCATCGCTGCCGAACTCGGCGTCAGCCGCATTCCAGTGCGCGAGGCCCTGCTGCAGCTCGAGGCCGAGGGCCTGATCGTCAACCGCCCGCATCGCGGCGCGGTCGTGGCCGATCTGTCGGTGGAAGATGCGATCGAACTTTTCGACGCCCGCGTGCTGCTGGAGCCGCACCTCGTCAAGGTTGCCATCGGCAACCTCACCGATGAGGACCTGGCGAACGTTGCCGCGATCCTCAAGCAGTACGAAGACGGCGTGGCGGCTCATCGTGAGGCGGCGGAACTCAGCCGGCTCAACTGGGCGTTTCACGCCGCGCTGCTCACGCCGGCGCATCGGCCGCGGACGATGGCGCTCGTTCAGACCCTCTACAACTCGGCCGACCGCTACCTGCGGCTGCAGATCGAGCCGCTCGCCGCCCAGGCCAAGGCGCTGGAGGAGCACAGGGTCATCTTCGACGCGTACGCGCGCCGGGACGCGGCGCTTACGGCCCGTCTCCTCAAGCTTCATATCCGCGACGCTGCCGAAGAGATCATCGAGCAGATCGAAAAGATCTACCCTCGTCGGCGCTGACCTCCTCTGATCGTCGATTGTCACGGCTGCCGGCGACCGGCGGCCGTTTCGTGCTGGCGTAGCGGCCGCCTGCACCGGTTTCCCGCAATCTCCCCATTCGCCTTTCGGACCACGGTCAGCCTCTGGACGTTGCCGACTTTAGATTGTAGATTGGATACATCCCTGCTAGGCGGGATGCATCGTATCGCTCTGAGAGGCAAGACATGACGAAGTGGAGTGGGGTGTTTCCCGCCGTCACCACGAAACTGAAGGAAGATGGCTCGGTAGACCTGGAGGCCACGCAGTCGAGCATCGACCGCCTCGTCCGCAACGGCGTTTCGGGAGTGATCGTGCTGCCCATGCTGGGCGAGAACGCGTCGATGGCGATGTCCGAAAAGGAGACGATCATTCGCGCCGCCAGCGAGGCTGTTGCCGGCCGCGTTCCGCTGCTTTCTGGCCTCGCCGAAACTTCCGGCACCAATGCCGCGACCAGCGCCCGCGCTTTCCAGAGCTTCGGCGCGCAGGGGCTGATGGCGTTCCCCTCGATCGGCTACAAGTCGGACGTGCGCGAGACGGCCGAGTGGTACAAGCTGATCGCAGCGGCCTCCGATCTGCCGATCATGATCTACAACAATCCGATCGCCTATGGCGTCGATGTGACGCCCGAGACGCTGACGCTTCTTGAAGACACACCGCAAGTGGTTGCGATCAAGGAAGAAACGGGCGACATCCGGCGCGTCACCGACCTCTACATCGCCCACGGCGACCGCTTCGGCGTGTTCTGCGGCGTCGACGACCTGATCGTCGAGAGCATGGCGCTCGGCGTCGTAGGCTGGGTGTCGGGCATGACCAATGTCTGGCCAGCGCAGTGCGTCCACCTGTTCAACCTGTGCGCCCAGGGCCGCTTCGACGCTGCGCGCGAACTCTATCGCATCGTCACGCCGGCCTTCCATCTCGATACCCACGTCAAGCTCGTCCAATACATCAAGCTGGCCGAAAAGCTCGTCTACGGCGCGCCGGAGTGGACGCGTTCGCCGCGCCTCGCCCTGGTCGGTGCCGAGCGCGACTTCGTCATCGAGACCATCAACGACGCCATCCGGCGGCTCGACGAACTCGGCCTCCGGTCGGCGGCCTGACCCTTGTCCTCCCGGACAACTCCGGCCCGGCGCGCTTCGGCGGCCGGGCCATTTCCGGGGCCTCGGGAAGCATCCCGCAAATCGACAGAGAATGCAGTTTACATCCAATATCCAGATGAGGGCATGAGATGATAAAGACTGTGAAGGGAATGACGCCGTTGCCTGAGGCGACGCGCCGCGCACTGCTCAAGGGTTTCGGGGGCGTCGCCGCCGTCGGCATGTTCGGCCGCTTCTACTCGAGCGCCGCGTTCGCCGCCGTCGGCGGCGACCTGCAGGTGATGGCCTGGGAAGGCTACGACATGATGGTGCAGGGCGAGGCGTGGCGCGCTGCCAACGGCATCAATCAGACCAGCATTTCCATCGCCGTGCAGGATGATGTGCATACGCCGTTCATCGCGGGCAATCCGCCGCCCATCGACCTCGCCGAATACAACCAGGCCTACGCCGACCTCTACATCCGCCAAATGCAGATCGTGACGCCGCTCGATCCTGCGCTGATCCCCAACTACAACGCCGACAACCTGTTCAGCGTCTTTTTCAATCAGCCGACCTGGGAAGCGGACGGCAAGCTCTGGGGCGCGCCCTA
>VFQP010005412.1_pt1 | contig 11173 bp, 12 predicted proteins | sample 3512351 | NCBI WGS metagenome assembly VFQP01 (sample SAMN10412372, study PRJNA504923) | tailings metagenome | isolation source: Relicate 1 Philex TSF1 revegetated site | place: Philippines: Tuba, Benguet | collected 2017-08-29
GCGGCGATCAAGGTCTTCCAGCCGGCGCTCATACTCGATCTGGGCCGCGCGCACGGGGCCGGCCAGGGCGGCTTCCATCTGCAGCAGCTCATCCTTGAACTTCAGCTGCGCAGTCGCCGCACGCTCGACCTCGCGGCTCAACTCGCGCTGATCGCGCTGCGCAGCGCGCTGGGTCTCCTGCGTACGCTTCTGCGCTGCCTGCATCGCATCAAGGGCACGAGCGTTGGTGAGCAGCGGCTCGAACGCTGACTTGACGCCCGCCACATACTTCTCGCGCTCGGCCATGTCCGCGATCGTCGCGGCCTTGGCGAGCTCCAGGCCCTGCGCGTACTCCAGGGCGCCTGCCCGCCCCTTGCCGAAGGTCGCGACCTGCTGTTCGAGCTGGGCCGCTTGCTGCGACAGACCGGCCTGCAGGTTCGTGAGCGCGGTAGAGGCCTGGTCGGCACTGGTCGCGGTGCTGGTGATGCCCTCGGCTGCCGCCTGTGCCGGGCTGAACAGGGCGACAAACTTGTCCGTCACGTCGGCCACAGCCAGGCTCAGGCCTGTGCCAGCCGAGCTGGTCGCAGCGTCGGTGCGGTTCTTCAGCTCCTCCAGGATCTGGCCGAGGTTCTTGCTGTCCTCTGCGCTCTTGGGCAGCACCAGGCCCCACAGGGTGTAGTTCTGGGCGAACGCGTAGGCCGAGCGCGCGCCGGCATCCATCACGTCGATCGAGGCCGCGACGATGTTGACGACGGCCTCGACGCCAGCCTTGGCCACGAACGCGGCGGCCGCCAGCACGCGCAGCACATCGGCGATCGCCGTGGCCACACTCTTCAGCCCGTCACCCTCGCGTGAGGCGTCGACGAATTGGGCGACCAGCTGCGTCATGGACGGCAGCAACTGCCGCGCAATCTCGTTGCCGACGCCGGTGCCGAGGCTGCCCAGGTCGGCAAGCAGATCGTTGAACTGCTCAGCCGAGCGCCCCGTGTTGGCATCAAGCTCAAGTCCGAGCGAGCGTGCGCGCTCTTCCATGGCAGCGATACCGTCGCCGCCTTGGTCGAGCAGTGGGATGAGTTCTGCACCGGTCCGGCCGAACAGCTTGACGGCGAGGTCCGTCTTCTCGATGCCGCCGCCGAGCTGCGAGATGCCCTGCGCCACTTCGCGCAGCAGCGTATCGGTCGATTTCAGGCGACCGTTGTTGTCTGTCACCGAAATGCCCAGTTGGTCAAAGGCAGCTCGGGACTCGCCCGTACCGCGCGCGGCCTCGGACGCGTTCACCGCGAGGCGAACCATGGCGCCCTGCAGTTGATCAAGGCCGACGCCGCTTCGGTCTGCGGCATAGCTCAGGGTCGAGAGCGACTCGATGCTTACGCCGACCTTCTGGCTCATCTTCGACAGATCGTCAGCCAGATTGATGCTCTGGGTCGCCAGTTGCGGCAGCGAGCGGATCGCCCGTGCGAGTTCCTGGCCGATGCCTTGCGCGACGCCGCGACCGAACTCGGCGATCGCCCCGCGGACGGTGTTCAAGGCCCCGGCGGTCTGCCGCGCCTGATCCTCGGTGCGCTTGAGACCCTTGGCCGCGGTGGTGCCGGCCTGGTCGGCCGCCTGGCCGAACTGCAGCACGTTGCCCTGCGCGTCGCGCAGCTCGCCCCGGAAGCCGTCCGAGTCGAGCACCAGGCGCATGTTGATCTCTTGCATCACGCCTCCTTGGATCGCAGCAGCGGTAGTGCCGCGGCAACCATCACGCGCACGCCCGAGAACACCTCGGGCCAGTCCTTCTGGGGTATCCGCAGCAATCGACAGACCGCGAGCACTTCGGCGGCTGGCAGGCCTTGGGGAACCGCTTCACCCATGCCGGCCTGCAGGTAGGCCCAGGTGCAGCTGCTGAACACCTGCACCGTGGGCCAGAGGTCGGGCTCGATCAGCCCGTCCTCTCGAAGGGCCTCGCCCTCGCGCTTTTCCAGCGCGAGGGCCTCATCGCTGTAGCCCTGGTCCTGCAGGTCCTTCAGGTGGGCTTCGAGGTCGCTGCCAGGGCAGCCCCTAGCCCACCATTCGGCGGCAAGGCGCAGCCTTAGGACTTTCCCTCGATCCCGTTCTGCTTCATCCAGGCCCGAGCGATCGCGCGCGCCACGCCGGGCTGTTCGATCAGTCGGCGCTTGTTCTCGGCGTTGGCTTCGAGCACTTCGCCGTTGGGACCTTCGACCTTGCGGAACGAGGTCATGTAGCGATCGGCGAGCTCGACATCGGGCAGACCGCCGTTCTTCAGGACGGTGTTGATGTCGGACTGCGACACCTGCTCGAACTCGGCATCGAAGCTGAAGGTGCGCTTGCGACCGGTCTCGTCGAACAGCTCGACGTCGACAGGGAACCAGCGGTGAGTCTTTTCTTCCAGACGGAACATCTCGAATCCTCATGTGGGAGCGGGCAACCGAGGGGGGCGCGGAATGCCTGCCGAGGAATCGGCGTATCAGGTGAAGACGAGCTCGACCTCGTCGTCTGCAGCGTCTATGCAGAACTCCAGGTTGGTCTCGATCATGGCGCGGCCACGGTCATCGCCGTAGCGAGGCTGCAGCAGCTGAACCTGCTGCCCCTCCAAGGTGATGATGTTGCCAGCGGTCATGCCGTGCACCAGGGTGAGCGCGCCCTTGGTGTCCGCACGCGCGGTGGTGAAGTAGTTCTTCGCGGTCAGCGTCGGCGCGCGCAGGGCGATGGTGCCGGTGCACATGCGGTCGGTGATGGCCACATCCTCCTCGCCCGGGTTGTCGAAGTGGTTGACCTGGTTGCCGTAGTCGAACGAGAAGCTGCGGAACACCGCGGTCAAGCCATGCAGCTGGACCGCAGGGGTGTGCGCGTAGCTGACCGGCCGCGGCGTGGTCCAGCCGGTCCAGACAGGCACGATGTCCGTGGCACTCGCAGGGTCCACCCAGACGCCGGTGAACACAAAGCGGAAGTACGGAATGCCCTGGCTGTCGAAGCGGATCGACCAGGTGCCGCGAGCGCCGCGCATGGCGTGGCGCTGACCATCGAGCTGGAAGTAGAAGGTGTGGCTCGATGTCGACTGCGTCGCCGGCGCCAGCGTCACGCTGGTGGTGGGGACGATCGTCTGGCTCATGCCACACGAGAGGAACAGATGCGCGTACTTCGGCGGCGTGCCGGCGATGCCGCTGCCGGCCATTTCCACGTCGAACTCCATGATGACGTGGGTGCCGACGTGGATCTTGCCGGTCGAGCCGAAGCTCGGCCCGTCGAGCTCACGGTCAAGCGCCTGGCCTTCCAGCGGGCGAATGGTGGCACCGCGCGTGCGGATGGCGTCGGCAGCCACCAGCGCCACTGGCGTGCCGTAGGTGACCTCGGCCTTGGCGAAAACGGTTACAGCTTTGGATCGCAGTGACATGGGATGCTCCAGATGATCGAGGAAGGCTCAGCGGCGATCAGCGGCCGCGGCGCGTCACGGGTCGGGTGGCCGGCTTGCGGGCCGGGGCAGCCGGCGGTGCCGGGGCCTCTTCGGGCGGGTTCTCAGCGCTTCCCGGTGCGGCCTGCGCGGCCTGCAGCGGTAGGGCCGGCCGAGTCGGCGGGATGTGCTCCAGCAGCTTGCCGGTGGTGTCGCGAATGAAGGTGCCGCCCTGGCTGCGGCTCGGCTCGTTGGTCTTGCTCACGGGATGCTCCTGTCGAGGTAGCGCACGGTCAGCAGAGACAACCGCGCGAGGTGGCACAGCACGTCGGCGAACTTGCCGGGGCTGATGTCGTCGACCTGGACGCACGATTCGCCGTCGCCCTGTGGGTCGGTGCATTGGTCGACCGTGCCGCCGAGGGTCTCGTTGGCGGCGAACGCATCGCGCACGCCCTCGACCAGGTCATCGAAGGCGAGCTCGCTGGCGGCGCTGTCGTCGAGCGCCATCACGCCGAACAGGCGCCAGCGGATCACTTCCACGGTGCGGGCCTGGATGTTCCCGACCTCGCTGGTGGCCACGCGCGAGACGTTCCAGCCGCGCAGCTGGCCGTCGGGCGCTCGATAGAGCTGGCCCAGCGCCTGCAGGCTGTGCGCGTAGCGCTGATAGGCATGCACGCGTCCGACGCCGGGCACGGTCTCCAGCGTGGCTACGATCGCGGCGCGAATCGCCGATGTGCTCACGACGCAGCCCCGGCTTCAATGCGCGCCACGATGCGCTCGATCGCGGCCGCGAAGATCTCGCGCACCTTCGGCAGGTTGCGCTGGAAGGTGGTGCGCCAGATCGGCTTCGCCTCAGTGCCCTTGGTGGCGATCTTCTGGCGAATCGCAAACGCCGCGCCGCGCGCCTCTTCGTCGCTGTCGACGCCGCTCAACCGCGCGCGCGCCCAGTCCGCCAGGGCCTCGATGCCCGAGCGCCCGATCCAGTGTGGGCGCGTGCCGAACTCGACGTAGGCTGCGTGCGGCGAGCTGCTCTCGACCAGGCCGATCACGCGACCCGGTGTCACCTCGACGCGCGTGCTGATCGAGCCCGCCAGACCCGCTGCGCCACCCGCACCGATTGGCAGGCCGCCCTGCTCAGGCGGCAAGGTCAGCTCGCCCTGCAGCAGCAGGGTCGCGTGCAGCTGCGCGCGCTCGACCTCCTCGGTCGCAATGTCAGGCGCGCGGCGCATCAGCTCGCCGAGCTGCACCAGGTCGTGGGCATCCAAGCGCAGGTTCACTTGCGCCACCCGCGCGGCGGATGAAACAGCGGCCGGCCCCCGATTGAGGCCTGCCCTGGAATCGCAACCTCGGCCATCGCTGGCCGCTGGCGCTCCGGTTGCGCGGTGCCGACCACGCGGGTGTACTCCGCGGCCAGGTCGCGCGCACGTGAGCGGTAGCGTTCGGTCTTGCCCTGGTGGTCGACGGTGTCGGCCTGCAGCGTCGGCGCGCTCTCGGTGGCGTAGTAGGCCGAGAGCTGCCCGCACAGGATCGAAGCTGCAAAGGCCGCCACGGCATGAACATGGCGCGCCGGGATGCTGGACTGCGTCGCATCGAGCACGTGCCCACCGATGTAGCTGACCCGCACAACGTCGCCCGCGAACAGCGAGAGCAGCATGACGATCTCGACGCCGGTCGGCGACTGGTACAGCGACACGGAATCGAGCCCGATGTAGCTCGGCGGCACCTGTCCAATCGGGTATTCGAGCGCCCGTAGCTCCGAAACGCCTTCCAGCCAGCCAACAGGCACGGGCAAGCGTTGGCCGCCGGCCACGCTGGTCACGTCTTCGACGCACAGGCGCGGGCTGTCAGCCGAATACCGCGACAGCGCCGAAGTGATGGCCGTGGCGCGCTCGGAAGACGCGATGACCTGGTCGCGATCGCGGACCAGGTCATCGACGAGCTGTTGGAAGTCAGGCAGCAGCACGGGCTTAGGCGACGATCGCCCCGTAGAAGCCGCGGAAGTCGCGCACCGCACCGCTGTAGATGTGGCGGATCTTGTACTTGACCTGGTCGTTCGAGAACAGCGAGCCCTGCGTGGGGTTGTCCTGGATGAACAGCTGGGGGTCTTCGCCGCCGTAGAAGCCCAGCTCGATCAGCGGCACCTGCGCGTTGTCGGCCGTCGCGAACCAGTTGTTGGTGTCGGTCCAGTAGTCGACCACGTGCACGGTCGGCTTGCGGCTCTGTACGAAGGTCTCGTCGTTGTTGGACTGCCGCACGAACAGGTCGTAGGCGATCTCTTCCAAGTCGCTCGGCACCGCCACATGGCGCAGCGTGATGCCCAGGCGCTTCGCGCTGTCGAGCTCGGTCTGCTTCTTCATGGCGAGGCGCGCAGCGGCGAAGCTGGCTTCGTTCAGGGCCGCTGTGCCCAGGTTCGCATGGGTTGCATGGAAGAGCGCCAGGCCGTCGTAGATGACCGGGTTGGTCGCAAGGAAGTTGTAGACGAACTCGTACAGGGTGCGGCCGGCCGACGTCGCGAGCGCCATCGGAATGCGCCGCAGCGCGCCCACGTCGTCGTTTGCGATTGCCTCCAGGCTGACCGTCTCGGTGCCGCCGCGCTTGGTGGCCGCGTAGGTCGCCTTCTCGTCCGTGGGCGTCGAGAGCGCGGCATAGGCGCCGTTCTCGGCGACCGCCGGCAAGTTGCCGTAGCCGCCCATGCGGGCACGCTCCTGCGTGCGGAAGTCGGTCACCGGCACCACGTCGCACAGCCAGCGCCAGTCCTGGTAGGCCTCCAGAGCGCCGTACTCGCGAATCATCGCGCGGGTGATCGAGTCGCCCAGGATGTCGCCGAAGGTCGCAGCACTCACGGCCTCGGCGAAGCGGGTGCCCGCGACGGCCTCGCGGAGCGAGCGCATGTCGCAGTTCTGGATCAGGCCCGTGACGTGGCGGTCGCCGGTGAGTTCGATGTACGCCTCACGGAAGCTGCGCGCGGGCTTCTTCGGGTCAAAGAAGTCGTCGAGCATGGCCTGCATCTTGTCGCTGCGGTCCTCGCCCATCTCGATGCGAGGCGAACCGCCCAGGCCGGTGATGCGCGCGCCCTCGGTGACCCTGACCAGGTACTCGCGCTCGTCCTTGATTGCGCGATCGACGTCGCCGGGCTGGATGCTCGCGGCTTCAGCAAAGCGCGCCTGCAGGCGATCCTTCGTGGCCTGCGGCAAGGGCGAGGCGGTGATCGCAGCGCGCGCTTCAGCGCGGGCCTCGACCAGGCGCAGGCGAGCATCGAGCTGCTCGGCCGTGACTCCGGCCGGTGCACCGGCCGGAGACGGGGTCCGCTCGCTCGACGTGGGGTTGTGCGGTGCCGCCATGGCCTCGCGATACGCGGTCATGACGTCTTCATCGGAAGCGCCGGTCAGCGCGTCAGCCCGCGCAGCGTCACGCGCGCGGATATCGGTCAGCATCTGCTCGCGCAGCTTCATGTTGCTCTCCTGAGCGGATTCAACGAAACGGATGACCTGGCCGCCGGCACCAGGCTCGATGATCAGATCCACGCTGCTGACGCGGGTCAGCTTGGTGGCCTCACGGAACTTGCCCTTGGCCTTGGCCGTGCCCTCGGCGTCGATCGACAGGCCGAACAGGTCGGTCATGTCGCGGGCCACGGCTTCGCGCAGGGTCGCGGCGACGCTGCTGGTCTCCAGCACGTCGAGCACGGCCTGGATCTCGCCGCCATTCGCTTCGACGAAGCGCGGCTCGCTGAGCTTGCCGATGAGCTTGCGGAAGTCCTTGCCCTTCGCGTCGCCCTGCACGTGCTCGATGTCGCTCTTCACGAATACGCGCACGCCGTCGAACAGCGGGGCAGCTTCGCGCAGCACGGCGCGCGGGTAGTTCACGCCATTGAGGCTGGTGCCGGCGCGGATCACGCGCACCAGGTAGCGGGGCGGCTTGGAAGCATCGGCCGCGAGTGCCTCGACGAACATCGAGACACCCGCGGCTTCTGCCTGCCGCGCCCCCGCGGTTGCATTGCCCTCACGCATGGCGACGGGCTTGTGATCGAGCACCACCTCAGTGGGCGCGCCCAGAGTGATGGTGTTGTTGTCGTCGAGCGCCCACGGGTAGGCGTACAGGCGCCCCTCGCGCTGGACGATGCAGCGGTCCGGGTAGACCGCGACGATGTTGACCCACTCGCCGTCGCGGACAGCCGCCGCCACGCGGACCGCACCGCGGATCAGCTCAATGACCTGGTGCAGTTCGGTGGTGGCGGCTTCGCGCAGCGCCTGGTCGCCCACGACACCCCCCTGCGGGACGGTGGGCCGCTTCATTCCTTGAGTTCCTTCCAGGTGCGGACTTCGTCGGCAACCACGCGCACGCCATTCGCTTCGGCGAGCACCACAACCTCACCGACCGGCGCGTAACCCTCCGGCTTGGCAGGGGTCAGGGATTCCACATCGACAGCGGCCGACGCGCGCTTGGCCGCCTTGGGCGGCGCCTTCGCGGGCGGCGGGGTGTTGGGCTTCTGGGGGGTGGACACGATTCGCTCCTGCTCGGCATTGATTGCGAGGCAGAGCGAATCTAGAGGGGTGCCGCATCAGGGTCTTTTAGCGCGCGCTACAGCGTGCGGGCTCGGCCTGAAGGGTGCTGCGGAGTATACGCAGAGGGTCGTAGTGCTCGCTTGCCGGATCGCGCCAAGGCTCCCGCGCCAACAGCTCGGCGCGTGCCTGGAGCGCGCGGCACTCGCGCTCCGCGCTGCGTGTTGGCAGCGGATGCACTTCAGTGACCATCGCCGGCCGTCGCCAAGTCTTCCAGGATCGCAGCCACCAGCTGGTCGACCGTCTCAATTTTGCGTGCAGGCGGCCCAGGCCAGGCGCCGACATGTGCACCGAGCTGGCATTCCTCCCACCACCAGCTCAGCCACCCGCCGATCGCATACGCACGGTCGAGAGCACCGACGTAGCCACCGATCAGCGCCCAGACCGCGCCGCGCAGAGGCGAGTCGGGATCGAGCCCCACCGCTTCGTCGAGCTGCTCGATGCGCGCCTCCAGATCGACACAGCGTTCGTGCCAGGCGCGCACCGCGGCGTCGACGTCCTCGGGCTTCATTCGGTGTCAGGGTCGCGCGTCACGTTCAGCGGCAACGCGTTGGGCGACGACAGGTCGAGGGTCTCTGTCTTCGGCAGCTCCTCGCCCCAGCGGCTGCCCTCAACCACCGGGATATGCCGGCACCCGCAGTTGATGGTGTTGCCGGGGCTGCCCTTGGGGTCGCGCGGGTACATCAGCTCCTCGCCGTCGACTACGAAGGGCTCGTCCACCGCCACCAGCTGCCCATCGGCCGCCACGTGCTCATCGCGCGGGTACTTCTTGCCCGACGCCACCCACCGCTTCTTCAAGCCCGGCAGCTTCTTCGCGGCGTCTTCCAGGCTGAGCTGCGTGGCCGCACTGTTGATGCGGCCGAGCTCGGTGTAGACGATCGTGCGTGCCCGGCTGCGCGTCGGGCCGTCCAGGATCTTCTGCACCGCAGTCACTGCGTCCGAGAGCGGCTGCGCGCCGATCAGCACCTGCGACAGCTGGCCATTGATCCGGTTCATCGCCGACCGGCTGATATCCGTGACCAGGTCGGTCAGCGCCACGCGCATCGAGGTCAGCGCCACCGGGTTGATCGTCGGGGTGATGCTGAAGCCCTGCGCGGCCAGCGGGCCGGTGACCTCTGCGATGCCCACGCGGATGGCCTGTGCCGCCCCGCTGCTCGCCGCACTCGATGCGGCCGCGCGAAACGCCTCGATGTTGCGACCGATATCGGCGAGCAGGGCTTCCAGACGCTGGCGGTTCTGCAAGTCGGTCACTGCAGCTAGGCGCTGTGCGATGCGGCGCTTCGCGAACTCCAGCTGCCGGAGCACCTCGCCGACCGTGTCAGCACGAATGCGGGTGATCTCACTCGCCATCGGCTGCGGTGTTGCCGTCGACCTGGAACATCTCCGCGAGCGCCGCCGACAGCTCGGCCTCGACGTCGATAGACACCCCGAAGTTCTCGGCGAGCGCTGCGATGATGCGCAAAGCCGTTTCACGGGTGAGCAGCGACTCGGCGATCAGCTGCACCATCGCCGCCACCGTCTGCTGCAGCGCTGCCGCGTACTTGGTGGTGTCCTTCGCGGTCATCTCGGGCCACTCGACCACCAGGCTGCCCAGCAGATCCGCCTCGGCGGCACTGAGCTCGCGATCCAACGCGCCCCAGTGCGAACGCACCACGTACTGCCCGACCTGTTCGAGCATGTAGCCCAGCAGGGTGCGGCGCATCTCCAGCATCTTCTCGGTCGGCTCGGTCATCGAGCTGCCGGTGCTCTTGTTCACGTCCTCGGCGCCGCCGTACCAATGCTCGGGCACGGTGGCACCGCCCAGGATGTGGTTGCGGATCAAGCGCGCGGCGTTTGCCGCGTCGTAGGCGTTCAGCGCAGGCGCTTCGGCCTTCCAAGTCTCGCCCTCGTTGTGGACCCGCACGCTATTGGGCCGGGGCGCGGTGATCTTTTTCGCCCGTGCCTCTACCTCGCCAGGCGTCGCGCCAGTCAGCGTGACATCCCACACGAAAGCGCGGACCGCGGCGGCCCGATCGATCTCGCCGTACAAGAACTGGTCATAGGCATCGAGCCAGTCCATCTGAGCCAACAGGTCAGAGACACCGCGTGTGGCGCTGCTCAGCTCGTTGATGCGGAAGTAGAAGCAGTCGCCGTCGGTAAAGCTCGCGCGGATTTGCTGCGTGCGCTCATCGAAGGCCGACTCCGGCACATTCACGATGATCCGATAGCGCCGGGCGCGGCCCTTGCGGTCCTTCTTGGTGACGATGCCGATCGGCTGTTCCTGATTCTCCGGGTCGGTCACCACCGTGGCGATCTTCGCCGGGTCCAGGTAGCCCAGCCGCACCGCGCCGGTCGCGGCGCTGCGGAACACCGGCCAGCACTGCTCGCCGAACATCGACAGCTCGCGCACGCGCTTGGGCAGCTTGATGTCCCAGGCGTTGAGGCCGTCCTTCCAGTGTCGATCGAGCGCGCCCTGAGCGTCCTCGTCAGCGACCTTCCAAGAGACACCCTTCGCCAGCAGATATGCCAGCGGAAGCTCGATCAGCCGGTTCGCGACCAGGTTGGTCTGCCACAGGTAGTGGGCGAGCCGCTGCATACGCTCGTGGGTCATGGGCGCGAGGTCGCGCTTGCCGTCCCCGGTGAGCCTCCGCCAGCTGTCCTCATCGTCGTCGATGGCAGCGCCTGCCGCCTCGCGCAGTGGCTGAACGGCCTCGGTCGGCTCCGACCAGGGCAACCACGATTTCAGGGTGTCGAGCAGGCCCATCGGTGTTTCTCCTGCCCGGAGCCGGTCCAAACCGGCCGCGGGACTTTTTTTGGGTTTTGCTGGCCGCTGGGAACGCCCTTACGCGCCCCGTCGCAGCGGTGAGGGGGGCGAATCACCGCCCAGGGCCGTTTCGCGCCGGCCGAACATTTGCGGCCGAAAGCGCCCGCGCATGCCCTCGGGCAGCTGGTCTGCGGCGCGTGCCTCGACGGTCTCTCCGGCAGCCGGCTGCGTCTCCTGCCGTGCGGCTGCCCACACCAGTACGCCGGCCACGGCCGCATCGCCGTGGCGATCGCCGCCGTCGCTGCCGCGCGTCCGGGCGTCGCTCACGCGTGGGGTGCCGGCGACCAGCACCACGTTGCGATGGTCGGCGATCCAGTCCTCATCGCCGAAGGTGACGATCTCACCGTCCTGGTAGGCCTGGTGGTAGCGCGGGAACCAGGTGTCGTACCACTTGCCTGTGAGCATCACGCACTCGACGCGCGCGGCTCCGAGCTTCTGCAT
>VFQP010005413.1_pt1 | contig 11170 bp, 18 predicted proteins | sample 3512351 | NCBI WGS metagenome assembly VFQP01 (sample SAMN10412372, study PRJNA504923) | tailings metagenome | isolation source: Relicate 1 Philex TSF1 revegetated site | place: Philippines: Tuba, Benguet | collected 2017-08-29
GGGGGGGGCGGGGCATATGGGTGTGTTTTGTGCATCTGTATACCTCGGGCTCTATATAACTTGTGCACTGTATATGTTCGTCCAACACAAAACACACGACCAACACACAACTCAACACCAACACACAACACAACACCGACACACAACACACAAGACCAACACAGACCACCAACACACAACACATACCGGCATGCCACAAAAGTACCCATCCGCAGCCCAGCAATTGGCCTCCACCTCGTACCACAAGTCATACCACCTGTTACCCTGCACAGTAATGCCTGCACGTGAAAACACGTTGCCTGTGTTGCTGGGGTCCCCTGTGTGGGTAGGTGGTGGTTGGGGGCGAGTGTACATGGTGTGTGTACATGGGTGTGTGTACATGGGTGTGTGTGCATGGGTGTGTGTGTACATGGTGTGTGCACATAATGTGTGTACGTGGTGTGTGTACATGGTGTGTGTACACGGTGTGTGTGATAAAAACGTGGAGAGCTTTGGTGATAGCATGGTGGTTGTGGGCGAATGATGTTGATAGGTGCCATATGCAATCCAGTGTACCACATGTAAGGTGTAGAAAAACACATTCACCCAACTATATACAAACCCATAAACACCCACACAACACAAACAAACCTGGGTCACTCAATTTCAGCCACAAATACCGACCATCCCACCAGTAGGTATCCCCTTTGCTGTTGTATAGAAAATTACTCAACGTGTCTGATGGTGTGATATCCTTGTTGAGGTACTGATACCACCTAGGGGGGATTGCGGGGGGGTGGGGGGTGTAGGAATGTGGGTGTGTGCAGGAATGTGGTGGGGGTGTGCAGGAATGTGGTGGGTGTGTGCAGGAATGTGGTGGGGGTGTGCAGGAATGTGGTGGGGGTGTGTAGGGATGTGGTGGGGACGTGCATATCAATGCATATGCATAAGCACACATGCATGCACATACAAATCATCATACTGTACACACGCACACGCGACATCATCACCCACATACACATCACCCTCATACATTCATACACACACGTCACCCACAAACCCACATGTACATACATCACCCCCATATACACCCCACATACATCACCCCCATATACACCCCACATACATACCGAAACACCCTCCTTACAAAGTTGAACGTTGTACCAGGTGGGTATCGTGTCACCAGCAGCACAGCCTCACCAGGGGGTACTTGTGTGAGGAAGAGCTGATGGTTGCGGGGGGCCCCTTTGGTGTAGTAGACATACCAACCAGTGGGACCTGTGACATCAAGGGGGGATGTGTGGGGTGTGTAGGCCTGCACCATGGTGGGCATGTGGTATCCACCACATGGAGTGTATACATGGGGGATGTGTGGGGTGTGTACAGAGTGGCATTGGGTTTTTTGTTGTGATCGTCTTTGTAGTGGTATTTCTGTCTGTAGTGTGTTTTGGTAGTGGTGTTTTTTGTTGTGGTGTTTTTTGTAGTGGTATTTTCGTTGTGTCATGCTCTTCACTCTGCGTCATCATGACTGCCATGAAACACACCATGAAACACCACACAAACACACATCCTCCACATGCCACACATCCTCCACATGCCACACATCCTCCACACACCCCATCCCAGTCATCCCCCCCCCCGCCCATACATACCAGTCACGCCCACCACCCCTTCATTCCTCGTCAACGGCATCATCCTCTGTGTGCTCCCCTTGTACCCCAGCTGACCTACATACCCCGTTTTCCATGTGGGGTCCTCTGCCGTCACCTCCCCCCTCCTATACGCATCCTGCCCCACCGTATAGGGCTGCTGCCAGCTGGCGTCTGCCACTCGAATGTCCACCCGGGAAACACTCTGCCCAGGCCATTTTTTACACACCCAGCTACCCCAGGCTGTCTGGTACCAGCAGTCGCGACCGAGGGCCCACCATGTGGTGTAGGAGGCGATGATGCAGGGTACCCCTTGGCTGGACGGGTCGGTCCACTGGGCCCCCGTGCCATCCCAGTCTGTGAAGAGGGTGGCAGGGGTGTGTTTGAGTGTATGTGAGAATGTGTAACGGGGTGGGTGTGCAATTATATGCACACATACACACGCATGTACCATCACACATACCAATCCAAAAATTACCCATCACTCATCCATACCCATCACTCACCCATACCCATCCAGTTGAACATCCACGATGACCCCGTATCCCTCTGTACCACATTCAACACAGCATCCTTGTCCATATACTCGTACGCAATGCGTGCTGTGTATGACATGGCACTGGGCTTGAACACGTCGCTGTGCGTCATAGTGAGGAAAGCAGAGGGGCGGTTGGGTCCCATGGAGGGGAGGTAGGGGAAGCGCTGGAACCGTGTGTCCGTGATGATGGTGCGTGTACTATGATGATGATTTGTGAAAAAGGAGGGGGGGTGAGAAGCGGTTGGGATGGGTATGTTTGGGGGGGTGGGGGTTACAGGAGTATGTGTACAGGCAAGTGGATGCTGTCACAAAAGGGCGGTCATACCCACCAACACACCCACAACATGCACACCCCCAACCCCACACATGTACCCCACCCCACACATGTACCCCACCCCACAGCACCTTGTATCATAAAATTGAAACCCTGACACAGGTGGAAAGTCCCTCAGCCCCGCCCCCCCCACGTCCTGCAGCTCACTCCACACATTCCCACTGACTCTATTAATCACCGCCTTGCTCAACCAGGCCGAACCAAACAACACTGCCCCCCGCGCGCTGTCGTGCACCTCCCACCCACTCACGGTCACGCGGGGGCCCCAGTGCAGGACCCCCTTGTTGCACAGCCATGCGCGGTTGGACAGAAGCACGTCTTCTGCTGGGTTGTTGTTGTTGAGGGGATCGGTGGTGGTGCGTTCTTGTCGCCCCGACATGTAGAGCAGCTGCCCTTGGGGGTTGAGTTCTAATCGACCCCCAAAGTAAATGCAGGCCCCTTCCACCCAGTGGTACCCTGTGAGGGGGGGTTGTGGGTGGCGGGGGGGGGGGGTGCGCTGTACATGTGTGGAGTAGTTCATGTGATAAGACAAACACCTGTTTGTATTTCCATTGCAAACACATGTGCGCATGTACTTTACAACACACACAAACACACACACACACACACCATCCCAACCATCAGCATACCATCCATACCCCACTCCAACAACAACACTATACCTGATGAATGTGCAGTGTTGCCCTCAAAACGTAACACAGGTCTACTCCCAGGGGACACACCCACCCCCTGATTCAGCCCCACTGGCTTGGGGAGGTATGGGAAACTGAACCCAGCTACTCCACCACTCGCAGCGTTGCCTACGAGTGTGTTGTAGGCATTGGGTATGTAGAATCCTGCCGCTGCTGCGTCTGCTGGTTGATCCTGGTCGGGGCTCTGGTGGGGGGGGGATGGGTTGGTGGGTTGGTGGGGTGTGCAAATAGGTACATGTGTGCTTCCACCGCTGTTTTTTCATTGTCAATTTTCTCAACATACACCATATACACAACCACACAACCACATACACAACCATATACACCACCATACAATAAAAATATACAATACCCCTTTTAAACATACAGTGCCCATACAATAAACACCCCCCCTGCCCCCCTACCACCACACCCATACATTACGCAGCCCTTCCCCCCCCCCCCACACCAACCCACACCCACGCCCCACACATACCTGTACATGTGTCGACCCCAGTTGATTCCACCCAGACACAGCCCCCCCCACTGGGTGAACATACGCTGCTAGGTTGCCCTCCAGCCAGTTTTGCTCCTCCACACCATCTTCCAGGTAGTAGCAGCTGCCTGACACGTGAAACGCAACATTACGTCGTACTTGTAGCCTATTGGTGCCATGTATGACGATGCAGCGGTAGTAGGACCTGCATTTTGGGGGGCGGGGCGGGTGAATACACCATACATGTGGGGGGGGTGTTGTATGGCATGTGTTGTATGTGCGGTATGATATGGTGGTATGTATGTGCATGGTGGTGGTGGTAGTATGTATGTTGTATGTGTGTTGTATGGTATGCGTGTGGTATGGTATGGTGGTAGTATTGCATGTGTATGATGGTGGTATATGCATGGCTGGTGGTATATCTATGGTGCTGTTTATACACTACACATCTCCCATTACCTACATGCACACCCCCCATCCACCCACCCACCACCCACCACACAAAACACATACCTATACACACTCGAGTCCACGATGTAATTATTGGGAGGTGGCGCATCCCCCACCATGTGCCAGTGAAAGGGGTATGCTCCCCTTGTGTTATGCTGCCCCATACGATACGCCTGCACGCTGCTTATACGAGCCGTCCCTTGTATGAGCACATGGGGGCCCTGTTGGGAGGCTTCGGTGGAGGGGGCCCCTTGGAAGATGATGTCACGTGAGAGCAGGCCCACTTCTGTTTGATACTCTTGGCCACTGTGTGTGGGGGTGGTGGGGGTGGTGGAGGGGTGGTGTGGTATGGGTACCAGCATGACATGCAATGTGTAATGTGTGATGTGTGTAGTGGTGTTATATATGTATGTGGAGGAGTTGTGACAAGGGGTGCAGAACATAATGGTATTTCAGAGACACACATACCAAAACATACCCACACCACATACCCACCCACACCACACACACACACACACCTGTAATGTCCAAATTGCAGTGGAGCATCCAACACAACCGCACGCCCCCCATCCTCCACACGCACAATGCTTCGTACTTCATTCTGATTGGACACCTCATCCCTCCATATAGAGGTGGCAACAAACACCTGCTGACCTGGACGCCAGTTGACTGCAGCCTGTATGTTGACCATGTGTTGACCGCACATGTTGACCATGTGTTGACCGCACATGTTGACCACCACATATGTTGACCACCACACGTGTTGACCACCACACGTGTTGACCACACATGTTGACCACACATGTTGACCATATCTTACCCTCGTCTGTGATTGACAACTGCACTCCCGCACACACCATACACACTACACCCACATGCCCAACATACACTCCCAACCCCCACACAACCCCACCCCCACCCCCACCTGCAATTGCAAGCGTGCATCTCCAGGATTTGCCGTCGCTGCCAATCTCGTCCATGTTGGCGTGTATACAACCCCAAATGCATCAAATGCCCCACCTGGTGCTACTTGAATACCAAGCTGCTTGATATCCATCCCACTCACTGCACTGAATGTCAGGCGTATTTGTGACTGGAGGCGGCAGTTGGGATGGCCCAGACGTAGCCGACCTTGCACAGCAATGGAGGAGACAAACAGCTCTAGGTTGGCGTCACCAATTATGAGCTGCGGGGTGAGGGGGGGGGATGGGATGTGTGGGGGGGGTGTTTGGGTGGGGATGTATGGGTGGGTGTGTATGGGTGGTAGTTGGAAGTGGGAATGCACATGTTCTGTCATGGTTTGCATCAAGATCAATCTGCAGTGTTGAACATCTGAACATCACATCACCATCCGATCAACATCCCATCCCATCCTCTACACAATCCCACCCTACCTGACTGGATGCGGGGATGACAATGGAAGTAAATGTTGCAGCATTGCTGGGAAATGCACATCCAGTCATGACAATGCGTCTATTGGGGGGCAGCACCACGGTGGTGCCCTGATCCGGGAGACGACCACCCGGCCACACAGTGGGATCATGCCACAATCGGTTTACTGATTGTGGTGGGAGATGATTGGGGGTGGGTGGGTGTGTGTATGAGAGATAATATGTGATATGCATAATAATGGTTTTGTTGCATTGCAGATGCTACATTGTAGACATTGCATGGTGACTGGGCAACATGGTCAACACACCATGGTCAAGAAAAATGGGCATCACCCCAAAAACAACATACATGAACTGGAATATGGGCAGTCGATGGGGTTTTCTATGACACCAGGGATGCGAGCTGGTCGTGTCACACCATCCCCCCGACCACATGTCGACGATGATTGCCCTGTTGTCCCCCCCGTGGCTGGTGGTGGATAGCTCCCACCATCATTGCCTGCTGTGTAATTGCCAAGTATGGCATTGCCAACGTCCATGCACGACTCCATGGATGCATAGACGCCATATGCTGTTGTGGGGGTGGATGATGACCAGCAGACTAGTATAGCATACCATGTCAAGGCCTGCCCAACATACGTTTGTTGCAGGGGAAGCACGTGTCGGATGTGGGTGTCGCGGGGTCGAAACATGTGTTGCGGATGCACTTGCATGCTCGTGGAAAGTTGGAAACGGGCACAAAGCAGCCATCAGGGCACGATGATTGGGACGCAATGGTGAGAGGAAGCAGGAGCAAAATGTGGAATAGTATAGCTAGCATCATGGTTGGTATGTGCATGATGAGTTATGCATTACAGAATGCCAACCGTGTGGGATGTTGTACATGCCATCTCAGTGTCGTGTGATGCGTGACTTACGACGAGTTGCACGGCGCATGGCTGCATGCCACGCAAACCAGCACACGACAATGTGCCGTAGAGGAGTTTTCATCGTGTGTCGTGATGGGGAATTCGAAAGTGTGGGAAAGTCAAACAGTCATTGAAAAGAAACAATAAAAAAACCATCATGAATGTTTTTTCCCAACGCATATAAAGTATGCTGCTGTTACAAACCAGGTGGCAACATGGCCACAAATTGGCGCACATGTTGGCACGACATGCCGTGGCTGCTTGCATTCAATCATCACCAGCCACCAGTGCCTTTCAACCAACATACAGCACAAAACCACCTGCTGAACAATTAGACCGGCTAGTAGATGCCATTGTCGATGCAGCCAACAAACGAAGAACCAACGCGCGAGCCAAGGCAATTGATGTGGCATCCATCGTCGATGCTGTGCTTGCCCCTGCCATCAAGGTGGTCGCAGACAAGCCGATCCAACGTGTAGACCACATGTTCACAGAACCACAAAATGAGCAAGATCGGGTACCACGAGGCATGCAGCACTTGCTCAAGGCGGCTTTGGTGGGGGCGCCCAATTCCGGGAAATCCACATTGACCAACAAGTTGACCGGGTGCAAGGTGTCTGCAGTGAGTCACAAGACCAACACGACTGTGGAGACCATGTTGGGGTCGTTTACAACGGGGCTCACACAAGTAGTGTTGTTCGATACACCGGGACTCGTCACCAAGCAGTACGTGTGGTGTGGTTTGTTGGTGTATTGGTTTGTGTTGTGTGATAGATGGGGACATGTGGTGTTGTGTGTATAATTGACTGCTGATGCCCACCATGTCCACTCATATATCATATCCATCACCCTCACACACACACACCTAGGCATTATCGAAGACATAAACATGGACCTCGTATTCGTAGTGCTTGGGCAACAGCAACAACATGCAATCTTGTTGTGTTTGTGGTGGATGCAGCTCGACAGGTGTGTGTATTATGAGATTGTATTGTGTATGAGTGTTCTTGTGTATATGTGTATATCGTGTGAGTGGATTCTGCATATGTTGTGTGTGGGTGTATATTGTATGCGTGTTAACAAACACAATCAAAAGCTTGTACACCCCTCCACCCACCCATCCACCCACCCACAAAATCCACCCACCTTCTCACACCCACCCTCACACATACACAAAAACACTCCCTCACACCCTCCAGGTACAAAAGCCTGATCCAAGGGTCATGCGCCTGGTGGAAAACATAGCTACCCTAGGCACGGGTGCTAAAAAACACCAACAGCATGCACTACCGGACCCATCCATGACTACACAAGGCAGAGCTGCAGCACATGAACACATTATTGATGTGGGGAGCAGAACGCATGGTCAACAACATGGTCAACAATTGCAAGGTGCATCCTCATCAGCAGCATTAGCAAAACACAAAGCATCTCCTTTGACGGATGGTCGGTTGACCGCCGGTCAAACAGCGTTGACCGATGGTCAAACTGAGTTTGTGGATGCAGAGACGGAGCGTGTGATGGAGGCATTGGAATCTATACTGCGGGGTGGAATTACTATCGCTGACATGCGTGACGAGGATGGTGATGGTGACGATGATGCCATGGATGGGGATGAGGATGATGTTGATCGTGCGGCGTTGACTCGTGCACTTGAGGACTTGCTTGGTGTGGAGGAGGAGGAGGATGACAGTGATGAGGAGAAACACACTGACTGGGAGGAGGATGACAATGACATTGAGAACCACAACAATGACAATCACCAGGTACACAATGACGAGGACCAAGATACGCACCAACGCCCACATGCCAGCACAAACACCCCTCACCGCCCCACCCCACCGCACAATGCACTCACCGTGGACGTCGTCCCCACCCCCCCTGGCGCCCCCCGTGTCCCACACATGACGATGAAAAACTTGTCAGACCTGGAGCTCCTGTCAGACACACACAGCGGGCATCAACTGACAGACATACTGCGACAACGGAAGCACAAGGCGTTGGCGGAGAGGAAACCACAGGAGGGGACGCTTGCACAGGAAATATGTCCCCCTTGTATATTGTTGATGAATAAGATGGACTTGTTGAGTCGAAGGGAGAAATTGTTGGCGTTGCGATGGGCAAATGAGATGATGAAATTGCACAATTTTGAAGACGTGTTTTACATCTCTGCTGAGAGAAACAGGTTTGTGTGGTTGGGGGTTTGTTGTTTTGTTGTTTTGTGTATAGGTGGTGTTTTGGGTGTGGGTTGTACATACGTTGTACTGTACATGCTTTTGTTGTATGTGTTTCCAAGCACATACACGTATGCACACACATACATTATTCCCCACATCACCACACCTTCCCACCCCACATCACCCCCCCCCCCCCCTACCATCCCCCACACAACACACCCATACAACACCCCCACCCCCTCTCCATACACACAGTGGTTTAAAAGAGTTGAAGGACTTTTTACTGGGTAGAGCAGAAAGGGGTGAGTGGCTATTGGCTGAGGGTCAGGCCACTGATGCCAACCCAGCTGAGCTTGTACAGGAGCTGGTGAGGGAGGCTGTGTACACGTTTTTACACCAGGAGCTGCCGTATACTACAGAGGTATGTGGGTGGGTGGGGGTGGGTGGGTGGGGGACAGGAGGGTTGGGGTGAGTGTGAGGAGGTGTGGGGGGAAAGCGTGGGGGGGAGGGATTGTAGAGTGTATGTGTGTGTGTGTGTGTCTGTGTGTGTGCTGGTTGGTCAGTCATTGTATTGTATTCACACATCATCTTGTACATACACAAGTACACCCACATACATCTTCATCCACACCCCATAACACATCCATAACACACAAACCACCCCACACTACCTTCAGGTGGTGCACATCAAGTGGGAATTCCAGCAGGGTGGTACTGCACTGTGTCACCAACACATCCTTGTGAAAAACAAACACCAACACTCCATAGTGGTGGGCACAAGGGGGGCCATGATAAACCGCATCACACGAAAAGCAAGGGGAGAGGCTGAAAAAGTGCTCGGCATACATTTGAATTTGGTGTTGAGTGTGAAAGTGCTACCAAAACATCTACAGAGCGAGCAGCACATGCAAAGAGTGGGGGGGGGGCATGTGGGGTGGTGAGGGTGGTGTGCAATGTAGGGTATTGTTGGGTTTTTGAGTCTGCAAACACTTGTTTTGACCAACGATGTGTGTTTGTGTATGTGTATGTTTACTGACACATGATTGATGATTGCTTTTACCGAGTAGCACAGCAACAGCAGCTAGTATATAATCACACGTGGTAGTGTATGTGAAAAAACTGAAAAACAACATGCAACACACCAAAAACACCACATGAAACACACGAAACGAAATACGCTGAAATGCTTTTTGCCATGGACATACATGGCCCTACACCTGCCAACATGTGGCTGTGTGTGTATGCATACTTGCATATGTATGCATAATCATACATGTACTCTTCTGTATGGCAACGCATGCAAGTAAAGCAAATATATCCATGCACAGTATGCGTATGTATACCCATACACGTCCGCCGAGCACATGTATGTATACTCATGGTTCAGGTGCATTGATTGGCTCAAAGGTGATCAGCTTGGCTGTGTCATTGTCAGAGGTAGCCCTGGGGAGCAATGAGAGGGGAGCAATGAGGGGAGAAATAAGAGGGGAGGGGATGCACATGGTGATGCAGTGAGAGGGGAGAAATGAGCGGGAGCACAGTCTAAAGACAGCAACAGGTATCTTCGTACAAACTTATGTATAATACACACATATACAACACAACCATGTACAATACAAGTACATACATAGTACAATCACAGGCACACTTACGTCTTGAGAAACACAGTGGCCCCATCATTGTATGTCTGAGCAGCAAATATACCTACACCAGCCCCTGCCACTGCGATTGCTGGTATTATGAAAAACAAGGCCTTGCCCAACCACTGTATTGGTGATGGTGTGTGACGAGGTGTGATGGTGTGGAATGTGTGATGATGTGTGATGAAGTGGAACGTGTGATGGTGTGCAAGTATGTACACCCTCCATATGATGTGGTGATGTTTGAAGAGCATGCACGTGTGCTTGTTGTGTATAGAGACGTGCGACATGTACAACCACGCCATCTCTGGAGCCCCCATACCTCCCACTTGTCACCCTCCCAAAAGTCGGGTTGTGCTGCTGGATCTGGTAGTGGCTGTGTTGTCTCCACATACAAGTTTGACTGGGAGGTGAGTGAGATGTGTGGAAGGAGTTGTCCCAGATGCCTTCATTTGAACCAACATGTCTGCCAATATCAGCGAAATATCAACGCAATGACCATAAAATCCACAAACGTGTTGTTGAGACGATGTATGCAAACCAGCGGTGCATGCCTTACCTGTTTGACCTCCTCCTCGGCACGTACACGCACACATCGTCGTGGAACAAACGTCTTGTGCGATGTGAGATGTACTACAGGGGTTGTGAGTGCACTTGCACGGCTGCTGTGCAGGCAGCTGGTCTGCAATCTCGCTGTTTGCATCGGAGCAGTGTTGTGTTAGATTACCACGGGAGGACACAGCGAATACCAGCACTCTACTGGAAAACATACACAAAAAACACACACTATACACACACTATTCTTTCTATTCCCCACCAACAACAACCAAATCCCCACAAACCTCCTCTCCACCACCACCACCCACCGCACCACCACCAGCCACCGCACCACCACCACCACCACCACCAACCAAATCCCCACCACCACCCCGGGCAA
>VFQP010005414.1_pt1 | contig 11170 bp, 10 predicted proteins | sample 3512351 | NCBI WGS metagenome assembly VFQP01 (sample SAMN10412372, study PRJNA504923) | tailings metagenome | isolation source: Relicate 1 Philex TSF1 revegetated site | place: Philippines: Tuba, Benguet | collected 2017-08-29
CGGCTTCAGCTACCAGCGCCTGCAACGCCATGGCGACTATGCCGACCTAACCCGGGTCGACAGCCGGGACATACAGCTGAGCCAGCGCAGCGAGCAGGTCACGCTGAGCCTGAACCTGAACGAATACGGCAACATCGGCGCCGGCTATTTCGATGTGCGCGCCGGCGACGGCACACGTACCCGGCTGATCAACCTGAGCTACAGCAGGCCGCTGTGGGGCAACAGCAGCGTTTATCTGTCGGCCAACCGTGAAGTGGGGGACAGCCAGTGGGCAGTGCAGGCGCAACTGGTGATCCCGTTCGACCTGCACGGCACCCTGGCCCTGGGCATGGAGCGCAGCCAGCAAGGCGAAACCCTGCAGCGGGTCAACTACAGCCGCGCGACGCCGGTGGGGGGCGGTGTCGGTTACAACCTGGGCTACGCCACCGGTAGCGAGCGCGACGCCTACCGCCAGGCCGATGTCACCTGGCGCCTGCAGTCGGTGCAGTTGCAGGCCGGTTTGTATGGCAGCAGTGGAGAGATGACCCGCTGGGCCGACGCCAGTGGCTCGCTGGTTTGGATGGATGCCGGGCTGTTCGCTGCCAACCGTATCGACGATGCCTTCGTGTTAGTCAGCACCAGTGGTTACGCCGACGTGCCGGTGCGCTATGAAAACCAGGAGGTCGGCCGTACCGATGCCGATGGTCACCTGCTGGTGCCGTACAGCAGCGGTTACTACCGAGGCAAGTACGAGATCGACCCCATGGGCTTGCCGCCGGACATCCTCGCGCCGGAAGTGGAACAGCGGGTGGCGGTGCGCCGAGGCAGCGGCTACTTGCTGGAGTTCCCGCTCAGGCGCGTGCTGGCGGCCAGCGTCGAACTGGTGGACACCGAACAGCAGGCACTCAAGCTGGGCAGCCGTGTCACCCATGCAGAAAGTGGCAGCCAGGCGGTGGTCGGTTGGGATGGCCTGGTTTATCTGGAGAACCTGACGCCGCATAACCGACTGCAGGTTGAGTTGGAGGGGGGCGGGCATTGCCAGGTGGCGTTCGACCTGCCTGAGTCGCAAGGCTCGATCCCGTTGATTGGCCCGTTGGTGTGCAAGTGAAGGCCTGCTGGCGTGGTTTGTGGGCATGCGCCTTGTTGTTGTGGGCGGTCTCGGCCTGGGCCAAGTGCACGTCAGTGTTGACTGCGCCTGCGGCGTTTGGTTCGCTCAACTCGACTCAGGTACGTGGCACGGTCCAGACAGCTTCCAGCACCAACTCTGGCCTGCAGTGCAACGGTTCGGTGATCAGCGTGCTCAGTAGCACCGACTCCTTCAAGATCAAGATCACCTCCACCACCAGCGGCCTGGTAGGGCCTACCGGGGATGTGATCCCCTACACGCTCTATGCCGACGCCACAACCAACTATCCGATCACCCGTGGCACCCCCTTCGAATTCAGGACCACCGGCATCCTCGACTTGCTCGGGTTGCTCAACGGTACACCGAAGAACGTGCCCATCTACATGCGCACGCAGGTGGGCAGCAACGTATCGGCGGGGCTATATCAGGAACTCCTCGATGTCGAGTGGACCTGGGACTATTGCGACGGGATTGGTGTTGGCGGGCTTTGCATAGGGCGAGACCAGGGCTCCGGTACCAGGACCCTGCTGGTAAGCATGACGGTGACCAACGACTGCCAGATCACCACGCCCAGCATCAACTTTGCCAGCGCGCCGGTGGTGGCGGGGTTCGGCACGGTGAGCCAGAGCCTGAGCGTGTCGTGCACCAAGGGCAGCAACTACACGGTGGGCCTGGATGACGGGCAGAACGTGGCCAATGGTCGACGGCGGATGAAGTCGGCGGCCAACAACTACCTGGCCTATGACATTTTCAAGAGCGCCGGTGCGGTGCGCTGGGGTTCGACAGGGGCTGCGCGACGGGCCAGCGCCGATGCCGATGTGAACCCCGGCACGGGGACCGGCACCGGTAGCCAGGTGTTCAACTACAACGCCAAGGTCTACACCGACCAGGCTACACCACCGGCTGCGACCTATACCGACAGCGTGATTCTGGATGTGCAGTTCTGAGCGCAGGATTGCTATCGGCCGAGGGACCTTGTGGGAGCGGGCGTGTCGAGGCGTCGAACCGCCGCGAACACCGGCGAAGCCGGTGCCATACACCGTATTGGATTCTTCGCGGGCACGCCCGCTCCCACAGGGGACGCGTCAGCCAGGGGCCTCAGCGCAAATCGCCAACCATCTTCGCCAAGGTCTCAAGCACCGCCCCGGCCAACGCCTTCGAACGTGCCCCCGACCACCCGGTGACGGCATCCGGCGCGTCGTCATGGTCCTTGAACGGCATTTCCAGGGTCAGTGACAGGCAGTCATGCGCCATCCCCACCGCATTGCAGGCCAGCGTCGTGTTGGCTTGCCCCGGTTCGTCGCGGGTATAGCCATGCACGGTCTGGAAGTCGCGGGTCAGGCTGCACAGGGTGCTGCGGAACTGCTCCTCCAGTTTGGCCAGACGCGGCGTGTAGCCCGGGTTGCCCTCGCAGGCCGCGGTGAACACATGGGGGATCTCTTCGTCGCCATGCACGTCGATGAACGCATCCACGCCGTGTTGCTTCATCTGTGCCTGGGCGAAGAAGACCTCGGGGCTGAGCTCGACGCTGGCGTCCTGCCAGGCACGGTTGAGGTCCTTGCCCTTGAAGTTGGTGCGCAGGTGGCCGAGGAAGGCACCGTCGGGGTTCATGTTGGGGATCAGGTACAGGTCGGCCTTGGCCAGCAACTGCCGGATCACCTCGTCGTTGGCCTGCAGGCGGTCGATCACGCCCTCCATGAACCATTCGGCCATGTGTTCGCCCGGATGTTGCTGGGCAATCAGCCACAGCTTGCGCTTGCCTGCGGCACCATCACCGGCACGCAGCAGGGGAATGTCGCGGCCCTGTACGCTGCGGCCACTGGCGAGCAATTCCACCCCCGGCAGTTGCCGTGCACGTTCGATCAGCTGGTTGTGACGAGCGCGCGGGTAGGGCTCGAAGTAGGCGAACCAGATGTGCGGCTGTTCGGCCTTTACCTCGAACGACAGCGCCGTGCCGTCGAACTGGCTGGGGACGCGGAACCAGGTTTGCTGGTCGTAGGAGGCCACGGCGTTGTAGCCGCTCCAGGCGTTCTTGTAGGAGGAACCGGAGGCATTGTCGAGGCTGAAGCGATGGACCTGGCCTGGCGTCAGCCCGCTGACCTTGAAGTGGAACCACTGGTAGTGGCCGCTGTGGGTGTCCGGGCGGATAGCCAGGTGCACCCGGGCCGGGTTGCTGGCATCCAGCACCTGAATGTTGCCGGAGTCGAAATCGCAGTCGATCTGCAGGGGGGACAGCGTCACTGTCATGTGCCGGGCTCCTTCTGGGGGCTTTGTTGTGAGGGTACTGTACACGGCTTGACAGGGTTGCTGTGCGAGATCAGGCGACGCGGGGGCGATCTCATATGTTTCCTACAGGCTATTTGAAGAACTGACTCGGCGTGATACCGAACTGGCGCTTGAACATGCTGGCGAAGGCACTGGGGCTGTCATACCCCAGCGTCCCCGCCACATCGATGATCCGCTCGCCCAGGGCGATCCGCTCCAGTGCCTGCATCAGCCGCGCCTGCTGGCGCCACTGGCCGAAGGTCATGCCGGTTTCCTTGCGGAACAGGCGCTGGATGGTCTTTTCGTCCACCCCCAGCTGCTGGCCCCAGTCGGCCACGGTGGCGTTATCGTCAGGCCGCTCGTGCAGCGCGGAGCAGATCGCCTGCAGGCGCTTGTCGCCGGGCTGCGACAGCTTCAGCGGCAAGGTCGGCAGCACGCAGATCTCGTCGAGGATCAGGCGCATCACCCGGGCTTCACGCGAGTCTTCGGCAAACGGCGCGGTAAAGCCTACGGAGGCCTTGATCAGCTCGCTGAGCAATGGCGAGATGCTGATCGCCTTGCTCTGCAGGGGCAACTGCACTGCCGCGTCGACGCGCACGAACACACTGCGCATTTTCACCTCGCCCACGCAGCGTATCGCGTGCACCTGGCCGCAAGGCATCCATACGCCGCGGCTGGGTGGCACGGTCCAGCGTTCGTTACCGGACTCGACGATCATCAGGCCTTTGGTGGCATAGATCAGTTGGTGCTTGGCATGGCTGTGGGGCTCGATGAACCAGTCGGTCGGGTAGTCCGTCGCACGGCTGCCCACCTCCCAGCTCCACTCATCCACCTCCACCAGCGATTCGTGCTGCGGCTTCAGCATTTCGACCTCTTGTACGGGCAGCCTGGCACGCCCACTTTAACAGCAGCGGCTGGGGCGGGCTTGCGAGCGGGTTGCCGGCAGCAGCGCGGTGGCCAGCCCCAGCAGCGGCAGGAACGAGATGATCTGGTACACCCACTCGATGCCATGCCGGTCGGCCAGTTCGCCAAGCCCGGCGGCGCCGATGCCGCTGATACCGAACATCAACCCGAACATCACCCCCGACACCATGCCGACCCGGCCCGGCACGGCCTCCTGGGCATACACCACCAGGGCGGCGAAGGCCGAGGACATCACCAGGCCGATGCCCACCGCCAGTACCGCCGTCCAGGCCAGGTTGGCGTAGGGCAGGGCGAGGGCGAAGGGCGCCACGCCGAGGAACGAGACCCAGATCACCGCCTTGCGCCCGATACGGTCACCCACCGGGCCACCAGCGAAGGTGCCCAGGGCCACGGCCGCGAGGAACACAAACAGGTACAGCTGGCTGTGCTGCACGCTCAGGCCGAAATGCTCGATCAGGTAGAAGGTGAAATAGTTGGTGAACGAGGCGATGTAGACGAACTTGGCGAACATCAGCACGGCGATGACCGCCACGGCGCGCCACATGGCGCCACGCGACAGGCCGGGGGCCTGCTGGCCGGCGAAGGTCTTGAGCCGGGTCTGGCCGTGACGCACGGTCCAGCCGGTCACCCGCAGCAGCACGAATACCGCCAGCGCGGCCGCCAGCATGAACCAGGCGATGGCCGGCTGGCCGTGCGGAATGACGATGGCAGCGGTCAACAGCGGGCCGAGGGCCGAGCCGGTGTTGCCACCGACCTGGAAGGTCGATTGCGCGGTGCCAAAGCGCCCGCCGGAGGCCATCCTGGCCACTCGCGAGGCTTCGGGGTGGAAGGTCGCCGAGCCCACGCCGACCACCGCGGCGGCCACCAGCAGCATTTCATAGCTGCTGGCGAAGGCGAGCAGGGCGATGCCCACCAACGTCACCAGCATGCCGGCCGGCAGCAGGTAGGGCTGCGGGCGCTTGTCGGTGTACAGGCCGACCCAGGGTTGCAGCAAGGACGCGGTCACCTGGTAGATGAGGGCGATCCAGCCGATCTGGGCAAAGCTGAGTGCGAAATCGCTCTTGAGCATCGGGTAGATGGACGGCAGCACGGCCTGGATCAGGTCGTTGAGCAGGTGGGCGAATGCCGCAGCGCCGACGATGCGGACCAGAAAGCCCTGGGGTTGGTCGGCAGGTGTGGTGGTGGCCATGGAGGCGGTGGAGGTCGTCATGGGCGATCTTCTTCTGGCGAAAGGGAACAAGGCATTTGCCGAAGAAGGGTAGCCAGTGCCCGGTTTGCCTGTCTCACGCCGAACAGGCAGCCACTGTCGCGTTTCGGACATCCGTCAGAGGAACATGCACGATCCCTTGTAGGAGCGGCCTTGTGTCGCGAAAGGGCTGCGAAGCAGCCCCAGAGTTTCAGCGCAGATGCACAAATTGCTGGGGCCGCTTCGCAGCCCTTTCGCGACACAAGGCCGCTCCTACAAGGGCCCGCGCTGGGTGGAAGAAGCCGGTCCCTTTCAGAACGATTGACCCTGCCGCGCCACCCAGCGCAGCAATGCTGCAATCGGTACGCTGCGGTGAGCCTCGTGTCGGTAGGGCTTGCCCTCGGCGGTAAAGCGTTCGCGATAGCGGCTCAGCACCAGGCTTCGGCCATCGGCCGAAACCCGGGCCTCCAGTTCATGCAGCAACAGCGGTTGCCGGGCAGCGCCTTCCAGGCGCCTGAACAGCAGCATGGCGCCTTGGGCATCATTCTTCATGGGCACCCCCTGCGCAATCCACTGGCCAGGTGCCCGGCTCGCCGGCCTTGCCTTCTGCCACCCGGTTGCTGCGCCGCTGCGCGGTGTAGTCACGCATCGCAACGTAGTAGTCAGGCCAGGTGCGCAGCAGGTCGGTCAGTGGCAGTGCTTCGGCCCGTGCATCGACGATGCCGCCGGCCATGGCTACGTTGCCCATGGTTTCGACGGTATCGCTGTTGCCACCAAACGGGTCCAGTGCCAGACCCAGCAGCGTGCCGGTGGCATCGCGCAGGTTGTGGGTGCCCAGCAGCGGCAGCTCGACGATGGGGCCAGAGGCGATGTTCCACACCCCGAAAGTCTGGCCAAAGTCCGAGCGATGCTGGCTCAGCCCCATCTTGCCAGACACGTCGACCAGCCCTGCCACACCCAGGGTGGTGTTGAAGATGAAGCGGGAGAGGCTGGTCATCGCCCGTTCGCCATTGCCCTGCAGCAGGTCGTTGACGAACACCTTCGGCTCACCGAAGTTGCTGGCAAAGTTGTGCATGCCCTGCCGGGCAAAACCGGGCAGCGCGGTGTAGCCCCGTGCGACGGGGGCCAGCAGATAGTCGTCGACCGTGCGGTTGAAAGCGAATACGGCGCGGTTGGCGGGCTCCGCCGGGTCACTGACCTGATAGGCGACATTGCCGCAGGCCGCCGTGGCCGGTGCACGTTGGCTGCAGCCTCCCGCCGCAAGCAGCGACAAGGCCAGCGCGGCTGAGCGCGCTGAGCGGGAGGCGGATGATGAACGGGACATAGATACATTCCTGGCAAGAACTGGCAGCGATGCTGCGCAGTTTTCTTTGCCTGGTAATGTCCGGATTGTCTCGGCGTCGACACTTTGTTTCCGGGTTGAAATATATGACGGCTACGTGGGGATGGCCTTAAAGTACGGCCTGATAACCTTGTTTTGCGGTGCTTTTTTGTGAGCCATTTGCTGATAGTCGACGATGATGTCGAGGTGCTCGACCTGCTGCAGAAGTTTCTCTGCCAGCATGGCTACGAGGTTGACGTGGCCAGGGATGGCAAGGCGCTGTGGCAGGCCGTCGAGCGGCGGGTGCCGGACCTGGTCATCCTGGATGTGATGCTGCCTGGCGACAGTGGCCTGGTGTTGTGCCAGCGCTTGCTGGCCGAGCACAAGGTGGCAGTGATCATGCTCACCGCCATGGGCGAGTTGAGTGACCGGGTGGTTGGCCTGGAGCTGGGGGCAGACGACTACCTGACGAAGCCGTTCGCCGCCCGTGAACTGCTGGCCCGGGTGAGGGCAGTGCTGCGCCGTGCCGGCGAAGCGGCCGGGAGCGTGGCGGGCCATGCCTGCGCGACCCTGGAGTTTGCCGGCTGGCGGCTGGATGTGGTGCGGCGCGAGCTGCGTTCGCCGGACAACGTCATGATCCCCTTGTCCAACGGTGAGTTCGAGCTGCTGCTGGTGTTCGCCGAACATCCGCGGCGGGTGCTCAGCCGCCAGCAGTTACTGGACATGGCCCGTGGCGATGCCTACGACGCCTATGATCGCAGCATCGACGTCCAGGTCAGCCGGCTGCGCCGCAAGCTTGAAACCGACAACGGCAACGAGCCCTTGATCCGTACCCTGCGCAACGCCGGTTACCTGTTCACGCCCACGGTCGCGAAGCGATGAAGCTGCTCGCCAGGGTTCGCCAGGCCCTGCCACGGCCCAGGATCACCATTGCCCGCTGGATCGCGCTGACCACCCTGACGGCGATGCTGTTCCTGTTGCTGCTCAAGGGGCTGTTCAGCCTGTTGCTGAGTGTCTGGGCGCAGCCACCGCTGCTGGAGAGCGGGGTGATCGAGAAGGTTGCAGCGGTCACTCGCATCCTCGACGTCGCGCCCATGGCGCAGCGCGCCAACATCGCCAGTGCGGCGGGCGACGGCTCATACTCCGTGCGCTGGCTGCGCCGCCATGACGAAGCGGGCGTACCCGTGCTGGTCGATGCCGAGTTCAGCGAGGGCACGCCTATCCTGCGCGCATTGCTCAAGCGCCCGGATGCCAGGGTCGAGGCCTTCGCACCGTCCGACATGCCGGAGTACGCACCTGAACGTGGTTATGCGCTGATGATCGAGCTGACCGACAAGTCCTGGGTACTGTTCCGTGCCACCAGCCGTAGCTGGGGCCTGGACGAACTGCCGCGCAACCTGATCATCCTCGGGCTGATGCTGGTTTCCAGCCTTGTCGTCGCGCTGCTGGCCACCCGCTACCTGGCCAAGCCGCTGGAACGCTTTGCCGAAGGTGCGCGGCGTTTTGGCAAGGACTTCAACGCCCCGCCCATTCCGGTGGTTGGCCCGCACGACCTGCGTCAGACCATTCTTGCGTTCAATGCCACCCAGGCGCAGCTCAAGCATTTTCTCAACGACCGCACCCAGATGCTCGCGGCCATCTCCCATGACCTGCGTGCACCGCTGACGCGCATGCGCTTGCGCGCCGAGTTCATCGACGATGCCCAGCTACAGGCCAAGTTGTTCAAGGACGTCGACGAGATGCAGGCGATGGTCGATGCGGCGTTGGGGTTCTTCCGTGATGACGCGCGGCTGGAACAGACGACCGTATTCGACCTGGGCGAATTGCTGCTGACCGTGGTGGACGACTTCAAGGACGCGGGGGTCGAGGTCGGCCTCAGCGGGCCGCGTCGCTGTGTGTATACGGGGCGGCCGGTGGGTATCAAGCGGGTGCTGGTCAACTTGATCGACAATGCAGCGAAATACGGCTGCGAGCCCACGGTGGTGTTGGCGGTAAACGCCAGGCAGATCGAGATTACCGTGCAGGATCGCGGGCCGGGCATTGCGCCGGAGCTGCACGAGCAGGTATTTGCGCCGTTCTACCGTATCGAAGGTTCACGCAACCGCAATACCGGTGGCGTGGGGCTGGGCCTGCCCGCAGCACGTGCCATCGTGCTGGAGCAGGGGGGCAGCATGTCCCTGGGCAACCGCCCGGGTGGCGGGCTGGAAGTCAGAATCATGCTGCCGCAGGGCTGATCAGAGCCCCAGTTCGCTGAGCCCGGGGTGATCATCCGGGCGCCGGCCCAGCGGCCAGTGGAACTTGCGCTCGGCTTCACTGATAGGGTGCTCGTTGATGCTCGAATGGCGGTTCTGCATCAACCCGTCCTCGGCAAACTCCCAGTTCTCGTTGCCATAAGCGCGGTACCACTGGCCACTGTCGTCGTGGTACTCGTAGGCATAGCGCACGGCAATGCGGTTGCCGGTGAAGGCCCAAAGCTCCTTGATCAGGCGGTACTCCAGTTCATGGTTCCATTTACGCGTCAGGAACGCCTCGACCTCGGCACGACCGCGCGGGAACTCGACGCGGTTGCGCCACACGGTGTCGATGGTATAGGCAAGCGCGACCTTGGCCGGGTCGCGGCCGTTCCAGCCATCCTCGGCCAGGCGGACCTTTTCGATGGCGCTTTCGCGGGTGAAGGGCGGCAGGGGTGGGCGGGACATCGGGGTTCTCCTCAGTTCGATTGGCTGGTAGGAGAGTAGTAGCCGCTGGCTGAACAGAGAATGGGTGTGCCTGGCACATCATAATTGCAGTGCGTGGAACAATGAAGACCGCTGGAGATGGGGCAAGGGGGCTCTATCAGGCTGCGTCGGCTGCAGTTTTCCCGGCAGCCTTGCTACGCCCACCCAGCCACACCAGCAGCAGCCGGTGGCCGCCAGCACGCCACCTGCCATCGGCACGGCCGCATAGTCCAGGTCCAGGCTGATCACCGCACCACCCAGCGCCGCGCCTACGGCATTGCCCAGGTTGAACGCGCCGACATTGATCGATGAGGCCAGCCCCCGTACGCAGGACGCGGAGCTCGGCCGCCAGCGCCTTGCGGCCGCCGCGGAAACCGAAACGCCAGCGTTGCAACGGTTCGTCAGGGTTGTCCGCCAGGTCCAGGCGGATGAAGCTGCTGTAGGGCTTGTTGCCCGCCACCGTGCGCCAGGTGGCGACCCGGTGCCGGTGGTCGTCCGGTGTGCCGGGGTGGGCCAGGCAGCCGTCGAGGTTGCTGCCGATCCATTCCGGGTTCTGCTGGGTCAGGCCGGCTACCAGCTGTTGGCCGATTTCAGGGTCATACCTCGAACACCTGGGCGGCATCGCCGAACGACGGGTCGTACAGCGGCACATCGCGGACCCACAGGGCGCGGTAGCCCAGGCGGTCGGCCAGTTGTGCCAGTTCTGCGTGGCGGGCCAGGTCCGGCTCGCCGAACTGGCGGCCATCGCGGCGCCGCGCCTGGTCGCCGGCGGGCGTCCAGTCGTGGTCCAGCGGTGCTTCCAGGCCGATGCTGAAACCGCCAGCGGTCAGGCGTTCGAGGGGCGTGGTCATGGTATCAATCCCAGATTGGCGCCAGGCCGTCAGGGCTGACTTCACGGCCGTTGCGCTCGAGCTTGGCGATGCGTGCCATGTCGTCAGCGTCCAGCTTCAGGTCACGTGCGAGCAGGTTGCTGGCCAGGTTTTCCCGCTTGGTCGACGACGGGATCACCGCGTAGCCCAGCTGCAGGGCCCAAGCCAGGGCAACCTGGGCCACGGTGGCCTTGTGCTTGGCGGCGATGTCGGCCAGTACCGGGTCTTTCAGCACCTTGCCGTAGGCCAGGGTCATGTACGAGGTGACGGTGATGCCTTGCTCCTTGAGGAACGCGGTCAGCTTGCCGTTCTGCAGGTAGGGGCTGAGTTCGATCTGGTTGGTGGCGATCTCGCCTTCGCCGACCACTTCGATGGCCTGGCGTGTCAGTTCGATGTTGAAGTTGGATACACCGATCTGGCGGGTCAGGCCCAGCTTCTTGGCTTCGGCCAGGGCGGCCATGTACTCGGGCAGCTCAACGCCGTTGCCTGGGGCTGGCCAGTGGATCAGCAGCAGGTCGACGTAGTCGGTGCCCAGTTTTTGCAGGCTGTCGCGCAGGCTGGGGACCAGCTTGTCGGCGGCGTAGTTTTCGACCCAGATCTTGGTGGTGATGAACAGCTCGCCGCGCTTGACGCCGCTTTCGGCGATGGCCTGGCCGACGTCGGCTTCGTTCTTGTAGATCTGCGCGGTGTCGATGACGCGGTAGCCAAGTTCCAGGGCCGACTTGACCGAATCGATGACGGCTTGGCCGGTTAGGCGAAAGGTGCCGAGGCCGAAGGATGGAA
>VFQP010005417.1_pt1 | contig 11164 bp, 10 predicted proteins | sample 3512351 | NCBI WGS metagenome assembly VFQP01 (sample SAMN10412372, study PRJNA504923) | tailings metagenome | isolation source: Relicate 1 Philex TSF1 revegetated site | place: Philippines: Tuba, Benguet | collected 2017-08-29
GCCGGCCTACGCATTCACTTCGTCCTGCCCAGGCCGCCTCTCAGGCCGGTTCGCGCAGCCAGTGCAGGCGCGTGCTGCCCGTGCGGTCCTCGCCGAGGCGTTGCTGCAGTTCCTCCAGGGCAGGGGCCAGGGCGGTCGCCAGCTGCCAAGGGGGATCGAGCAGCAGCAGGCCGCTGCCGTTCATGCGCAGTGGCGAATCGTCGGGCCGGACCAGCAGTTCCACCACCAGGGTGGAGCGGGTCTGCAGCTTGCCGGCGGCGCGGAAGAACGGCGTCAGCGTGCGGCGCTGCTTGATCGGATACCACAGCGCCTGGATGCCCTGCGGCCAGCGGGTCATCGCCTCGCGCATCGCCGCCAGCGCCGTGTCGAACTCGGCCCGCTGCGCCTCGTAGGGCGGATCGATCAGCACCAGGCCCCGCGCGAAGGCCTGACCGCCCTGGCGCGGCGGCAACAGGGCCCGGCAGGCCTCGTAGCCGTCGCGGCCGTGCACGGCCACACGCGGGTCGCGGCCCACCGCCTGCCGCAGTGCGGCCTGGGCGCCGGATTCGAGCTCGCAGCAGGCGATCCTGTCCTGCTCGCGCAGTGCATGCGCCAGCAACCAGGGCGAGCCGGGATAGGTCGCCTCGCCTTGCGCGGTGCGGCACGCGGCGACGGCGTCGAGATAGCGGGCGACCGCCGGACTTCGCGCAGGTGCGTCCACCAGCCGGCCGATGCCGCCCTCGGCCTCGCCGGTGCGCTGCGCCTGTTCGTCGAGCAGGCTGTAGACACCGGCGCCGGCATGGGTGTCGAGCGCGAAGCAGGGCGCGGGCTTCACCGTCAGCGCGTCGCAGATGGCGAGCAGCACGACGTGTTTGAGGACATCGGCATGGTTGCCGGCGTGGAAGGCGTGGCGGTAATTCATCGCGACAGCGTACCCGGGACGCAGGTGAACCGGCGCCTGAGGTGCAGGACACACCGGCAGCCGCGGCATGGAATCGCCGTCAGGCGGACGGGATTGCCGGCGGCGCCGTGCACGTCGCCGCGTCGTTCCGGTTCGGCGCGGTCTCGAACTGCCTCCGCGACGCGCGAGGCGGTCCGGGCGCCCCGAGCGACACCGGAGGAGAACGCAACGAATCGATCGTGATGGGCATGGCGTGTGCGTCGTCGCTCTTGTGACCGTGAGTTTGGCCGGTGCCCGGAACGTGCCGATGTCGATGCGCAGTCGCGCCCGCGCACCCGGGGCGCCGACCGGTCTCCGGCCGCGGACGAAGCCTCGCGGCGTCCGGCGGAGATCGGTCAGTGCGGGCGCCGTCCGCCGCGCGCGCTCTGGGGGAGCGCTGGTCCGGGACAGGCGGCCGCTGACCAACGAGGTCATGCAGCGCCAGGTCCGTGATCCCGCATCGAGACGTGTGGGCCGCTGCGCGGCACCGACCACGCACCACGCAACCGCGGCGGATCGCGGATTCCCACGTGGCGGGACGCGTGGTCGGGCTGTATCCGTAGGGGCCGATCGTTCCGCAGGACATCGTGTCGCGCTGGCGGCATTCGGGATGCAGATGCGTGCAGGGCCGCAACGGCCCGTCCGGGTGACATCGATTCCGCCCATGACGTGATCGGCCGCGGTCGTCGGATCGGCCCGGCGCCCGGGCGCTCGGTCCCGCCGCATGCCTCGTCCGGCGTATCCCGCAGGTTAGGATGCGCGCACTTCCGATGTCGTGGGTGACATGAGCGCCATCCTGCTGGTCGAGGACGAAATCGCGATCGCCGAGACCGTGGTCTACGCGCTGCAGGCCGACGGCCACACGGTGCGCCACTGCCTCGACGGGCAACAGGCACGGGCGGCGATACGCGACGCCGCGTTCGACCTGGCGATCCTCGATGTCGGCCTGCCCGACATCAGTGGGTTCGCGCTGTGCGGCGAGCTGCGCCGTGCGGCCCCCGTGCCCGTGATCTTCCTCACCGCGCAGGCGGCCGAAGCCGAACGCGTGCTGGGCTTCGATCTCGGCGCCGACGATTACATCGCCAAACCCTTTTCGCTGCGTGAGCTGGTCGCACGCGTGCGTGTCGCGCTGCGCCGCGGTGCGCCTGCGGAGCAGGACGGCGAGACCCGGCGCGTCGGCGCATTCGAACACGATGTGGCCGGGCGGCGCATCCGCTACCACGGCCAGGCGCTGGATCTCACGCGTTACGAGTACGGCCTGCTCGCAGCGCTGCTGGCGCGGCCGGGCGCGGTGCTCTCGCGCATGCAGCTGATGGAGCGCGTGTGGGAAAACGCGTCCGACAGCAGCGACCGCACCGTCGATACCCACGTCAAGACACTGCGCGCGAAACTGCGCGCCGCCGCGCCCGCTTGCGATCCTCTGCGCACGCATCGCGGCATCGGCTACGCGCTGGACCTCGACTGACGTGCGCATCGGCCTGCGCATCCTGCTCGGCTACTTCCTGATCGTCGCCCTGGCGGCATTCCTGCTGATGCGCGTGTTCACCCAGGAGATCAAGCCCGGCGTGCGCCAGGCGATGGAGGACACGCTGGCCGATACCGCCAACGTGCTCGCCGAACTGGCCACCGACGATTTCCTGGCCGGGCGCATCGACGACGGCCGCTTCGCCGCCCGCGTGCGTGCGCTGGGCGCACGCGACATCGGCGCCAACATCTGGGGCTTCCGCAAGTCCCAGGCCGAGTACCGCGTCTACGTCACCGATGCCGCCGGCGTCGTGGTGTTCGATTCGGCAGGACGCGATCTCGGCCGTGACTATTCGCGCTGGAACGACGTGCTGCTGACGCTGCGCGGGCAGTACGGCGCCCGCTCCACGCGCAGCGATCCCGACGACGACAGCACCTCGGTGATGCACGTGGCCGCGCCGATCCGCGACGGCCGGCGCATCGTGGGCGTGCTGACGGTGGCCAAACCCAACAGCGCGATCGCACCGTTCATCGCCCGCAGCGAGCGTACGATCCTGCGCTGGGGCTTCGTGCTGCTGGGCACCGCGCTCGCGGTGGGTCTGCTCGCGGCCTGGTGGCTGTCGCGCCAGCTCGGCGGCCTGCGCCGGTACGCCGATGCGGTCACGGCGGGAGCGCTCGCGACCTTGCCCGACGCCGCGGGCGAATTCGCCGATCTCGGCCGGGCGCTGGAAACGATGCGCGAGCGCCTCGAAGGCAAGCAGTACGTGGAGCGCTACGTCCACGCGCTGACCCACGAGCTCAAGGCGCCACTGTCGGCGATCCGCGGCGCGGCCGAACTGCTGGAGACGCCGCTTCCTGACGCCGACCGCCGCCGCTTCGCCGCCACCGTCGTCGCCCAGGGCGAGCGCATGACCCAGATGATCGACAAGCTGCTGGCGCTGGCGGCGGTGGAGCATCGCCAGCGGCTCGAACAGCCCGAACCCGTGCCGGCGGCGGCCATGCTCGAAGCGGCCCTGACCCCGTTCCGCGACGACCCGCGCCGCGTGCCGGTGGCGCTGGACATCGACGCCCGCTGCCGCACCGCGAGCCTGTTCGGAGACGCCTTCCTGTTGCGGCAGATGGTCGCCAACCTGGTCGACAACGCCTGCGATTTCGCACCGGCCGGCAGCGTGGTGGACGTCACGCTCGCGCCGGTCGCGGGCGGACGGCTCGCGATCACCGTGGCCGACCGCGGCCCCGGTGTGCCGGCGTATGCACTCGATCGTGTGTTCGAGCGCTTCTATTCGTTGCCGCGGCCCCACGGCGGCAGCCGCAGCAGCGGGATCGGCCTGGCGTTCGTGGCGGAAGTGGCGGCCCTGCACGGCGGGCGCGCCACGCTCGGCAACCGCGACGGCGGCGGCGCGGTGGCGACGCTTGAGCTGCCGCAGTGGCCGGGCGCGACTTCATAGCGACTTCACACACGCCCCATCGTCCGCCCATGTACGCCGCGCAGGCTGTGCACGGGTTCCGAATGGAGAGAGGCGATGCGCCTGGCGTTGAAGATCGTGATCGTGGCAGGGCTGAGCCTCGCCATCCTGTTGCCGCTGCTGATGATCCGGGGCGTGATCCACGACCGGCAGCGGTTCCGCCTGGAAGCGGTCGAACGGATCGCGCGGAGCGAGGCGGGCCGTCAGGCCGTGGCGCCGCCGGTGCTCGTGGTGCCCTACACCGAGACCGTCGCCGTCGAAGACCTCGATGCGCAGGGCCGCGTGCTCGGCGTCGTGAACCGCGAGCGCACGGGCACCTGGCTGTTCTTTCCGGAGACGGCCACGCTGACCGGCACGCTGGCGCCGTACAGCCGCCGGCTCGGCCTTCACGAGGTGCGGATGTACAGCCTGGGCGGGCAGCTGGGCGCCGCGTTCGAGGCGCGCATCCCGGAGGAGGCGGCGGACGCGGTTGCGCCGCGCAGGATCGGACGTCCGTACCTGAGCTACGGCATCGCCGACGTGCGCGGCCTGCGCGGCACGCCGCGGCTGAGGGTGGACGGCGCGACGGTCGCCGTGGAGCAAGGCGCCGGCGACGGCCTGGGCGCGGGCGTGCATGCGACGCTTGCGCCGGTGTCGGCGGGCGAGGTGCTGCGCGTCGGCACGGCCTTCGAGTTCGAGCTCGCCGGCAGCGCCTCGCTGGCGGTGGTGCCGCTGGCGTCCGAGACCCGGGTCGCGCTGGATTCGCCGTGGCCGCATCCGCAGTTCAACGGCCGCTTCCTGCCGCAATCCAGTGCCATCGCTGCCGACGGCTTCCGCGCCGAATGGGCGGTGTCCTCGCTCGCCAGCGATGCCCAGCGCCAGTACCGGCAAGGCACCCGGATCGATCGCGAGCTCGCGTCGCTGGTGTTCTTCGAGCACAGCGGTGCGAATCTCGACGTGCTGGGAATCTCGCTGGTGGATCCGGTCGATGCCTACGTGCGGGCGGACCGGGCGAGCAAGTACGGTGTCCTGTTCGTGCTGCTGACGTTCGCGGCGTTCTTCATGTTCGAACTGCTGCGCCAGCTGCGCATCCATCCGATCCAGTACGCGCTGGTGGGCCTGGCGCTGGCGCTGTTCTTCCTGCTGCTGGTGAGCCTGTCGGAGCGGATCGCATTCGGCATGGCCTATCTGGCCGCGAGCGTGGCCTGTATCGGCCTGATCGGCCTCTATCTCGCGGCCGTGCTGCGCAGCCGGGTCCGGGGCTTCGGGTTCGCCGGCATGCTCGGTCTGCTGTATGCCGCGCTGTATGGCCTGCTGGTGTCGGAGGACAACGCGCTGGTCCTCGGCGCGGGGCTGCTGTTCGTGATCCTCGCCGCGGTCATGCTGGCCACGCGCCGGGTGGACTGGTACGCAATCGGCAACGCGCCGGCGCGCAACCCCACGCCGCCGCCGCACGATGCCTGAGGCCGGAGACCCGATGCCGGGACGCGTGTTCGCGGCCTTGGCGTGTCGCCCACGGCGCGCGTGCAACACTCCGGGCATGACCGAATCCGCCCTTTTCGTACGCGTGCTGTCGGGGGACGCGTTGATCCCCCATCTCGACGACGTGGCACGGCTGCGCATGCGCGTGTTCCGCGACTGGCCCTATCTCTATGCCGGAGATCCGGCGTATGAGCGGGCGTACATGGCCGCCTATGCGCGCTCGCCGCGCAGCGTGTTCGTGCTCGCATTCGACGGTGAGCGCGTGGTCGGGGCGTCGACCGGTCTTCCGCTGGCCGATGAGGATCCGGGCTTCCACACACCCTTCGTGGACCAGGACCTGGCGGTGGCCCGGGTGTTCTACCTCGGCGAGTCGGTGCTGTTGCCCGACTACCGCGGCCGTGGCATCGGCCACGCGTTCTTCGATGCGCGCGAGGCCCACGCCCGCGCGCTGGGCGGGTTCGATGTGACCGCGTTCGCGGCCGTGGACCGGGCCGACGACGATCCGCGCCGGCCTGCCGATCACCGCGACAACACGGCGTTCTGGCGCAAGCGCGGCTACGTGCGCCAGCCCGGAATGAGCATGCTGCTGCGCTGGGACGAGGTGGAGGTCGGCGACGTGCTGCATCCGATGACGTTCTGGACCCGCCCGCTGGACGCGGTGGAATGAGGGTCGCGGCGGCGCGGTACCGGATCGGCATGCCGGCGGATTTCGACGCCTTCGCCGAACATCAGCGGCGTCTGCTGACGGAGGCGGCCGCCGCGGGTGCCGAGGTGGCGGTGCTGCCGGAGTATCTGGCACTGGAGCTCGCCGCCACGTTCGGTGACCGGGTGCGTGGCGATGCGTTGGCGTCGTTCGCGGCGATCCAGCGCTACCGCGGCGACTGGCTGGCGCTGTTCTCTGGCCTCGCGCGCGACACCGGCATGACCATCGTCGCCGGAAGCTTCCTGCTCGATCCCGGCGACGGCCGCTATCGCAACCGCAGTGACGTCTTCGCGCCGGGCGGCACGCACGACTGGCAGGACAAGCTGCAGCTGACCGCCTTCGAACAGGCGACCGGCGTGATCGCGCCGGGCGACCATTTGAAGGTGTTCGATCTGGGGGCCCTGCGCGCAGCGGTGGCGATCTGCTACGACATCGAGTTTCCGCTGCCGGTACGCGCGCAGTGGAGCGCGGGCGCACGGCTGTTCCTCGTGCCCAGCTGCACCGATACCGCGGCCGGCGCCACCCGCGTGCGGGTGGGATGCCTGGCCCGCGCGCTCGAGAACCGCAGTTTCGTGGTCCAGTCCGTCACGGCCGGCGACGCGCCCTGGACGCCGGTGCTCGACACGAATACCGGCCACGCCGCCGTCATCGCGCCGATGGACGCCGGCTTCCCCGCCGACGGGGTGCTGGCCGAGACCACCGATACGGACGTCTGGGCGATCGCGGACATCGACGTCGCGGCGCTGGAGGCGTCCCGGAGCGCGGCGCAGGTCGCCAACGACCGCGACTGGCCCGCCCAGCAGCAGCCTGCGCTGGCGCGCGCGGTGGTGGCGCCGCTGCGCTGAGTGCGGGCACCGGCGATCAGACGGCCGGCAGCCCCAGCCACAGCGACGCGGCCGCGAGCGCGCTGCCGATGGCCGTGGCCGCCAGCACGTCGCTCGGATAGTGCAGGCCCAGCACGACGCGCGAGGCACCGACCAGCAGCGTGAACGGCACCAGCACGATCGCCAGCACCGGGTAGTGGGCGATGGCGACGATCGAGAACGCCACCGCGTGCAGGGTGTGACCGGACGGAAAGCTGTACTCGTCGAGCGGCGCGACCCAGGCGCGGATCCGCAGATCGGTGGCGAAGGGACGCGGGCGGCGTGTCCAGCGCTTGAGCCGCCGGTACATCAGCAGTGCGACGCCGCCGGTGGCCGCCATATGGGCTGCGGCCGACAGCCCGTCGAGTCCGTCCAGGACCACCAGCGCACCCATCAGCACGTACCAGAACACGCCGTCGCCGAGCCGGCTCACCAAGGCGAAGCCGCGCCGCAGCCATCCGTGTGCGCAGGCGCGATTGGCGCGCAGGCACCAGCCCGTGTCGTGCGCCAGCAGACGGCTACGCGGCGGTGCGTGCATGGTGGCGCTCCGGCAGCTGTGGGGGGGCGACGGGCGTGCCTTCACCGCGCACACCCGAGAGCAGGGCGTCCAGTTCGCGCACCACCTGCACCGGGGCCAGGCGCAGCATCGCCTCGCGGCCGGCCAGCGCCATCGCACGACGTCCCTCCGCGTCGTCGGCCAGGCGCAACGCGGCGTCGACGAAGTCCGCGTCGCTGCCGCTCACGCACGCGCCGTGCAGGCCGTCGCACAGGTGTTCGGCGGCCGCGCCGAGGGCGAAGGCCACCTGCGGCACACCGCTGGCCATCGCCTCGAGCACCACGTTGCCGAAGGTCTCGCTGCGGCTCGGAAACAGAAACAGATCGGCGCTGGCCAGATGCCGTGCGAGATCCCGACCGCGTCGGGTGCCGACGAACAGGATGTCGGGGTGGGCCCGCTGCAGCGGCTCGCGCAGCGGGCCGTCGCCCACGAACACCATGCGCGCACCGGGCTGCGTCTGCTGCAGGGCGCGAAATGCGCGGATCGCGAGATCGAGATTCTTCTCGGCGGCCACGCGGCCGACATGAATCACCGCCAGCGCGCCGGGTGCGAGGCCCCAGGCCTCGCGCAGCGCCGGGTCGCGCCGCGCGGGATCGAACCGCGTGCAATCCACCGCGCGAGGCAGCACGACCGGGCGCGGGATGCCCTGCGCGTCCAGCCAGGCGGCCAGCGCGCGCGTGGCGACGACCGTGGCATCGGCCGAGCGATGGAAGCGCCGCATCCAGCCCAGCGCGGCCGGCTCCAGTGCGCGCAGACCGTAATCGGCCATGTACAGGTCGAACCGGGTGTGCAGCGCGGTGACGACCGGAATCCCCAGGGCCCGCGCGGCGCGGATCGCCGAGGCGCCGAGCAGGCCTTCGGTGGCGACATAGATCGCGTCCGGACGCCGGCGGCGCCAGTGGCGACGCAACTGCATGCCCGCAGGCAGCGCGATGCGCAAAGCGCGATACAGCGGCAGACGCATGCCGCGGACGCGGAGGGTGCCGTCGGCATCGGTACCGGTCGGTTCGTCGGGCCGCGCCGGGCGGACGATGTCGACGGCGTGGCCGCGCTGGCGCAGCCCGTCGGCGTAGGACTGCAGCGTGAGTGCCACGCCGTTGACCTCGGGCGGGTAGGTGTCGGTGACGATCGCGTAGCGCATCGTGACGGTCCATGCCTGGGCTTGACGCATGGTCGGCGCCGGTGATGCCGGGGTGGTGACAGCGCCTTGACCGTTCCGTGACGGCGATGGGCGGCTGCGACATCGGCGGACCGCGGCCAGCCGCACGGCCGCGCGCACGCGAACGACGCGGCGCCGGGCGGGCGCGCAGGCGCCGCGTGCCTTATTCCGCGCCCAGCACCAGACGGATGCCGAGCGGGGCGATCTCGTCGGGCTCGCCTTCCAGATCGATACGCAGCAGCGGGCGCGCATCCAGCCAGCGCTGTGAGAAACGCAGCGTCAGCACGTCGTCGGCCACGCCGGCCTGCAACACCGGAATGTCGTCGGCCTCGTGGCTGCGGTGCAGCAGCACCGCCAGGCGCAGCAGCGCGGCCGTGCGGCGTGCCTGTACCAGCAGGCGATCGGGCACGGCATCGAAGGCGGACTTGGGCACCTTGCGCCGGTGGCAGCGTACGAGCGCGGCGAGGAACTGCTGCTCCTGGCGCGAGAAACCGGCGATGTCGGAATGCTCGAGCACGTAGGCCCCGTGCACGTGGTACTGGCTGTGCGCGATCACCAGGCCCAGCTCGTGCACGCGCGCCGCCCAGACCAGCATGCGCAGATCGTCGCCGTCGAGCTGCCAGGTGCGTGCCACCTGGTCGAACAGCCGCAACGCCGTCGCTTCCACGCGGCCGGCCTGGACGCGATCGATTCCGTAGCGCTGCATCAGCGCCTCGACCGAGGCCTCGCGCGGATCGTCCTCACCGGCGCGGCCGAGCAGGTCGCGCAGCACGCCTTCGCGCATCGCCGCCTTGCTGACCTGCATGCGCTCGATGCCGAACACGTTGAACGCCGCTTCGAGCACCAGCACGCCGCCGGCGATGATCGGCCGCCGGTCATCGGACAGGCCGGGCAGTGCGATGCCGTCGACGTGACCGGCCTCGAGCAGGCGGTCGCGCACCTGCGGCAGGGCCGCGGCGGTCACCGCGCCCTTGGTGAGCTTCATGGCCGCGCAGATCTCGCCGATCGCCTTGTTGGTGCCCGAGGCGCCGACCACTTCCTGCCAGCCGAGCGCGCGATAGGTACTGGCGAACTGCTGGAACTCGGCCGAGACCTCGGCCAGCGCGCTGCGCCAGCGACGCTTGGACAGCTTGCCGCCGGGAAAGAAGCGGCGTGTGCTCGCCACACAGCCGATCTGCAGGCTCTCGCGTTCCAGCGCCTCGAAGCCGCTGCCGATGATGCATTCGGTGGAGCCGCCGCCGATGTCGATGACCAGGCGGCGCTGCCCCGGCTTCGGCGGCTGCGCATGGGCCACGCCGAGATAGATCAGGCGTGCCTCCTCGCGGCCGGCGATGACCTCGATCGCATGACCGAGCGCGGTTTCCGCCGGCACCAGGAAGGCCTGCGGCGCGGCCAGCCGGCGCACCGTGTTGGTGGCCAGTGCGCGCACGTTCTGCGGCGGGATGTCACGGATGCGTTCGCCGAAACGCGACAGGCAGGCCAGTGCGCGCTGGCGCACCTCGGCGGTGAGGCCGCCGCGGGTGTCCAGGCCTTCGGCCATGCGCACCGTTTCGCGCAGGCGATCGACCACGCGCAGCTGCCCGAGGGTGTAGCGCGCCACGATCATGTGGAAGCTGTTGGAGCCGAGATCGATCGCGGCGAGCATGTCGCCGTCCGCGATGGAGGGCGTCATGGCGTCGACGCGTGCGGACGTGTCCTGGCCGATCATGCCGTTCCTGCGCAAGGCACGGCGCGCGATGCGCCCCGTGCGGACGATGGGGACCGGCATGGTAAAGCATGCCGGCCCACGGCCGTCAGTCGCGACCGCAGAGTCGCGCCAGCAACCAGCCCTGCGCCGAGTGCGCGGCCGCCCCGTCTTCGGGCGCGAGGTGCACGTAGCTGCCGTCCTCGCGCAGCTCCCAGGCGTTGACGTTGTCGGCGAGGTAGTTGTCCAGCGACTCCTCGCGCACGCGCACGGCGATCTCGCGGTCGAGGATCGGGAAGCAGGTTTCGACCCGGCGCAGCAGGTTGCGTTCCAGCCAGTCGGCGCTGGCGCAGAACAGCTCCGGCGTCCCGCCGTTGTGGAACCAGTAGACGCGGTGGTGTTCGAGGAAACGGCCGACGATCGACCGCACGCGGATGTTCTCCGAGATGCCGGGCACGCCGGGCCGCAGCGCGCAGGCCCCGCGCACGATCAGCTCGATCTGCACGCCGGCCTGCGACGCGGTGTAGAGCGCGCGCATCACCTGCGGCTCGTTGAGGGCGTTCATCTTGGCGACGATGCGCGCCGGCAGCCCCTGCCGGGCGTTGGCCGCCTCGCGCTCGATGCGCGCGATCAGGCCGGCGTGCAGCGTGAACGGCGACTGCAGCAGGCATTTCAGTTCGATCGCCGGCGCCAGGCCCGACATCTGCTGGAACAGCAGATGCACGTCGTTGCCGATATCGGGGTTGGCGGTGATCAGGCCGAAGTCGGTATAGCCGCGCGCGGTGCCGGCGTGGTAGTTGCCGGTGCCCAGATGCACGTAGCGCCGCAGCTTGCGGCCCTCGCGGCGCACGATCAGCAGCATCTTGGCGTGGGTCTTGTAGCCGACCAC
>VFQP010005418.1_pt1 | contig 11162 bp, 12 predicted proteins | sample 3512351 | NCBI WGS metagenome assembly VFQP01 (sample SAMN10412372, study PRJNA504923) | tailings metagenome | isolation source: Relicate 1 Philex TSF1 revegetated site | place: Philippines: Tuba, Benguet | collected 2017-08-29
GTGCGTGTGTTTGTGGCCGCAGGCTGCTGGCGGCAAACACGCCTCCCGACCTGCTCAGCGGCCGCGCGCAGCGCATGTCGCTGCGGTGGAAGCTCATGGACTGGCTCGGCAACACGTGGGTGGCGCTGAGGGACGCGCGGCCCGCCTCGGACATGCTCTGGGACAACGTGCAGGTGCGCTTTTTCACGCCGCGACGCGTTGCGCTTGCTTTGCTCTCTGGGTCTGGGCACATCGGCGCGGGGAAGGAGCGCAGCGCGGCGGAGCGGGCGCCGGCCACCTCAGCGTCGAAGCAGAGCCGTCACCACGAGGCCCGATCCACGGCAACAGCAGCGCAGCGAGAGCGCGCGACGGCGGGCGTGAGTCGTATCAAGTGTTGCGGCTGGTCGCGCGCGCTGCCGCGCAGGTGGCCTACTGCTTTGCGTCGGTGGTGGAGCGGGTGGCGGCGCCGCTGTGCGACAGCCTGCAGACCAGCTCCGTGCAGAGCAAGGATCACCTGCAGAGGGTTAGCGCAGGGCGCTGCCGCTCCGCACAGGGCCAGCTGCGACCGCGTGGCTTTGTAGTGGCTCCTTGCAGCGCCAACTGCACCCTCGGCAGCGTGCGGCAAAGAGGTTGTTGATGCCCTCCCGCAGCGTCGCTTGCACCCGCCCTGACTCCTGCCGTGTCTGTGCCCCCTTGCACCGGCGCCGCCCCCTGCAGGCGGACGTGAGCGGCGTGTCGACGTCGTCGGGCGTGGCGGCGCGCATCACGGCCGGCACAGGCGGCGGCACGCTGACCTTCCGCAAGGCCGTGTGGGACACGCTCACCTGGTGGACAGCCGACGCCGCCAACACAGGTGGGCGCTGTGCACGCCCTCTCACGCCTTCGCCTCTCAGGACGTGCACGCGTAGTGATGTCCATGGGGGGCCGCATGCCGCAGCGCAAGTCAGGCAGGGAGTCTGGTTCCGGATAGCGCATGAAGGAGAACCCCCAGCTGCTGAGTCTTTGGTGGTGGTGGCTGCTCTGCGCTGCCGCACGCAGAGAAGGACTTTTGGCACCACGTGCGCGCCGGCATCCGCGGCACGGTCGACAAGCTGCGGGTGCGCCCGGCGTCCCGCCCCACGCTGCGCTTGGGTCTCCTTGCGCGCGGCTGCACGCGCCCTGCGTGCTTGCACGACGTGGCTCGGCACTCACAGCGCGTGGGGGCTGCTGCGGCGCGTGCTGGGGGGAGTGCGCAGGTGGACCAAGAGACGTCTGTGCGGCGGGAGGACCAGGAGCGCGAGTTCAAGCTGTGGGCCTGCGCGCTCGACCACAAGGCCCGCGGCGCGCTGGCCGCGCTGCTCTCGGTGCGCCCTGCCCCGCCCGCCTCACCTGCTCTCAGCAAGCCGTGACGCGCGCACGCGGCCTTTGCCTGCGGCAGGCCCCCCTCCGCAGCGCTTCCGTTGATGTGCCTGCTTGGGCGTGCACGTCTTGTTTGCAGGGCCCGGCGTTTGACGCCGACGTGCGGCGCAGCCGGGGCCCGGTGCTGCAGTGGATCGACCGCCTGCTGCGCTTCAGCGGCCCGGCGGCGGGCGCGGCGCTGGGCGGCGGCTCTGGCCGCGGTCTGACGGGCAACCTGTCGTCGACCAGCCTGCCGGCGCTGGCGGCGCCCAGCGCGCCGCTGGGGGGCGCGGCGCCGCCCATCTCCATGCCGGGGCCTGACCGGGGCGAGGTGGGGCGAGTGGGCCTGCACAACCTGCTCAAGGTGAGGACAGGGAGGCGGGGCGCCTTGTGCGTTATGGGCCAGCTCGTTGCGGCATCCTGCGAGATCTGGCGGCAGTCCGATGAGCTGGCGAGTCATCGGGGGATATCTGGTCGCTCTCAAACTGTGCAGAGCAACCACGAGCTGTTTGACGTGTACCTCGACCAGGCCTACGACGCGCACCACGCCGTCGCCAGCACCTACTTCCAGGTGCGAGCGTGCGCGAATGTTGGGCGAGGGGGCGCAGGCGAATCGGTCGACGACGCGCGTGCACGTTGGTCGCCTGCAGGTGCTGTGCGAGGTCTACTGCACGCACGACGACATCACCTGCCCCGCGCACATCCTCGTTTCGCTCATCCTGTACAAGATGGTCGACCCGCAGGCCGAGGTGCGCTGCCGCCTTCGACATCGCCGCTTCGCGCTTCCTACCAGCACGCGTGAGCATGCCTCGCGCAAGGTTCGCTCACCCGCCTCGTCCTTCTCCCGCCCTCGCGCTCAGGTGCGCGAGGACGCCCGGCACCTGCTCCGCGTGCTGTCGCACCGCGAGTGGGGCTCGCTGGCGCCGCAGCACGCTGCGCTCACCACCAGCCCCACCTTCAACACAGGTGTGCGTCCTGGACCTTCCTGCTATCTTCCATCCCACCCGTCCCCAAAGCTCGCTTGTGACGCCCGAACGCCCGAACGCCGCCGCATCCGCAGGCCCCGGCGGCATCCCCTTCCCGTCGCCGCGCCGCCTCCCCCAGCGCGCCTCGGCCGGCGGCGTCCCCTCCCTGCTCCCGCCGCCCCCGCCCCGCACCTCCAAGGCCGGCTCCGACGTCACGCCCACCACGCCCTCCCTCGACCCGCTCCTCGGCCATGCGCACCACCACCACCCGCACGGGCACCACCACCCGCACGCCGCCGCGCTGCGCGGCCCTGGGCAGCAGTCGGCGCCCGCGCCCTCCACGCCCCGCGAGGGGCTGGCCGGCGTGCCGCCGCAGCAGCAGGGCGGCGCCGTCATGCCCACGCTGTCGGCAGGCATGAGCAGCGGCCTGGGCGGCGGTGCGCCGCCGCCGGCGGAGCAGACGAGCGGTCAGAAGCGGGCGCGGGAGGAGCTGGAGGGAAGCCAGGGCGAGCTGGCCAGCGCCTGGGCGCCGGCGGACGCGGGCTCCATGTTCAGCACTCTGGTGGACACGTACCAGCAGGACCAGTTCCAAATGTCCAAGATGCTCGCCACGTGCGTCAGCGCGCTCCTTTTTTGCGTGCCGTTGCGGGAGGGCCACACAGCGCAGTTTGCGGCGCGCTGCGGCGGTCTCTCGCAGGCGGTGCTCAGGTTCGGGTCTGCTTTCGCGTCGCCGTCCCATGCTGGGCGATGCGTTCTTGGCGCTGCGTTCTTCTGCCTGTGGGCCTGCGGGCGTGGCGCATGTGCAGGGTGTACCCCGCGCTGCAGGGAGCACGTGCCCTCGAAATGACAGCCTGGTGTCCTGCGGTGACGCGTTCACTGCACGCGCAGGGAGTACCCCGCGCTGAGCGAGCAGCTGTGCCTGGAGATGATGACGCGCGCGCTCGACTGCACCGACACGTCCATCCAGCAGCCCGTGCTGGTCAGCCTGGCGCCCTGGATGAACAACCTCATCATCACGGCGCAGTGGAAGGTGCGCTGCGCGTGCGCACGCGTGTGAGCGGCGCGAGTGGTGCGCCGTGCGGACTGGCGGTGGCGATCCGGTGCGCTGCGGCAGAGCCGCGCGAGCGGCGGGCTCTTGACTGTGAGCAGGGCGTGCGCCGTTTCGCCTGCACGCAGCGCGGCAGAGCTCTCGCCGCCGAGGCTCCCCCGTTGCGCATGTCTTGCTGTGCGGGGCGCAGCCGCGCGCCGCCGAACGCAGGGGCCGCGGTGCCGCGCACGCTGCATGCACACGCAAGCGCGCCCCGCACCGCCGCCGCCGCGCGTGCGCAGGGGTCGTGGTGCGAGCGGCTGCTCAAGAGCATGTACTACGTGACTCAGCGTCACGGCGGGTCGTGCCCCCAGGAGATCCAGACGCTGTGGCGCACGCTGGCGGCGCTCAAGGACAACGTGCGGCACATGCTGCTCTTCCTGGTGGATATGGGCATGGCGGCGGGGCAGCAGGTGAGGGTGGGGGAGGGGGGAGGGCGGCGTACGGCTGCTGCTGTTGGACATGGGCATGGCGGCGGGGCAGCAGGTGCGGGCTTGTGCTCTTCGTGAGGGCCTGTGCTCTATGCAGCGGCACACTGTGGCAGCCTCAGGGCGATTTTGGCCAGAGGTGCAGCGGTGGCTCACGTTCGTGTCGTGTGCATGCGTGTGGGCCCACCCACCCGCAGGACATGCCCAAGCTGGAGGAGTACCTGGCCGTGGCCAAGCGCGTGTGCCTCTACCTGGCACGCACGCACCCCCAGTTCACCATTGACCAGCTGGAGACCGAGGTCAGCAAGCAGGTGCGCGTGCGGCCCTGCAAACTGTGAGGTCAGCAAACAGCCGCGTCCCCCTGTTCATGCACAGGGTCGGTGTCGCGTGAAGCCCCCTCACAGCTCTGCGCACATACGCTCGAACGCGGCTCACCCACGCACTCTTCCCAACTCCCATTCCCAACCTCTCGTCTGTTCTGCGCAATGATGGCCCCCGCGGCAATCTGGCTGGGGAGCGAAGGGTGTGGCAATCTGGCTGGGGAGGGTGTGGGCATGCCTCGCGTGGCATGCTGTGGTGGGTGCGTGCAGGTGCAGGAGACGGACGCGAGCCCCACGCCGGGCCACGTGGCCAGCGCGCCCATGGAGTTCCAGCTGCAGCTGGGGGACACCTCGGCGCCCGTTGGTGAGGCGGTGGGGAATGTGGCGTCGTGGACCCTGCTGGGAAGGGCCCTGAGCGCTCGCGGGTCGGGGTACTCGGCGTGTGGACGCGTGCGCAACCGTTCCTGCGCTTGTGCGGCGGGGCCTGCGAGCCACAGAGGGCGGCTACGGCTGCACTCTCACACACTCTGTCGTCCTGCTCTGCGTCGCACAGAGCTCTTCAGCAGCGGCGTGCAGCAGGGCGGCGGCGCGCTGTGCCTTGAGGCGGCGGGGTGGCCTGTGCAGGCGTCCGCAGGCTCCCAGTTGCGGCCTCTTGGCGTCGTGTCCTAGGGTTGCCTGCCCTCGCCCGCGCGCGCCTGCCGCTCGGCGTTTTGCGAACGGTGACATGGTGCGCGCTGCGGGCTCCCTTGCTCCTCTCGCAGGGCGACGTGTCCTCTGCATACACGTCCTACGACCTGAAGCAGGGCTTGGCGCGCAGCATGGAGGGCGCGCTGTCCACCCACCCCTACGCCGGTGAGCGTGCGCGGCACGTCGCGCCTTCTGCGCGCTGCAGTCAACCGTTTGCCTGCCTGCTGCCGCTCCTCTAAGCATGCACGTGTGGCCTCAAGACTCGCGCCACCGCCCTCGGCACCCCTTGCGCGCCGTTGCCCCCTCGCAGCGCACCAAGTGGTGCCCAGGGTCGGCAGCGCCTCCTCCTCCAAGTCCTCCGCCACACAGCTCTCCTCATCCGCCGCCGCCGCCAGCGCCGCCGCCAACGCCGCCGGCGCCGCCGCCCCGCCCGACGCCCACCCCACCTCGGCCTCCTCGCAGCACCCCCCGCCGGCGCCCACCTCTGCGCAGCAGCTGCAGGCGGCGGCGGGCGACGGCGGCGACGGGGCGCTGAAGGCGCCGCGGGAGAGCGGCGCTTCCTCGTCCCATGGGCTGATGGGCGGCGGCCCCAGCGGGACGGGCTTGGCGAACGCAGCAGGCGGCGGCGGCGGCGGCGGCACGCTGTCGGTGTCCACGTCCGTGGACGTGAGCACTGGCGGCGCGGCGGGCTTCGGCGGGCCCGGCGGCGGCGGCGACGGCCAGCAGGCGGTGGTGTCGGCGGCGGGGCGGGGGCAGCACCAGCAGGCGCGGAGCATCGGCGGCGGGCGCGCGCTCATCTCCAGGTGCGCCTGACGTACTCGCCTTTCTCAGGGCCAGGTGCATTGAGCAGTGCAGCTTTCTGTGACGCCGGAAGCAGGCAGGGCTGGTGACGCGTGGGCGGTGCGGCGGTGCGATCGCCGTCTGGCCGCGTCACAGCTCTGCTTGGCGACTGCGCACACGCCACTGCGCAACGTTGGGTCCCAGGATCAGAGGTGGCGAGCGAGTGTGTGTGGTGTGTGGGTGTGTGGGCGTTGCCTGTTGTGGCGCCCGCAGGCCGGAGCTGGCCATGTGCCTGCTGAGCGAGGTGGCGTTTGCGTGCGACGAGGAGTTCAAGGGCTGCCTCCCGCTCATGCTGCACGCCTGCGTGGTGCTGCTGGACGCCGGTGAGCGAGCCCTTGCTCTTCCCTTCCTGGCCCAACACCCAAACCTTTCACCCTTCGAGTTCGCGCCATGGGTGGAGGGCCAGGAGGGTCGCACTGGGCGACCCAAAGCACAGGCTCTTCATCGAGCGCGCATGAGGGAAAAGGCACCAGGCAACGTACGGCGTGTTTGTGATGGCCATCACCGCCATGCTGGTGCTTCTGCCGTTGCTTGTCACAGAGTCGCCGCTGGTGCACACGCACGCGTCGGCGCTCCTCATGGCGCTGGTGCACTCGGTGGGCAGCTACTACCACGAGCGCGCGCTGGACGAGGGCAAGCCCTCCGACATGGAGCCGGTGAGGGCTTGCGCGGCAGTTGCAGCGGCCGCGGGCGTCGGTGGGAGGGCTTGCGCGCCGCCCCGCTCGCTGCCAAGCTGTGCACACGTGCAAGTGGTGGTGCAGCTCACGCCCACCGCCTGCGGCTTGCAACAAGGATTGCAAGCTTGCGCCTCCCGCTGGGGCGTTGCCGCGCGTGATGCTGGTGCCTGGCATGACGCCTTGTGCGTACCTCGCCCTTTGGTCCTGTTTGCTCGCGGTGCGCAGCTGCAGCACCTGGTGTGCCACCTGCAGTCGCTGCGAGGCCGCCGGCTGTGGAGCTACGAGGACGTGACGTGCGCGCAGCCGGCGCCGGCGTCGTGCGAGCCGCTCGCCGCGCTCGTGCACGCCGCCACGCACGCGCTCCACTGGGTGGAGGACCTGCACGTGAGTCAGCAACTCGGGAGGGGACACAAGAGACCGCGTCCATTGCTGGTGGACGGCGAGCGCTGGCGTCTGCCCTAACCCACGCCCTCGTCCTACATGCAGGCGCGGTGGGCCGAGTACGCGATTGACTGGGCGCTGCACTGCTGCAGCCGCCACTTGTCCGGGCGCTCCTTCCAGGCGCGTCAAGCTCCAGAGAGCCCTCTTGTATCCTGCCCATCAGCTGCTGCCCCTCCCTTCTGCAGCCGCCACATGGCAGGGGACTCTCGCCCACGCGCGCAAACGCCGTCATGCGCCATGTGCAAGCCCCGACGCATGCGCCCTGACCCCTGACCATGCAGGTGTTCCGCTCGCTGGGCCCCCCGCTCAACTCGGACCTGCTCACCACGCTGCTGGTCTGCCTGCACACCTGCCTGGACCCGCCCTCCTCATCCGGCGGCGCCGGCGTGCCCGCCTCGCTCTCCTCCAGGATGCTGGCGGCGGCGGGCGGCGGCGGCGGCGGCGGCGGGGCGGAGGCGGGCGGCGGCGGCGCGTCGCTGGGGCCCCGGCAGGGCGCCGACTGCGCGCTCGAGGTGCTGGCCACGCTGCAAAAGCTGGTGGAGGACATCCAGCCCTCGTCGCGGCTCATGCTGTACCCTCAGGTGAGGGCCTTGGGGGGCCTTCCTGGTCTGCTCGCCCCAAAAACGGGATCGGGATTGCCGCGCGCATGCTGCGCTTGCGCGGCGCGGCGAAGAGTGCCGTTGCGCAGAGCGGCGCGATGGTGTGCGTGTGACGTCTGCGTGCGCCGCAGGTGTTTTGGGTGGCGCTGTCGCTGCTGCACAGCAACGTGGTGTCGCTGTACTCGGCGGGCCTCTCGCTGCTGGCCGCCTTCATGCGCACGCTCAGCCTGCACCAGAGCAAGGTGAGAGGGAGGGGCGGCGCACGCGTGAAATCGAGTGTCCAGCGCGTTCGCGTCTGCCGCACGCACGCCCTGGCCACTTGGCGCCGCCAGCAGCACACGCTTGCAGCCTGAGCCGGCCCTGCTGGCCTGTGCCTGTCACTGCTGGTGCCCGCGCGCCTGCTGTCCGGTGGACCGTTTGGATGCCTCGCCAGGCTAGGCTTACCGCCCAGCCCCTCAGCGCCGTGCTGTGACCACCACCGCAGGTGCTCAACGTTTTGCTGGCGGCGGCGCCCGGCCTCAGCGGGCACATCCTGCTGCACAGCTCCTCCACCACAGTGGCCAAGGCGGGCCGCAACTCGGACAAGGGCGGCATGGACAGCGAGGCCGAGGACCCGGGTGAGGGCTTGCGCCCGTCTGTCCGCCGCTCCGCCCGCGCCCGCCTAGCCCGTCTGCAGAGTGCTGTGGACACCTCACGGGGCGGTCGCAATCGCAAGACATCCCGTGCCAGGGAAACTGTTGCTCATGGTCACGAACCCTCACACCGTGCCATGTGTTGCAGAGCCGTGGGCGCTGGGCGCGGCGCTGCTGCAGCTCTCCACGCACGACATTGGGTCGCAGCGCCACGCGCCGCTGGCGGTGCAGCAGCTGCTGCTGCGCGGGCTGCAGGCGCCCTCCACGCTGCCCGCCTCGCTGCACGCGCTCGCCGACCTGGCGGTCGTTTTGGAGGTGCAGGTGTGCGTGGGCGGGGGCGGGAACCTGGTTTGGGGGCTGTACGTACGTCCTCTGCGCTGCCGACCTGGCGACCATGCCGTGCTAGAGGCGCACGTGCGCGCCCTGACTCATCTCGCTGCACTCTGGCTGCTGGTTCCGGGTTTGTGTGTTCGAAGCTTCTGCACGGGCTGAGGGGCGGCTTTGCTGCGCGCGTGAGCGCAGGGCGCCGCGCTCAACAGCGCGCTGGGCTCGCTCCGGGACGTGAGCAACGGCACCAACGGCAGCGTCATCTCCGGTGCGCAGTCGCGCCGCCGCTCACGCCCTGCATCCCGCTGCGGGTGCTAGCAACTCTGGCACTGGTCGCGCGGCGCACGGCGCGCCGCTTCCTGCCACGTGAGGTGGCGGTGATCGCGCCGCCGGCGCTGTGCACGCTGCGGTGCTTGCAGGCGGGGACACGTGGGGCGTGCGCGCGGCGAGCACGCTGGGCAGCGCCATGCCCGGCGACGGCACGCTGACGAGCTCCGGCGGGCCGTACGACAGCCTCCGCAAGCACAGGTGCGCGCGCGCACAAGCGTTGATGCTTGCGCTCCTCGGCGTGGCCACAGCACTCCTAGCGGGCGCGTCATCAGTGCTGTGGCGCGTCAGCAGAGCAGTCTCGCGCGCGTGTGCGTGGTGGTGCGCGTGTGGGGAGAGGCTGGGGGCCTCCGCAAGCACAGGTGCGCGCGGTCTGCATGAACATGTGGCGCATGCGCCACGACGCAGCCACGTGCACACTGCACTGCAACGTAACGCCGGTAGCGCCGCCGCCGCGACCTGCTCGCCGTGTGGCCCGGCCGGTTGCCCGTCCTGCCCGTCCTGCGAGCTTTCCCTGCCCGCACGCGTGCTGCGCGCAGGCTGCTCCGTCTGGACGCGCACCAGGCGCTGCTGGGCCCCTCGCACTCGCAGCTGTTCGTCACGTGCGTCAGCGCCGTGCTGCAGGCGCTCGCCGCCAACAACATCAGGTGCGCATGCGTGTTAGCACGCCGGACGTTCGTTACCACGGGGGTTTCGGTCTGTTGGGAGGGGCATTCGCATCTGTTTGGACACGTCGGCGGGGCCGGAGCCCAGCTACCGGGCGTGTCAGATGTCTCGCAGCGTGCGTCCCGTGTGTGGCACGTCCTGCTGGCTGACCGAAAATGACTAATAACGCACCCGGCCGGCCCAGGCACTCATCCTTGCACCGCCGTCGTCGTTTCCTGCCCACCCCCCACCCCACCCTCCTGTGCGCTTTGCAGCGTGACATCGCCTCAGGCGCGGCCCGACAGCCCCGCCGCGCAGGCGGCGCTGGCCCGCTGCCTCACCAGCCTCAGCCGCGCCTGCGACGCGCACGGCCTGCGGCCGCTGGTCCCGCCGCTGGCGCGAGCCGCCCACGTGTGGGCCGGCGGCGGCGCCGGCGTGCCGCTCGCCTACCCGCCCAACGTCACCAAGCTAGGGCTCTCGAGGGTGCTGCTGCGCGAGCTCAGCGCGGGCCTGGCCGCCAGCTTCTTCCCGGCCTTCGGGCCGCTGCTGCTCAACCACTGCCTGGACCAGCTCACGCAGCCGCAGGCCACGCACCGGCACCTGGCCGTGCTGCAGCTGCTGCACGCCGTGGTGGCCACGCTAAACGACGACCTGGCGGCCCGCGGCGGCGGCGCTGGCGGCGGTGCAGGCGGAGGGGGAGGGGGAGGGGAGGTGGTGGGGGGCGAGGACAGCGCGGCGGCGGGGGCGGGGCAGGGGGCGGCGGGGGCGCGTGGCACGCTGCCACTGCTGGGTCCGGCGTCGATGCGTCTGCTGACGAGCTCCACGCTGCTGCAGCCTCTCATGGACAAGGCGCAGGTGTGTGTGCGCTTGCAGGGGGCGGTGGGGGCGCGGGGAGCCCTTGGGCTGCGTGCACAACCGCGGCTGCAGGTGCTTTGCGGGTCCTGTGCAGGAACAAGTGGGTACGGCCTGGGAGCGGCTGTGTTTGCAGGCCTTTTGGCCGCTGATGCGGCAGGATTGGATGGGGCTGGGTCGCGCCGCGGCTGTTGCATGGGCGCACAGTCGTGGTGCAGAGTGCTGGTGACTGTGCAGCGGAGGCTTGGAGGCAGAGCTTGCTTTGCGCGTGTGCGTGCGGGTGGCGCAGGGCTCACTGCTGGGGCCCATTGCCGGCGACACCATCACGGCCATCGTGGCGTACTGCGCGCGGCGGCGGCGGCTGGCGGGGGGCCGCGGCGGCGCGGCGGGCCGCTTGACGCCCGGCGGCGCGGGCGCGGCCGGCGCCGCGGGGGGCGCGGGCGACGCGCCAGGTGCGTTCCCGCTCTCTTGCCGCGCCGCGCCGCACTTTGGCGCCCACAGCAGGGAGGCGTCGGATACGCAAAACGGATGCGAGCATCCTCGCGCACTGAGCAGCAGTGTGTCACGTGTCGGGGTTGCGTGTGGGCGCGCGTGCCACGCAGGTGCGGCTGGGCTGGGCGGCGGGGCGGCGGGCGCGTCGGGCGGCAGCGAGCTGCTGCGCACGCTTCACCCGGCGAGCGTGCCCGTGGCGGCGGCCATCCGGCGCGTGATTGACACCTTGGGCTCGTCGGCGTGGCGCGGGAGGCGCGTGACGCGGCTGCTGCCGCACCTGGCGGCGGCGGTGGACGGGGAGAGGGGCGCGGCGGCGGCGGGGTGACGGGCTGCATGCAATTTTCTTCATGCTTGTGCATGCTGCAGTGCTGGGGCCGCTGCTGGGAGCCGCGGGGTGCTGCGCTCAGTGTTGGGTGTTTGGGGCGTGGGGGATGTCACGGGGCAAGCAGCGCTTGATTTTCGCTGCCGTGCAGCAGCGAACGCCCCA
>VFQP010005419.1_pt1 | contig 11162 bp, 9 predicted proteins | sample 3512351 | NCBI WGS metagenome assembly VFQP01 (sample SAMN10412372, study PRJNA504923) | tailings metagenome | isolation source: Relicate 1 Philex TSF1 revegetated site | place: Philippines: Tuba, Benguet | collected 2017-08-29
GTTGGGGTGAGGTAGTCACAGCAGGACGCCGTGGACCGCGGCGAGGGGCGGCCCGTGCGCTGCTGCTGAGGTAGGCGGGGAGCAGCAAGCCGCGGGTGAGGCCGACCTCACCCCAGCGCGGCAGCTGCAGGGGCCTTTGCAATGGGGAGAAGCAGCTGCGCCGTCGCAGCGCTGATGGACCCTGCGCCGGCGCCCCTCGCGCCTCGCCCCTCCACCACCACGCGCGGCAGCTCGTCCTCTCGCGCGGCGCGTCGCTCACAGCTGGCCCACCCTGCGCCCCGCCCCTTCACGCCCGCCCGCTCACCACGCAGGCGCCTACGTGTGCGACACGATCAACGCGCCGCCGCTGCGCCCGCAGCCGTCCCCGCTCGTCCCCGTGTTCGCCGCCCTCCTGGCCATCGCCGTGGCGCTGCACAACGTCCTCGCCGTCCTCGCCTTCCACTTCAACGGCGGCGCCGCCGCCTCGCTCTCCGCCGCCGCCTCCGCGCCGCCGTCGGGCCTGCTGGCGCCTGTCCGCAAGCTGGCCTCCCACGTGCTCTTCACGCCACCGCCTGCACCTACGCAGGGCGGCGGTGAGGCGGAGGGCCCAGCCGCCGGGTGGGCGGGCGCGCTGGCCGCCTACGGCGTGGTGCCGCTGGTGGTGGGCGTGGCGCTGCTGGCGCTGGTGGTGCGCAACGGCAAGCACCTGGTCAACAAGCCGCAGCTGTGCCCGCAGCTGGCCGTCACGGTGGCCAAGCCGCCAAAGGCCGACCGGGACGCCAAGAAGCGCGCCTGAGGTGGGAGTATCCGGATAGGGGGCGTTGGCCGACTGGCAGTGGCTTGGCGCGATGGCGGCCTCTCAGGGAGCGCCAAGGAAGCGCGTCCGAGGGGAGTCGCTGGGCTGTGGGCGGAGGCGGCAGGAAGATTGTTGCGCATTCGCCGGAGTTGATGCAGGATGTGCCTGTGTGTGCTGTTGGGGTTCGGTGAGGGGAGGTGGGGGGGGGGGGGGCGGATCACGTTTTGCCGGCTGCAGGACTGCGGACGGTGCCTGCGGTGCTTGCTGCTTTCTTCTCTGGATTCACGTTGCAAATTTCACCTGCACACCGCTGAGCCTCCACATGCAGCACAACGCATCACCGCGTCTTGGTGGTTTCAAGAGCAGCCGCGGCAAGCCATGCAGGCAGGAGCATGGCCCAGCCCCCCTCGCGCTGCACACGCGCACACACACCCCGCGTCCTCCTTGGGTGAGGGCGCCCTCACCCAAGGTCAGAGAAAGGAACCGTGCCGCGGAAAAGCTCAACAGCGCACTGGTGACGCGCAACCATCAACCTAAGCGCTGGCAGGGCACGGGGCGGGGCGGGGAGGCCCAGAGGCGGCCGTAGTCGCGTGAGCGCTGCGAGGGCCCTTGTACCTTGCAACCCACGCCAAAAACTGCCTCAGGGACAAGAGCAACACAGAGAGAAGGCGGCGTGTGTTGCCTCGCACCTCTGCGGAAGCCACGCTGGGAGCAAGAGAGGAAGAAAAGAAGGGGGGCACGCGTGACACGCCCAAGGGCGGCGGGGCGGGTGCGTGGGGCCGGGGGGCGTTTGGCAAGGTGAGCACAACCGAACCGTGCCGGAACTCGTTAGCCCCTCAACCTGACCTCGCCCCCACCTCCTCCTCCTCCTCCTGCCACCACCTCCTCAGCGGCGGGCACACAAGACTCCCAGAGCGACCCCAACCCGCTGCCGGCGCATCGCCGCTCAACCAACCACCACGCCCTGAGAGAGATGCGCAAGTCATGGACGCAGCGGGCGCAGCGGCACGCGCACACTCACACGCTGGGGTGTTGTTCCTCGCGGCTCCTGAGAGAGGGAGAGAGGGGGGGCCCGTGCAGCAAGTGTGTGTGTGTGTGCACAAAGGGCGGGGGAGGGAGGTCGGGAGGGAGGCAGGGCCGTGGTTCAAGTCTGGATCCTGCCCGTGCGAACGCTCGTTGCGTGCACACCGCAACCAGCACGCGCCGCAGGGAGGGCTAGCACGCAACACCACGCCGCCGCGCGACGCACCCATGCCTCTCGGCGACCTGCACCGCTGCGACCTCCAGGCGTAGCACAGCCCCCCGCCGAAACCATCGCTCCGCATCGCTCCTCTGCCGTCTGGGCCGGGGACCCGCACGACCGCCTCGCCAACCGCTCCACACGCCGCACACACATCCACACACACACACACACACACACTGGTAGGGGACAAGGTGCTTCCGATCAAGGCGCGTCGAAGCCGCAGTTCAGGAGCTGCAAGGTGGAGGCAAGAAGAGCTGCCAGGGCCGCCGGGCGCTTGGGGGCAACGCCACCAGCCGCCGCGTCCCCGTGAGAAAGCAACCCGCGCCGCTGCCACCGGCGCAGGAGAGCCGCCGCCGGTGAGAGAGGGGAGGGGAACGGAGGGTCAGAAGAGGAGGAGGCACATGATGACGAAGGATCCCAGCATGAGCAGCAGCCGGGAGAGGAACGCCTGCGCGGGAGCACGAGGAGGCGCGCACGCAAGCAGGCGCCAGTGGTTTGGTGGCGCCTGGGCACTTGTGGCGCCGTCGCCGCCCGGGCGCCGCCCGGCCCGCCCCCGGGCGCCTCTGCAATGCACGCACCTGGTGCTGCTGCTCGGGCGTGAGCGCCTCCACGTACCCCTGGCCCGGCCCCAGCTGGAAGCCAAACAGCGCGGGCAGCACGCCCTGCTGCGCCGGCGCCTGGCCCGACAGCTGCGCGGCGGGCTGCGGCGCGCCGCCGGGCGCCGAGCCCTGCGCATGCGCAAGAGCGGCAGCAGCACGCCACATGACATGAGCTTGGCTTCGTCGGCGTCCTCCGCGGCCACACCCCATGGCGTCGTGAGTGGGTCGCGTGGGCCTGCTCAGCGTGGGCAGCGCGCCGCGTGGTCGCCTGCAGCGATACCGGGCTCTCCTGTGCCCCCTTGGCTCCCTGTGCTCCAAACGCACCTGCACCACGGCGGGCAGGCGCTGCCCGGCGGGCCGCGGCGGCACGACCGGCTTGCCGTTCGCGTCGGCGGCGTGCCCGGGGCTGCCGCCCTTGTCGGCCCCTCTCTGCGTGGTTTCCTGCCCGCGGCCGTAGATGGGGATGACGCGGTCAATGTCCACGCCCGCCTTGCACACGGGGCACTGCCGGCACGCGCTCTGCACCTGGGCCCACCTGCGGGCGGCAAGCGGTGCGCCGCCCGACAAGCCAGTGGTCACGAGTCACGAGCCGGAGCTGGGTCATGCAACCTGTGCAGCTGACGAAGAAGCAAAGTGCTGCACGTGGGCAAGCTGCTGCCGGCACGACGTGCGCAACTGCGTGCGCCGTGGTTGCCCCCTCCCCGCGCGGGTGAGGAGGCGCGCTGAGCAGCACGCGGCGCCAGGCCAGGCGTTGCTGCTGCTGTGGAGCCGTGCCGTGCGCAGCTGCAGGGATGGATGGATGCGGGAAATCCAGCTGCCCTGGGGCGCACCGGTAGAGGCACGGCCAGCAAAAGAGGTGCCCGCAGAGCGTGACGACGGGCTGGTGCGCCAATTCTAGGCAGATGTGGCACGAGAACGCCGCGGCCACGTCGTCGTCGAGCTCTCGGGACAGCGCGTGGTGAAGTGGCCCTTGTGCCCGTGCCCCGTCGCCAGCGCCTCGCGAAGAGGGGTCCTTGGCCGCCGCGGCGGTGGTGCTGGTGGTGCTGGCGGTGGTGGTGGTGGTCGCTGCGGGCTCGTGCGGACGCTGGGCTGGTTCCTGGTGGGGTTGTTCGCTCACGGTTGCGCCCTGCGCGAGGACGCTGTGCGCCAACCTGGGCGCCTCCACTGCTGCTGACGCCATGTGCTCCGCGAGGCGCTCAGGCCAGCAGGCGGCCCGGCGGCAGCAAGGTTCTCGACGCCCGCGCCGAAGGAGAGCCTGTTCCTCAGGTGCTGCTGCTGCTGCAGTGGGGAGCTGCGCGGGGATCGGTGGCACCGCTTGGCACGCTGGGGGTGGGCCCTTGACGCGTGCGGGAGCGGTCACGCGAGCTGTGGCTCTCACCGAGGGCCTGCAGATACGGGTGCAATTGAGACGGTGAGTCAATCGGCAGATTGCGGCAGACCAATGCAGAGCATGCTCATCAGCGCTCTCGGATGCCCAGCAGGATGTCTGGCGGGAAGAACCTCGTGCTGTGGGCCATCTTGATCGTCATTGCTGGTACGCCGCCGCATCAGGCGCCTGCGCAGGACGGCATTGCCAAGGCTCTGCAGCAAGGCCCTGGTGGCTTGGTGCTCCTCCTCAGCTCCCTGGCGCCTGCTGCCCTTGGTCCTGTGAGAGTTGACTCTCTCACTCTTGCCGTCCTGGTCGCCGTGCACGGGTGCATGCCGCACACCACGGCAGCTCTCCAAGCACACAGCACAGCGAGAACACACACACGCACGATGACGACGCAACGAGTGGGCAGGCGGTGTCGCTGCTGCCCCCCCGCGACGCCAGGAAGGCTGCTCTCCTCCTTCGCTGGCGCCCTCCTCCTTCTCCTCGGCCTGCTTCAGCCAGGCACGCACGCGGCGAGCAGGGGCATCCGCACGCAGCTGCCTCTCCTGCGCCAGCAGCAGCAGGAGCAGCAGCAGGCGCGGGCCGGCAGGAGCCAAGGCGGGCTGTGCGGCGGCAAAGTGCCCCAGAACCTGCGCCTGCCGAACGTCACGCACGCGGGCTACGTGGGCGTCAGCGGCGAGAAGGGCGACGAGATCTTCACCATGTTCTACGAGGCGCAGCGGGACGACATCCCGCTCGAGGAGAGGCCCATCGTCGTCTGGCTGCAGGTGAGGGGGCCTGCGCTGGCGTCCAGAGCAGCCCAGCACACAAGTAAGAGCAGCTTGCTCGTCATCCTGGCAAGCTTCTAGCAGCTCCCCACGGCGGCCAGAGCTGCGGTGACCGCTCGTGCGCCGCCGGGCGTGTGTATGGACAGTTGGGGATGCCGCAGCATCGCCCGTGACCCCTGGCAGGCCGGATTCTCAATCGCAGCGCGCGTGCCACACTTTGCGCAGGGCGGCCCGGGCTGCTCGTCGCTGTTCGGCATGGTGAGTCGACGCGCTGACCTGTCCACCTCCTGCGGCGCACGGCGCCGCCGCCACCGGCACCCTCACCTTGGCCGCGGCGTGCACTCCACAGCGTGTGGCACGACGCACCCGTCCTGCACGCGCAGCTCTACATCAACGGGCCCTACTTTGTGAACGAGCACGACCTGACGCTGCGGCAGAACCCGGGCAGCTGGAACCGCCTCTACGGGCTGCTCTACGTGGACCAGCCCCTGGGCACGGGATGGTCGCTCAAGGGTGAGCGAGCGGGGGCCCCTTGCTGGCATGCGACGGGCTCACTTTCCGCCTTCGGACGCTGCGGCTCTTGCACAGCGTGCCCAGGTTGGCAGCCGCCCTACCGCCCGCTCGCCCACGGTGTGTGGTGCACGCAGGCAAGCGCCGCATCCCGTCCAACGAGCTCGAGGTGGCCGAGGACCTGTACCGCGCGCTCAACAACTGGTACCGCCAGCACCCGCGCTACCAGCGCCGGCCCCTCATTGTCACGGGGGAGAGCTACGCAGGTGCGCCACGCAGAGGGCGGCCGCCTTGCTGGGTGTGATGGGGCCGGCATGCCACTGCGGGCGCACAGACGACGGGCGGCACCTCCTGCACCGCCGCCGTCCCGCCGCCGCGCCGCCTGCAACCACCGCTGCTGCCGCCCCCCTCTGGCGCAAGCGCAGGCAAGTACGTGCCCAGCATCAGCCACTACATCCTTCAGGCGGACGCGCAGGCGCACGGCTACCTGGGCAAGCTGGACCACCCGCGCGCCATCGGCCAGGTGGAGGCGCCGCTGTTCCGGCTGGGCGGCCTGGCCATCGGCAACGGCTGGACCGGTGAGCGCTGGCGAGAGGGTGTCCAGCAGTGCGGTGGCGCAGCTGGTGGCGGGCGCACGCGGCTGGGGACGGCTTCTGCAAGGCCTGCAGCGGGGGCTGAGCGGGGGCTGCTTGCGTGTGTGGCGTGTGCGCCGGCCCTGTGTGCAGACGCCGACTCTCAGCAGATGGTGCAGGGCGACGTGGCGTGGTCCATGGGCCTGATTGACCTCACCATGAAGCACCAGGTGGGTGCGCACTGCGGAGGCGTGTGCGCGGGAGGGCAGCGCGCCCGCCCCAAGCCTCTGTCCACGCCCACGCCACGGCACCCGCTGCGTGCGCTGGGCTTGCGCCGGGTGGCGGGGCACGCGGCCACGCCTGCAGTCTTTCCAACCACGCTGGCCTGGGCCTGATGCCGGTCGGCGCTCTGTGCTCCGCCACACGTTGCAGGTGGACGCGCTGAACCTCGAGGTGCTGGACCAGGTGAGGGTTTGGGGGTTTGGGCATGGGGGCGTTAGCGCGAGGGAGAGCAGGCGAGGGAGGGAGGAGATCCCGCGGGAAAGCAGGGCCAGGGACGCGGCGGGCGCGCGCGGAACAGCACCTAGCGCACCACCACGCCACAGCCGCGCCCCCAGGGGACGCTGGCGCCCAACCCTGCTGCAGTGCCGGCGGCCACACACACCGCCGCGCCCCACCCGTGCCCTGCCCTGCCGTGCAGCTCAAGAGCAAGAACTGGGTGGCGGCGCGCGCTCTGAGCGACCAGGTCAACGAGCTCATTGCCAACTGGAGCGCCACGCAGACGCTCGAGGACGTGCGGCGGTGAGCAGCGCGACTTGTGTGAGGGGGAGGGGAGGGGAGGGGCAGGACGTGCGGTGGTGAGCAGCGCAGGGAGGCCCTGTGGCCCCTTCGGGCAAGGGGCGCGGTGGTGGCACCTCCGCCTCAGCCACAGAGCGCCTTGGATCGCGCGCACCAAGCGTGCAGAGAAGGCGGAAGGGCACGGCAGTCAGCGCGCCCCCCGCCGCGTGCGCCTTGCTCCGGCTCACTCGACGCCACAAGGTGTGCGTGCCTCCATTGCGTGCGCGCGCAGCAACACGGGCTACGACGGCCGCGCGTCCGTGGACGCGTACCTGAACCAGCGCCACGTCAAGGAGCTGCTGGGCGTGGACCTGGACCTGGAGTGGGTGTCCTGCTCGCCAGAGGTGGACCGCAAGATGGGGCACGACGTGATGAAGAGCGTGCGCCCACTGGTGAGTGAGGCGCTGGTGCTCCCACCAGCGGTGGTGCGGTGGTGATGAGGGGTGGGGGAGCAGGGCGGCAGCGGGCGTGGACGACGTGTGCCCCCCCCCCCCGGCCCGGGTTTCTTCTTGCGGCTCCCTGAGCAGTCACTGGGCCGCTGGACGCTGCGCCCTGCCCGCCGTGGGGCCGCGCAACCCTGCAGCCACAGCTGCACCGGCGGCAGCACTCCCACAGCCGCTGCGCGTTCGCTCAACCGCCCTGCACCGACGCCCACACCCTTGACCGCTTGCACCCACGCGCTGCAGGTGGTGGACCTGCTTCAGTTCCACCCGGTGCTGCTGTACCAGGGGCAGTTTGACGCCGAGTGCGGCGTGGCCTCCAACGACGCCTGGATCCAGACCATGAAGTGGTGCGCAAGTTTTGGAAGGGAAAGAGCACGCTGCTGCGCTCTCTGCGAGTGAGGTCTCTCTCTCCCCCCGGGCGTCGCAGTTTGGCGTGGCCTGTGAGGGTGGCCATGGTCAGCCGCCCCAGCAGTCGAGGCCCTGAACCTTGCACCACCCCGGCGGGCCCCCAACTGTACGTGCGCCCTTGCACACAGGCCCGGACACTACGACTTCAACCACAAGCCCCGCGAGATCTGGTGCGTGCAGATCCTTTGCTCATTGATGGGCGCGAGTGGCAAGGCGCAGTTCACGCCACGCGTCACCGCCGTGGAAGCCCCTGGGACGAGCGGAGTGCAGCTGAGCGCTGCCTTTGCCCCCCACCCCGCCCTTGCTGCCGTGCGCAGGATGGTGAACAAGCGGCCGCTGGGCTACTGGCGCCAGCACCTGCACCTGACGCAGCTCGTCGTGCGCAACACGGGTGCGTTTGCGCTGGGGAGCGCGTGCGGTGCGCTGCACGGTCCGCCTCTGACAGGCAGCTGCAAACGCGCCCACGCAAGGAGTGGGCTCCTGCCTCACCTACCGCCCCCAGTCCGCCGCAAGCTTCCCATTCGTGCCGCGCCAAGCCAACCTTGACCTTGGCGTGAGCGCTGCCCCGTTCCGCCTGCCCCCATGCAGGGCACATGGTGCCGCACGACAACCCGTACGCGGGCCAGATCCTGCTGGAGCGCTGGATCGAGGAGCAGGTCCGCGGGCGCAACTACACGCGGTGAGTGCGTGTGTGGGGGGGGGGGACCCCTTGCGTGCGCACGGGACCGCCCGCGCACGTGACGCACGGCGGCGGCGGCAGCTTTGAACGACAGCCGCTGGACAGACTTGCTGCCGCTGTGTGTGTGGGGCACCGTCGTGGCGCGTGTGCCTTGTGACGCGCAGGGAGTTGAGCGAGGAGGAGGAGGCGCTGTACCTCTGCATGCGCGGGTCGGATGAGGGCGCCACGGCCAACCCAGACCTGCCGCCCAGCGAGTGGTGGGCCACGGCCGCCGCGCTCTGAGGAGAGAACGGGGCGGCGCGGCTTGGCTGGCGGTGGTTGAGCGGGGGCCCGCCGTACGCGCGCTGCTTTCTGAGAGGCGCTGCTTCAGGGGAGTCCGCAGTCGCAGTGTTTTGGAGAGACTTCATGCCGTGTGGTACCGCGCTGTGAAGGGCGTGCCTGGGTGGGATAAGGCCAGGCGTGGGAGGGCACGCGCGCACCGCGTTTACGTGCGGCGCATACAGGCCCGGCGCTGTAGTACGGCCCTGTTGTCCATGCGCCACGCGAGCGCTGAAGAGTCGCCGCTTCATCCCCTTTGGCTTCCCGTGCTTCTCCATGCCCGCCCGGTCCTTGCTGTTTTGCACCTTACCTCGCGCGCTCTTTTCTTCTCTCTCTTTGCGTCGTGCCGCTCTTGCTTTCTCTGCTTTGCTCTTCCCGTCTATTTCGCTTCTTGTGTGCAGCTGAGGGCACGTGAGATCGATAGGGTGTGGGGTGGGCGCCGGGTCGAGTTGATCAGCGATTGGAGTGCGAGTGGATCGGACCACCTTGCGCAAGGTGGAGTGTGGGCCAGTGGCACTGGGGGTCTTGCTCGTGCGCAGGAAAGCCTGGTAGTGGGTCCTGGTGCCTGCTCTTGCAAGGGAGTGGCACTCGGGATCCTGTGCGCCGGCGTGTCCTTGTTCGCGCTGCCGTAACGTGTGCACACAACGTCACTGCCCGCCGGGCCGCCAGCCGCCCCACTGCGTGCGGTAAAAGCCCTCCTGGATGATGCGCCGCTTGTCCCGCTCGCGCCGGGGCAGCCACCGCAGCTCCTCGTGCGTCCACCTGCGCACGCAGCACGCGCAGCACGGCGGCAGCAGCCACAGTGTGGGGGCTGGCCAGAGAGCAGAGAGCGCATGTCGGCCAAGAGTGCCGGTCGACGCACAGCCGTTCTCGCCTGGGGTCGTAGTGCATGGACTTGTCCTCGGCGTCCAGGCGGCCCAGCGCAAAGTCCACCGCCGCCTTGTCGCTGATGGTGCGCACCTGAACAAACCACAGGCGCCGCAAGAGCGGCCGCAACAACGGCGTATGTGGGCGGCGCGAAACTTGGCCACGCGCCGGTGAAGTCGCACCCAGGCGCCCGCCTCTCCACGCCACCGCAAAAAAGCAGGGCCCCCACTGCTTTACCCTCCACGCCCTGGGGCAGGGCACCCTCCCATCGGCACGCCCCCTCTGAGCCTGCCCTCCTCACGCGACCATCAACCCCCCTCCCAGGTGCGCACCTTGGAGTAGGCCGCCTTCATCAGCCGCTCCCGCAGCTCCAGCCCCAGCGCCTCGTCCTCTGCCGCCGCCCCACCGCCGCTGCCGCCGCCGCCACAGAGCCCCAGGTCGGCCAGGCCCATGGCCAGCAGCGCCACGTCGCGCGCGGCAAAGTCCGACAAGAACTCGCGCAGCTGCAGGCGCACCTCCTCGCCCACGCGCCGCGCCTCGGCGCGCGTGGCCGGGCGCCAGCCCAGCGTGCCCAGCGCGCAGAGCACGCGGCTCAGGTCGGGCGCCAGGAACCCGCCCGCCTCCACGCCCGCCAGCATGCGCTCGGCCACGGCGCCCGCCAGGGGAGGAGGGGCCGCTGCTGCTGCTGTCGCTGGGGAGGTGGCGCTGGCGGTGGCCGCGTCGGAGCGTGATGCGGGAGAGGAGGCAGAAAAGGTGGGCGGGTGGAGGGCAGAGTGCAGCTCGGCGGCGGCCCAGGCCAGCTGCGCCAGCTGCGTCATGCCCGTGGCGTCGTCCTCGCTGATGCGGCCGCAGCGCTCCAGGGCCTGCCGCATGGCCGCCTCCACCCAGCGCTGCGAGGGGAAGGCGGCGTCGCTTGGCGCGGTGGCCGGGGCGGCGGCGGGCTGCGGTTGGGGCGGTTGGGGCGCGGACCAGTGCGGCGCGTCGGGGGCGGGTGAGGTGGAGGCTGCTGACGCGAGGAGGGAGGCGGCCAGCTGCAGGGCCTCGCACAGCTGGTCCAGGGAGAGGGCGGACGGGTCAAGCGCGGCCTCCGCGGACACCAGGTCAGCGGCGCCATGCTCCTCTGTGGCAGCAGAGGCCTGCTGCAGGACGCGCAGCGCCTCCTGGGCGTCCGAGACTTGAGGCGCGGCGGCGGCTGAGGAGGCGGCGAGGGGGGAGCCCGCCGGCACGGCGTGCCGCCTGGTGCAGCGCCTTGGCTGCGATGCTGCTGAGCTGCTGGTGGTGCTGCACTGCGCACAGCAGGTTGGCGTGATGGGCAGCACCTGCGGGCGCGTGCGGGGCGGCTGCGTGAAGTGGGGGCAGCGCACGATTGCAAGTGCGGGGTCGTGAGCACGTGGAGAGAGCGCACCTGCGCAGCAGCAGCCCATGCAGCGCTGGGCGCCCTGCTGCTGCTCCCTGGCCGTGGCGCAGCCGGGGCCACGCCGCATCGCCGGCTGCACGCGAGGTGCGCCATGATCGCGCAGGAGCTCGCGCTTGCGTGCGTTCGAGCGCCGAACAGAAGCGGAGCGGCTCGGGATTCCTGCTCAAGCTTTAGCGCAAACTTTTGCTCCACCTGTCGCCGACCGACAGCTGCGTGATGAGTGCGCGCATCAGGAGGAGCGAGAGGCGGAGGCGCAGGCCTGGCCAGTGGCGCCAGGCATGGCACCTGCCGCGCCTGGCGTGGGGCAGGTGCACTCACGCCAGCACTTCGGGAAACGCGCATGACGCTCTCTCCG
>VFQP010005420.1_pt1 | contig 11162 bp, 8 predicted proteins | sample 3512351 | NCBI WGS metagenome assembly VFQP01 (sample SAMN10412372, study PRJNA504923) | tailings metagenome | isolation source: Relicate 1 Philex TSF1 revegetated site | place: Philippines: Tuba, Benguet | collected 2017-08-29
GCGCACGTGCCCTGGCAAAGCGCAGGAGCTGCTGCAGCGCGTGGCGGGCTGGCTCAAGCCGGGCGGCAAGCTCTTTGTGCACATTTTCGTGCACAAAAGCCTGCCCTACCACTTTGAGGTGGAGGGCGCGTCGGACTGGATGAGCAAGTACTTTTTCACCGGCGGCACCATGCCCTCGCTGGACCTGCTGCTCTACTTCCAGCAGCACCTGGCCATCCAGGAGCACTGGTGCGCCTCGCTTGCTGCTGCTTGATGCTCGCGACGCGCGTGGCTTTGTTGGCCTTGCCGGCTGGGCGCTGGAGGGAGGAGCAAGCGTAGCTTGCACGTGCTGCGGTGCCCCTGGCAGGTACGTGAACGGGTGTCACTACTCGCGCACACTGGAGGACTGGCTGGTCAAGCACGACGCGCAGCGGCGCAACGTGCTGCCTGTGCTGGCCAAGGCCTACGGCAGCCCGGCCAACGGGTGGACATGGTGAGGCGCACGCTGCAACTTGCTTGCTGCCGGCCTTGTGCGTGCAGCAGTCGCAGCAACGGGTTCATGGGCTGCGCTGCGCTCGCAGGTACAACCGGTGGCGCATCTTCTACATGGCGTGCTCCGAGCTGTTCCGCTACGACAAGGGCGAGGAGTGGGGCGTGGGGCACTATCTGTTCGTGAAAAAGTGATTGCCGGACGCAGCGTGCACAGCGCGTGCTGCCCGTGACGTGTGACTTGGAATCGAACCACCGCCACGCACGATTTGCAAGCTCACTCTCTCCGGAACGGACGGTGGACCATTAACGCCCAGCGCGTGGCCAGCAGCATGCTCTGAGCAGGCAGCGCGCAGCCTGTGCGTGCGTCCCGGCGGGCGGGGCGGTGTGCAGCCCCGCACACGCGGGTGGAGGCGGCCGCTCGGGCAGCAGGAGCGAGAGCGCAGCGAGTGGGAAGCAGCAGCGGAGCAGGAGGCTGTGGTGCTCTGCAGTGCACAAGTCGTGGTGTGCCGACCTCCTCTCCGCCACAAGGGCGCGCGCACAGGTGAGCTGCTCGCGGACAACATTGCCAGCGTGATGGGCTGGCGCGGCGCAGCGGAGGTGGAGAGCGCCGCGCCCTGGGGACTCGGTCCACTTCCCTGAGGCAGGCCCACTCGCGCCAGTGCCCATCGCGCTCCAGTCCGGGCCAAAGGGTGCGTGCACGCGCAGCAGCGTCACTGCCACGCATCCAGCTCGTGTTGGCGCGGCGCAGCGGCGCGCGTGGTGGGGCCCTGGGGTCGCGCTTGATGTCTTGCTCGACGCGCGCACACAAGAGCCCCCCCGCACAACAACACGATCGGGTCGAGCAGCGCACACACACACCATCGTGCGACACCACGCGTTCACGGGCGGGTGCTGCAGCCCACGATCACCGAGCTGCGCCACTCTGTGGACGAAGCAAAAGTTCATACCGCCCGTGCAGCGCAGGACCGCACCAAGAAGGAGTTCGGCCGCGGCAACATGCAGGCGCAGCCCGCCAGCAGCGTGGGCGGGGCGGCTGGGCAGCCCGCCGCGCCGCCGCAGAGTGAGCCCGGCGCAACCGCGCAGCAACGCAGTGCGCCCTGCGGCGCACCACGACGCCGGCGCCGGATCCCCTGCTTGATGACCAGCCTGTGCTTGCGGCGGCGCACCGCAGGCGCCCAAGCGCAGCCCAAGGACAAGTTGGAGCTCTGGCTGCAGCCGCACGACCAGGTGTCCCGCAACCAGGTCAAGGCGCTCGGACACATGCACGTCATCAAGGCCACCACATCGTGAGCGCCGAGCTGCTTGCACCAACGCCGATTTCGCGCCGCACCGTCTTCCTGGCGACGCCGGCTGTCCCGTCCGCGCGCTCAAAGCACGCCCCGCTGCGCACGCCCGGCGCACGAATCGAAACCCTGTGCGCGCGCAGGGACCGGAAGCTGGTGCAGAGCGTGATCGACTTTTACGCGGCGCGCTTCTCCAGCCCGGCGCCGCAGCAGCAGGCGACCGGCAGCGGCGGCGCTAGCGGAGGCGACGGGCGGGCGAGCGGCGGCGGGGCGGTGGCGGCGGCGGCGGGCGCGGCTCAGCCCGTGACGCTGGTGCTGCATGGGCAGCGCGCCAGCGACGGGCTGAGGTTTAGCTGGGGCCCCAGCGCCGGCAAGTGCAAGGTGCGCTTTCATCCCCCAGCCACGTCGGCTCCCTCGCCACTCCCCTGGGGCTGCGCTGGTGCCCAACCTTCCTCGCTGCTCATGAACGCGGGCGGTTGCCTGTTCTGCTGATGCGAGATGCACGTGGAAACTCTCTCCAGCATGCCACGAGTCGATCCTGGTGTCGCTGTTCCCTATGGAAAACGCAGGTCAAGGACGTGCTGCGTCAGCTGGGCCAGCCAGCCCGCCTGGAGCTCAGCTACCAAGTGCTGCCTCTGCAGCAGCAGCAGCAGCAGCAGCAAGCGTCAGGGAGCTCCCAGCCCCCGCGCGCCGCCGCCCCGCCCGGCCCCGGTGCCCTGCACGCCGCCGCAGGCGCAGGGTGGGGCGCGGGCGCTGCGTGCCACCCTCACGCGGTGCCGCCGCCGCTGCCGCCGCCGCCGCAGCAGCCGTCCTTCACGGACCTGCTCATGGGGGCGCTGCCGGAGGCCCACCATGAGGGTGCGTTCGCCTACGACGCCTCGCAGCTGCAGCAGCAGCAGCAGCAGCCGGCGTGTGGTGACGACGCGGCCCTGGCAGCGCTGGCGGCGCGCCAAGTGCTGCAGCCGCCCGCTCCCGCCGCCGCGGCGGCGCCGGCGGCGCACCCGCCGCAGCAGCACCCCCAGCAGCAGATGCGGCGGGAGGACAGCGGCCCGCACCTCGACATCCTCGCCGCCATGGCCGAGGTTGAGGGCCGCGCGCTAAACCCTGACCACGGCGCCGCGGCGTGCTCCTTCCAGCAGCAGCAGCGGCAGGAGGAGGCAGGGCACGCGCACTTGGCGGTTGGCCAACCGCTGCAGCAGCAGGGCTGCCACATGGCCGAGCAGGACACCGACCTGGAGCGCATGCTCTTCTCGCCGCCAGCACCCGCCCGGCCTTTCCCGGGGATGGAGCCGCCCGCGCTGGAGCAGGCGTGGTGGCCGGGGCACGCCGCGCCGCAGCCCTTTGCCGCGCCCCCCCCCGCGCCCGCCTTTGCCGCCCACCCGCCGCCTCTGCAGCAGCAGCAGCAACCGGCGTTCTCGCCCATGCCGCAGCCCACGCCCTTAGGGCTTGCGCAGGGCTTCAACACGGTGGTGGCAAGGCTGCAGCGGGCGCAGCTGGACTCTGCGGTGGCGCACCGGCAGCTAGCGCACGGCGGCGGCGGCGACGGCGGCGACGGCGGCGGCGGCGGGCAGGGCAGGGTGGCGGCGGCGCACGGCGTGGGCCGCATCCCCTGCCAACTGCAGCAGGAGCCGCAACCGCTGCCGTCGAGGGCGCAGTCGTTGCCTGTTCAGGCGCTGGGCTGCGGCGGGCCGGCGCCTCCGCAACCGCAGCCGCCACACCTGGCAGGGGGGCCCAGCGACGCCGCGGCGGCGGCAGCGGCCAGCAGCAGCCACAGCCACGCGCACCACCACGGCTCGCACGCCGCCGCCGCCGCCACGCCGTCCTCCTCCACGCCTGCCACCGTCCACGTGGACCCTTGCATGGGGCCGCCAGACCCTCACCATGCTCCTTCGCCGGCGCCGACCGAGGTGATCGCGCCGCCGCCCGCGCCGCACCACCCGCCGCCGCCCGCGCACCTCCCAGCCGGCAGCCACGGCCCTCACCAAGCCCTGGCCATGCAGCACGCCCCGTCCGCCCCGCCGGGCTGGCCCGGGAGGGGGCCCTGCGCCGCCGCCGCCGCCGGCGCCCACCAACCGCACCCAACCGCCGGCCAAGCACCACACCAACCGCCGCCAACCGCCGGCTCGGAGGCCTCATCCGCCATGACGCGGGTGGGCCGCCCGTGCGACCACGGCCTCTTCCACAGCGGCCACTGCGGCCCCACGCCGCTGCCCGCAGCAGCCTTCCCGCCGCCGCCGCACAGCACACTCATGCCGCCGCCGCCGCCGCCACACACCCTACCTGGGGCTGGTGCGCACGCGCCAGCGCCCGGCGGGTTTGTCGCCGCCGCCGCCGCCGCCACCACCGGCGTGCAGCAGCCGCACGCGCCGGAGCAGGCGGCGTGCGGGCGGGCAGCGCACCCCAGCGCAGCCGCTTTCCACCACCCGCCACCGGCGTGCGAGGCGCTCCTGCAGCCCTCGTTAGGGCCCAGCGGCATGGAGCAGCCCTGCCGCCACCTCCCGTCCCAGCAGCAGCAGCAGGCTCGTGGAGGAGCGGCAGCAGGCGACGGCAGCTGTGGCGGCGGCGCGGCGGCGGCGGCAGCAGGGCAGCGCGCGCAGCACGCTGACTCAGCGGCGAGCGCTTCAAACCACGCGCCCGAGGAGCTGTCGGGAGACGTGTCCACCCGCCCGCTGCTCGGCACCCGCGCGCACCACCCCCTCCAAGCCCCCATGCAGGGCTTTGCCATGCCCGGCGCGCCGCAGCCGGCGTGGCAGGTGCAGCAGCAGCAGCACGTGGCGCAGCGCCAGTGGCCTCTTGCGCCCGCACACCTGGGCCCTGCACAGCCCGCCATGGCAGCACCCGCGGACGCGGCGCACGCCCTCCACCCACACCACCACCACCACCACCAGACGGCTGGCTCGGCGCCGGGCGCGTCGTCGGCGGCGGCAGCGCTCCACGCCGCCGTCCTCCACCCACCGCACCCCCAACACCACGCGTCGGCGCCCTTGCTCCGCCACAGCGCAGCAGCCACCACCACCTCATTGCCGCCGCAGCAGCAGCAGCAGCAGGGCAGTGTCGGCGGCAGGGCGCCCCTCCAGGAGATCCAGCCCTGGCCAACGCAGCAGCACCCGCAGCCGCAACACAGCAACGGCTGCGTCACAGGGCCAAAGCCACCTGCAGCATCAGGCGGCTGCGGCCCCCGCCCAGACCACGACATGGGGTCGCCGGGCGAGGGCTCAGCGCCCTCACCCTCGCCGCACCCACCAAGCGCCTCGGCGCACAACTCCGCGTCCCCGCCCGCCGCGGCCACCGCCGCCGCCGCCGCCCAGGGCGCCGCGGTCCCGCCCGCCGCGGCGCCGCACTGCCAAGCGGAGCAGGCGGCGGCCGCGGCGGCCCGCCCGCCCGTGCCCAGCCCGCTCCTGCCTGCCGCTGCAGCGCGTGGTGCGGCGGAGCCGGCGCCTGCGGTGGCCGACGCTCCGCAGCCAGGCGGCGTGCCTGATGCAGAGCAGCAGCAGCAGCAGCAGCAGCGGGCCGCAACCAGCAACGCGCCCGTCCCGCCGCCGGCCGCCCCGCCTCACGGCCAGCGTGCCAGCGACGGTGGGGACCGCGGCGTACCGGCAGGCGTGGCGGGCCCATCGCACGCTGGCCACCATCCCGCCGCCGCCACGGCGCGAGCCGCCGCCGGCCCCTCCAACCCGCCCGCCGCCGCCGCCGCCGCGCTGCTGCTCCTCCCACCGCCTCACCCAACCGCGCTCATGCCGCCTCCTCCCCCTCCCCCTCCCTTTCACGCCGCCGCGCACCCTCCCCAGCCATCCGGTCCGCAGGACTTCACCCCCCCGGCGCCCCCGCCCCGCCCCTTCTACCGCTACGCCCGCCGCACACTGCTGCAGGAGCCGCCGGTGCCCTCCCCCGACACGCCAGACACGCCCACGCCCGGCGACGAGGGTGCGCCGCCGCTGCCGCCCGGCGCCGCGGCGGGCGGCGCCGGAGGCGCCGGCGCGTCGCGCTCCCGGTCCGTGGTGCGGCGCATGGCGGTTTCGCCGCTGACGCCGGCCAAGCGGGCGCCGCAGGGGTCGCCGCCGCGCCCCAGCGTCGTCAGGTGCGTCTTGCTGGCCTTTCAGGGATTTGCATGTCACGATGGGGTGAGCAGGCCCTGACGTCGCTCGGATCACAGCTCCGTTGCGGTGCATCGTTCGCTTGGTGACGTGGGGCGAGCTCTAGCCTGAGGAAAAGCGCAATTTGCCCGCGTTGCCTGCGCAGGCACCTGTGGCGGTACATTGAGAACGTGAGCGGCGAGACGCCGGCCGCGCCGCCGGCCGACGCCGCACGCCTGCCTCCGCTGGCGCCTCACCTGCCTGTCGCCGCCGTGAGCAGCGGCCACCTGCCGCCCGCACCAGGCGCGTGGCAGGGCGCAGGTGCCCCGGGGCAGCTTCCCGCCAGCTCCCTCCTCGCGCCCGCCCCGCCGGCGCCGCAGCACGCGCAGCACGCCGCCGCCGCCGCGTCGGGCGGCACGGCCGCCGCCCTGCCGCCCACGCGCCAGCACAGCGCGCAGAGCGGCGGCAGCAGCGGCCAGGCGCCCACCGCCGTGCTCGGCGGCGGCGCGGCGGGCATGGAGAGCGGCGTCGAGGGCTTAGGGCCCACCGGCCCTGTGCCCGCCCTCCATGGTGCGCCGCCGCAGCCGCAGCACAGCCACCCTCACCCACAGCAGCAGTCGACACAGCAGCAGCAGCAGCAGCAGCAGCAGCAATGGCCTCACCACGACTACTCGCAGCAGCACCAACAACAGCAGCAACAGCAGCAGGCGTCCCACCACGGCCTCCTCCACCGTCACGGCGACGCCGACGCCGCGGCGGCGCACCTGCACCTCCAACCGAACGCCAACCGCCCCAAGCCCGCCATCAGCGCCGCGCTGTCCGGCGCCTCCTCCTCCCAGCACCCGCCCCCAGCGCTCGCCACGACAGCCGCCGTGGCCTCCGCCGCGCCCGTCCCAGCGGCGCACAGCGCGTCGCCGACGCCCAACGCCCCTCCCCAGCAGCAGCAGCAGCAACAGGAGGGGCAGCCGATGGCTGGCGACGTGGCCCCGCCGCCTGCGGGCGGCGAGGCCGCGGACGAGGGCTTGGCGGCGCACGGCGACGCCGCCGACGGCGGCGCGCCGCCGGAGGCCAAGGGCCGGCGCAAGGTGCGGGCGGTCCGGAACAGCGGCCAGCAGCAGCACACGCAGGCAGCGACAACCTTCCCTGGGCCCGCGGGCGGCCAACCACCGCAGCTGCCGGGCGGAGGGCAGGCGGAGGGCGCGGACGCCTGCCACGCCGCCGCAGCCGCCGCTGGTGCGCCGCCGGCAGGGCTGCTGGACCTGAACGATTGGTTTGCTGACGTCACCATTGACGCCGCCGCGCTCATCTCCTTCCCCGAGGCCCAGGCCAAGCTGCTGCAGCATCACCACGCAGCAGCGCTGCAGCAGCAGCAGCAGCACTTCGCGGCGCACGGCGTTCGGCTGCACGCCGCGCCGCCGCAGCAGCAGCAGCAGCGGGCGCAGCAGGCGGGCGGCGGGGCGACGGATGCGGCGGCGGCGCTAGGCGGCGGCGCCTTGGTGGCGCCGACGGACTTTTCGGGCCTGCTGGGGGCGGCAGGGCTGCTGGGGCAGGCGGCAGGGCTGCCCGGGGCGGGCGGGCTGCCGCTGCTGCAGTGGCCGGGGCAGGTGGCGCTGCAGCATGCGTTAGGGCTTGCGGCGGGCGGCGGCAGTGGGGCGATCCAGCCGCAGCCGCCGGCCGAGAGGAAGCAGCGGAAGAAGGCGGGTGGCGGGGCGGGTGGCGGCGGGGGCGTGCGCAAGGGCGGCGGTGCCGCCGGGGCGGCGGCGGCGGCGGCAGCGGGCGGGGTAGGGGGAGGCGGGCGGCCGCGAAAGCCGCGGGGTTGCCGGGGGGCGGGCGGCGCGGGGGAGGGCGGCGTGGTGGCGGGAGGGCGGCCGGGCGCGGCGGTTGGCGGGCAGTTGACGAGTCAGCAGGCTGCTGAGCTGGACGCGTTGGACCTGGACGCGCTGCTGTGCGGCGCCGGGGGCGGAGCGACGTGCGACGCACTGGGCGGCGTGGGCGCCGGCGGCGGAGGGGCAGCGGCGCTGGTGCACGCCGGGGGTGGCGGAGGCGGAGGAGGCGGTGGAGGCGAGGGGTCGAGCAACTTGCTGCTGACGGTGCCTGGGGCCCTGGGCGGCGTGAGCGCGTGCGGGTGGGACTTGGGGACGCTGGGCGGGTGGAGCGGCGCCACGCTTCAGGCGGCCGCGGGGCAGCAGGGCGCGGGAGGGGCGGCGCAGGCGGGCGCGGCGGCGCAGGCGCAGCCTGGCGTGCAGCAGCGAGGCGCGCAAGGGGGAGGAGAGAGGCCGTTCGCCGCGCTGTTTGGCGCCTGAGCCCTGAGCATGCGGTGCAAACCCTGGATTGTGGGCCCGACCGAGACCGTGGCGACGAGAGACGAAAGGCGCCGCGCAAAGTCGAGAAAAGGCACTCGCAGCAGCGCACCAGCAGTGTCAGTGCTTCGCTTCGCGAGACCCGCGTTCGGTCTTCGCCTTTCCCGGCGCCACGAGGAGGATGGTGGCGCGAGTGCCCAACGCGTTCGCGACGCAGCTCGGCGCGCTGCTGATGAAGGAGGCGCGCATCAGGTGCACAGCGAAGCCAGTGCATTCCGCCACGCGCCCTCACATCGCTAGCGCTCAGCAGCAGCAACAACTGCGAGGAACCTGAGCGCCACCCGCGCTGCCTGCGACCCGATCCTCGCGCAGGCTGCGGGCCTGGCAGGTCAACGCAGCGCAAATGCTGCAGAGCCTGCTGGTCATCCTGCTCATCTACGCCGTGGACCGCGCCAGCCGCGTCTCCTCCAGCGTCCAGTTCACCGGCGCCAACGAGCAGCGCACCACGCCCGCCACGCAAGTCGGCCCCATCCCCGACTGCCGCACCAACCGCTTCATGAAGGTGCGCAAGGCCAAGCCGTGGGAGCAGCAGAGCTCCCACTGAGGCAGCGGTCCAGCTGAGGTGCCGTGTGCTTGCGCGCTGTGCGCCACCAGGTGGGGCAGCCGTGCATATCCGTCGTCTACACGCCGGCCGGCGAGCCCCTGGTGGAGCAGCTCATGGCTGCGGTGGCGGCCAACAACGACCCGCCGCTGCCGCCGCAGCTGCTCAAGGGCATGGGGTCAAAGGAGGAGGTCCGTGCGTGCGCACGCACCTTGCCTTGCGGCTCTCGGTCCTGTCGCCGTGGATGGCTTGGCGCCGTGGATGGCTTGGCGCTGTGGATGGCTTGGCCTACCGCGCCACGCACCCCCTCGCTTGCAGGTGGACGCGTTCCTGGCGGAGCAACCGGGCGTGGCCATGGCCGCCGTGCACTTCCGGCCCATCGGCGGCAACGTGAGCCCCCCCTTCTCTCTCCGCTCCCTCGAGCTGTATGCCTGAGTGGGAGAATGCTCAGCGCGTCGGCGGCGTGAACCTTGGTGCCGCGCAGGCGTGGGCGTACGTCCTGCAAGTGAACGACAGCCTGGCGTTCTTCAAGGGCCGCTTCCAGGACCCCAACATGATCATGCTCCTGCCGCTCCAGGTGCGTGCCGCGCCCCGGCACGCCCCTGGCGCCTGCTGCACCTCTGCACCGCACGGTCCCCGGGGCCCGCAAAACTGCCCCGCCTGCCCGGTCGCAGGTTGCGGTGGAGCGCGAGTTCACACGCCTGGCGCTGGGCGAGCCGACGCTCGAGTTCTCCATCGCCGTCCGGGACTTCCCGCACCCGTCGCTGTCGGCGACCAGCATCGTCGGCCGCATCGCGCCCGTCTTCCTGCTGGCCTCGCTCATGGTCAACGTCGTCCTGCTGATCCAGTCCCTCGTGAGCGCTCTGCAGACGCGGAGCGCCCAGCGTGCAGCTCTCAGCCGTGCACTGCAGGGCCGTCGTGACGAGGGTGGCGCTGCTGTGTTTGGGACGCAGGTGGGCGAGCGGCAGAGTGGGCTGCGCGGTGCGATGACGAGCATGGGCCTGCTGGACAGCGCGCACTGGGCCTCGGTGCTGGCGACGCAGGTCGTCCTGGCGGCGCTGCACGCCGCGCTGCTGACCAGCCTTGCCCTCGCCTTCGGGTGCGCGGGCGCGGTCGGCGCGTGCTGAGGCCTTGCTCGGCGGTCGACGGCCGCGCGCACACGGCGATCGCTCCCTTTCCTGCGCCACGATCCGCGCCGCGCAGGGTCGACTTTGCGACGCGCAACGCGCCGCAGCTCCTCTTCCTGCTGCTCTTCACGTCCGCCCTGGCGCTCACCGGGCTGGCCGTCGCGCTCTCGACGCTCATCCCAAAGTGCGCCCCTCCCTCATACTCGTGTGGAGTCGCGAAGGCGTTCGCGGCGACGCGGTCGCACAAGAGACCCTGGCGCGTGCTTGCGCGTGCAGGAGCCAGGCGGCCGTGCCCGTCGCGCTCGTCGTGTATGTCCTCGCTTGGGTCTGCATGCTGGTGCTCGGCTTTGGCGTGGTCTACAACGGCACCTCCACCGGCCTCGCCGCGCTCTTCTCGCTCTTCCCGTGGACGCTGCTGAGCAAGGGCCTCCTGGACCTGGCCGAGGCCACCACAGGCGCGTTCGCCTTTGGCCAACGGACGCGGCTGCTGCGCGTGCTGGACCGTTCCCGAGCGGGGCGTGCTGCGCGTGCTTCGCATGCTGCGCGCGCAGGCACCAACCCGGGCATCTCGTGGGCGCAGCGCGGCAGCTACTGCTTCGTCGACCCGCCCTCGCTGCAGCAGCAGGCAAGCGCGCGCAGCGCTGCTGCTTCCATCCCGGACGACGAGCCTGCGCACTCGGAATCACGAGCACGCGCTGCGCGGTCCCCGTGTGCCCTGCACGCAGGCCGAGCTGCCCTACTGGAAGTCCGCCTGCTCAATGCCCATCTCCCAGGCCCTCGTCGTGCTCACCATCCAGGTGACCGCTCGCCCCGACGCACCCGCCTTGCTCGCTGCCTGCCCACTCGCCTCAACGTTCACTCCTCCGGCGTCGTCTCGCTTCCCGCTCCTTAGCTCTGAAACTGTCAGCGCACACCTTGTGCAGGCCGTGTGCTACACTGCGCTCGGGCTGTACCTGGACGGCGCGCTGCCCCACGAGCCGGGCGGCGCGCGCAAGCACTGGGCCTTCCCGCTGCTGCCCTCCACCTGGGGCCTCACCTGCCTCCCCCGCCGCAAGGTGCCGCGACCCCACTCGGCCCCGCAACTCTCTGGCCTTCCGCCGCCCCTCCCGTCCACCCGCTGCCGCAATCCGCGATTTGCCCCCCCCCCCCCCTCCCGACCTGCAGGGTGCAGACGCGCAGCACATCCGCCAGGCCCTGCGCGCCGCCGCCGCCGCTGACGGCGGCGACGTGTCCACCACTCCCGCAGAGCAGGCGGAGCAGCGGCCGGCGCCGTCGGGTGGGCCGCCCCGCGACCCCCTGGCAGCGGC
>VFQP010005421.1_pt1 | contig 11162 bp, 18 predicted proteins | sample 3512351 | NCBI WGS metagenome assembly VFQP01 (sample SAMN10412372, study PRJNA504923) | tailings metagenome | isolation source: Relicate 1 Philex TSF1 revegetated site | place: Philippines: Tuba, Benguet | collected 2017-08-29
TTTTCATTTGCATTATCGCAGTCGCCGGCCAGTGAAGTTGATCATCACATGTCATTTGCCGGGCACATTGGCGTCTGGCGCTAATTCGACTTCCATGCTGTGTTATTGACGTCATGCGCGTTTCGAGTGAGCCGCGTATGGGCATTAAAGGAAGGGGGTTGCCATCCTCCGTCTGGAGGATTGCCCAAACTAATCCGGCTCTCTACGCTGGGCTAGTCTAGGCTGTGGATAAATGCTTCCGCGAAACTTTCAGGGCAGCTCCAGTAGAAAGACCATGAGGGAGTTGAAAACAATGAGGCCATATGGGTCAACAATCACTTCGCTGGATTTCTGCCACGTACCGTGGTCTGTACATTCACGTCATTGCTTTTAAGCTTTTTGAAGATGAAATGTCTAGCGCTTCACCTGGTTCCAAATGGGGATACCCGATGGGTGTATGTCGTGGCAAGGCGCCGACTTCAGACATGCAGTCCGGGCCCGATGGGGGAGACCATAACGATTACTTTACGCGCGAAGCGGCAGAGCAAGCAGCGCTGCATTATGGACGATCCGTCGCCGACGTGATTGCCGAATGCTACTGAAGCCTGCCCACAAAAATCAGGTCCATTTCTTAAGAGATTGCCATGCAAGCTTCGTTCTATAAAGGCCACACCATTAGAGGCTTCGCCAGCCCGATTGGCAACGGCAGCTTCGTCGCGTCTGGGGGCGTCGACAAGAACAGCCGTCGCATAGAAGAATCAGGTGAAATTGGCTGCTATCCCTCGGCGGAGATGGCGGCCGCTCAAGGGCTATCGTGGGCGAGAGCTTGGGTTGACGCCCAATTCCAGGATAACTAACACCAGGCAACGCAAATCTTCATGAAACGGTCACCGTCTGTTCGTGCCGTCGTGGGGAGATAGACTGCCTGGAACAATTTCTAAGATTCGGGCCAAGGTTGATCTCACCGACGTCGCGCAGAAGCTCGAAGCACGCAAGGCAGGACTCACAGGCCAGCCGGCTTAGCGCGTGAACCCGTTATCTCGACGGCGGGCGCTTCGCGCGTGTAGTTTGGAGCGATCTGGCTGCTCGTGACATTGTGCCACCTGAAGGCCACCGGCAATTCGCTGTTTGTGGTGCATCACGCCATTGAGGCCAGCGGTTAGCTCCGCACAAAACCGGATACAAGCCATGATGTCTCGTGCAGTGTTTGCTTAATTGGGGACGGCCCAACCGCGATCCGTCCAGCCCAGCCGCATCTTGACGACGCCGATGAAGCGCCGCAACTGCCCGGCGATGCTCGCCTGACGCGACAGAACGAGATTGTCTATGAGTGTCGTGAACTCAGGCAAAGGATCAGTGCAGGCAAGACATTGATGACCAGCCTTTGGATGCGACGATCGCGTACCGCTTCGAGAAGAGAACTGCGAGGGCGTCAAATGCAGCGATTCCATCATCGGCACGGCCAGCACGCCGATGACGATCATGTCCAGGAGTTCACCACCATGAACAGGAACAGGAACAGGAACAGGAACAACTGCACCGCCGTCCGCCACACTCGCGCGGGCTCGTAGCAGCACCTGCAGGCTCCGTGCCGCGTCGCCATGCCGCCAGGTGTCGCGCACGCGGCCGATTAGCAGACGGATCCGCCGTCGCGAGACAGCCAGTTGTGTGTTCAGCTCGGCCCCACGAGCCCTGATCGCCGGCAGATCTTTGGTTTGCTTTTTCGTTTCCACGACCGCTCCTCGTACTTTATAGGGGTGGGAGTCGTAGGGCGCAGTTATCCGGAACCGTCTAACTGTGGGCTACCCAGAAAAAACACCCGGTGCCAAGGCCGCAGTGCGAGCGAGAAAGTACGGCACTCGAAAGCCGCACCTACAATGTAGACTCAGACGCGGGATTCACATGAGGCGGCTCGGTCGCTTATGTCCATACGGAAATTGTTCTTAGCACCGAAATGGCTGGTTCAATCGGTAACTTCTTCACTTTTGGAAGTCAGCGGCGGATGTCAGCCGGAGTGATTGCACGCCCGATCTCATGCACATCGTCTTATTGCGTCACGGCTCTCGGTGGCGATACAGATTTGGCGAGAAGGGTTTTGCGCTCGATGCTCGGCAGCTTGGCCGCCCTTCGCTGGAATGAAGATTTCCTCGCTGCACAAGACGAGACGCCGAAAAACGTCCAGGTGCCATCGCGTCGCTCAACGCCGAAGAATCTGCGGCATTGAGCGATTCGAACTGACACTGATTGCCTATGCAGCAGCGGGACAAGAATGCGACGTGGCACGAAGGAGCGGCGTCTCCGCCGTTGTGAAAACGTTGCTGCCGTCGAACGCACGATGTCCTGTGATATGCACGGACAATAAAGATTGTGCGTGCGATTGACTCGCGTAAAACTAGCTCTAGTATCGAGGTGCGGCCCATGCAACGGGACTTTCAACACGGGACAAGCCACGTAAATGGCCGGCAGCGGATCGGCCTTGTCCCGCAGCGAGAAATCGGCCACCACCGCATCCGCGCCGAATAGCGCCAGGAATTGGTCCCAATAGGCATTAGCAAGGAGTGCCATGGCAGCGAGTGGCAGCATGTCCAGCAGGCTGTGCATGTGTTGCTCCACGGGAGAGAAGTTGCGCCGTGCAGCGGCGTACCACACGTCGATCCAGGCCGCCACGGCGTGTATTACGGACGCCAGGATCATGACTGCGAACAGGAGCGCATTGACTTCGAAGCACAGCGCCCGCAGGGTCGGAGCGCCTATCCACCATCATGATGCTGTGCATGGCGGATTCTACGATGCCAGCGTTGCGTTCGATATTCGTGCGACGGTGACGGGGTCCCATTCACCAATGCCGGCCGCGATCCATGGCGGCACCAGCCCGTACATCAAAATAGTGCGTACGCCCTCTACCATGACACGCCTCCTCGCCAAGCATCTCGCCAACGTGGGGCGATCTGCCGACAACACGTTTGCTTCGATCAAGTCTCGAGTTCCGTCGCGAGGTGCGGATCTTGCTGGAGTTGCTGCGCAAAAGACGCCCCGCCCGTTTCGGACTTCAAGCGCTCAGCCGGCGCATACGCGCATCCCGACTCTCGCCTGTCTGGCGGCTCGGTGTAGTAATCGGGAATGCGTAATGGGGAATGCGCAGCAGCTCGCGGACGCGCGGCCGCCGAAGGCAGGACTGGAACGGCCGCGACTGCTGCCGCCGTCACCAAGGCGACGGCCCATAGGTGGCACTTCGACTGCACTCAATGGAAATTTTGGCCTCGCCAAAGAGTGTCGGCCAGCGATAGCAAACGACCGTAAGCAGATGAGCGTCAAACAGCCAATACGACTGTTGCCAGCAAGGACGCCCACATCATTGCGGTAGCCATCCAAGACAGACCATGCACTGGGAGTGGGGTACGGAAGAGACCGACGACAGCCGGGCGCCGCGACATCAACTGAAGCACCACCATGGCGGGCGCGGCCGCGACACCATTGAACACCGCGCTCCACACCAGCATCTTTGCTGGCTCGATCGGCAACCAGCACAGTCCAGTCCCTATCAACATGGTGACGCCGATCACCACATAGAAATGCACGGCAGACAGCGGTTTCTCCTCGAGACTACGTCTCCATCGCATCGCTTCGGCCGCGGCGTAGCCGATGGAGCCAGCCAGCACGGGGACGGCCAACAAACCGGTCCCGATCACACCAAGCGCAAAAAGCAGCATGGCCCATTTTCCGGCAACCGGCTCCAAGGCCTTGGCCGCAGCGGCCGAGCTGTCGATGTCCATTACACCCATGCTGTGCAGCGCATACGAGGCGGTCAGCATGATGCACAGCGCGATTAGCGCCGACACAGCCATGCCGGTCACTGTGTCCACATTGATGCGTCGCAACTGCACCGCCGCCTGCTCCGGTGCTACGTCGAGCGGCATCGCTTCACGATCCGCTTCCATTTCTTCCACTTCAGAGGCCGCCTGCCATACAAAAAGATAGGGGCTGATGGTGGTACCCAGCACTGCGACGATCATGAGCAAATAGTCGCTGGAGAGTTCAATCTTTGGCAAGACCATCGACACTGCGGCCGCGCGCCAGTCGATTTTCAGCATGAACATCGCCGCAACATACACCAATAAGGACAGGGTAAGCCACCGCAGGTAGCGTGAATACTGCCGGTATGGCACGAACACTTGCAATGCCAGGGAAGCTGCGGAGAATACCAGCGTATATAGCCAGCGTGGCCCTCCGACGACAAGCGCCAGCCCTTCGCCCATTGCGGCCAGGTCGGCGCCGACATTAATGGTGTTGGCCACCACCAGCAACACCACAAAGGCGTACGCAAGTGGGCGGGATTGGTGGCGCCGAATATTGGCTACAATCCCACGGCCAGTGATCCGGCCCAGTCTCGCACAGACGAGTTGGATAGCGATCATCAACGGCAATGTCAGCAACACGCTCCACAGCAGCGCATTGCCGAACTGCGCGCCGGCCTGTGCGTACGTTACGATTCCGCTTGGATCATCGTCGGCGGCTCCCGTCACGAGCCCGGGTCCCATGAGCCGATACCACGGCACCTTGGTCTTTGGGCTGACGCTCTGGACTGCTTCGCTTTGCTCCATGGTGGCCTCCTGTGTGGCCGCTATCAGAACTGCGCGTGAATGCGCACGCCGTAGAACCGTGCAGGGCCGCGGTCGCGGTTGTAGCCCGGGTGGCGAATGTATTGAAAATCCGGGCTGACAAACAGATGTCGTTGCAGAGCCAGGCTGTAAAACACCTCGCATACCTGTTCGGGGCCATAGCGCAGTGCGCCATCGCCCAGGAATCCGCCCAGGCCACCGCGCGCGAGGTATTCCTGATGCTGCTTCGACAACCCATTCACGGCCACTGCAACGCCGAGGCTATCCATGGCTCGATTCCAGGAGCCGCCCTTCAGGATGACCCCAGTTGACGCACTGCGTCCCACTTCCGTAAATGCATAGCTCTCGGTCTTGTCATCGGCCCAATCGGCCCTGGCATAGAGCCCCAACGATTCGCCAACCTTCTGCTCCAGGCTGACGCCGGCGCCTACTTTTGCGTGTTCGCGTCTTACCTGCACTACATCGGGAACACCGCCGGTCCGCGACGTGAGGTCCAGCGCATCGGTAAACGCTCCCATGTGGGCGCGATTGCGCCATAGCAGCAATCGTGCTTTCCCAGCGTTGCCGAGCAACATGTATCCATGCTCCAGTTCCAGCATGTCGCCGTAATGCTCGAAGGCCCGCGTATCAAGCTGCAACCCGTTCGGTTCCAGAGGTTGGAGGAAGCGACCGAATCGTACTGCCCAATCACCGTCGATGTATTCCACCGCCGCGCCCCATGTGTAGCCACGCGCGTCGGCGGGAAAATCGAACGATGCATGGGAGACAAACGCCGTATTGAAGTACTCACTGCGGGGGTCATGCGCGTATTCGAGGCTGTTGAAGACATCCAGGACGGACAGGTTGCCAGCCGTAATGACAATGCGACGCTTGCTCTGTTGGCCGGCAAGCTGATGAAAGCCCGATTCCACCCCATCAGTTTGCTGACCAAGTGCGACCTCCTGGCGGAGAAACAATCTTGCCCTGTAGATTGTCGGATTGGCTACGGCGGCCTTCGCCATTTCACCGTTTGCCAGGCCGCCCAGCCCCTGCGAATCGGAAAACGCGACACCTTGGATCAGTTCTGGATCCAGAAAGACGGATGTGCCTTGCCAGAGCCGTAAGCCCACGCTAACCGTCGCGGACCACGAATAGCCGTGCTCCGCCGACGGCAGAAGACTCTTGACGCCGGTGTAGGCGGCCGGAAACGATGGTTTGTACTGCCAGATGTAGGTGGACTGGCCGTGGATCGATACTGATTCTTCCGGCTTCGATATTTCGCTTCCGCTCGTTGCCGCGACTTCCTCGAGGCTGGCGGTCGGATCCTCTCCGGCCGCAAAGGCTGGGGTCGTTACGGCCAACGCAAAAAAGACGGGAAGAAGTGTTGCCAGGCCGGCTCGATGACCATCTGTGGACATGATCGCTAGATTCCGGCGCTCTGTTAGTCTGCATTCAATCTAGCAGCGCCCCCGGCTACTTGATGTCAGACAGATGTCAAAACGCTGCATCCGGCGGCCTTACATGGCGGACATCTGGGACTCAGTATTGGGAGCAATGCCACGAGATAGTGACTTGGGTGGTCTCCGCTCAGATAATGCGAAACAGTGTTTCGCTGCGACCCCCGAGGAGAAACTGTGTTGGGATCGAACCCCTGCGACCGCAGCGTGCGCAAGGTGCCGAGGCTATCAACTTCGACGAAGACGATCCGGTCAAGGCCATTCTGGAGCTGACTGGCGGTATCGGCGTGGTCCGGGCGATCGATGCCGTGGGGACGATACGCATGGGCAACTGCAATCACCGGTCGTATATCCCGAAGCTCGTGGAGTACGTTCGCGCCGGTGCCCTTGACCCGGAAGCCATCCTTTCGAAGGTGGAACCGCTGGCCGCCGTCATCGACGCATACCGCCAGTTTGATAAACGGCAACCGGGCTGGCTCAAGGTCATGCTGGATCCCGGCGCTACCGGTCCAGCCTAGCGGCACAACGCAACAGGAAGTGATTTCCATGAACGCACGCGTCAAACCTGGGACCCGCCGAAGCGTTCTGCGCGCCTGGACGATATTTTGCTTTATTGCCTGTAGCACGGTTCGCAGACTTTCTGCTCCTCCCGGCCGAAGACGCGACTGAGTTCGGCTATCCCCTCCAAACGGAAGGAGCCAGGGCCGTGGGCAATAGAGTGCAGAGGAACGTAATGGCCCGTAGTGCGCTAAGAGATCTTGTCATCGTTGAACGCGATATCAAGAGCCTCGTTGTAAGAATTGCTCAAGTAGCCAGCATGACGGGTTCGGCTCTGCTAACCAGTATGTTGTCGCAGCTTCAGAGCCTCGAAGCACGGGCGCGGCAATTGCGTGATGCAGTGCACGCTGGGGAAAGGGCGATCACGCACGGTCGCTAGTAAGCGGTCCTCGTTTGATGGCCGGAGGGCCTGTGACTCAAGGTATCTGACTCAGATCACGGGATTTTGTCGACCAGGCCGCCGTAAACGCCAGAAATTGAAAGAATGCCAGCCGGGCGGCAGACGTAGATCATCTCTCGCAGGACATGGGGGCGATCGAATTCCAGCATGACCGCCTGCTTGATGCGGTCGTAGACGGAATCGAGCGATGCCGTCGCGTGCGCCTCCAGCCCGACGGCATCGATGCACTTGTCCGGCCCCTTGCCGTTCGTCAGCTCGTTCAGCGCCTCGACGGCATTGACCGTGTCGAAGTTCAGCGAAGCGCCGAGCTGCTGGGCCATGGCAAGGCGCTCGACAACTTTATCGATGGCGATAATCCGCTGGGCGCCCATGATCTTCGCGCTCAATATCGCAAACAACCCAACGGGACCGGCGCCCCCATGCGGCCACGATGTCCTCCGGCTGGGGTCGCACGCGGCCGCCGCTTGCCAGCCCGTGGGCAGGATGTCGCCCAGGACGCTCACTTGCCCGAGTTGCAACGGCGTGTTGTGGCTTCGTGACGATCGACCGCTTCGGTACCGGGCATGCCTATTCGGCGTTGTCTCTCGACGAAGCAGCAGCGCAGGCAACTTCGGACGCCATATGGAGTTCCATTCGAGCCGTTCATGAGCGCATCATCTTTGCACGGGAACGACGCGAATGGGCCCAGCGTATAGGGAACGAGAGTGAAGCGGCCATCGAGCAGGCCCGTATCGCGGAGAACGAGCTGCTTGCAGAGTTGCTATGCTCCGCCGCCGGATCACACCGTGCGTAAGTCCCGCTGCGCGAGGGGCGATTTGTATCAGAGGAGCGGTTATTTCAGCCTGTTCTCGATAGGAGAAAGCAACGCTGCTCGGTACCTGCGGTCGACCTGAAGCGTGCGGGTCATCAAGCGCAGCAATTGTGATGCCTGTCCAGTTGAGAACCGAAGCGACTTGAGGGACCGGAGATGGCCGATTTGTAGCCGTATGTCGCGCCGAAGCTTGGCGATTCGACTGTCGATTGGCCGTATGTCTTTCTCAAATCATCGATAGCTGCATTGGTCGTTGACGCTTCCAATGTGCGCTGGTTCTCTCATTCATATCCAACTCCTTTTGGCCTTGGCTAGCCGCATCTTCGTGCCCAACGCCGCAAAAAGCTCTCTCAGTAATCTGCGCGTTCGTTTCGTCTCGTTAAGGAACGGAATCCGATGCCAGCCGCTTTGGTAGCAAAGGGGAAGGGCACAGCGCGGAGGTCGACCGTCGCCAAAAATGAGCATCCGTCCTACACCGTGCGATACCGCGGCGGCATAGGATTAGCAAAGGCTTGGAGTGAACCATGTTGATGCCCCACCTCTTCAGCGACCTTCTCACACTAGAGCGACGTACCGTGGATGTTTCGAGAATTGCCGAGGAGCTCAGGCGTGACGTCGCGAGTGTGGAAGCTGCGAATGGAGACGCTTCGCGGCTGCGCGACAATCTGCAGCAGGTCTTGCAAGCCCTGGAATTGCTTCGACTTCAACGAGACGAGGCGGCCCTGGAACTTCGACAAACAGTTGACGTGTCGTGGGCCGCTACGGCAATGGTTCGTATCCCCGAAGTCAGACCTACTATGTGTAGAAGAAAAATCTGACACGGGGTGGGTGCTCGCTTTTTTCTTTGACGAGCCGAGCAGTGTGTTCCTCTGGAAACAGCCCCTCAACCATGAATTTTCACACGCCGCTGCGCTCTGTATCTCGTTTTCCTGACCTGTTGCGTTGTCGAATGCTTCCCGACATTCCCTGGCTGTCCAGATAATCCCTTCCAGATGCGCAAGACCAATACGCGATCAGCGGAAATTTTGAAGGAGACAACGATTCGTGACGTTCGACCCAGCCCCATTTGCGGCATTGTTTGGTCAGGGCGAGCATCTGGCGTGGTGGCAAATGGCACTGCGCGCGGCGGTCATCTTCGGTGCGGCATGGGCGTTGCTGCGCATTGCGGGACGCCGCGCCTTCTCACAGCAGACCGCGTTCGATATATGCATCATCTTGTTGCGGGCGCAAGCCCACTCATTGGTACGCTGGCGGCGTCGACGGTGCTGGTCGCGCTGCATCGGCTGATCGGATGGCTAGCTAGTCGCCACGCGCAAATCGACCGCGTTGTTGGAGGCGCGCGGATCGACTTGCTTCACGCTGGCCAGCTTGACCCAATGGCGATGCGTCGCGCCATGGTCAGCGCGGAAGACTTAAAGGCCAGTCTGCGTGCGACGTTGCAGTGCGAGTCACATCGTGACATCGATCGCATCGTGGTGGAGCGCAACGGCAAGGTGACCTTTGTAGTCAGGAGGCAGACTGCGGGCACGGGAGATGCAGGGACGGATCAAGACGCGCATGGGATGGAGAAAGAACAACGAGGAGATCGAGGAGAAAAGCATTGGAAGACGCACGAGAAATAGCGACATTTTTGGTGCGACGCGGGTTGATACTTGCCACGGCGGAATCCTGTACGGCTGGATTGATGGCCTCACGCATCGCCGAGGTGTCAGGCTCCGGAAAAAGTCTCTGCCTGGCGATCGTCACGTACGCGCCCGAAGCCAAGACCGGCGTGCTAGGCGTGCCGCAAGAGATCATCGATAGATACGGCCTGACCAGCGAGCCGGTATCGCTTGCCATGGCGCGCGGCGTGATGCGTCTGTGCAAGGCCGATATTGTTGTTGCCAATACCGGCGTCGCGGATGACGGTGCACAGGACGACACGCCCCGAGGCACCCAATGTTTTGCGTGGGTCTTCCGAAAGCCGGGTGTCCCGGAAGCGCTCGTGGAGTTCAGCGAAACCAAGCGTTTCGACGGCGACCGCAACGCCGTCCGTCAGGCCGCAGCGGATTGGGGGCTGCTGCGCATTCCCCGGTACTACAACGAGGCGCAACGACAAACGGGTGCAGCCTCGCCAATTGTTCTGAGTTGACCGCAAGGCGTGGGGCGTCTGCGATTTCAGGCGGCGCCGGCGGCCCTTTGCCGACTCTGGGACAAGAGTATTTTCGACTTTTCCATGACGATCTCCGTAGCGAAAATTGCATTGAGGTGCTGCCACGCGCCCCAAGACTGCAAGGGCCACCCGCCACCAGACATCCTTCGCACGGCAACAGAGCGCACCGCAATTCCATACCGCGAGACCGAAGCACGTGTCGGAGCAAACCAAGAGCGAACGGGATCGAATTGTGCATGCGCATCGTGCAATGCAGACAATTTGCACCTAGACCGGAAGGGGGGGGGAGGGTGTCATGGACGAGGCAGTGCGGGCGATTTTGATGTACGGGCTGGTGCCCCTATGGATTCTGGCTGGCATAGGCGACTGGGTGTGTCATCGTCGCACGCATATTGAATGCAACGCCGGCATCGTGGAATCCGCGATGCACAGCGTCATGATGGTCGAAGTTGGCGTTCCAACCCTGCTGGCGCTTTTCCTTGAAATCAATGCATTGCTATTCGCGGTCATGATCCTGGCTGCCGTGATACACGCGATGACGGCATGGGTGGACGTGTGGTACGCCTCTGCGCGGCGAGATATTTTCCCCGTGGAGCAACATATGCACAGCCTTCTCGAAGTGCTGCCGCTCGCTGCGGTGGCGCTGGTGGCAAGCGCTTATTGGGACGAGTTCCTGGCGCTGTTCGGCGTCGGCGCGGTCGCCCCGGATTTCTCGCTGCGAGCCAAGGCTGATCCGCTGCCGACCCAGTACGTGGCGACACTGCTCGTGGTGCTGGTTTTCTTCGTGGCCGCACCGTATGCAGAAGAACTGCTGCGCTGCGTAAGAGCGCGACATCGACGGGTCGCAGATCGCCAAAAGACCGCCGGCAGAGGCCGGTAGCGGGGCGACCGGCCAGCTCTTCCCCATCGACGCGTCGGCGTGGCAGTCGGAGTAGGCCGCGCATGGCATGCAATTCGCTCAGCCAGTCTGTTGACACGTTACGGGTCACCGCCCGCACTTCTTACTGCCGGCGCATGCTGATCCGGCTCATCGATCATAGGAACCTATCAATGACCACTGTTGCGGACTATATCCTCCAACGGTTGCGTGAGTGGAATGTGGCACGCATTTATGGCTACCCTGGCGACGGCATCAACGGCATGCTCGGAGCATTGGACCGAGCGGAAATGCAGGCTGCAGGCCCACGGCTGATCCAAGTGCGACATG
>VFQP010005422.1_pt1 | contig 11156 bp, 9 predicted proteins | sample 3512351 | NCBI WGS metagenome assembly VFQP01 (sample SAMN10412372, study PRJNA504923) | tailings metagenome | isolation source: Relicate 1 Philex TSF1 revegetated site | place: Philippines: Tuba, Benguet | collected 2017-08-29
GACCGCCACCTCAGCATCACCGCCGCGCCCGGCCCGAGCGCGAGCGGGTGGACCGCACCAGCTCGTCCCCCTCACTGTCGTCGCCAGCGCCCACCGCCACGGCGGCGCGCTGGCCTCCCACGCTGGCACGCCGCCGGGGGGTCGCGGCGCGCGGCGAGACCACTGCCACGCTGCCGACAGCTGCTGCCGCCGGCTGCTTGGCCTTCCGCGCAGCGTCCAACGCTCCGTCCGGCAAAACATCCACCACGTCGCCCTCCTCCCGCTCCTGCTGCTGCTGCTGCTGCGACTGCCCTCCAAAGCCCCCGGACGCCACGCCGCCCGCGACAGCCTCCCCCTCCCACAGCGAGCCCGACAGCAGCACTCCGCTCTGCGGCGGCAGCAGCTCCGCCGCGCTCAGCGGCACTACCAGGTGCGGCGTCTGCGCCACCTCGCCGTTGCTGACGCCGTTGCTGGTGCTGCTGGAGTGCCCGTTTTTGTGGTGCTGCCCGTTAGCCTGGTGGCTGTGCCAGTTGGCGTGCTCGTGGTGGCCGTTGGCGTGGAACCCGTTGGCATGGTGGTGGCCGTTGGCGTGGTGGTGGCCGTTCGCCACCACGCCCGCGCCGTGCCCGTTGGCGACGACGTGCCCGTTGGCATGGTGGTGGTGGTGCTCCGAGCCGTTGGCGTGCGCGCCGTTGGCGTGACCGTTGACGTGGTGGAGGTGGTGGCCGTTGCCGTTGCTCAAGGGCATGCCCAGCACGTCAGGCACGGCATGCAGAGGGTCCCGCATGGCCTCCGGATCAAGGTCCGCGATGGACCCCGCCGCCGCCGCCGCCGCCCGCCGCTGCTCCTGCACCCTGACGGCGCCCTCCGCCGCCGCGCGGTGCAGCTCCTGCTGCTGCTGCTGCGGGCGCGGCGGTGCTGCGGCAGCGCCGCCGCTGACGGTGATGCGCCCGGCGGCGTCGAACGAGACGCCGGGCGGGATCTGGTCCTGCAGCAGCAGCAGCTTGGCGCGTGCCACCTGGAGCATGCTCTCGGCCTGCGCAATCTGCGCCTCGGCGCGGCCGGCCATGCCCGGGTCGTGCACAAACGCCGCCGCCTGCGCACAACACGCCACAAGCGTCGCGTCACATCCCGCACGCAGGCGCTGAGTGGATTGCGAAGCGTCGCGGCAGGTGGGGCGGCGGCGCCGCAGAGGTTTGACGCGCGAGGCGCACCTTGACGCGCATGGCGGCGATCTCCATGTCCACGCGCATGACGAGCCGCCGTGTCGCGATGATTTGGTCGACCGCCGCCTGCAGCTGCGCCATGCGCGCCTGTGCAGTGCGCACCACACAGTGGAAAGGCGCATGTCAATGCCGCTGCTGCTGCTGCCGCCGCACGCGCCCTGCTGGTGCGGAGCCACAGCCCAGCAGCGCGCACCTCGCGGGCCCGTCGCTCCTCAGCCGCCGCGTGGCCCGCCGCCGTGTCCCTGCCCGCCGCACTGGCCGCCCTGGAGGGCCTTGGCGCCGGCGCGCCGCCCTCGCCCGCCGCGGGGTTGCGGCGGCGGCGGCGCGAGCCCGCGCCCTGGCCCGGGAACTTGGTGGCCACGTGCTGCTGGATGGCCTGGACGGTGCGCGCGCGGTACTCGGGGTCCTGCCACTTGGCGCGGATGGCCTCGGCAATGGCCCGGCGGTGCTCCTCTGCGGCGTGGGCGGGGTAAGGAGAAGCGAGGAGCGCGCATGTGGCGCATCGCACACCGCAGGGGGGACAGCGTGCGCAGCACCGGCCCCGTCAGTGGGTTGGATGGCTGGTACATGAGGTGAATGGTTGCTGCGGGCACCTGAGGGGGGCTTGCGCCGCCGGGGCGGCGGCTTGGATCCGTCGGCCGAGGCTGCCTGGGACGTGGAGCTTGCGCTCTGCTCGCCGCTGTCGCCGCTGGCGGCTTGCGCCGCCCGCGCCGCGCTGCGCTTGCGGGGCGCCGCTGCTGCTCCTGCTGACTGGTCGTCGCCTGGCTGCGCGGAGGCGCGTGCTGGCTTGGCGGCGCGCGGCTTGGGCTCCTTGGGCGTCTGCGCCAGGTGAGGGTGGCACGATGATACTGGTGAGCTGCCTGGAGCGAGGGGAGGGGGGCGCGCCCAACGCTACTGAGGTGCCCACGGTTTGCTCACCTTGGGGGGCTTGGGTGGTGGTGGCGGCTTGAGCTGCGTGCGCACAAGCATGCAGGCAGCAAGGCCACATCTCATTGCTGGCCCGCAAGCCAGGTGCTGGCCCGGTGCCAGCAAGGCCCACGCACCAGTCCCTGCTCCGCCAGGCGCTGCCGGTGCTTGGCCACGCCCTCCTTGTAGTTGCTCACGACGTCGGGGCGTGACATGGCGGCCTTGGTGCGTGCGCGGATTTTGGCGATGGTTTCTGCGCGGCACACGCAGCCGCAGACCGCGAGCAGACCGCTCCCAGCAGCGCTCACACGCGCCCGTCAGCGGACACAGGGCTGCAGGCTTCTCCGCCGTGTGCTGGGGCCTTGCAGCACAGCTCCACCTGCATGCTTGACTCGAGCATGCCCTACCTGGCGAGTGCTTGCGGCCCTTGTTCCAGGGCTGCTTGCCCGCGTTGGCGGCGCTGATGCGCGCTCGCCGCACGCGCTCCTTCTCGTCCAGCCCATCGTCACTAGACGCCGCTGACTGGTGGTGCTGCTCTCCCTGCTGCTGCTGCTCCCCCTGCTCCTGCCGAGAGTGCGGCTGTTGAGGCTCCAGAGGCTGTGGTGCAGCGCCGTTTGGGGGCTCCGCGCTCTGGGACGGGTGAAGAGCGAGCGGTTCCACGGGAGGCAACGACCAGCACCGCGCGGAGCCCCGGCGCGGCGGCTCTGCGCCTCGCTGCGCTCCCTGCCGCCGGACCACCAAGCTGCGGTGGGGGCAAGGCCCCAGGGCGCGAGCAGGAAGCGCCCAGGAGGACGACGTTGACGACGACCACAATGATGGCATCGTGAAGCCGCCGGCCGCTGCGCCAGAGGCCGCTGCGAGGCACGCCATTCTGCTGGGGCGTCCCCAAAAAAGCGCGCACCGAGAGCCTTGGGTGCGCTCAGCCGCGTGCACCACCTGACGACGCTGCTGCTGCTGCTGCTGCTGCTACAGGTGCGCACAAGGCGCTCTGGTTGTGTCGCGCGAGAAACGGGAGGGCTTCCCGGAGCCCATGCGCGCCTCCCCTCGATCAGCACGCGGGCGAGCGTGCAGGCTGCTAGGATGGCGCGCGGCGTGGCGCAGCAGGTGCTGCGGGCGCTGCGCCTTGCGGGGCTCCAGCAGCATGGAGGAGAGGCCGCGATCGGCGCAGCAGGTCGTGGCACCTTTTCCTCGCAGCTCGCGGCGCAGAGTGGCCTGCAGCTGGGCGCCACGCGCACGGTGGCGTTGGCATCTGGGGCCGCCGCGCGCCGGCTGCCGCTCTGGCTGGGCTCGGCGCCTCTCGCACTCTGCAGATTGCCTCTCCGACACGGCCTGGCGACCATCGCGGCGGGAGCCTCAGCGCGCGGCGCCGCGGCCAGCAAGGGCTCCAGCAAGGCGAGCAGGCTGCTCGGCGACCTGAAGCAGCTGAGCAAGTTCAAGCTCAGCGCGCTGGTGGTGCTCACGGCCTCGGCGGGCTTCGTGATGGGCAGCGGCGAGCAGCTCGACTGGCAGGCGCTGCTCTACACGTCCCTGGGCACGTTTGGCGCGGCGGCGTGCGCCAACACGCTCAACCAGGTCTACGAGGTGGCCAACGATCGCCTGATGAGCCGCACGTGCAACCGCCCGCTGCCGGCTGGCCGCCTCAACCGGGCGCAGGCCCTGGCTTTCGCGCTCGTGGCCGGGTACGCGGGTCTCAGCACCCTCTACGCCACGGTGAGCTTCGCGTCGCGATCGGAGGGAGGGAGGGGGGACGGGCGCCGCACCGCTGGCCGGCGATGCGGCCAAACCATCGCCGCCCCACGATCGCCCGCCGCGCACTGCCCCCATCCGATGCGCAGACCAACGAGGTGACGACGGCTCTGGGCGCCGCCAACATCCTGCTCTACGCCGGCGTGTACACGCCGCTCAAGCAGCTGAGCATCGCCAACACGTGGGTGGGCGCCGTGGTGGGCGCCATCCCCCCGCTCATGGGCTGGTCGGCCGCCACGGGCGGCGAGCTGGGCCCGGGCGCCTGGGTGCTGGCGGGCGCGCTCTTCTTCTGGCAGCTGCCTCACTTTTTGGCGCTGGCGTGGCTCTGCAAGGACGACTACCTGCGCGGCGGCTTCCGCATGATTTCGGGCGCCGACGCCACGGGCCGCCGCACGGCGCTGGCGGCGCTGCGCAACTCTGCCTACCTGCTGCCGCTGGGCCTGGTGGCGTGCGCGGCGGGCGTCGCCTCGGAGCCGTTTGCCTGGGAGGCGGCGGCGCTGGCGGGCATGCTGTGCGTGCCGGCCGCCAGGTTTGCGCTCAAGCCCTCGCAGCAGGCGGCGCGCAAGCTCTTCCGCTACAGCCTGCTCTACCTGCCCCTGGCCATGCTGGGCATGGTGGTGCACCGGCTGCCGCAGCAGCACCAGGCCGGCGCCACCACCGCGGCAGCAGTGGGTGCGCTCTCGGTCGCTGAGGAGGAGGAGGAGGAGGAGCAGCAGCGGAGAGGGCACCAGGCGCCGGTGACGTGGGGCCAGGTGTGGGACGCGGCGGATGTGCGGTGGCAGGAGGCCAAGCTGCTGCTGTCGCTCTCGCCCGCCACGCCCCTGGCGGCGCGCGCCGGGGCGGAGGGCGACGAGGGCGAGGAGGGCGCGTCGGGGGCGCGCGGCGGGGTGGTGCCTCAGGCGGGCGCCGTGAGCCTGCTGATGCGCGCGTCACTGGACCGGACCGTCGAGGCGTTTGTGCGCGTGCTGGGGCTGGGGCGGTGGCTGCTGACGGACCTGCGGTGCCCCTCCACGGTGCACAGCGACGACGGGCGGCGGCGCGCGGCGCCCGCCAGCGGTGACGGAGAGGCAGCGGAGGGGAGGGACGACGGCGCCGGCGAGTTTGCGCCGGCGGCGGCAGCGGCAGTGGTGGTGGTGGTGCCTGGGGGCGCGGGGCTCAGTGGGGGACGGAGCGCGGAGCGGCGGCGAGTCGACTGGCAGGTGGCGGAGCAGGCGCCGCCGGGCGCGTGGCGCGAGGGGCTGGAGATTGAGGCCAGCAGCAGCAGGGGTGGAGCGCAGCAGCAGCAGGGGCCGTAGCGGCTCGTGCGCACGGTACTTGCCTCACGTGTACTTGCCTTTGTAGAACTCTGTTTGTCACCCCCCTTGGAGGACTTTTCGCTGCTCTGGTTAGCGCTCTCTCTTCTCACTCGGCGTCACGCGCGCGGACAAGAGCGCGTGCGTGGCCGCCTGCTCGTGCGTCTGCTGCTGCGTCAGCAACCGCCTGCCAGCACTGCACCATCTGTGCAAGTGCTTTTGCGTGCGCCCCGCGAGCGGTTGCACTGCACAGCTCCAGGGCTCCTCGCACAACACGCAGCAAGGGCAACACGATCGTTCAAGGCGGGACTGATCAGTCCTGCTGCAGCGCTGCTCAGCGGTTGATGCCAAAGATGCGGACCTTGTCCAGCGCCGGCAGCTTGGCTATGAGCAGCACCAGCACCACCACCAGGTTGAGCCCCAGCGGCTGCTTCCTAAAGTCGGTGCCGTGCGTGGCCAACACAAAGAGCCCGACGGGCACGAGGCTGAGCAGCTTGCGGTGCGGCGTGGCGTACTGCCCGTCGTCCACCTGCTCCCAAAAGGTGAGCGACTGGTACCGCCCGTGGTCCGACGCGTCGTCCACGAACGGCGTGCCCTTGATCCAGTGGAAGAGGTAGTAGGTGAGGATGCCGTGGAGCAGGTGCGTGTACGTCCAGGCCAGGCCGGCGTCGTCCAGCAGGCCCGCCAGCACCAGCCAGGCCAGCGCAATGGCGCCCAAGTACCACACCCAGAAGCCCGTGTTGCCTGCACAGCACGAGCAGGTGGCGTCAAATGGGCCAAGCGTCGCTGCTGCGTGGAGCGCTGGGCGAAAGCTCCAGGGGCCACAGCAGTGCACTATGTGGAGCGTCGGATCGCCCAGGCGCGGCGCGCAGTGGCCATGCTCACTGAGGAAGTTGACGTTCTTGTTGAGGATCACCACGCTGGGGCTGTGGTGGATGCCCTGCTTCTCCTTGGGCTGCGCAGGCGCCTGCTCTGCCTGGGCAGCCTGCGCCGCGTCGCGGTTGGCGCCACGCCGTTGGCGCGCCGACATGCTGCGGCCGCCGGTTCAGCTGCTCGCGACGCTAGCTCGCGGAGTGACCACAGGTGATGCTGTGCTGCTGAGCTGCGTGGACACGGGTGCACCGCGCTTGCAGCTGCTGCTCAGCGCCTTTGCGCGCGTCGACGACGCGATCCGTGGCCCGCTGTGGCGCGCGGCGGCAAGTGCGTGCGTGACGGTGCTGCCTGCGCGCTGTTGTGTGCGTCGCGCGCCGCTCGCGTGGCGCTGGGAGGGCGCGACCGCGACTGGGGCTTTTTCGCCATGTCCCACACAGGAAGGAAGCGCAGCAGCAGAAGAGCGCGTGTCCGCGCGATGGTGATAGCATCAGGCGTCAAGGCTGCACCTGGCCATCATGGAGGCCCTGCTTGCGCACACGCGGGGCACGCACCTCAACGCGCCCTCGTGGTGGGGCGGCACGCTCAGGCGCAGCCGCGGCGCAGAGCAGCAGTGCTGGCACGCGGAGCCAGCGGCGTGAGGCGGCCGCGCCAGACGGCCTACGTGAGCGACGACGAGGGCGAGCCGGCGTGGCAGGCGTCCTCGGCCGCTCGCACGCCGGCCGGCGCCGCGGCCCAAGGGGGGCCTGGCCCCGACATGCTCACCAGCGCGATGCAGGCGGCGTGGGGCTGGGCCTGCGGCATGGTGGACGGCGTGGTGTACGCCGTGAGCGACCTCTTCATGAGCAGCACAGTGCTGCCGCCGCCCACCTCGGCCGCCGCAGCGGAGGCCACGCGCGCGGCGGTGGAGAACAGCGTGCGGGGGTGCCTACTGCTGGTCGGGCTGGCCATGCTCAAGAGCGTGCTCTCCGTGAGTCGCACTGAGCACCGCGCTCGTTGCGTTGCCGCCCCACCTGCCGTCACGCCAACGCCGCCCGTGCGCCTCACTCGCTGCACGCACGCAGCTGGTCCTGGGCCTGGGTGCCGTGTGCCTGGCCGTGTACATCATCACCAATGTGTTTGGGCTACGCGTGCCATACATCAGCAACGACGCCCCACCCGGCGGCCCAGGTGACGACTGGCCGTGGATGCCAGCGCACTGTCTAGCACCGTGCAAGCTGCGGCTGGCCCTCTAGTGACGCTGGTGCGGCGTGACTGCGTGCGCAGGAGCCCGCGCGTCCTGGCAGCAGCAGCAGCAGCGGCAGGCACGGCGGCCCCCGCAGGCCTCGCCGCCGCCGTCGTCGCAGTGGGCGGGGCCAGGGGCCGCCAGGCGGGGGCGGTACGAGCGGGCAGCCGACTACCGCATGTGGAACGGCGAGGGCGTGGAGCAGGGGGCGCCGGAGGCTTCGCCGCCGCCGGGTGGGGGTGGGGGTGGGGGTGGGGGTGGAGCACCGGGGGGCTGGGGCGACGGACAGGCGCAGGACTCACAGAAGCAACAGCAGCGGCCGCCGCCTGGCTACGACCCTCGGCAGCAGCAAGGCAGGCGGCCGCAAGGGTGGGGCGGGGGCAAGGGCGGCCCGAGCATGGTGGACGTCTTCTACGACTGAGGCGTCCTTGCACTTAGACAGATGTCTGCAGACCTTTCCTTGAACGAACGCTAGTCCTACCTCCGAGCTAGTTGCGAGCCTGATCTGCGCTACCTAGACCTGATATCTAGTTGTGTACAAAAGCTGTCGGGGCCTGCGCTACTGCAAACCCATCTCTCTCCCACTAGCGCCCTCGGGAACCAGCCGCAAAGCGCTGCGCCAGGAGCCTTGAGGCCGCCGCCGCCGCCTGCGCCGCCGCCTTGCGCCTCGCCGCCGCCGTCGCCGCCCCTTCCGCCGCCACTTGTGCCCCCCCCACCCTCGCGCTGAGCGGCTGCGGCTGCGCGCCCCTGCTGCTGCCGCTCCCGCCCCTGCCGCTCACGCGCGCCGTGGCGGGAGGCCTCAGCGACGGGTCAGCCACAGGAACGCTGGGCAAAGCCAGCGCGGGCTGCGAGCGTGACAGCCGGTGCGTGGTGCGGCCCCGGCGGGTCGCCGTCGGCGTCCTGGGCGACGATGGCAGCGCTGCCGCGGCCGAGGGCGCTGGCTTGTTGCTGCCGGTGCCCCAGGTGGGGCGGGCGGTGAGCGCCGGCCCTCGTGCTGGCTTGGGCGTCGCGAGCGGAGCGCACACGGCGTGGCTCCGCGCCGTGTGCGGGGCCACCGCGCGGGCCGCGTCGGTGCGGGCGCTGCCCAGCCACAAGGTGGGCAGGCGCGGGACGGGCGCCTGTGTGGGGCGGGCCGCAGGGGGCGCCGGCAGCACCGACGCCGGGTGGGGCTCGGCAGGCGGGCGGAGGGCGGGAGAGGGTGCGCGGAGCGCCGCCACCGCGCCGCGCATGGGGGATGGCGTGGGGGCCTCCCCGCTGAGGACGAGGCCTGGGAGGCGCCGGCGCGTGCTGCCTGCGCGGCCGTCCGTGGCGCCGCCGCCAGGGGGGTCCCTCGACGGAGGCGGGGGCGTCGCGCACCGCTCCAGGGCAGGGTGGCGCGGGTCAGGCGCCCCCCTGCCCTTGTGGGACGGTGCGACGATGCCGGAGGTGGCGCGACCCCGCCACGTGAGGGCCCCAGCGGCGTTGCTGGGAGCAGGGGCGGCGGCGGCCCCTGGCGCCGGTGCCGGCGCTGGCAGGCGGCTCCCGCCAGCGGGCAGCAGCGCAAGGCGGAGCTCCAGCCCAGGGGGCGCCTTGGTGTGGCTGGTGGTGGTGTTTGCTGCTGGAGCGACGTGCGGGAGGCGCGTCGGTGCTTGCTGGGCGGCCTTGGTGATGGATGAGCCGGCAGGTGCAGAAGGCTGCCGGACCCTGGCGATGGCCACGGCCGACGGGGAGGCGGGCGCGCAGGGCGGGGGGAACTTGAGCAGCCAGGGCTCCACACCCGCGGGTTTGACGGGGGCGGCAGCGGCGGCCACGGTCCCGCCGAGCTGCATGGCCGTGGAGGGGGAGGGAAGCGTGGCGGTGCTGGCCGCCTTCCTGGCTGCGCCTGATGGTCTAGCCGTCGCGACCTCGGGCAGGGGGCACAGCCACATCATGTCCAGGCCCGCGTCGTCCGAGGCGCCGCCCTCGGACCGCCCGGCGGGCAGCACGCCCGCTCGCTGCCTCTGCTCCGGCTTGGTGTCCACAGGCTGTGGCAGGGTGGTCACCTGCGCGAGGGGAGGGGGGGGCCAAAGCAGCGTCAGGGTGTGGATCTTGTGATGTGTGTGCGACGTGCCGCGCCGCTGCTTGTTCGGGTCCTACCTGGGCGAGCGGGAGCGTGGGCGGTGGTGCTGCAGGTCCCGGTGGGGTCGGCGGCTCTGTGGCCAGGCGCTGCTTGCTGCTGCTGAGGCGGCTGGAAGCGGCCTTGAGAGTTTGCCACTCTGCGTCCAGCGCGGCGAGCTTGCCCAGCAGCTGCGGCGTGCTGAGCCCCTCGGCCAGAACCATCACCACGGCCGCGCCTCGCACTGGCGTCCGCACGTCCTGGGCCGGTGTGGGCGGTCCTGCGCGCGTTCAAGACAAACGGAGTGAAGGAAGGGGTTGCCCCGATGGCGGCGCCCCGTGCGTGTCAGCTGCTCGACCGCCCGCGTGCCCACCTGGTTCCTGGCAAGAGCCGTCGCCAGCGCAAGACACGGCCCCCGCCGTCATCCTGCAGCGTCACCATCGCAGCACGCAGTGGCTCCGAATCGTGTGCAGGCGCTGGCGCATGCGCACGCAGCCGGGTCAGAGCTGCACGCGACGTGCGCAGTTCGCTGATGAAAGATTGACAGTGGCAGCGCACCACCTCTCCACTCTTGCGGACTGTCTCCCTAGGAAGGCCGGAGCGCCGGTCTCTTCGCTCTGGTGCAGGAAAGGTGCGCGATCTCACCTGGCGGCCTCCGCGTCGGTGCGCGACCAAGCTTCGGCAGCAGCAGTGCGTTTCACGTTTAAGCTGCAGTGCTGGCCTTGCTGAATGTGTCGTTCGCGCGTGTGGCTGGCGGTGCCTTGGGCGGTGGGCGATGTCCCCCCGAATGCCCTCAGAGTCTGCTTGCCAACCTCTTTAAAGCAGCTTTACCACACACACAGACTCAATCACGCGTGCACGCGCTTGGGAGCCGGGCTGGCCGGGCTGTTGACGCCGCTCTTGGCAAGCGTGGAGGGCACGGTCAGCCGGGACGGCGCCTTGGTCGTCTTGCCGGCGTCGCGGGCGCGCTTGGTGAGCCCACCCGTGTTGGTGGTGAGCATGGCGATGAAGTTGGCGTAGATGACGTCGCCGGCCTCGTTCAGCACGGCGCCGCCGTGGCCGCCGGGCGCGCTGGGCACCGTGTAGGACGAGAGCGCCAGCAGCTCCTTCTCGCCGAGCACCAGGCCCAGGCTGGCGCAGCCCGCCTTGAGGTCGCTCATGCTGAGGCTGCCCGACTTGCCGGCGTCCAGCGCGGCCAGCACGTTGGCCAGGTCCTCGGAGCGCGGCGCAAACTTCTTCTGCAGGTCCGCCAGCTGCGACAGCACCACGTCCTCCTCGGCCTTGGCCGCGCTCACGTCCACGTCGTTGGTGTAGAGAGCGTAGCAGTCTGCACGGCACGTCATCACAAGAGATGCGTGGGCGGGTGAGGGCGCGCGTGTGTGCGCGGCGATGCACCCTTGGCGCGCACGCGGCGCGTGGCGCGGGCCTTGCTCACCTCCATCCATGAGGTGCTTGGCCAGGTCGTGGTACTGCAGGTAGCCCGTGCCCTCGGGGTCATAGACCTGCGGGCCAGCGCAGCGCGGTTGCGGATCACGTGATGCGGAGGACCTCAGCAGCGGCGCGTGGCCCCAGGTGCCTGCTTCTCCAGGCCCCTCCTTTTTCTGCTGCTCCGCACCATGTAGAGCGCCAGCAGCGAGTCGGCGTCCAGCTGCATGCCAAACTGCTCGGCCATGTTGCGGAAGTCCTCCACGTGCACGCGGCCCGTCTTGTCCTTGTCGTACATTTGGAAAAGTTTGCGGAACTTGAAGGCGTTGTTGTTCTGGTTGCCCATCTTGGCCTCGAGCCGCTCGCGCATGGTGCTGATGATCTTTTGCAGCCGATTCCTGCGGTGCGCACGG
>VFQP010005423.1_pt1 | contig 11142 bp, 9 predicted proteins | sample 3512351 | NCBI WGS metagenome assembly VFQP01 (sample SAMN10412372, study PRJNA504923) | tailings metagenome | isolation source: Relicate 1 Philex TSF1 revegetated site | place: Philippines: Tuba, Benguet | collected 2017-08-29
TGGGCTTAGTCTTCTTGGTGGCGGCGGGGTTAGCCTTCTGGTCCATCAGCCACTTGGCGAGTTCCTTCTCCTTTTCGGTAAGGGGCGTAATGAGGGACTGGTAGAGGGCCTGGAGGGTTTTGCCGCCGGGGTCGACGCGGCAGTCCGGGTTCTTATGGCCCATGATGATGAACTGGAAGGCCCCGATGGCGACCTTCGTCTTTTCGCCACAATCGCCATCAACGGCGAGGAAGTCGATCTTGGGAAGGAGGCCTTTGTAGATCCAGTGATTTAGGCGGGCTTGGACGGTGAGGACGTCGTCGTAGTGGTTGGGCGCGTTCTTACCTACGGCGCCCTTGAGTTTGATGTATTCCCAGGTTTCCATTCGCACTTTTCTCTCTCTTTGATATCGCGGCAGAATAATGCGCTTTGGGTCCGCGATTTCACTTCCTAAGAGATAAAGCTGGCGGGGCTTAGCGTTTCAGCCTTAGGGCATATACTAATGCCAATCCATATGCCAGACCGCGCGGCGCTTCTGAAGTTCGCAATGCTCTTTAAGGGCAAGTTAGGAGTAGAGCTGCGAGGGGCGCAGGCGACGATCGCGCGTCTAGCGGCACGACCAATTCCGCTTCCTGGGCTACCCGGAACATTGCTGTACCGCGCCAAGAAGACCGGCAAAGATCAGAAATCGCCGACAGCGGTTCCGGCAATCGTGGGTTCCCCGGCTCGACTCTTCGCGCACGAAGATACGGCGCCCAGCGCCGCCGAGCGCATCGCGGACGCCGCGAGGCGGGCCCGCGAGAACATCGAAAGCGGCGACCACGGCTCGGCCCTTTCGGCGATGCGGCTGCTGGAGCGAAGTTTGGGAGAAGAGGCGACCGGCGTTCGAGCCAGTCTGCAAGAGCGCGTTTTGCGCATGCTGGAAGATCTGCCATCCCGGGCGCCGGTGTGGAGCTTCGGCCGGAATCCGGCGGAGAGCACCACGCACGACTACTCGGTTTTCCGGATGATGCAAGAGCCTTCGGTGATTGATGGCATGGGACTCAGTTCCGTGGAGTTGGAGGCGTTCTTGCGATCAGCGCGCGAGTCGATTGAAGACGTTATCGTCGCACTGCCTCCGATGCGGAGTAAATTTACACCACGCTACGGACTGCAGGGCGAGGATACGGAGTACGAAGAAGCCATCGTCGTCTTCGAGGGCTGGCAGGAGACGCGTGTAGTCGACACGCACACGGCCCACTTGCTGGCCGATTACTTCTTTCAGTTGTTCCTCACCTATCTGGCCGACATCCTCTACGCACTGGACCGGCGGCTGCCGCCCGAATCGGGAGTCAGTATCGTATACGCGTTTCGCGAATGGTTCATGAAGCTGTACGCGGAGCACGGCTGGAACGCCGACTCGGTGCTGAAATCAGCCGATGCCCCGGGCTTTTGGGAAAAAGGACCGGACGAGATCCTGGCGTTATTCCAGGAGAGCTATCCCAATGTGAAGTTCCTGACGGCCGACGATCTGGAAGGCACCGGGTACAGCTTTGTTCCCTTCTCTTCCCGTTCCGTCGGTTTCGGCCTACAACTTACCTATCGCCAACATTGGCGCTTGAGGCAAATGCGGCCGGCCGAGATCGTCAAGACGATCCCTTTGGGACCGAGGCAGGTGGAGAAGGTTTATACGAAGGTAGTCCGGACGAATCGTCAATTGAGTTCGCGGGAAACGCTGACGTCGATGGAAAGCAGCGGCGAGAGTACGAATACGAACCGGTCCACGCATGAAATCGTGGCGGAGTCGGCGGTGCGCACACAGGTGCAGGCAGGTATGGAGCTTTCCGTGCCAGTCGACATGATCGAAATTGGCGGCAATGGTTCGGTCAATGTGGATACTTCATCGAACAGCCGGGACACGAAATCGCAATTGAATGAATCCGTGGAGCGGACGGCACGCAAGCTGCGCAACGAGGTGAAGATCAGCGTCAGCACGGAGCAAAGCAGCACTACGGAAATGTCCACGGCGACGGAGTTGGTCAATCCGAACGACGAGATTCCGATCACCTATGTGTATTCGCGTCTGCAAAGCGAGTACGCGGTTTCCACGCGATTGGCGGAAGTGGCGAGCGTGGTCTTCGTTCCCGAGAGGGTGCCGGGAGCGGAAGAAATCAACGAAGCGTGGATTCGGGAGCACGATTGGATTCTGGCGCGACATCTGCTGGATGAATCCTTCCGGGAAGATTTGACGCTCGTGAGCTCCGGCAATTTGAATAGCGCCGACGACACCGAGGACGCCGTGATGGATTGGTTCAAATCCTCAGGCGAGGCCGCGCGAGACGCCTTGAAGGACTATAAGAGCTTTCAGGGCGGTAACATCGCGGATGTCTTTAGCGGCATTCACGAGTCATATGAGAGGCAATTGGAGCGGGTCCGGGAGGAGCGGCGAAGACTGTCACGCTTCCAGCGTGTACTGGAGCGTTTGTGCGGCCACATCCGGCAGAACATCCTGCATTACATGAGAGCAATCTGGAGTGCGGAAGACCCCGAGCAAAGATACCTGCGCTATCGCTCGCGTTTCGTCACGGTGGCGACGAAATTCGTACCGAGTATTTCGATTGACGTCTCGCGCTGGACGAAAGGAGTGCGCGGACGTTTTCTGCCGAGCCTGAACCCGAAGGACCGGCGGCGTCTGGCGGACATTCTCGACTTGAGCGGCCCCATAGGATTTCTCGGTAACTGCGCGGTGTACCGGCTGCGGAGCGACCCTCCGTCGTTTGCGCGGCATGAAGCGCTGGCGGCGTTCCGTTCCGCTTACCTGGAGTTCGAGTGGAAGAGCGACATTCTGAAGGCCGATGCGGGAGGCAGCGAGGTTTACCACGTTGCAGCGTTGCGGCCCCGCTTTCGTGTCGCACGGTATCAACTGACAAAGCTCAACGACGATGCGGCTTGGAAGGCTACGCTGGCCGCCACGGGCGAGGAAGTGAGCGTGAGGATTGCGCGCGGAGGAAAGGCCCTGCACGTGGATGGGCTGTACGTGCAGTTTTCCGCCAAGCCGGGGAAGGATTTCTCCGCGGAGCTGAGCATTCGCACCTCCGATGCGGCGCAGGATCCAGAAGTGAGAATGGCTCCACTGGAGCACAGCTTGCCAGCGGCGAATGAAGAGGCAGCCTTTTGGACGGCGCCGTTACTGGAAAGCATGGTGCAGCACCTGCCGGATTTGACGACGCTATGGGCGGAGGGCGACGCGCGCACTTGGGATAACTTGAGCAAGGCCGCCAAGCAAGGCGTGCGCAACCGTTATTACGAGTATCTTGTGCGGCGGCGGCATACGCGGCAGGTGGTGGTGGATGGAGAGAATCTGGTTCTCGATCTGGATGTCGGTTCCACCGTGGCGTTGGAAGAGTTCAAGCGGCTGCATCGAGCAGTGGATGTATTGAAGGAGCTCGAGAACTGGTCCCGCTTGGAGGCGGAGAATGAGAGGCGGCGGCGCCGGCTGGATAGAGGGGAGCTGTCCGATCCGGATATCGAGCAAATGAACCTGACGCGTATTGAAATTGGAGCGGGCGAAGACGGCGTTGGCGCAGAGGAGGATGACGAATGAGCGATGCATTCCGGAAAGACCCGGTGGAAGGCGGCAGCGTGTTGGGCCTGGAGAAAGGCCGAGTGGTTTTGCAGGAGCATGAAAAGCTCTGGGCGCAAATTTTTGAAGTGGAGTCCAAGCGCGTTGTGGCGGCCTTTGCCGAGGCGGGGCTGGAGGTAGAAATTCGCCATATCGGCTCCACGGCGCTGCCGGACATTCCGGCGAAACCGATTCTGGATATGGCGGTTGTGCTGAAGAAGCGGCGAGACTTGCAGCAAGTTCGGGCCATCTCCGCAAAACTGGGATGGGTGTTTTTGGCCGGGCTGGATCAGGGCGCCGATCTACTCTACGCCGATGGCAATCCGCGGCGATTCCACTATCACGTGACATTCGCCAATTCCGGTTTTGCGAAGCAATCGCAAGGATTGATGCGAGCGTTGCGGCGTTCCGCACCGTTGCGGGCGGAGTACGCCGAGGTGAAGCGAGAGTTGGCCGCGCTTTATCCCGATGGCCGGGCGGAGTATACGCGTGGCAAGCAGGGCTTCCTAGACCGGGTGGTGATTCGTGAACGTCTGCGCGGCGAAACCTTGCGGCTTGTGCAAGCATCACGCCGGATCTCGCGCAGTTAGAAAGCCGGGGCGAGCGATGCCGGAATTGGACGAAGAAGAGCGAGGTACGGCGGGACGCGGAACGGAGAACCGTTCGGGCCGCATCATGAAGAGGCGTTATGCCTTGCCGCAGGACCCGTCGTTGTATCCGGAGGCGCCTAGCATTAGCGCATACCGAGGGGCGCCGATTTCCGTGGCGGAGGAAATGGCCGTGGCGCGGGAGATTCGGGACCTAGAGGCGGAGCGCAAGGAGGAGTTCAAAGAGGAGAATCCGAAGTGGGCTTGGAGTCATTCGGTGCAAAGCCAAGCCAACAAACAGGGGATCTATTTCACGGATGAGGAGATTCGGGAGGAAGTGGGGGATTGGCTAAATCTGCATCCGGGCACGCAGTTGGCGGGTGTGGTGATGGATGTAGTGAATGTGGTGCGGCAACAGTATCCTTCGCTAGAGGCCATCGACGAGGAGAGCGCGGGAACTCTGGCGCAGGATCTTTCCTGGCAGGCGTTGCAACTGTTGGCGGCGGTGATCGCCGAGCGGGTAGTGATGAAGAAACTGCACGCGAAGCAAGCCAAAGCCCTGCTGGAGGAGGTGTTGGAGAAGTCCGGGCTGAACAAGAGGCTAGCGAAGGCTTTGGCGCGAGAGATCCTGGAAATGCAGCGAATCGCGCATGAGGTATTTCAGCATTTGGACCGTAGCAATCCAGGCTGGCGGAATGATGAGGGGAAGCGTTTGGCGATGGGGAAGGTGCAGGAAGACTTGATGAACGAACGCTTCAAGAGCCGGAACCGGCGGCGGACGGTGCAGGTTCGTTTTCAAGTGGCGAGTGGTGTTTCCAGCGGGAAGTTTCATCGTGGACCGCGCATCGATTATGAGGTGTTCCTTTCGGTGAAGAACACCGCGATTGTGGAACTGAAGCTGAGTTCGAACGCGATATCGGCTTTTCGAGATCCCGAAAAGACTATTTATAACTCGCAGTTGTTTGCACAGGCGCTATCGGCGAGGCAAGGGACGCCGACCTTCTACCTAACGCCCGAGGAAATCATTCTGGTGCCGAAAACGCTGGCGGAGGTGAAGCTTTCCAAGAAGGCGATTCAACAGATTCTGACGCATGTGCAGGTATTGCGGGACTAGAGACATGCGCGCTTCAGTAATAGGAGCTGGATGCGCTACAGCGAGGCTAGGATCAGGACCATTGCCTTCGCGATTGCGTCCTTGCCTTGGTATACCTCGTAGGCCGCGAGCATGACCATGATCGAAGCATAGAGGACTCCGTAGGATAGCGGGATGCCCGGGTGGACGATGCCGGCGATGAGGAGGAATGTGAGTTGGCTGGTAAGTAAGGCCAGCGTGATTTTGCCGGCGAGATAGGGCCACTGGGGCAGTTGCGGCATCTTGGCGACCCACTTCTGAACGGTCTGCGCGGTGCGCTTGGCGGGGGGAACGAGGAGGTGCTTGATTTGGTTGTAGGTCATAGGGGTGCGGCGTCCTTGTTTGCACGCGCGCAGGCGGAAGGGAAAATGGACCACCGAAGGGGCGAAGAAAGTTGCGGTTTGTCTGTTTCAAGAGCCAGGTATTCTTCCAGGGTGGGGATGGCTTGGTAGAGCCTGAACTTTGTGGAGAGATCGTAGTCGCTGGTGGAAGGGCTGAGGGCTTCCACGATGAGCTTAGGGTTGGTGACCTGAGTGCGCTTGGTTCCGTGCACTTCCCATTTGCCACAAGTGATTGAGGCGTCGGGATAGAGGTGCGTCTTGGAGGTGGGAATTCAAATGGCCAAATCGCTGGTGAATCCACGACATTTTGTTCCCCTAGCGGCCAGGGCAAGTCAGGGGTGAAATCAAGAAGGCACCGCTCGCTCAAGCATGGCTTGCCAAGAGCGCATGACAGGCTAGGCATGGAAAGATACAGCTACTTGAGAGCGACTTGCAACACAATCCAGATTGGGCGGTGAATTGAAGAGAGAGGGAAGCGGGAGAGACAGCAGCAGAAGACTCCTCGGATAGCGGTGGATGGAAACATTCTTAGTCCAGAGCGAGATACGGAATAATCAGTGGCGTTGTAAGCCTTGAAGAGCCGGCATCGGTGCGTGGACTTTTCTCCAGAGATCTAGACCCATCTCGCGCAAGCGTGGAGCATTGAAGGTGGCGGCGCAAGCCCTTGGCCCAAACAATTCATTCGCTTGAAGCAATTGGATGCCCGATCGTGCCTTCGAAGAGGTCAGAACGCCAGTGCAAACGGAAGGCGGACATAGGAATCGAAGCAGCGAGAATTATTGACCCGCGGGTTTGGTTTGGATCTTGCCCTTGGAGTGGAAGAAGAGGGCTAGGAGGAGCAGCAGGAAGAGCGCGGAGCCGGCGGAGGTGAGCCAGAAGGATTTCCAGTCGCGGCCGGCGGGGGTGGTGAAGAAGTCGATGGTCCAGCCGGAGAAGTTGGAGCCGAGGAAGATGCCGAGGCCGTAGGTGAGGAACATGACGAAACCTTGGGCGGCGCCGCGGAGGTGGGGTGGGGCTTCCTGGTCGGTGTAGAGAAGGCCGGTTACAAAGAAGAAGTCGAAGCAGATGCCGTGCAGGATGATCGCGCCGTAGAAGAGCCACATGAGTTCGTTGGCGTTGCCGTAGGCGAGCATGGCGTAGCGCAGGGCCCAGGCGCCGAGGCCCATGAGCAGGATCGATTTCAGGCTGAACTTGCGGAAGAACCAGGGCATGAGGAGCATCATGCCGATTTCGGCGAATTGGCCGAGGGTCATTTTGCCGGCGGCGTTGGTGACGCCCATTTCGTTGAGGTAGGCATTCGTGAAGGAGAAGTAGAAGGCCAAGGGGATGCAGGCGAGGACGGAGGCGACGACGAAGACGGCGAAGGAACGGTCCTTCAACATGACCAGGGCGTCGAGGCCGATGGCGCTGCGCCAGGAGAAGGCTTCCTTTTCTGCGCTCGGCGGGGTGTGCGGGAGGGTGAGGCAGTAGAGGGCCATGACGACGGAGGCGCAAGAGGCGATGAAGAAGGTTTGGTTGGAGCGTTCGATGGCGAGCCAGCCGACGATGAGGTTGATGACGATGTGGCCGATGGTGGCGAAGAGGCGGATGCGGGGGTAGTCCGTGGCGGGGTTGGCGACGTTGCGGAGGGTGATGGAGTTGGTGAGGGCCAAGGTGGGGAAGAAGCAGAGGCAGTAGGCGAGCATGTAGAGGTAAAAGGTGGAGAAGTCGCGGGCAGTGGCGACGAGGTAGAGGAGGACGGCGCCGATGAGATGGAGGGCGCAGAGGAGGCGTTCGGTGGCGAAGTAGCGATCGGCGACGAGGCCGATGAAGAATGGCGAGATCATGCAGGACAGCGCGGTGGTGCCAAAGATGGCGCCGGCCTCGGTGCCGGAGAATTTGAGGGTTTGCGTAAGGTAGGTGCCGATGGTGACGTACCAGGAGCTCCAGACGATGTAGGTGAGGAACATCATCAGGCTGAGGCGGGGAGCCAGGAAAGCTGGTTTGGCAACGGGCATAAGAGATGAGTGTATCCAGTTGCCGGGGGTCCAGACTCGTTTGGCGGTTAATGGCGAGTGCGGAGGGAGTCGATGTGAATGGAGTGGCCTGAGGCGCGGAGGCGTTCTTCATAAAGAAGGCGTATTTGGCGAGCTTGCTTTCGAAGTGCTTGGGCCTCGGATTTGTGGTGGCGGCGCGTTTGCAGGACGGCATATTCTTCCATGGCGCGGTAGATGAGCGGGTGCGGCCCGAGGCTGGCGCTATCGCCGATTTCGAGGACGGTCTGGTAGAGGGGTTCGGCGGCTAGGGATTCTCCCATGTTCGCGAGGGCGGAGGCGAGTTCGAGATAGGTCCAACCGAGTTTGGGGTGGCGGGGGCCGTAGAGGTTTTCGCCGAGTTGGAGGGCCTGACGAAAAGCGCCAACGGATTCTACCGTTCTCTTCTGGCCGGCAAGGGCGAGGGCCAGGTTGTGGTGGGCTGTCACGTTGGTGGCGAGGCAAAGGGCTTTGTTGGCTGGGCAAGCGAAGAGAAGTTCGAGGAGGCTTTTCTCGGCGGCGCGATAGTCGCGTTTGGTGAGGCTAAGGAGGGCGAGGTTAGAGAGGGCGGGCGAGGGGTCAAGGGCTTCGGGGAAGCGGCGGCGTAACGCGAGGGATTCATTGAGGAAGCGTTCGGCTTCGTGGAAGTGGCCGAGATCGATGAGGAGGCCGCCGAGACTGTTGCGGGCAATGGCGCTGGAGAGGCAATCGGGGCCGCAGTATTTGGTCCAGAGTTGGATGGAAAGGCGGAAGGCGGATTCGGCTTCGGGAAGGCGGCCGAGGTCCACGAGGACGGAGCCGAGATTGTTCCAAGAGGTGGCGGTCTGGTCTTCCGATTGGGCGAGGGAGAGGGATTGGCGTAGGCGTGATTCGGCGGCGGGGTAGTCGCCGCGGTGGGCGAGAGCGGCGGCGGTTTGGACTTCCGATTCCCAGGTGGAGGCGACGAGGCCACCTGATAGGCAGAAGAGCGAAAGGACGAGGGCGGCGGGGAGTTTGCGCTTCATGATCATTGCTCCTTTTGGAAGAGACTGTGAAAGAGACAACGAAGCGGATGAGGGCTTGTTAGGAGAAATTCGCCTTCCCAGCACATCGAATGGCTGGGAGGGCGGTTACTTCTTGGCGGGGGTGGCGAAGGATTGGGCGATGGTGGTGGCGATGGTGTAAGTGTCGGAGTACGAGGTGTTCGCGATGATGGCGATGTGGAGGTTGTGCGCTGGAATGCTGAGAAGCGTGGAAGCCATGCCGCCGAGGATGTCGCCGTTGTGGCCGACGACTTTGGTGGGCTTGCCGTGGATCGATAGAGATTTGATTTCCCAGCCTAGGCCGTAGCTGGATTCTTGGTTGTTGGGGAGGGGCTGGTTGGCGTGGAGGGCTTCGACAGTTTTCGGTGCGAGGAGTTTGTTGTTTTGGATGGCCATGAGGAAGCGGACGAGGTCCGTGGGCGTGGAGATTATGCCGGCGGCGCCGAGGTAGCAACTGAAGTTGAGATCGCGGACGGGGTCGAGGCCGTAGGTGGTGTCGGCGCTGTAGCGGGGGAAGTAGGAGGAGGCGCGGTCGTTGGTTGGGCTCATCTCCATGAGGGTGTCTTTCATTTCGAGGGGGGTGAAGACTCGCTGTTGGAGGAAGGATTGGAAGGGGGTTTTGGCGGCGGATTCGGCGGCGGCGGCAAGGAGGACCCAGCCGTAGGTGGACAGGTGGAATTTAGCGCCAGGGTCCGAGATGAGATCGAGGCCTTCAAAGATCTTTACTCCTTCGAGGGGGCGCTGGCAGGTGGCGCCGTAGAGTTCGCTTTCGTCGCCACCGTCGCGGGGGAGGCCGGAGAGGTTGGCCATGAGGTGGCGGATGGTGAGGCGCTTTCCTTTGTCCGGGAATTCGGGGACATGGGTGCGGATGTCGTCGTCGAGCTTGAGTTTGCCTTCGTCGAGGAGGATGGCGAGGGCGGCGGAGGTGAGGGGGATGGAGGCGGTGCCGATACGGAATTTGGTTTGCGGGGTGGCGGGGGAATTCTTGTCTGTGTCGGCGTAGCCGAAGGCTTCAGTCCAGACGATTTGGTTGTTCTGCGCGACGGCGATGGAGAGGGCGGGGATGTTTTGTTCTTTGAGGGTGCCGCGGAGGAAGAGGCGGTTGGATTCGATGGTGGCTTGGTTGGCGGTTTGGGTAAGTGGTTGGGAAGGGATGGATTCGGGGGTGGGGTGAACGTTGGTGGCGGTGGTGGCCATGAAGACCCAGACGCCGGTGAAGAGGAGGGGGATGAGGATGAAGGGGGCTGCGAGGAGCCAGAGCCAGGAGAATTTGCGTTGCGAAGGCATTGATTGACTTAGATAGTACTTTACATTGCAAACTAGTTGGCGTCAAATGCCCAGGATGATTGTAGTACATTTTGTATGTACAATCGGGAAAGGGGCTTGAATGGGGTCCCCAAAAGGCGCTGGCAAAGTTCCGGAAACATGGAGCCTATTTCTCATCAGGGGTAGTTGCCGTCTTTGACGATGAAATGGCCATTACGATTTCCGATTTGGAGAGTGACGCGCTTGAGGAGCGATTTATATGCCTGGGGATGAGTTCGAAAGGCCTTGTCCGAGTAGTTGTTTAAGTCTATGCGCGGAGGAACCATGAAGAGTAGCTACGATTTCAGCAAGGGCAAGCGCGGGCGAGTCGTACCTGAGCCGGCGGTTGAGGCTGGCAAAGTAAAGATTACGATTCGCCTGGACGAGGATTTGGTGGATCACTTTGGAAAGGTGGCGGATGCCTCGGGGGGGAAGCTGGGGTATCAAACGCTAATCAATGCGGCGTTGCGGGAGTATGTCGAGGGAAGGGCTCCGAAGATCGAGGATACGCTGCGGAAGATTCTCAGGGAGGAACTAGGGAAGACTCCTAGCGCGGCGTAACAGATGGTGCAGTCACTCGTGGGGCAGTTGGTTAGTGGACGGTGCGGGTTTTGCGGTTCATGTAGTCCATGAGGAGGTACTCGCCGAGGGTGTAGGGGGTGGTGAAGTAGGCTTTGCCGCGGCAGAGTTCGGTGATTTGGCGGACGAAGTTGACGAGGGCCTGGTCGGTGGCGAGCATGAAGGTGTTGATCAGGATGCCTTGGCGTTTGCAGCGGCCGACTTCCTCCATGGTGCGGCTGATGACGAGGGGATCGAGGCCGAAGGCGTTTTTGTAGACGCGGCCGTCGTCCAGCGTTAGGGCGCTGGGCTTGCCGTCGGTGATCATGATGATCTGCTTCATGTCCTTCTTCTCTTGCGCGAGGATGCGTTGCGCGAGGATGAGGCCGTCACGGGTGTTGGTGTAATAGGGACCGACTTGGAGGCGGGCGAGTTCGCCGAGGCGGATTTCTTCGGCGGTGTCGTGGAAGAGGACCAAGCGTAAAGTGTCGCCGGGGTATTGGGTTCTGATGAGATGTGCGAGAGCGAGGGCAACGCGCTTGGCGGGCGTGAAGCGGTCTTCGCCATAGAGGATCATGCTGTGCGAGCAGTCCAGCAAGAGGACC
>VFQP010005424.1_pt1 | contig 11137 bp, 8 predicted proteins | sample 3512351 | NCBI WGS metagenome assembly VFQP01 (sample SAMN10412372, study PRJNA504923) | tailings metagenome | isolation source: Relicate 1 Philex TSF1 revegetated site | place: Philippines: Tuba, Benguet | collected 2017-08-29
GCAGCCGCGACGGCCAGCGCATGGGCGACTGGAAGATGACCGACACCATGATCGTCGACGGCCTGTGGGACGTCTACAACCAGTACCACATGGGCATCACCGCCGAAAACGTGGCCAAGGAACATGGCATCAGCCGCGACGCGCAGGACGCCCTGGCGCTGGGCAGCCAGCAGAAGGCCAGCGCAGCGCAGGACGCCGGCAAGTTCAAGGACGAGATCGTGGGCGTGAGCATTCCGCAGCGCAAGGGCGACCCGGTGGTGTTCGACACCGACGAGTTCATCAACAAGAAGACCAGCGCCGAGGCACTGGCCGGCCTGCGGCCCGCTTTCGACAAGGCGGGCTCGGTGACGGCGGGCAATGCTTCCGGCATCAACGATGGCGCCGCCGCCGTGATGGTGATGAGCGCGAAGAAGGCGGCCGCGCTGGGCCTCAAACCGCTGGCGCGCATTGCCGCGTTCGGCACCAGCGGCCTCGACCCGGCCACCATGGGCATGGGCCCGGTGCCTGCCTCGAAGAAGGCCCTGTCGCGCGCCGGCTGGAAAGCCAGCGACGTGGACCTGTTCGAACTGAATGAAGCCTTCGCGGCCCAGGCCTGCGCCGTCAACAAGGCGCTCGACATCGATCCGGCGCGCGTGAACGTCAACGGCGGTGCCATTGCCATCGGCCACCCCATCGGTGCGTCCGGCTGCCGCATCCTGGTGACGCTGCTCAACGAGATGCAGCGCCGCGATGCCAAAAAGGGCCTGGCCGCGTTGTGCATCGGCGGCGGCATGGGGGTTTCCCTCGCGGTCGAACGCTGAATTCACGGTTAAATCGAAACGCATCACAACATCGCCAGAAGGCACAAAGGAGCACAAGAAATGAGCAAGAAAGTCGCGTACGTCACAGGCGGCATGGGCGGCATCGGAACGGCCATCTGCCAGCGCCTTCACAAGGAAGGCTTCACGGTCATCGCGGGCTGCGGCCCCACGCGCGACTACAACAAGTGGCTCGACGAGCAGAAGGCGCAGGGTTACGCCTTCCACGCCTCCGTCGGCAATGTGGGCGACTGGGATTCCACCGTCGAGGCCTTCACCAAGACCAAGGCCGAACACGGCACCATCGACGTGCTGGTGAACAACGCCGGCATCACGCGTGACCGCATGTTCCTGAAAATGTCGCGCGACGACTGGGACGCGGTGATCGAGACCAACCTGAACTCCATGTTCAACGTGACCAAGCAGGTCGTGGCCGACATGGTGGAAAAGGGCTGGGGCCGCATCATCAACATCTCGTCCGTCAACGGCGAGAAGGGCCAGGCCGGCCAGACCAACTACTCGGCCGCCAAGGCCGGCATGCACGGCTTCTCGATGGCGCTGGCGCAGGAACTGGCCACCAAGGGCGTGACGGTCAACACAGTGAGCCCGGGCTATATCGGCACCGACATGGTCAAGGCGATCCGCCCCGACGTGCTGGAGAAGATCGTGGCCACCGTGCCGGTCAAGCGCCTGGGCGAACCGAGCGAGATCGCGTCCATCATTGCCTGGCTGGCCAGCGAAGAGGGCGGCTACGCCACCGGCGCTGACTTCTCCGTCAACGGCGGCCTGCACATGGGGTGAACAGGCTCCCCCCGCGCCGGGCTCTTGCGAGCCCGTCACCCCCCGGGGGGCGGCACTGCCGGCCGGCGAAGCCGGACCGGCGTTGCCCTCGATGCAGAGCTGGCGCCATGCGCTGCAACCCGCTTCGGCGGGTTTTTTGTTGGGCGCGTCTGCGTTGCGGGGGGGCTGGTGTAAATTCGAAAGCACCACCCATTCCATTCACACCTTTTTAGCGCCAGGAGTTTCCGGCCAATGCCCCACAGCATTTCATTGATCAACACCATTGCTGCGGGCCTGGGTCTGGCTTTGATCCTCGGCTTCATCGCAGCCAAGGTGCGCCTGCCCGCGCTGGTGGGGTACCTGCTGGCGGGTGTGATCATCGGCCCCTTCACGCCTGGCTTCGTGGCCGACGCGGAGATCGCCGCGCAGCTCGCCGAGATCGGCGTGATGCTGCTGATGTTCGGCGTGGGCCTGCATTTCTCGCTGGACGACCTGCTCTCGGTGCGCAAGATCGCGCTGCCCGGGGCCGTGGTGCAGATGGCGGTGGCCACGCTCATGGGCATGGGCATGGCGATGTGGTGGTGGGACTGGAGCCTGGGCGGTGCGCTGGTGTTCGGCGTGTCGCTCTCGGTGGCCAGCACGGTGGTGCTGCTGCGCGCGCTGGAAAGCCTGGGCATCCTGGGCTCGATGACGGGGCGCATCGCCGTGGGCTGGCTGGTGGTGGAAGACCTGGCCATGGTGCTGGTGCTGGTGCTGCTGCCGCCGCTGGCGGGCTTTCTGGGCGGCAAGGGTTCCGACGGCGATCTCGATTCGATCTGGCGCACGCTGGGCTTCACCCTGATGCAGGTCGGCGGCTTCGTGGCCCTGATGCTGGTGGTGGGGCGGCGTGTGTTTCCCTGGCTGCTCTGGCAGGTCACGCGCACCGGCTCGCGCGAGCTGTTCACGCTGTGCGTGGTGGCCGCGGCGGTGAGCATTGCGTTCGCCTCTGCCGCGCTGTTCGGCGTGTCGTTCGCGCTGGGCGCGTTCTTCGCCGGCATGGTGCTGCGCGAATCCGAATTCAGCCACCGGGCGGCCGAGGAATCCCTGCCGCTGCGCGACGCTTTCGCCGTGCTGTTCTTCGTGTCGGTCGGCATGCTGTTCAACCCCGCCGTGCTGCTCGAGCGCCCGCTGCAGGTGCTGGGCGTGGTGCTCATCATCGTCGTGGGCAAGTCGGTCGCTGCGGCGGCGCTGGTGGTGGCCATGCGCTACCCGCTGAACACCGCACTCACCGTCTCGGCCAGCCTGGCGCAGATCGGCGAGTTCTCCTTCATCCTGGTGGGGCTGGGCGCTTCGCTCGGCCTGCTCCCGCCCGAGGGCCAGAGCCTGGTGCTGGCCGGTGCGCTGATCTCCATCGCCACCAACCCGCTGTGGTTCAAGGCGATCAACCCGCTGCAGGAATGGCTGCGCAAGAACTCGGCATTCGCCCGCAAGCTGGAGGCGCGTGACGACCCGCTGGCCGAACTGCCTGTGACCACGCACGAGAAATTCCTGTCGCGCCAGGTGGTGCTGGTGGGTTATGGCCGGGTGGGGCGGCGCATTGCCGCCGCGCTGGAAGAGCAGCACCTGCCCTATGTGGTGGCGGAAGAGAACCGCGACATCGTCGAGCGCCTGCGCGAGCGCGGCATTGCCGCCGTGTTCGGCGATGCGGCCGACCCGGCGGTGCTGATCCAGGCCCACATCGCGCGCGCCGGCATGCTGGTGATCGCCACGCCCGACACGCTCAACGTTCGCCAGATGATCGCGACCGCGCGCACCCTGAACCCCGACATCCAGACGGTGGTACGCACCCACAGCGAGGAAGAGGCCGGCCTGCTCGAGAAAGAAGTGGCCGGCAAGGTCTTCCTCGGCGAGGAGGAGCTGGCGCAGTCGATGACGCGCTACGTGCTCGAGCATTCGCGGGTCGCGAACAGCCACGCCCACAACGGCGCCCGCGCCGCCGCCTGACCCCGGCCCGGGGGAGGGCCTGCGTTTCCTACACGCATTCGCGCGTCCGTCCGACACGCGCCGCTCCATGCGGCTCCCATGATGTCCTGACGTTTCAACAGGAGGCACATCATGGCTTTGACCCGCACACCCGCATTCGATGACATCGCCGTGCTGCCACAGGAGAGCGCGGTGTCCTGGCCCGCGATCTTCGCGGGCGCGGCCGGGGCGGCGGCGCTCTCGCTGATCCTTCTCATCCTGGGCACGGGCCTCGGGCTTGCGTCAGTGTCGCCCTGGGTGCAACAGGGCGTGGGCGCGGTGACCTTTGGTGTCTCCACCATCCTCTGGATCACTTTCACGCAGCTGATCGCCTCCGGCATGGGCGGCTACCTCGCCGGCCGGCTGCGCACGCGCTGGGCCGACACGCAGGCCGACGAGGTGTATTTCCGCGACACGGCGCACGGCTTCCTGGCCTGGGCGATCGCCTCGCTGGCCACGGCGGCGCTGCTCACTTCGGTGATCGGTACCATCGTTGGCGGCGGCGTGAACGCGGGGGCCACGGTGGCGGCCGGTGGGGCGAGCGCCGTGGGAACCACGGCCGCTCAGGTGGCCGACAAGGCCAGCGGCGACGACGCAGACGCAGAGCTTTCCTATTTCGTCGGCTCGCTGTTCCGTGTCGAACCCGCTTCTGCCACCGCAGGCAGCGGTGCCGAGGCGACCCTCATGACCCACCTGTCGCCGGCCGCATCCGCCGCGGAGGCCACGGGCATCTTCTTCAATGGCGTGAGAAGCGGCGCCTTGCCGCCGGAAGACGCCACCTACCTCGCGCGACAAGTGGCCATGCGCACCGGCATCAGCGTGCAGGACGCCGAGAAGCGCGTGAACGACACCTTCGCCCGTGTGCAGATCAAGGCGCGCGAAGCCGAAACCGCAGCACGCGAAGCCGCGGACAAGGCCCGCAAGGCATCGGCCTATGGCGCGTTGTGGCTGTTTGTCTCGCTGCTGGTGGGCGCCTTCTTTGCCAGCCTGGCCGCGACCTTCGGTGGCCGCCAGCGCGATCAGGCCTGACGCGCACCCCATCCACGAACACGGTTCCACAGGAGATTCACCATGCGTTCCCTGCTGCTCTTCTTTCTCGGCGTTCCCATCCCCGTCATTATCCTGATCGCCCTGCTGTTCTGAGAGCGGGCGCTAGAGCGTGGCGGCGTGCACGGCCTCGGCCAGCGTCGCGACGCCAAAGGGCTTCTTGAGGATCGATTTCGCACCCAGCACCCGGCCCACGTTTTCCATGTCGGCATAGCCGGTGGCCAGGATGATGGAAATGTGGGGCCATGCGGCCTGTACCTGGCCGATCAGCTCGGCGCCATTCATGACGGGCATCACATAGTCGACGATCAGCAGGTCCGGCTGGCTCTGGTTCAGCGATTCCAGCGCAGCGGGGCCGTTGCTCACCGAGGTCACGAAGTGGCCCATGACCTCCAGGCTCTGCACGATCGATTGGCGCACGTCGGGATCGTCTTCCACCACCAGGATGCGCTTGCGCGGAGTGACCGCCATGGCAGCAGCGGGCTCTGTCAGCGCATCCTCACGAGACTCCTCCAGCAGCGGGAACAGCAGGTGAATGCGGGTGCCCGAGCCCGGGGAGCTTTCAATCTGTGTCTCACCGCCTGACTGTCGCGTGAACCCATACACCTGCGCCAGGCCCAGACCGGTGCCACTGCCCATGGGCTTGGTGGTGAAGAACGGCTCGAACACCTTCTCCTGGATCGAGGGCGGAATGCCGCCACCCGTGTCGGCCACCGTGAGCCGTATGCACGGCACCGTACCGTCGCCAAGCGACGCACGGATTTCGCTGGTCGAGATCGTGAGGGTCCCACCTTCCTGCATCGCGTCGCGCGCATTGAGGGCGAGGTTGAGCACCGACATTTCCAGCTGGTTCGCGTCCAGCAGCGCCATGGCCCGGGGGTGGTCGAACTGGAAGTCCAGCTGGATGCGCGAGCCGATGGAGCTGGTGATCAGTTCGCGCATGCCATGCACCTGCGCGTTGATGTCGGTGGGGCGGGGCAGCAACGACTGGGTGCGGGCGAACGCCAGCAGTTGGGCCGTCAGCTGGCTGCCGCGCTTCACGGTGCGCCTGGCCACTTCCACCACCTTCACCGCCTGGGGGTTGTGTTCGATGCGCAGCAGCAGGTCGAGGTTGACCCCGATCACGTGCAGCAGGTTGTTGAAGTCGTGCGCAATGCCGCCGGTAAGGTGGCCCATGGCCTCCATCTTCTGCACCTGGAGCAGGGCGGTCTGGGCGCGCTCGCGCTCGGCGATCTCGTTCATGAGGCGGTTGTTGGCATTCGACAGCTCGCGCGTGCGCCCCTCGATGCGCTTCTCGAGTTCGCGGTTGAGCTGCCCGACCTTGTCGCGCGTCTCGCTCAGTTCCTGCAGCGTTCCTCGCGTCGAATACTGGCGCGCGCGGGCGCGCACGGCGGCCTCCACCGCGCTTCGCAGCGTGTCGGGGCTCAGGGGGCGCTCGAGCAGGATGACGTTGCCCATGAGGTGCAGCGACGCCAGCGCATTCACGGGCCGCCGGCCAGTGCGCTTGCTGCCCAGCACGATGAAAGGAAAGTCGGACCAGGAAGGTTGTGATTTCAGCCAGCCGTCCAGCGGGCTGCCGGCGAACACCGTGAACGCCTCTTCCGTGACCACTGCCGCGGCTGCGCCCTGTTGCAGCCCATCGAGCAGGGCCTGCGAAGAGCAGACGGTCTGTGTGGGCGCCAGGCCCTCGATCACCTCGCAAACGACCTGCGCGTCCCTGCCTTGCGGGGCCATCACCAGGACGCGGGATTCGGACGGCAGCATCATTCGCCGTCGGTCTTGTCACCCAGCAATGCGAGGTTGCCGGTGTAGCGCGACACACCGGCAATCACCCCCTCGAAATCGGTCAGCGCCTGGCCCAGTTCCACGCCATCTGCACCGAGACGGAATTCGTGGATGCTCGTCGCGTGCTGGTTGGTGCGGCTCTTGGTGATGGAGAGCGCCTTGAGCAGGTTGCCCCGGCCTTCGAAGTACCGGAACATGACCACTGCGTCGCTGAGATAGCTCAGGTCGATGTCCTGGCGCCCTTCGCCCAGCACGCCGTGCTGGCCGAGGATCAGGATGGTCATGATGCCGCGCTGGTTCAGGTAGTTCAGCAGCTCGTGCATCTGCAGCAGCAGGAACTTGCTGCCGGGCATGGCCTGGAGGTAGGCATTCAGGCTGTCAATCACGACCGACTTCACGCCATCGACCTCCACCGCGTGCCGCACCCGGGCGGCGAACTCGCCGGCTGTGACCTCGGCGGGATCCAGTGCGCTGATGAGGAAATTGCCCTTGTCGATGTGATCGCGCAGGTCGTAGCCCAGCGCCTGAGCGCGCGGCAGCAAGGTGCCCAGCCCTTCGTCGAAGAGGTAGTAGGCTGCCTTCTCGCCCCGCTCCATCGCCGTGTGCACGCAGGCCAGGGCGGTGGTGGTCTTGCCGACACCCGAAGGGCCGACAAACAGGGTGTTGCTGCCCCGGGCCAGCCCGCCGCCCAGCGCTTCGTCGAACGCGGCGTTGCCCGTGCTCACGTTCTCGGCTTTGAATGGCTTGTGGTGTTCGGCGGCCACCAGACGCGGGAACACCTGGATGCCGCCGGTGTCCAGGTTGAAGTCGTGCTCGCCGCTGCGGAACTTGATGCCGCGCATCTTCGCCACGCGCAGGTAGCGCTTGTCGGCGCCGTATTCGCCCACCACCTGGTGCAGCCACACCACGCCGTGGGCGATGCTGCGCAGCTGCATGTCGCCGGTGCGCGCGCTCAGGTCGTCCAGCATCAGCACCGTGCAGCCGTGCTGCGCAAAGAAATGCTTGAGCGCCAGCACCTGACGGCGGTAGCGCAGCGGGTCCTGCGCGAGCAGCCGCATTTCGGAGAGGCTGTCGAAGACCACGCGCTTGGGCTTGGTGTTCTCCACCTGCTTCATCACGCCTTGCACCGTCTCGCTGAGTTCGAGCTCTGCCGGGTGAATGATCGATTGCTCGGCATCCGGGCTGAGCTCGTCGGCGCTGACCAGTTCAAAAACCGTGAGGCCAGGCTGGTCCAGGTTCCAGCCGTGCGAGCGCGCCACGGTCTTCAGCTCATTCCCGGTTTCCGAGAGCGTGACGTACAGACCCGATTCCCCAACGCTCAGTCCCGCCAGCAGGAAGTGCAGCCCCAGCGTGGTCTTGCCCGTGCCGGGTTCACCCTCGAAGAGGTACAGATGACCGCTAGGCAAACCACCGTTGAGGATGTTGTCCAGACCGGAAATGCCGGTGGATGCACGGGTCTGGCTGGGGGTCGGGATGTCGTTGTTTCGCATGGGCAGGGTGGGGCGAGGTTGGGTTATCGGCCGGTGGCGGCGGTGTTGTTGATGTCACGCGCGTGGGCTTCGAGGCACTGCGAGAGAAACACCCCCACGCCGATCGCATCGCCCGTGGGTGTGCTGCGCAAGGTGGAGCGTACCGGGCGTCCGGTTTCGCCACCAGCACGAACCTGCGAATCGATGGCACAGGTGAACTCGTCCGCCGTCGCCAGGCCTTGCTTGTGGCGCACCTCCAGGCGTTCCAGGCCCACGTAGAACGGTTGCGGCCCGTTGTAGCCTGCGGCCACCCAGCTGCGCAGGGCCTCCGTCACCGAGGGTTCGGTCGTGATGATGACCGGCCCGCCGCCGCCGACAGCCCTCTCCATGTCGACCTTCACGTCCGGGCTGGGCCGTGAGTCGATCACCTGCACGCCGGCGCTGGTGGGTGCCGCGGCCGGTGGAAGGAGGGGCACCTTCTGCACCGTGGCGCCACATCCCGCGAGAGACATCGTGAAAGCGGCGAGGATGGCGCACTTGCGGCCGGTCGTCGAAGGGTGTGTGTTTCTCATGGCCGCCATTTTCGCCAGCGAATTGCCCGGCTACCACCCATGAAAAGCAGAACGTCCTGCTGTCCTACAGGGCCGTAGGAGCGCCTCCGACAAGGTCTGCCGCCGCCGGCCGGGATACTGGTGTCACTGTCACACAGGAAGAAGTCTCCGAAGCTCCTCCCCCCGAGCTTCTCCTCCGCCAGGAGGTTCCAAACCCGCTTCGGCGGGTTTTCTTTTGCCGGATGGGACAATGTGGGCTTCGCGTGCGCCCGACCCGCGCACGGACCGACGAGCCTGGATTCCCGTGGAAAACCTCCCCCTGCATCAACAACCGAGTCCCTGGCGCCTCTCTGTGGCGCCGATGATGGACTGGACCGACAGGCATTGCCGTTACCTGCACCGCCTGCTGTCGAAGCACACCCTGCTGTACACCGAGATGGTCACCACGGGTGCCATCACGCACGGCAGTGTGCAGCGGCACCTGCGCTTCAACGCCGAAGAGCACCCGGTGGCGCTGCAGTTGGGCGGCAGCGAGCCGGCGGACCTTGCGCACGCGGCCCGGCTGGGCGAGGAGTGGGGTTACGACGAGATCAACCTGAACTGCGGTTGCCCGAGCGATCGCGTGCAGCGCGGCGCCTTCGGTGCCTGCCTGATGGCCGAGCCGCAGACGGTGGCCGATGGCGTGAAGGCCATGCGGGACGCGGTGTCGATCCCGGTCACGGTGAAGCACCGCATCGGCATCGACAAGGTGGAGAGCTACGACTTCGTGCGCGACTTCGTGGGCACGGTGAGCGAGGCGGGCTGCAACGTTTTCCTCGTGCATGCGCGCAACGCCTGGCTGCAAGGCCTGTCGCCGAAAGAGAACCGCGAGATTCCGCCCCTGCGGTATGAGCTCGCGCACCGCCTGAAACGCGATTTCCCGCACCTCACCTTCGGGGTGAACGGCGGCATCACCACCAACGCACAGATTGCCGAGCACCTGCAGCACGTCGATGGCGTGATGGTGGGCCGCGAGGCGTACCACAACCCCTGGCTGCTCACGTCTTGGGACGAGGCGTTCTACGGTGCTGCGCCGTCAACCGCAACCCGGGAAGCGGTCGAGGAGCAGATGGTGGCCTACATGGAACGCGCGTTCCTGGAAGACGGCTGCCCCTGGTACGCGATCGCTCGCCACATGCTCGGCCTGCGCCACGGCCTGCGCGGTGCCCGCCGCTGGCGCCAGATCTGGAGCGACCACCGCCTGAAGCCACTGCCCCCGCGCGAGGTGTGGGCCATGGCGCAGGAACACGTGGGCCTGGAAGAGGAAGCGGCCTGAAGGCGGCCTGTTATTTCAGACCGCCGCCTCCAGGCCGTTCTCGAAATGTTCCCGCATGCGCTGTACCGTGAGCGCAGCATCGCGCTGCGTGAGCGCGGCGACGATGGCGCGGTGTTCGGTCAGCGATTCCTCGATGCGACCACTCTTGAGCAGAGAGTTGTGCCGGTTGAGTTTCATCACCTTGCGCAGGTCGGCCACCATCTGCTCGCGCCAGCGGTTGCGCGCCAGTTCGAGCACGCGCATGTGGAACTGTTCGTTGAGCGCGAAGAAGCGGTCACGGTCGCCGACGGCGCCTTCCAGCTCTTCGTGCAGCGCCTTGAGGCTGGCCAGTTCCTCGTCGGTGGCCCGGGTGGCCACCACGCCGGCGGCATCGGCTTCCAGCAGGGCGAGGAGGTGGTACACGTCGGCCAGGTCTTTTTCCGACACTTCCGTCACGTAGGCGCCACGCCGCACCTTCATCGTGACCAGGCCTTCGGCGGCGAGCACCTTGAGCGCTTCGCGCAGCGGGGTGCGGCTGATGCCGTATTCCTCGGCGATCTTGAGCTCGTCGATCCAGCTGCCGGGTTCGAGCTCGCGGCGGAAGATGCGCTGCCGCAGCAATTCGGCAACTTCTTCGTACAGGGCGCGGGGCGAGAGCGAAAGGGCGGACATGGATCAGTCGGGGTGGCAATGCCATCGTGGATACGGCTTGCATTGTAAGTCAGATGGAATATTTTGCATCAATAATTATGAATGATGTAAGATGCCGGGGGTTTTCCCCATCCACCGAGTTTTCGCCATGAGCCAGAAACAGCCCGAGTTCGCCCCTGCCACCCTGGAAGCCTGGGCCCAGGCCGCCAGGAAATCTGCGCCCGGTGGCGATGTGTCGGCGCTGGACTGGGTCACGCCCGATGGCATCCGCGTCAAGCCGCTGTACACCGCCGAAGACACCGCCAGCCTCGCGCACACCAACACCTTGCCGGGTTTCGAGCCCTTCATTCGCGGCCCGCAGGCCACCATGTACGCGGTGCGCCCCTGGACGATCCGGCAGTACGCCGGCTTTTCCACCGCCGAGGAAAGCAATGCCTTCTACCGCAAGGCGCTGGCCGCTGGCGGGCAGGGCGTGTCCGTCGCGTTCGACCTGGCCACGCACCGTGGCTACGACAGCGACCACCCGCGCGTGACCGGCGACGTGGGCAAGGCCGGTGTGGCGATCGACAGCGTGGAGGACATGAAGATCCTGTTCGACCAGATCCCGCTGGACAAGGTGAGCGTGTCCATGACCATGAACGGCGCCGTGCTGCCGGTGCTGGCGGGCTACGTGGTGGCGGCGGAAGAGCAGGGCGTGGGGCAGGACAAGTTGAGCGGGACCATCCAGAACGACATCCTCAAGGAGTTCATGGTCCGCAACAC
>VFQP010005425.1_pt1 | contig 11137 bp, 8 predicted proteins | sample 3512351 | NCBI WGS metagenome assembly VFQP01 (sample SAMN10412372, study PRJNA504923) | tailings metagenome | isolation source: Relicate 1 Philex TSF1 revegetated site | place: Philippines: Tuba, Benguet | collected 2017-08-29
TGGCGCGCTGCGCCAGGCCGTACACACCGCCCCAGCCCACCGCGATCGACACGTACTGCTTGCCGTCCACCAGGTAGGTGGAGGGCGCGGCGATCACGCCGGTGCCGGTGGGCGTTTCCCACAGCTTCTCGCCGCTGGTGGCGTTGTAGGCGATGAAGCGGCCGTCCGCCGTGCCCTGGAACACCAGGTTGCCGGCGGTGGTGAGCGTGCCGCCGTTCCAGGGCGAGATCTGCTCCACCGTCCAGCGCGCCTCCTGCTTCACCGGGTCCCAGGCCACCAGCCGGCCAAAAGGTTTGCTGGTGGGCGGCTCCACGTTGGCGAAGGTGGCGAGGTTCCAGCCCATGTTGGCGTGGGGTTCGCCCGGACGGTCGGCATTGAACTTCCAGTCCTTGTTGTCCATAAGCGTGAGCGGCACGCCCTGCACCGGCATGTAGGCCAGGCCGGTGGCCGGGTTGTACGACATGGAATGCCAGTTGCGCGCGCCGAAGGCGCTGGGAATGATTTCGCGCGGCCGGTCGGCGGTGCGCGCAGCCGGCGTCTCGATGGGTCGCCCGTTCTTGTCGTAGCCGGTGGCCCAGTTCACCTCGACGAAGTTCTTGGCCGAGATGAACTTGCCATTGGTGCGGTCGATGACGAAGAAGAAGCCGTTCTTGGGTGCGTGCAGGATCACCTTGCGCGGCTTGTTGTCGACCTTGATGTCGGCCAGGATCATCGGCTGCGTCGAGGTGAAGTCCCAGTTGTCGCCCGGGGTCTCCTGGTAGTGCCAGACGTACTTGCCGGTGTCCGGGTTGAGCGCGACGATGGAGGCGAGGTACAGGTTGTCGCCACCCGCCGGGCTGCGCTTGCTGCGCGCCCAGGGCGAGCCGTTGCCGGTGCCGATGTACATCAGGTTGAGTTCGGGGTCGAAGGTCATGGTGTCCCATGCCGTGCCGCCGCCGCCGGCCTCCCACCACTTGCCGGCCGCGTCCCAGGTCTTGGCGGCGCGCGCCATGGACTCGTCCTCGAACGGCTTGCTCGGGTCGCCCGGCACGGTGAACCAGCGCCATTTCTGGTCGCCGGTCTTCGCGTCGTACGCTGTGATGTAGCCGCGCACGCCGTACTCGGCACCGCCGTTGCCGATGATCACCTTGCCCTTGAACACGCGCGGCGCGCCGGTGATGGTGTAGCTGAACTTGCGGTCGATGATGGTGTCCTTCTCCCACACCTTGGCCCCGGTGGCCGCATCCAGCGCGATCAGGCGGCCGTCGTACGCGGCCACGAACACCTTGCCCTCGTGCAGCGCCACGCCGCGGTTGACCACGTCGCAACAGCCCTTGTAGCCGGCCTCGCGCGAGACCTGCGGATCGAAGGTCCAGATGCGCTGCCCGGTGCGCACGTTGACCGCGTGCACGACGCTCCATGAGGCCGTGACGTACATGATGCCGTCGACCACCAGCGGCGTGGCCTCGACGCCGCGCGAGGACTCCAGGTTGTAGGACCAGACCAGGCCCAGTTCCTTCACGTTCGTGGCGTTGATCTGGTTGAGTTTCGAGTGGCGCGTCTCGGCATAGTCCAGGCCATAGCTCGGCCAGTCGGCCGTCTGCTTCGCGTTGTTCCTGACGAACGCGGCATTGACCTTGCCGGTGGCCGCCTGGATGTGCTGCGGCGAGCCCTTGGACGGCGCCTGAGCAAGTGCGCCGCCACCGAGTGCAAACGCGGCCAGCAGGCAGGCAAGCACGCGGCACCCGGCCGAAGCAAGTGGTATCGGTTTCATCTTCTTGTCTCCTGGTTCTGCCCGCGCTGCGCAGGCTTGTGGTGGGGCTGCTGCCGGATCACACGCGGCCCGGTCCAGCCATGCCATCTTCCGCCGCGGCCCGAACGCCTTCACCTTCGGGCTTACCCTGAAGCCGAAGTGTTCCGGTGTGGAACACATGACCCTGATCGCCGCAGGGCCAACCCGCTTGCGGAGCGGGCGCGGTGCGCCGGATACTGCCGAAGGAGACAAGAAACATGACGCGCCCATCCGCCAGCCAGGCCACCGCGCCCCGCCAGCTTTTCTTCCAGACCGACGAACAACGTACGGCCCTGGCGCGCCAGCGTTTCTTCGACGAAGGCACGCGCCCCACCGGTCTGGTGCCCGAAGCGGTGCTCCAGTCGTGGCAACGCTGCACGATGGCGCGGCACCATCCCGGCGAGATGGTCAGCTTCGAGCAGGTGACGCGCAGCCGTGCACACGCCAGCCTCAACCGCAACCGCCAGTTGCTGCAGGCCAGCAACCTCGAACTGCACCACATGGAAGCGGCCCTCAGCGGCACCGACTGCCGCGTGCTGCTGACGGATGCGCACGGCGTCGTCATCCACGCCACCGAAACGCCGCAGGCCAGCCTGCAGCCCTTGCTCAACACCGCCTCGCGCGTGGGCGTGAACATCGCGGAGAGCCACATCGGCACCAACGCGCCCGGCATCGTGGTGCGCACCGGCACGGCCTGCACCGTCACGGGCGCCGAGCACTTCTTTCAATGCCTGCAGTCGGTGCACTGCGCCGCCGCGCCCATCCGCGACATCCACGGGCAACTGGCCGGCGTGCTGGACGTGTCGATCGAAGCGGGACGCTTTCAGTTCGACGCCGCCACCGTGGTCGGCATGTACGCCACGACCATCGAGAACCGCCTGCTGCAACTGCAGTCCACCGAACATCTGGTGCTGCACTTCCAGGCCAGTCCCGCCCTGCTCGACACGCCCCTGGAGGCACTCGCCGGCATCGACGCCGCCGGGCGCGTGCTCTGGCTCAACGGCGCCGCGCGCCGCCTCACCGGGTGCCAGATGGAGGGCCAGCCCACCGCCGAGACCGTGTTCGGTGCGCCGCTCGGCTGGCTGCTCGGCCTGCCCCGCCAGCGCAGCACGCAGACCCTGCACCTGCCCAGCGGCCTCGGCGTCTGGATGAAGGGCCACCTGACGCGCAGCGACGGCGCCGACTTCCGGCACGCGGTGGCGGTCTCGCAGCCCGGTGTCACCTCGGAACCGTCCGCGCCGGAAGACCCGGTGGCCGTGCCACCGACCGAGGCGTCCGCCGCCGGATCGACTGCGCGCTCCACCCTGGTCGACCACAGCCAGCGCCTGATCGAGAGCACGCTGGCGCAGTTTGGCGGCAACATCGCGAAGGCCGCGCGGGCGCTGGGCGTCTCGCGCGGCATGCTGTACCGCCGGCTGCACAAGGGGCGCCCACCCGCCAATGGCGGCTAGCCCCTCGCGCTCAACGCGTCACTCCTCCACGAACGCTTCCTCACGCTTGGCCTTCACGGAGGGCAGCAGCACCACCACGAGCAGGACCACGGCGATGGCCAGCAGCGTGGCCGACATCGGGCGCGTGACCAGCACGCTCCATTCGCCGCGCGAGATGAGCATGGCGCGCCGCAGGTACTCTTCCATCATCGGGCCCAGGATCAGGCCCAGCAGCAAGGGCGCGGGCTCGCACTTGAGCTTGTGGAACAGGTAGCCGATGACACCGAAGATGGCCACCATCCAGATCTCGAAGGTGTTGTTGTTCTCCGAGTACACACCCACGGCACAGAACAGCACGATGGCGGGGAACAGCCACTTGTAGGGAATCGTGAGCAGCTTGATCCAGATCCCGATCATCGGCAGGTTGAGCACGATGAGCATCAGGTTGCCGATCCACATCGAGGCGATCAGGCCCCAGAACAGTTCCGGATTCGAGGTCATCACCTGCGGGCCCGGCTGGATGTTGTGGATGGTCATCGCGCCCACCATCAGCGCCATCACGGCGTTGGGCGGAATGCCCAGGGTGAGCAGCGGGATGAACGAGGTCTGTGCGCCCGCGTTGTTGGCCGATTCGGGACCGGCGACGCCGCGGATATTGCCTTGCCCGAACGGGACTTCGCCCTGCTTGAGCTTGACCTTCTTTTCGATGGTGTAGGAGGCAAAGGCCGACATCAGCGCACCGCCGCCAGGCAGGATGCCGAGCACCGAGCCCAATGCGGTGCCGCGCAGCACCGCCGGCGTCATGCGCTTGAAGTCTTCCTTGGTCGGCATCAGGCCCTTGACCTTGGACGTGAAGACCTCGCGCTGGTCCGACGGCGTGGCCAGGTTGGCGATGATCTCGCCATAGCCGAACACACCCATCGCGATGGCGATGAAGCTGATGCCGTCGGTGAGCTCGGGAATGTCGAAGCTGAAGCGCGCCACACCCGAGTTCACGTCGGTGCCCACCAGGCCGAAGGCCAGGCCGAGCAGGATCATGGCCACCGCCTTGACCAGCGAACCCGAGGCCAGCACCACCGCACCCACCAGGCCCAGCACCATGAGCGAGAAATACTCGGCCGGGCCGAAGCTCAGGGCCACCTCGGTCAGGGGTGGTGCGAAGCCTGCGAGGATCAGCGTGCCCACGCAGCCGGCGAAGAAGGAGCCCAGTCCGGCGGCGGCCAGCGCGGGTCCGGCCCGGCCTTTTCGCGCCATCTGGTAGCCATCGATCACGGTCACCACCGAGGAGGCTTCCCCCGGCAGGTTGACCAGGATGGCGGTGGTCGAGCCCCCGTACTGCGCGCCGTAGTAGATGCCGGCCAGCATGATCAGCGCCGCCACGGGCGGCAGGCCATACGTGGCCGGCAGCAGCATGGCGATGGTGGCGACCGGGCCGATGCCCGGCAACACGCCGATCAGGGTGCCCAGCAGGCAGCCGAAGAAGGCGTACATCAGGTTCTGCGCCGTGAAGGCGACGCCGAAGCCGATCGAGAGGTTGGTGATCAGGTCCATGGTGCTTGTCTCGTGGTGGTCGTCGTCGCGCGCATCAGCCGAGGAAGGATGGCCAGATGGGGAAGTTCAGCTTGAGCGCCAGCTCGAAGGCCACGTAGCTGCCGATCGCCAGGATGGTGGCCAGGATGAGCACTTCCTTGAACTTGAACTGATCGCCCGCGAGGCTGGCGACGAAGGTCAGCGCATAGATCGCGACGATCAGGCCGAATGCGGGGATGCCGATGCTGCGCACGCCGACCAGCAGCACGCCGAAGATCAGGTTGGAGCCGATGATGAAGATCAGCGGCCGCCAGGCGATGCGGCCGATCGGCTCGCCATCCTCCGTCTTGACGGTCAGGGACTTGAGTGTGATCACCATGCCCAGAATGACGATGAGCACGCCCACCATCAAAGGAAAGTAGCCGGGTCCCATGCGGGCCGCGGTCCCGACGGTGTAGTTCGTGGCGCCCCATGCGAAGGCCGCGCCGAACGCGGTGAACAGCACGCCCGAGACGAAATCTCTCTGACTCTGGATTCTCAACCTTGTCTCCTGAAAACGGTGTCACTCGCCGTGCGCTGGACGGGGGTCCGGCAACGGCACCAAGTACGCGAGCGATCGTAGGGAGAGTCGGCGTTGGCGTGGGTGAACAAAACATTGCCATTTGGCAATGTGGCGCGCGACCACCCGATGGCGTCAGGGGTGGGGTCGCGGCAGTTCGATGAGGGCGCGCAGACCGGGGTCTGCGTTCTCGAAGCGCAGGCGGCCGCCATGCAGCGCGGCCACGGCCTGCACACTGGCCAGGCCCAGGCCGTGCCCAGGTGCTTGCGGGTCCAGCCGGTGAAAGCGCAGGCCCAGGCGTTCGAGCTGCGCGGGGGGTACGCCCGGTCCGTTGTCCTGCACAGTGAGCACGAAGCCGTCGGGCTTCTCCAGCGTGCCCAACCGGATCACCGCGCCCTCGCCGGCGTACTTGAGCGCGTTGTCGAGCAGGTTCGCGACCGCGCCGGCCAGCAGATCGCGATCACCGGACAGCAGCGCCTCGTCCGCAGGTTCGCGCAGCAGCACCGCGCCCTGCGCTTCGGCGACGGCCTCGTAGAGTTCCAGCACGTCGTTGGCGATCACGTCGAGCGAGACCTGTGTGAAGCTGCGGCGCCGGGCACCGGCCTCCGCCTCGGCGATCTGCAGGAGTTTCTCGAACACGAGCGTCAACTCCTCCACCTCACGGATGGCGGCCGCGACGGCCGCGCGCCCCGGCGCCGAACCCGCCACCTGCTCGGCCTCGCGCAGGTTCACGAGGATGCGCGTGAGCGGCGTGCGCAGGTTGTGCGCGATGGTGTCCGAGACGTGGCGCACGCCCTCCATGAGCGACTCGATGCGGTCGAGCATGGCGTTGATCTCGCGGTTGAGCAGCGCGAACTCGTCGTCTTCGCCCGACTCGGCCACCCGCTCCTGCAGCCGGCCGGCGCTGGCGATGCGCCGGGCGGTGAGCCGTATCGAGCCGACATGGCGCTCGAGTTCCTGGCGGAACACGAAGGTGCCCCCCACCAGCAGCAGCACGGCGAAGATGCCGGCCGCCGCACTGGCCCGGGCCACGAGCGATTCGATCATTTCCTGGTCGCGCAGGTTCTGCCCCACCACCAGCACGCCGCCCCCTGGCAGGGCGTGCGAGACCAGGTAGGCGTTCACGATCCTGCCGCCGCGCGCCACACGCCGCTGCACCGGGCTGGCGTTGGTCGCGGCCGCGGGCAACTGGTCGAGGTTGCCCGCGAGCCGGCGCCCCTCGCTGTCGATCAGCAGGTAGATCTCGTTTTCGGCATCGTGGTCATCGGCCAGTGCCCGCGCGATGGCCGCGCTCGCGGCGTCGAAGCCGCCTTCGTCCACGTTCGCCAGCAGCTGCTGCGCCGTCAGCGCCACATGGCGCGCCATGCGCTGGTGCATGACGCCCACGGTCTGCAGGTAGATGATGGCCAGGGCCGCCATGATGGTGATCACCACCAGGCAACCGTAGTAGAACGCGAGACGGGAGCCGACCGAGCGCCAGAGCGGGCGCAGCTTGTCGATCATGGTTGGATGCGGTAGCCGATGCCCCGCACGGTGTGGATCAGCGACGGCGCGCCACCCGCATCGAGCTTGCTGCGCAAACGGCTGACCTGCACGTCGATGACGTTGGTCTGCGGGTCGAATTGGTAGTCCCACACCGCTTCGAGCAGCATGGTGCGGGTCAGCACCTGCCCGGGGTGGCTCATCAGGTAGGCCAGCAGGCGGAACTCGCGCGGTTGCAGCGGCACCGGCCGGCCGCCGCGTTCGACCTGGCGGCTGGCGAGATCGAGCCGCAGGTCGGCGATCTGCAACACGCGCAAGGGGGGAGCGGGGTGGGCACGCCGCACCAGCGCCTCGGCGCGCGCCGCGAGCTCGGAGAAGGCAAAGGGTTTGGTCAGGTAGTCGTCGCCGCCCGCCTTGAGCCCGCGCACGCGCTCGTCCAGCGCGCTCAGCGCGCTGAGCACCAGCACCGGGGTCTTCTTGCCCAATGCCCTCAGCGTCGACAGGATGGAGAGGCCATCGACCTCGTTGGGCAGCATGCGGTCGAGGATGATCAGGTCCCAGGGCTCGCCGGTGGCCCGGCCGAGCGCCTCCACGCCGTCGCGGCAGATCACCACCACATGGCCGAGTTCGCGAAAACCCGTGGCGATGTAGCGCGCGTTGTCCACGTCGTCCTCCACCACCAGGCAACGCCACATCACCGGCGCTTCCATCAGACCGGGTTCCCCAGCACGCCAGTCTCCGGCTCGAGCAGGCGCGCCACCTCGTCCTGCATGTCGCGCGCCCAGGTGCGCCGGTCACGGCCCTGCGGCATCTGCGGCTCGCCGTAGCGCACGATCACCTGCACGCCATCGGCGCACAGCGTCGCCCAGATCGAGCCCATCAGCGTGGCATCGCCCACGAACACCGGCGCCTCGTGCGGCGCCCCGGTGCGGCTGTCGACGAAACGCAGGGCCACGGGCAGGATGGGCGCATTGGCCGAAATGGCGGCCTGGAACAGGTTGGCGTGGAAGGGCAGCAGAGCCCGTCCGTCGCCGGTAGTGCCTTCGGGAAAGATGGCGATGATGTCGCGCTCGCGCAGGCGCTCGGCCATGTGGTGCACGACGCGCATGGCGTCGCGGCGGTTGCCGCGCTCGATGTACAGCGTGCCGGCACCGGTGATGAGCGCGCCCAGCAGCGGCCAGTGCTTCGCGTCGGACTTGGAGACGAACCGGGCGGGCTTGCCCGCATTCATCACCAGGATGTCGAGCCAGGACATGTGGTTGGCGACCAGCAGCAGCGGGCCACTGGCCGGCGGCGTGCCGCGAACCACCAGCTCCACGCCCATGATGCGCAGCATCTGACGCGACCACTCGCGCACCAGCAACTCGGTCTGCGCCGGTTCGAGGCGGCCGAACTCGGTGCGGATGGTCCACAGGCCGCGCAGCACGAGGCCAACGCCTCTCAGCACCCGCCAGAATGCGCGGAGCGCTTTCACGTGGCAGCGGTCCCTTCGACCTGCTGTTCTGTTTCGGCCTGATGGGCGAACTGGCCGGCCACCAGCGTGGCGCGCACGCTCACCGGCAGCTCGTGGCCACCGAACGGGGTGTGTTTGCCCTGGCTGCGCAGCGCCTCGGGGCTCACCGTCCAGGGGCTGCTGGCGTCGAACACGCAGATGTCGGCGACGCCGCCCACCGCCAGCCGTCCCACGCTGGCCTGCAGCGTGCCCAGGCTGGCACCCAGCACCGCCTGCGGGCCGCTGGTGAGCACGGTCAGCGCCTGCATGAGCCCAAGGCCGTCCTGCTGCGCCCAGGCGCAGGCCAGCCCGAGCAGCAGCTCGACCGCCGTGGCACCGGGGTCGGCCTCCGCGAAGGGCAGGGTCTTGGCGTCGCTGTCGACCGGATTGTGGTCGGAGACCAGCGCATCGACGGTGCCGTCGGCCAGCCCTGCGCGCAAGGCATCGCGGTCGCGCTGCTGGCGCACCGGCGGCTGCAAGCGCAAGCGGCTGTCGTAGAAGCCGATGTCCACGTCGGTCAGGTGCAGGTTGTGCACGCTCACGTCGCAGCTGACGGGCAGGCCCTCTTCCTTGGCCTGCCGCACCAGCGCCAGACCGGCCGCGCTGCTGATGCGGCACAGGTGGACGCGCGCGCCCGGGCTGCTGCCCTTCACGCTGCGCATCAGCTCGAACAGCGTGTGCAGCGCAATGGTCTCGGCCGCGGCGGGAATGCCGGCCAGGCCCAGGCGCGTGGCCAGCGGGCCGCTGGCGGCCACGCCCTTGCCGAGCCAGAAGTCCTGCGGGCGCAGCCACACGGTGTAGCCGAAGGTGGCGGCGTACTGCAGCGCGCGCTGCAGCACCTGCACGTTGACGATGGGCACCTCGGCCTGGCCGAAGCCGATGCAGCCGGACTCGGTGAGCTCGGCCATTTCCGTGAGCACCTCGCCCTGCAGGCCGCGCGTGAGCGCGCCGAGCGGGAACACGCGCGCCAGGTGCAGTTTCTCGGCGCGGAACTTGAGCATGTCCACCAGGCCGGGCTCGTCGAGCACGGGATCGGTGTCGGGCGGGCAGACCAGCGAGGTCACGCCACCGGCCACGGCCGCGGCCATCTCGCTCTCGAGCATGCCGGCGTGTTCCTGGCCGGGCTCGCGCAGGCGCACGGCCAGGTCCACCAGGCCGGGCGCCACCACGCAGCCGCTGGCGTCGATCGTGCGGTTGGGGTGGAAGTCGGCGCCCACAGGGCCGATGGCGATGATGCGGCCGGCGGCGATCGCCACGTCGGCCATCTCGTCGCGGCCCGTGGCCGGGTCCATCACACGTCCGTTTTGAATCAGGATTTTCATGGTTCGGTACTACCTTGGATGGCACTGGCCACGGGTTGGGCCGGGCTCAGAAGGGCTTGCAGGACGTCGACCAGGCGCTCGCATTCGGCCTGCGTGCCGATGGAGATGCGCAGGTGGTTGGCAATGCGTTCCTGGGTGAAGTGGCGCACCAGGATGCGGCACTCGCGCAGCGCCGCCATCAGGTCGGCGGCGCGCCGCGTGGCGTGGCTCGCCAGCAGGAAGTTGGCGCTGGAAGGCAGGCAATCGAAACCCAGCTGCACGAGTTGGGCGCGCAGCCATTCGCGGCTCTGCATCACCTGACCGGTGATGCGTTCGAAGTAGGCACGGTCTTCCAGCGCGGCCTGCGCGCCGGCCAGCGCCAGCCGGTCCATGGGGTAGGAGTTGAAGCTGTTCTTGACCCGCTCCAGCCCTTCGATGAGGCCAGGATCGCCGAGCGCGAAAGCGGCCCGCAGGCCAGCCAGCGCGCGCGACTTCGACAGCGTCTGGACCACCAGCAGGTGGGGGAATTCGGCCACCAGGCTGGCCGCGCTCTGCGCGCCGAAATCCACGTAGGCTTCGTCGAGCACCACCACCGAGTGGCGGTTCTGCACCAGCAGGGCCCGCACGTCGGCCAGCGGCAGGGCGATGCCGGTCGGTGCGTTCGGGTTGGGCAGCACGATGCCGCCGTTGGGCCGCGCGTAGTCGGACAGCCGCACCTGGAAGCGCTGGTCCAGCGCCACGCGTTCGTAGCCGATGCCGTAGAGGCCGCAGTAGACCGGGTAGAAGCTGTAGGAGACGTCCGGGAACAGGATCGGGCGCCCTTCATGGCGCAGCAGGCCCAGGAAGGCATGGGCCAGCACCTCGTCGGAGCCGTTGCCCAGGAAGACATGGGCCGGCGTCAGGCCGAACGTGGTGGCCACGGTCTGGCGCAGCTCGTTGCCGTCCGGGTCCGGGTACAGGCGCAGGCGCGCGTCGACGGCGGCCGCGATGCGCTCGAGCACCCGAGGCGACGGCGGGTAAGGCGACTCGTTGGTGTTGAGCTTGGTCCAGCCCTCGCCACGAGGCTGCTCGCCCGGCACATAGGCCTTGAGGTCCCGGATGCCCGGGCTCCAGTAGGTGCTGGCGAGCGTCGCAGCGTCCATCACGCCTCGTTCCCGGCGACGATGCCCATCACCGCCATGCGCACCGCGATGCCGTAGGTGACCTGCGGCAGGATCACGCTCTGCGGTCCATCCACCACGGCCGAATCGATCTCCACGCCCCGGTTGATCGGGCCCGGGTGCATCACGATCGCGTCCGGCTTGGCCCAGCGCAGGCGCTCGGGCGTGAGGCCGAAGCTCTTGAAGTACTCCTGGCTGGACGGCAGCAGCGCGCCGCTCATGCGCTCGTTCTGCAGGCGCAGCGTGATCACCACGTCGCAGCCCTTGATGCCCTCTTCCAGCGTGTGGCACACGCGCACGCCCATCTGCGACAGGTCGCTCGGCACCAGGGTGCGCGGGCCGACCACGCGCACGTCGGGGCAGCCCAGCGTGGTGAGGGCGTGGATGTCGGAGCGCGCCACGCGCGAGTGCA
>VFQP010005426.1_pt1 | contig 11134 bp, 11 predicted proteins | sample 3512351 | NCBI WGS metagenome assembly VFQP01 (sample SAMN10412372, study PRJNA504923) | tailings metagenome | isolation source: Relicate 1 Philex TSF1 revegetated site | place: Philippines: Tuba, Benguet | collected 2017-08-29
GTCCATTGGGGGCCTCATTCGGTTCGTATTGGGCCAGATGGCGCCAACCTACATCCTGTGTGCCGGGTTGGCAATGAATCAAAAGTCACGCTTGAAGGCAAAACGTCGCCGCGCCGGCCGTCAAAACGAGACGGGCAGGCTCCAGCAGGTGTGCATCTCGCCCAGCCGCAGGCTGCGCAACTCCGGCGTCGCGCCCGGCTTCAGCCGGATGCCGGGAAGCGCATCCAGCAGGATATCGGATGCCGTAGTGGCCGTGTCCCGGGTGAGCGCGTAGAGCGAGCGCGGCCGGTCCTCGGGCACCGCCGGGTGCTTCGAGGGCTTGCCCAGACCGAACGTCACGCCGGCCGGCAGGCCGTCCGCCCGGTACTGGCCCCGCGGCTCGCGCTGGCACAGGTCCTTGCGGCCGACGATGAAGCTGTCGGGGTTCTGGTACTGGCGCGGGTCGCGATTGGCGGCGGCCGCCGAGCAGTGGAGCAGGGCGCCGATCGGAATGAGCCGGCCGAAGCGCTCGACCTCGTGCCGCGAGAAGCGGTTGGCGGTCAGGACCGGCGTCGAATGGCGAAGCGTTTCCAGATAGGCGAACTTCATCAGCCGCCGCTCGTCCTTCACCTTCTCGAACTCGCCCGAATGGGTCAGCAGCAGGAACCACAGGTTGGCGAGGGCGCCGTGCAAGGTCTCATGGTCCTGCTCCAGCAGGGTGACGACCAGATCCTCGGCGGTCGCGGGACCGCCGTCGGGATCGAGCGTGGCCACCGCCGAAATGAGATCGTCGCCCGGATTGGCCCGGCGCGCCGCCAGCAGCGGACGGAAGTAGTCGACCAGCTCGCGCATCGCGGCAAGGCCCGACTGTCGGCTGCGCGGCTCCCACATGGCGCCGCGCTGGATGCGCCAGTAGCGGTCGACGAAGGTCGGGAAATCCTCCTTCGGCAGGTCGAGGACGCATGCCAGCAGCTCAAGCGGCAGACGGGCGGCGAACTCGATGGCGAGATCGGTGCCGCCATTGTCCTTGAAGCCGTCGATGATCTCGTGGGTCAGCCGCTCCACATTGGCGTCGATGCGCGTCGCCTGGGCGGTGAGCAGCGGCACTTCCTGGCCGAGGTCGCGGCCCAGGTCCTCGATGCCGTAGAACCAGCGCTTAGGCCGGGTCTCGAAGTTTGCGTCGTCGGTGAAGATCGAGGTGACATCGTCATACCGCGTCACCCAGAACGCGTTGCCGAGCCAGTCGCGGTAGAACGGATAGTTCTCGCGCAGGATCTCCAGCACCGGATATGGGTCCTTGACGAACTCCGGGGAGATCAGCTGGATCGGCCGGATCTTGTCGGTCGCTTCCTTGACCCGCTCGCGCTGGTAGATCTCGTAGGTCCGGTAATCGTTCTGGTTGCCGTTGCGGGTGTACAGCGGCACGCCGTTGCGGCCGGTGAATGCGTCCTTGTCGGGCGCGCCAGCGCCGTAGCTCGGCGGCTTCACCGCTTCCTTCAGTTCAGTGCTCATGATGCTTGCCTCAGGCCAGATCGAAATCGAGCCAGAGCTCGCGGGTCTTGTTGATGCCGATGGGCGCGAGCGACACGCCGTCGATGTCCTTGGGCATGCGGTCGTGATTGATGCGCGGGTTCTTCATGGTCCGTGACAGGATCTTGGATCCGACCACAGCCTCCTGGTGGGAAATCCAGGCGCCGGGACACATGTGCGGGCCGACGCCGAACGCCATGTGGCTGCACTTGCCTTCCTTGCGGTAGCCGCTGCGCAGCAGCTTGCCGGTGTAGAGGTCGGTGCGGAAGATGTTGAAGTTGTCCGGATCGGTGAAGATCCGCTCGTCATGGCTACCCGAGAAATTCACCATTTCGATCAGCGATCCGGCCGGCACCGTGACGCCGTGGATCTGGACGTCGAAGGTGGCATGGCGCGGCTGGCCGCCGATCGGGTTGGAATGGCGCAGGGTCTCGTGGAAGACCGCATCCCACATGCTCTCGTCCGCCAGCGCCGCCTCGGCTTGATCGGGCTTCTGCAGCAGGCTGTACCACATGTTCATCAGGGTACCGCGAGTCGTCTCGCCGCCGCCGGCAACCACCAGCGCGATCAGCGCCGTGATCTCCTCGGTCGACAGGTAGTCGCCGTCGACCTGGCTCTCGCAGAGCTTGGAGATGATGTCCTTGCCCATCTCCCTGCCCTGGTTGTCGTAGAGGTAGGTCGGGTTGCGCCGGCGGTCCTCGACGATGGATTCGACGAAATCCTCCAGGTGCTGGCGCGCTTCCATGCCCTGCTTGTGGGTTTCCGAAGCGCCAAGGCCACCCATGATGGAATTGTACCAGTAGACGAAGTTGCCGCGCGCCTCGGTGGGAAAGCCCAGCACGTCGCAGACCACGCGCACCGGGAAGGCGTCGGCGAAGGCCTGGCCAAGCTCGATGGTACGGACATTGCCGTTGGTGATGCACCACGGCGCGTCGACATTCGCCCAATCGTCGATCATCTCCTGCGCCAGCCGCTCGATGGCCGGAACGCGGTTCTCCAGCGCCTTGCCGACCAGGTGCTGGCCGAACAGATTGCGGCGGCGGCGATGCTCGACGCCCGAGAGCTCGTGGGTCACGTTGCCGAGCACGCCGTTCGACGAACCCTTCGGGATCGTGTTGAACCCGATATCGTCGAAATAGCACTCGGTCATGTCGTCATAGCGGGTGACGTAATACGTGTTGTTGAGCTCGTTGTGATAGATCGGATAGTGATCGCGCAGCAGCCGGTAATAGGGCCACGGATTGCGCCGGAACTCGGCCGAAAAGAAGATTCGCGGGTCTATCAGCGGCGTACCGTCCGGCGCTGTGCCCATGTCGACGCGCTGACCGACGGGCATCAGGGGAAAAAGCGCCTGCAGGTCGCCGTCCGCCGCCCTGTCGATCGAATCCGCGGCTTCCGCGCCGATGGCGCGGGCGAATACCGTGGCGAATGGTTCCGTATTCATAATCTTTCCCCGTTCAACTCTGACTTTTTCCCCAACGCACGTTACAACCTGCCCCGCGTGATGGCAATCGCGGATAAAGTCATGCTTGACTTGATGGGGCCCTGCGAGCGTAATGCGCGCATCGGGATGACGCCGCTTCGTTCGGGGAAAATGCTGTCCTCCGCCTCTTGCCGCCGGATCGTTTTCCGGCCTTTGGCTTTGGCGGCAAGATGGTAGAGTGACGGCGCGGGAAGATTAAGAAACGAGCCGACCGTGCCGGGTCGGCCAGCAAAGCTTGAGGCTCGGGAAACACAATGGCTTACGTAATCAGCAACGCTTGCATCGACGTCAAGGACATGTCCTGCATCGAGGTCTGCCCGGTCGATTGCATCTACCAGGAAGACGAGGATCGCATGGTCTTCATCGAGCCGGACCAGTGCATCGATTGCGGTGTGTGCGTCTCGGCATGCCCGGTGGGCGCGATCTTCGCCGATCACGAGATTCCGCCGGCCGCGAAGGACTTCATCGGCATCAACGCGCTCTACTTCAAGGACAAGGCCGCGGCTCGCGCCCAGGCCGACGAGCGCGCCGGCACCAGCATCTGAGTGGATTCGCGGAAAACGACCGGCGCCCCCAGCGGCGCCGGTCGTTCCCTCGTGCCTAACTGCTCGGTGTTCCGGCGGGCACGATGCAGCCGCCTTGCGACGGGTCGTTCCCGTCCTCCATCAGCGGCCCGCTGCACAACTTGGAAAGGGCGTTGCAGTCCGAAATACCCGAGCAGCCGCACCAGGTGACGTCCTGGCCCTTGCCACCCTTGTAAACGCCGCACTTGTACTCCGCCGGTTTGGCGCCGGGCGCGATGAACTGTCCGGTCGTGGTGGGTAGTGGCGGCGGTGCGGCGCGATCGGCCGCCAATGACGGCGCAGCCGTCGCGATGCCGAACGTCAAGGCAAGCAGCACCGGTTTCAGGAAATTCGGGCGGGTCATGAGCAATCTCCCTCGAACGCCCCCCAACCCTCCGGTAATCTACCATCGATTGTCTTTGGCGGCACGCCTGACGGTTCTGCTGCAAATTGAATAGCGGCGCCGTCTGTGCTTTTCTCGCCGGAACGACCGGGGGAGACAGCCATGAAGCTCTACAATTTCGCCGCGCCCAACCCGCAGAAGGTGCGAATCTACGCCGCCGAAAAGGGCATCGCGCTCGATCTGGTCGACGTCGACGTCATGAATCACGGGCTGCGCACGCCGGAGATGCTGGCCAAGAACCCTCTCGCCGTGGTGCCTTTCCTCGAGCTCGACGACGGCACGATCATCCGGGAATCGCTGGTGATCATCGAGTATCTCGAAGAGCTCAACCCGCAGCCGCCCATGCTGGGGCGCACGCCGCTGGAGCGCGCCCGTATCCGCGAGCTCGATCGTTTGGCCGAGCTTGGCTTGATGCTGGAGCTGGCCAATTACTGCCACCATGTCTCGCCGTTCTTCGCCGACAAGGGCCCCCAGGCGCCGGAAGGCGCGGCAATGGCGCGGAACATCTACCGCAAGAATCTGTCGATCATGGACATGGAGATCGGCGGCAAGGCGTTCGTCGCCGGTGACGCGCCGTCGGTCGCGGATTGCACGCTGTTCGCCACGCTGGGCTTTGGCGACTATGTGGGCGTCAAGGACGCCGACGAATTCCAGAACATCGCCCGCTGGCGAAAGGCGTTCGCACAGCGGCCGAGCGCATCGGCCTGACGCTGCGGCTCAGCGAACTGGGAAGTCGAAATAGGTGTCGGGGAAGGGTTCGTTCGCCAGGGTGAAGTGCCACCATTCCTTGTCGAACGGCTTGAAGCCATGCCGTTCCATGACCAGCTTGAGCAGCAGCCGGTTGGAGCGCTGCTCGCCGGTCAAGGCTTGATAGTCCGGCCAGGATTCGGGGCCGAAGAAATCGAACGGCGTCCCCATGTCCAGGTCGGCGACCGTGCCGTCCGCGGCGACCGTCACCAGGGTCAGATCGACGGTGCTGCCCCGGCTGTGACTGGACCGGGTCGCTACGTAGCCCTCTTCGAACAGCTTCGCCTTGTCGATGTCCGGATAATAGTGGCGCTTGATTTCGGGATCGTCCGGGAGCGAGGACCAGCGGACGAAATGGGCGACCGCCTGGGTCGGCCGATAGGCGTCGAAGATCTTCAGTCCCAGCCCGAACGGCTTTAGATCCTGCTGCACCCGGCGCAGCGCGTCGGCGGCCTGCGCCGTCAGCACGACACGCGCGGTTTCATAGCCATCGACCGGATGACCGACGAAATTGTCCCGTCCCACATAACGCAGGTCCAGCACCAGGCCGGGCACCACCTCGTCGGCGTGGACGAAGCCTTGCGGTAGCGAGGCATCGGCGGCAAGGGCGGGAACCGTCGGCAGCATCAGCAGAATTCCGATCAGGGCGGGGATGAGGCGCATGCCCGAATGCTAGCGGGAAAGCCCATACGCCGGAACCGCGAATGCGAGATCGGCAACCGCCGCTCATGGGCCGGGCGAGCGGCTTGCCCAGCCGGTTTGGAAGGTTTATTTAGAGCCCGTCCGCAGCACCCGCGGATTTCTGGAGATCAGGCATGGCTCTCAAGGCTCTCATCCTCGTCGCGCTCCTGTTGCTTGTTTTCGGCAAGGGAAAGTTCTCCGACCTGATGGGCGACGTGGCAAAAGGCATCAAGAGCTTCCGGCAGGGATTGGCCGAGGGCGATCACGACGAGAGCGTCAGCCTGAAGCCCGCTCCGGCCATCGAGGCGCCGGCTCAAGCGCCGGTCTCCGACGCGGCCCGCAAGGAAAACGCGTAAACCTCAGCCGAGCAGGCTGAGGCCGGCCAGGCCCGCGAGGCCGACCGCGATGCGCCACCAGCCGAACACCGAAAAGCCCTTCCGGCTGACATAGTCGAGCAGTACTCGCACGACCAATAGCGCGGTCACGAAGGCGGTGACGAAGCCGACCGCGATCAGCAGGCTGTCGCTGAAATCCAGCACATGCCGGTTCTTGTAGACGTCGTAGACGACGGCGCCTGCCATGGTCGGCATGGCGAGGAAGAACGAGAACTCCGCCGCCGAGCGTTTGTCCGCGCCCATCAGCAGCGCGCCGACGATGGTCGCGCCCGAGCGCGACACGCCGGGCACCATGGCGAGGCACTGGCACAGACCCACCGCGAACGCCATCGGGAGCGGATAGGCCATCGCGTCGGTATGGCGCACCGGCAGCTTCACCCTGTCGACCACCAGAAGGATGATGCCGCCCCCGATCAGCGTGGCGCAGATCAGTCCGGGGCTTTCGAACAGCACTTCCTTGATGAAGTCGTGGGCGAGGGCGCCGATCACCGCCGCCGGCAGGAACGCCAGCAGGATGCTGGCGATGAACCGGCGCGATGCCGGGTCGCGCGGCGCCTCTACCGCAACCTTCAGCAGCCGCTGGAAGTAGACTAGGAGCAACGCCAGGATGGCGCCGAGCTGGATGACCACCTCGAATGTCTTGCCGGTCGACTCGAATCCCATGAAGTGACCGGCCAGCAGGATGTGGCCGGTCGACGACACGGGGAGGAACTCGGTCAGGCCTTCGATGAGGCCCAGGATCAGGGCCTCGATGTAGGTCTGGCCGTCAGCCGCCATCAGCGCGAGGCTCATCAGGGCATCCGCGCCGCTGCGTCGTTCTCGGCCGCTTCTTCCTCGGCTGTCATCTTCTGCCGCTTGATGCGCCAGTCGCCGAGGAACAGCAGGATCGGCGCCGCGATGAAGATCGACGACGAGGCCGCGATGACGATGCCGAAGATCATCGGGATGGCGAAGCTCTCCACCGCCGAGCCGCCCCAGATCGCCATCGGCAGCATGGCGAGCAGCGCGGTGGCCGAGGTGTAGATGCTTCGGGTCAGCGTCTCGTTGATCGACTTGTCGATGATTTCACGCAGCGACAGCTTCTTGAACAACCTCATGTTCTCGCGCATTCGGTCATACACCACGACCTTGTCGTTGACCGTGTAGCCGACCAGCGTGAGCGCCGCCGCGATGGCGCTGAGGTTGAAGTCCAGCTGCGTCACGACGAAGAAGCCGACGACCTTGGTGATGTCGAGCAGCATGGTCACGATGGCGCCGATGGCGAAGTACCATTCGAACCGGAACCAGATGTAGAACAGCATGATGATACTGGCGCCGAGCACCGCGTAGAGGCCGCTGGTCGCCAACTCGCCGCTGACTTTGGGGCCGACCACCTCGGTGCGCGAGATCTTGCTGCCCGGTGCCACCTCCTCGATGGCCGCGCGGGCCTTGTCGACCGCGACGCGCTGGGCGCCGTCGCCGCCCGGCTGGATCTCGATCCTGATCAGCGCCTTGGTGTTGTTGTCCGCGCCCTGGAGCGAAATGTCGCCCAGGCCCAGGCTGCCCAGCTTCTCTCGCAGCGCACCGAGATTGGCCTGGCCGGCGGGCGGCTCGACCTCCATCTGGATGCCGCCCTTGAAGTCGATGCCGTAGTTCAGGCCGGGGACGAAGAACAGGATCACCGAGCTGATCGACAGGAACGCCGAGACCGCGAGGCCCAGGAAGCGGGCGCGCATGAACTTGATGTTGGTGTTCGTCGGGATCAGGTGGAACGGCGGCTCCATGTCGAGGACCTTGAGCTTCCGGACCTTGATCCACCAGATCATCATCATCTTCACCACGGTCACCGCGGTGAACAGCGAGATGACGATGCCGAGACCCATGGTGATGGCGAAGCCGCGCACCGGGCCCGAGCCCATGGCGAACAGCAGGATCACCGCGAACAGGGTCGTCATGTTGGAGTCGATGATGGTCGCGAACGCCTTCTGGAAGCCGTATTCGAGCGCGGCGTAGGCGCCCAGTCCGCGCTTCGTTTCCTCGCGGATGCGCTCGTTGATCAGCACGTTCGCGTCCACCGCGATGCCGATGCCGAGGACGATACCGGCGATGCCCGGCAACGTCAGGGTGGCGCCCAGCAACGTTAGCGCGGTGAGGGTCAGGATGGTGTGGATGAGCAGCGCGAAGCTGGCGATCACACCCCAGCTGCCATACAGCGTGAGGATGAGGATGAAGACCAGGACGAAGCCGATCAGGCCTGTCCAGGCGCCCATCTTGATCGAATCCGCGCCAAGATCGGCGCCCACCGTGCGTTCCTCGATCACGGTCAGCGGGGCGGGCAGGGCGCCCGCCTTCAGCATGGTCGAGAGATCCTTCGCCTCGGTGGTGGTGAACTGACCGGTGATCACGCCCGAGCCGCCGAGAATCGGTTCGTTGATACGCGGCGCGCTGAGCACCTTGCCGTCGAGCACGATGGCCATGCGCTCGCCGGTATGCTCGCGGGTCGCGCGGCCGAACTGCTGGGCGCCGGTGCTGTCGAACTTGAAGCCCACCTGCGGTTCGTTGGTGTACTGGGCGAAGCTGACGTCGGCGCCTTCGAGATGGTCGCCGGTGACGATCGGACGCTCGAGCAGCGCCAGCTGTTCGCCGGTCTGCGCGTCGGGCAGCACGAACACGCCGTGCGGCGGCGTCGCCCCCGGCGCCACCGGCGTCGTGACCAGGTGGAAGGTCATCTTGGCCGTGCCGCCCAGCAGCTTGGTGATGCGGGCGGGATCCTGCACGCCGGGCAACTGAACCAGGATGCGGTCGCCGCCGATGCGCTGGATGGTGGGTTCCGCGACACCCGCGCCGTCGATGCGGCGACGCACCACCTCGAGGCTCTGGTCGACAGCTGCCGCGACCCTGCGCGCCCGGCCCGCCTCGGTGAACTTCACCCGCAACTGGGTCGCGCCGCCGGGCTCGATCACCACATCCGGTTCACTCGGTCCCAGCGCGCTGGGCGGAGCCTGGGTGGCGTCGATGATGACCTTGCGCAGCGCCTCGGCCTTGCTCGGGTCGCGGAAGGTGACCATGACCGAGTCGCCGACCGGGGTCGAGCGGACACTGGAAATCTTTTCCTGCCGCACCTTGGTGGCGATATCGTCCGCCATGGATTGCAGCCGCTCTTTCATCAGCGCGGCTGAATCGACCTCGAGCACCAGATGCGAGCCGCCGCGAAGATCGAGGCCGAGCGTGACCTGTTTCTTCGGCAGCCAATCCGGCAGACGGTCGAGCTGCTCGCTGGTGAAGACGTTGGGAAGCGCCAGCAGCGTGCCGACGATGACGATGAGGCTATAGAGATAGACCTGCCACTTGGGGATTTGCATGACTGCCGCCTTCCGGGCTCGATGCGGGGCCGTCGCCTTACGGGGCGCGCCTCTCGCCATTTTATCGGTGATGTAGCCGCGCCTGCGTGGGCGCGGTCGTGTCAGGCCGCCAATGGCGGCGCACGGGGACGCGCGGCATGCGTCCGGGCCGCCGGGTTCGCCAGGCTGACCGATGCAGGAGAGGCCGGGCAACCTGAAGCCGCCCGGAACAGGACGGCCGAGCCGGCCAGCATGCTCGCGCCCGGACTGTCGCCGGACAGCTTGGGTTTGGAACGGAGCTGGTCGGCGCCGAGCAGCCATCCACGGCTGACCAGCTGCGCCTTGCTTTCTGTGCCGAACACGTCGGAGGCCTGGCTGCCGATCGCGCCCCCGGGCCCTTCGGCCGGGGGCGTCCCGAGACGGGCGCCCATCAGCGACAGCAACAGCAGAAGTGGCAGCGCCACGAGCAGCGTCTTCGCCAGGCCGCGGTCGCGGCCGGCAATCTCCGTCCAGTGCTTGCCCGTGTGTCGGGCGTTGGTCACGGCGGCGCTCCCGAGGCCGGCGGCTGCGGATTTTCCGCTTGGCATGACGCCGCCAGCGCCCACACATAGAGCCAGCGCCAGCATACCGCAAGGCATGTCCTCGCGTGCCGGGCCACGCCATTGTAACATTCCGGCCGACATTGACATTTAGTCCGGGGGGAGATCGGGTGAGCCGCAAGCTTCTGGTCGTCGAGGACGACACCATCACGTCTGGCTACCTGGTCCAGAGCCTGCGCGAGCAGGGCTACACCGTGGACGTCGCCGAGGACGGCCGCGAAGCGTTGTACCTGGCGAGTGACGGTGCTTATGACCTGGTGGTGCTCGACCGGATGCTTCCGGGCCTCGACGGTCTCTCGGTGCTGAAGGCGCTCCGGGCCGCCCGGATCGAGACGCCGGTGCTGCTGCTGTCGGCGCTCTCGACGCTCGACGAGCGGGTGAAGGGACTCAAGGCCGGCGGCGACGACTATATGGTGAAGCCGTTCGCGGTCTCGGAACTGCTGGCACGGATCGAAGTGCTGCTGCGCCGCCGCAGCGCCGGGCCGGAGGCAGAGACCAAGCTGCGCTGCGCCGATCTCGAGATGGACCTGATCGCGCGCAAGGTGTCACGCGCCGGCAAGGCCATCGATCTCCAGCCGCGCGAATTCTCGCTGCTGGAATATCTGATGCGCCACCAGGGCCAGCTCGTGACCCGCACCATGCTGCTCGAGGCGGTATGGGATTATCATTTCGATCCTCAAACAAATGTGATCGACGTCCATATCAGCCGACTGCGGCAACGGGTCGACAAGGGGTTCGAACAGTCGCTGATCCATACGATCCGTGGTTCGGGCTATCGCCTGGCGGCGGAGGGCTGAGGTGGCGACGCGCCCACAGAGCGCAACACTCCAGATCGCGCGGGCGCTCATTCCCCTGTCTATCGTCGCGACGCTGATCCCGTTCGGCGTGCTTTATTTCGACCTGTGGAATCATCACGAGCAGCAGGTCGAGGAAGAAGTCACCGACGAACTGGACCGGCTGCGATCGGTCTATGACTCCGAGGGAGCACCGGGGGTGGAGGCGAGCATTCGCGAGCGCCTCGCCAGTTCGCGCAGCGAGCGCGTGCTCTACCTGTTCGAGGACAGCTACCGATACCGGGTGGCCGGCAATCTGACGACCTGGCCGAAATCGACATCGACCTTTGCCTGGGAAGTGGTGCCGCTCAGCCGCTCGACCTTCGCCGAGCCGGAGGCGATGGGTGCGGCGGCCACCGAACTTCCCGGCCGGTACCGCCTGCTCGTGGCGGTCCCGCGCAATGAGTGGGGCGTCCCGACAGGCCTCGTCACCAAGGCGGCGGTTCTCGGTTTCATCATCGCGCTCACCCTCACGGTCGTGGCGGGGTTCCGGGTCTCACACTTCCTGCGCCGCCACATGAGCAGCATCGTCGAAACCGCCGAGGACATCCTGGGCGGCGACATGTCGCGGCGGGTCAGGGTGAGCTCGCTCCCGGTGGAG
>VFQP010005427.1_pt1 | contig 11134 bp, 10 predicted proteins | sample 3512351 | NCBI WGS metagenome assembly VFQP01 (sample SAMN10412372, study PRJNA504923) | tailings metagenome | isolation source: Relicate 1 Philex TSF1 revegetated site | place: Philippines: Tuba, Benguet | collected 2017-08-29
TGGCCGATGACCTGATCCGGCGCCTGCGCGACCGCTTCGCGCCCGGAGGCTTCGTGCACTACGGACAGGGCAAGTGGTATCCCGGCGAGACGCTGCCGCGCTGGACCTTCTCGCTGTACTGGCGGCACGACGGCAAGCCGATTTGGCAGGACCAGGCGCTCGTTGCCCGCGAGGGCGAACAGACTGCGGCGACGCCGGCCGATGCCGACGCCCTCATTCGCGCCATCGCCGACAACCTCGGGGTGGGCACAGATACGGTCGCGCCCGCCTACGAGGATCCGGGCGAATGGCTGCTGAAGGAAGCGCAGCTGCCGCCCAATGTCGATCCGGCCAATTCCGAGCTTGCCGATCCCGAGGCGCGGGCCCGTATCGCACGGGTGTTCGAGCGCGGCCTGACGCAGCCGACGAGCTATGTGCTGCCGGTGCAGCGCTGGAATGCCGATGCCGGTGCCGGCCGGCGCTGGGTGACGGAGAAATGGCGGACGCGGCGCGGCCGGCTGTTCCTTGCGCCGGGCGATTCTGCGGCCGGCTACCGGCTGCCGCTCGCCTCGCTGAAGCACATAAAGCCCACCGCCTATCCGCACGTGGTGCCGCTCGATCCGTTCGCGCCGCGCGGGCCGCTGCCCGAGCCCGGGACCTTGCCCGCGGCGCCGCCCGAGACAGCGGGGCCCGGACACAAGGTCGACCCGCGGGCCCAGCAGACGGCGGCGTTCACCGCTGCGACCGAGCAGCAGGCCATAGCCGAACAGGAGATCAGCGAGATCGAGGGCCGGGTGCGGACCGCCGTGGCAGTGGAACTGCGCGACGGCCGGCTGTGCGCCTTCCTTCCCCCGGTCGAGATGCTGGAGGATTACCTGGAGCTGGTGGCCGCGGTGGAGAGCGCCGCGCGCAGCGTCGGCCTGCCGGTGCAGATCGAGGGCTATGCGCCGCCGCCCGACCCGCGGCTCAACGTCATCCGCGTCGCGCCGGATCCGGGGGTGATCGAGGTCAACATCCACCCGGCCGCAAGCTGGGACGAATGCGTGGCGACGACCGAGGCCGTCTATGCCGAGGCCCGGCAGTCCCGGCTCGGCGCCGACAAGTTCATGATCGACGGCCGGCACACCGGCACCGGCGGCGGCAACCACGTCGTGGTCGGGGGCGCCACGCCATCGGACTCGCCGTTCCTGCGCCGCCCGGACCTGCTGAAGTCGCTGGTGCTGCACTGGCAGCGGCACCCGGCGATGAGCTACCTGTTTTCGGGCATGTTCATCGGCCCGACGAGCCAAGCGCCGCGCATCGACGAGGCACGCCACGACTCGCTCTACGAGCTGGAGATCGCGCTGGCGCAGGTGCCCGCCCCGGGACAGGGGCAGCCGCCGCTGCCCTGGCTGGTCGACCGCCTGTTCCGCAACCTGCTGGTCGACGTCACCGGCAATACCCACCGCTCGGAAATCTGCATCGACAAGCTGTTCTCGCCGGATGGACCGACCGGCCGGCTCGGTCTCGTCGAGTTTCGCGGCTTCGAAATGCCGCCCAACCCCCGCATGAGCCTTGCCCAGCAGGTGCTGATCCGGGCGCTGATCGCCCGCTACTGGCAGGATCCACTCGACGGTGGCTTCGTGCGCTGGGGGACCACGCTCCACGACCGCTTCATGCTGCCGCACTTCGTGTGGCAGGACTTCCTCGACGTGCTGGCCGACCTTGCGGCACACGGCTTTGCCGTCGAGCCGGAATGGTTCGCCGCGCTGCTCGAATTCCGCTTCCCGTTCTGCGGCGAGGTCGAGGCGGCGGGGATGACGCTGGAGCTGCGGCAGGCGCTGGAGCCCTGGCACGTGATGGGCGAACAGGGCGCCATCGGCGGCACCGTGCGCTTCGTCGATTCCTCGGTCGAGCGGCTGCAGGTGAAGCTGACGGGCGCCAATCCCGAACGCTACACCGTCGCCTGCAATGGCCGCCCGGTGCCGATGCAGCGGACAGGCGAGGCGGGCACCAGCATTGCCGGCGTGCGCTACAAGGCCTGGCAACCGGCATCCGGCATGCACCCGGTGCTGCCGGTGAACGCCCCGCTGGTGTTCGACATCTATGATCGCTGGACGCGGCGCGCGGTGGGCGGCTGCACCTACCACGTGGCCCATCCCGGCGGGCGCAACTACGAGACCTTCCCGGTCAACGGCAACGAGGCGGAGGCGCGACGCCTTGCCCGCTTCCAGCCGTTCGGCCACACCCCCGGCGATTTCCGCCTGGTCCCGGAAACTCCCACCGGAGAGTTTCCGCTGACGCTTGACCTCAGGCGACCGCCCGGCATGTGATTGCGCCCCATGGAGAAGCGGAGTCGGACCAGCGCGCGCAAGCGCCAGCGTCCCAGCCTCATTGCCGATTACCGGCTGATGCCGGGCATCCCCGACGAGATGGTGGATGCGAACGGCGCCGTGCGCCCGGCCTGGGTCGACCTCATCGCGGCCGTCGATGACCTCGGACCGGCCGAGCTGACGGCCCGCTTCGCGCGGGCCGACCAGTACCTGCGCGATGCCGGAGTGTTCTATCGCAAGTACGACGGGGCCGACGGGCAGGAGCGCGCCTGGCCACTGGCCCACATTCCGCTGCTGCTCGACGAGACCGAGTGGGCGACGATTTCGGGCGGCCTTGTGCAACGCGCCGAGCTGCTCGAGGAGATCGTCGCCGACATCTATGGGCCCAACCGGCTGGTGAGCGAGGGCCTGCTGCCGCCCGAGCTGATCGCCCGCAACCCCGAGTTCCTGCGGCCGATGGTGGGCATCGCCCCGTCCACCGGGCACTACCTGCACTTCTGCGCCTTCGAACTGGGGCGCGGACCGGACGGCAAGTGGTGGGTGCTGGGCGACCGCACGCAGGCACCGTCCGGTGCCGGCTTTGCGCTCGAGAACCGGGTGGCCACGACGCGGGCGCTGTCCGACATCTATTCGCGCATCAACGTGCACCGTCTCGCCGGCTTCTTCCGCTCCTTCCGCGACACGCTGTTCGCCGATGCGCGGCGCAACGACGGCCGCGTTGCCATCCTCACGCCCGGACAGCACAACGAGACCTATTTCGAGCACGCCTATATCGCCCGCTACCTCGGCTTCATGCTGCTCGAGGGCTAGGATCTCGTGGTCGAGAACGGCTAGGTGATGGTCAAGACCGTGGCCGGTCTGAAGCCGGTCAGCGTGTTGTGGCGGCGCATGGACGCCTCGTTCATCGATCCGCTGGAGCTGCGCTACGACAGCCGCATCGGTACGCCCGGCATGGTGGAGGCGCTGCGCAACGGCAACGTGTCTATGGTCAATGCGCTGGGGTCGGGCATCCTCGAGACGCGGGCCCTCGCCGCCTTCATGCCGCGCCTCAGCATGGCGCTGCGCGGCCAGCCGCTGCTCCTGCCCGAGATAGCCACCTGGTGGTGCGGGCAGGCGCCGGAGCGCGCCCATGTCGTCGCCAACTTCGACAACCTGATGATCGGCCCGGCCTTTTCGACCAGCCTGCCCTTCGACGACACGCGCGGCACCGCCCTTGGATCGAGCCTCACGGCCGAGCAGAAGGCGCAGCTGATCGAGCGGCTTTCGGCCTCCGGCGCCGACTACGTGGGTCAGGAGCAGGTGCAGCTGTCCACCGCCCCCGTGCATGTCGATGGCCGCCTGGAGCCGCGGCCGATCACCCTGCGCGTCTATGCAGCGCGCACGGAAAAGGGCTGGATCATCATGCCGGGCGGCTTTGCCCGCGTCGGCTCCACCCTCGACACGCGGGCCATTGCCATGCAGCGCGGCGGGCACGCCGCCGACGTCTGGGTGGTGAGCACGCAGCCGGTCGAACCGGTATCGCTGCTGCCGCGGGCCGGCGAGAAGCTGGTGCGCAACAGCGCCGGCAGCCTGCCGAGCCGCGCTGCCGACAACCTGATCTGGCTCGGCCGCTATGCCGAGCGCTGCGAAGCGGCGGTGCGCATCCTGCGGGCCTACAACGTGCGGCTGGCGGAGGTCTCCAACCCGGCGCAGCCGATCCTGCGGCACACGCGGGCGTTTCTCAATTCCATCGACATCGATCCGACGCAGCCCATGCCCGTGGGACTGCTGCTGGCCATCGACAGTGCCGTGCACAGTGCCAGCCAGATCCGCGACCGCTTCTCGCCCGACGGATGGCTGGCGCTCAACGACCTGCGCAAGACGGCGCGGCGCTTCTCGGACACTGTACGCGCCGGTGACGATGCTACGCGCGCGATGACGGTGATCCTGCGCAAGCTGGCGGGATTTTCGGGCCTCGTGCACGAGAACATGTACCGCTTCGCCGGCTGGCGCTTTCTCGAGATCGGGCGGCGGCTGGAGCGCGGCATCCAGATCGCCCGCATCGTCTCGTGGCTGACGCGGCCGCGCGCACCGGATGGCTCGCTCGAAATGCTGCTGGAAATCTGCGACAGCGTGATGTCGCACCGGCGCCGCTATTCGGTGAGTGCCGGACCCCACAGCGCCATCGACCACCTGGTGCTCGATCCGCTCAACCCGCGCTCGGTCCTTTTCCAGCTGAGCGAACTGCGCGTGCAGATCGAAACCCTGCCGGGCGGCGTCGAGGACGGCCAGCTGTCACCGGCTGCCAAGGCCGTGCTGCAGCTGCACACAGAACTGATGATCGCCGAACCCGAGCAGTTGCGGCCCGAGACGCTGGAAAACCTCGCCGGCAAGATCGGCCGTCTCGCCAACACTCTCGCCGCAGCCTATTTCGTCTGATGCAGTACGACGTTCATCTCGAGCTCGGCTACGACTACGAAAGCCCTGTGCAGCGCGGGCGCCACCTGATCCGCGTGCAGCCGGTGAGCATTCCCGGCGTGCAGCGCGTCGTCGCGGCGGCCCTGTCGATCGACCCCCGCCCCGACCACGAACAGAGCTTTTCGGACTTCTTCGGCAACAGCGTCACCACCATCGCCTATTCCGGATGGACCAGCCGGCTCAGCGTGCGCCTCGCTGCCCGGGTGGTGGTCGAGGACCTGCACCCGCCGGCCGACCTTTCTCCGGGCGTATCCGAACTGCAGGCGGAGATCGCGCGCCTGTGGTCGCTGGGGCCGGAATCGCCACATCACTTCCTCGCCGGCTCGCCGCGCGTCCCGCTCGACGCGCAGATCACGGAATACGCGGCGCGCTCGGTGGCCGACACCGCGTCCGTTTACGCGGCGGCCTACGACCTCTGCCTCGCGATCCATCGCGACTTCAAGTACGAGCCCGGGGCCACCGATGTCGGCACGGCCCCCTCAGAAGCCTTCGCGCTGCGCAAGGGCGTGTGCCAGGACTTCGCGCACGTGATGATCGCCGGGTTGCGGGGATGCGGGATCCCGGCGGGCTATGTGTCGGGCTTCATCCGCACCAATCCACCGCCGGGTCGTCCGCGCCTCGAGGGCGCAGACGCCATGCATGCGTGGGTCCGAGTCTGGTGCGGGCAGCATACCGGCTGGGTCGAATTCGACCCCACCAATGCGATGCAGGCGGGGCCGGACCACATCACCATCGGGCACGGACGCGACTACGCCGACATCTCCCCGATGGTCGGAATATTCAAGGCCTCGGGCGGCCACGAAGCCACCCAGAAAGTCGATGTCATCCGCCACGGATGACGCTGCAACCAATTTGCCGCAGGCCCCGTTATAGGCGCACGAAACACACGCCCCGGTGTTTCGGACCTCTAAACCGGCCGGGCGCCTCCCTCGCCCGGCCGCCTTTCAGGAAGCGGCCATGTCCCACAAAGAATACGCCTCGCTCGAGCACATCTCCCGCAGCGCCATCGCCTGGGCTCCGGAGAGCTACGACGGCCAGACGCACTTTGGCCTGCTGATGACGGCGGCGGTGCCCGCCCTGTTCATCCTCGGACTTGCCGCGAGCCTGCTCTTCGTCATCTGACGTCGTCGTCAATCCTCTACGCCGGCTAGTCCGGTTGCGTCCGTAAGGAGTACTTCCATGAGCACACTCGGCATTATCCTGATCATCCTGTTGATCCTTCTCGCCATAGGCGCGTTCCCGTCCTGGGGATATTCGCGCGGCTGGGGTTACGGACCGTCGGGCATCCTGGGCGTCATCTTCGTCATCGTGCTCGTCCTGGTGCTGATGCGCGTCCTCTAGCTTGGAGCGTGGCCCTACCGTCTCCGGTTCAAACCGCGCCACGCTCCCTCGCGGGTAAAGGTCGCCCCCCTTTTCCCCGCACCTTCACCCCGGTTCGCCTCGTGCGAACCGGGGTGTTGTCTTTGAGGGGTCACGGAACCGCGAGGCCATGCTGCGCGTTTTTTTGGCGAACCTTTGGAACCGGAGACTTTCCATGGCTGAAACCACCGATATGGCGCCGACCCGTCGGCGTGCAAATGGCGCTGCGCGTTCCCGCTCGCGCTCGAACCGAGCTTCGTCCGACCAGCTGGAAGCCCAGGTGAAGGAACTGCAGGACGACCTGCGGGCCATTGCCGAAACGCTGACAAAGCTGACCAACCAGAAGGTGTCCGAAGTGCGCGGCACGGCAACGAGCCAGGTGAGCAACCTGCTCAATGCCGGCAAGGACGCCGTCGACCAGACTGGCGACCAGGTGCACGCGCTGGAGCGCCAGATCAAGACGATGATCCGCGACAAGCCACTGACGGCGGTGGGCAGCGCCATCGGCATCGGCTTCATCCTTGCCCTGATGGCACGCCTCTAAGGGGCTCTCCATGGGCTTGCTCGTTCCGCTTGCCTCGCTGTTCGGCATCGAGGTCAAGGCGCTGATCGATGACGCCCGCAGGAACGCGATCGCCATGGCGGCGGTCGCGCTCTTCGGGCTGATCGCGTTCTGCTTCCTGCTGGTGGCCGCGCAGCTGGCGCTTTCGATGGTGATGCCGCCCTTGTTCGCGGCGCTCACCATCGCCGGCGTTTCCGCCGTCATCGCCATTGCGATCTTCAGCGTGATTCAGATCGTCGCCTCGCGCCGTAAGCGCCGCGAAGCAGAACGCCGCCGCTCCAGCGAGACAACCGCATTGGTGACGACGGCAGCGCTGACGGCGTTGCCCCTGGTGTTCAAGTCGCCGTTGATGCGGAACATCGGCCTGCCGCTGGTTGGCCTGCTGACCCTCGCCTTCTCGGCGTCGGGAAAGGGCAGCGACAAGGACAAGGACTGATCACGCCTCGAGCGGCACGACGATGGTGGCCTCCACGCCCGACGGCGCAAAGGTCAGCTTGACCTTGCTGTTGAGAACCTTGTCGAGACTGCGCTCGATGAGCAGCTTGCCAAGCCGTGGCGTTTCCAGCGGGCGCACGGGCGGGCCGTCGACTTCCTGCCAGTGGAAGGTGAGCACCGGCGGAGCGCCCGCCGCCAGCGACCACAGGAGCCTGACGCGACCGCCGGCAACGCTGAGCGCGCCGTGACGACGTGCATTGTCCAGCAGTTCGTGCAACACGAGCGCCATGCCCATCGCCTGATCCGGCGGCAGCATCACTTCCGGTCCGGCCTGTTCCACGCGGTCGGCGATGCCTTCGATATCGGCGTCGAGTTCGTGGCCGATCACCTCCGACAGCGACACCCCGGACCAGTCGCGGTTGGCGAGGTGTATGTGCACGTCCGACAGCGCCTTGAGGCGGCCGGTGAAAGAAGCGAGGAAATCGGCGGGATTGGTGGTGAAGCGTCCGGTCTGCCGAGCCAGGGACTGGATTACGGCAAGCGTGTTCTTGACGCGGTGGTTGAGCTCGCGGATGAGCCGTCGCGTTTCGCTCGCCGCTTCATGCGCTTCGGTAATGTCGAGGTTGATGCCCATGACCACCAGCGGCTTGCCTGCCGCGTCGCGCTGGTAGACGCGCCCCCGGCCCATGAGCCACCGCCCGCTGTTGACGCGGAATTCGGCCTCGTAGTCGACCCCCTGCTCGAATGCTGCATCGAACGCCGCCTGAACCTTCGGCAAATCTCCGGGGACGACGGCGTCCAGCATGGCAGTACCGGTGACAGGACGATCCGCCGCAATGCCGAACATTCGCCGCAGCAGGTCATTGCCTGTCACGTCGTCGGTACGGATGTCCCAGAGCCAGGCGCCGACCTTGCCCGCCTCGAGCGTGAGCGCATGGCGCCACTCCTCGCGCATCAGCGCCGCTGCGGTGCGGGCGCGCACCCGCGCTTCGTCCTTCAACTCGAACAGGGTGCCAACGAGTCCCGCGAGATCGACCAGACGGTCGAGCCCCTCCGGATCCACGCTTTCTCGCGGTAGACTGTCGATGACACAGACGGTGCCGAGACGCTGGCCTTTCACGGAGAACGGGACGCCGGCATAGAAGCGAATGCCCGGTGGACCGGTGACCAGTGGATTGTTGCGGAAGCGTTCATCCCGCGTGGCGTCCAGCACCACCATGCCGACACGCGACTGGTCGGCGAGCGCATGCGCACAGAATGAATCTTCGACAGGAGTACCCTCGCTGTCGATTCCCTGCCGGCTCTTGAACCACTGGCGTTCGATGTCGACCAGCGTCACGAGGGCGGTCGGGGCCGACAGGGTCCGGGCGGCAAGGCGCGTGATCCGGTCGAAGTCCGGATCGTTGACACCGTCGACAGCGCCCAGTGCGCCCAGGACGTCGCGGCGATCCTCATCCCTCAGGACCCGCCAGACATCTTCCGGCAGGTTTTGACTCACGGCTTCCTACCCCAACCCACACTCAAACAACCAATTGTCTGCAATCGCGCTCAAACGCGCGAAGGGTTCACAGGTTCCGTTGCGATCCTGTTAACCTTGCGGCGAGGCACCATGCTTCAGGCGGCAATCGGCAGTTCTGCTGGTGCCTGCGCCAGTATCACTTGCAGCGCGCCGCGGTGAACCCGCAGGTCCACTTCGCGGTCGAGCCGGACGAGCTCTCCGTCGATCACGGCACGCGCCGACCGCTTGCGGCGCGGGAAGCGGAGCATGACGCGATCGACTTCCCACTCCGTGACCATCGGCATGTGCTTCCACTTGCCGCGCAGCACCCCGAACGTCAGGCGCGCGAGACGCCCCGTGGTGAGCGGCTCGGCCACATAGACCCCGAGTACGCCCTGGTCGAGCGAGTCGGCGTGCGGGACATGACCCTCGGCGTAGGGATTGTTGGAAACAGAAATGCCGGACGTGTGGAGCATCTGCACCGTGCGTCCGGACTTGATCTCGACCTCGAACACCGGCGGACGGATCGCCGAGGCGGCTATTGCCCGGAGGCTGGCGAGCATCTTTCCAATCCGGCTGCGGAAGGCGTACTTTTCGCGGATGCGCACGAGGCGGGCATGGATGCCGACGCCGAACTGGTGGATGAACGGCCGGCCGTTCGCGGTCGCGATATCGACCCGGCCGACGCTGCCAGCGGCAATCGCCCTTACCGCCTCCTCGAGCTGCAGAGGCAGGCCGAGAGCGCGGGCGAAGAGATTCATCGTGCCCGCCGGAAGCACGGCGAGCGGAATGCCGGCGCGGAAGGCAACGTCCGCTGCCGACGAAATCGTACCGTCGCCACCGCCGGCGATGAGCACGTCGATATCGCCGCGGGCGGCCGCCGTCTTCAGCGCCCTCGCCACACCGCGACCGGAAACCAGCCGCACTACGAGGCTATGCCCTTCGCGGGCGAACGTCGCACGCATGAAGGCAACGAACGCATCGAGGTCGATGGACCGCAGCGTACCACCATCGCGATTGAGCACAGCGACATAGCGCATTGAAACGTCCCCGGCGGCCCGAAAAGACCGTACTGAGCTAACGGTTGCCTGTTGAGGGAAGTTCCCTAGAGGCCGGCCAGGTGGTGGGTGCGACCGAGGCCCGGCATGCTGACTGTCACACGTGTGCCGCCGCCCTCGGCCGGCGCGTAGTCGATGCTGCCATCGAATTGCGAGGAGAGCTGCCGAACGATGACCGAGCCAAGGCCACCGCTTTTCCCCTCGGTCGCGGGTTTGTCGGCCATGCCGCGGCCGGTATCGGTGACGGCGAGGACGGCACCATGTTCGCCGGCAGCGAGGAAGCTGACATGGATGCGACCGGCCTGGCCGGGTCCGAACGCATGCTTGCGCGCGTTGGTCAGCAGTTCGCCGAGGATGATGCCCACGGTGGTCGCATCCCGGGCATTGATCGTGAACGGACTGATATCCGTTTCGACCTCGATCTCGCTGCCCGCCTGCGTCTCGCGGAAATCATCGACGACGGAGCCCAGGAACTCGTCGGCCTGCGTCGTTTCGAAGTCTTCCCCGAGCCGCAGCCGGCGGTGTCCCGAGGCGATGGCATGCACGCGGTTGCGGGCCGCCTCGAGCGCCGCCTTCACGTCCTCGGAGTCGCTCCTCAGCATCTGCAGGGCGAGCAGCGAGGACACCGTTGCCAGCGAATTGCCGATGCGATGGTTGGTGTCCTTGAGCAGGGCCTCGACGCGCTCGCGCTCGCGCTCGGAATGGGCGCGGGCATCCTCGAGCTCAGCCGTACGCGACCGCACGTGTTCCTCGAGTTCCCGATTTATCGTCTGCAGGCTGGCCCCGGCGCGCCGCAGGTCGGTCAGCTCCTGCTGGCTGCGGGTGAACAGGAAGAATGCCAGCATGACCGCGCCGGCAAGCGCCGACAACAGCGCCACGACCAGCCACTGCCGGGCCTGTTCGACCCCAGCATTGCGCTGCGCGAGCTGCGCATCCTCGGTGGCGATGAACGCATCGAGCGTACGCGTGACTTCCGACATCAGGGTCAGGCCCTGGTCGGTGCGCAGGACGTCGCGGGCAGCTGCAGCGTCGCCGGCCCGCGCCAGGTCGACGGTCTCCTGCAGCTCGGCAGTCTTGGCATCGATCTGGCCGAGAATGCCCTGGATGCGCTCGCGCTGGACGGTGTCCGTCGAGGCCAGCGACAGGAGGGTCTGCGTGCGTTCGGCGACATCCTCGAGCGCGCCGGCGAACGATCCGAGGTAGGCTTCGTCGACGGTAATGAGGTAGCCGCGCTGCGCCGACTCGGCTCCAAGCAGACTGATGGTGAGCTCCCGTGCGTTCTTGCGCAGCTCGAAGCTGGTGGAGGCATCCTGCATCTGCCCCTCGATGCCCTGCGCCATGAACAGCGCCGCACCTGCCGCAGCCAGCACCAGCAGCAGCGAGACGACGACCGCGACTTTCCGTCGGCCGAAGCGCGGCAGGCTGTCCAGGCGCGACAATGTGGCTGTCTCGGTCATCGTTTACGCTGGTCCCC